>CAJDUH010000045.1_pt1 | contig 15965 bp, 12 predicted proteins | sample 7389931 | NCBI WGS metagenome assembly CAJDUH01 (sample SAMEA7055663, study PRJEB34461) | soil metagenome | biome: terrestrial ecosystem; feature: Peninsula; material: soil | place: Antarctica | collected 2016 | reverse complement strand
CACGGGCCGGGTCGTCGGCAGGGAGCAGGAAATCGGGTGCGCCGAGGTAGAACCAGCCCCGGTCGACGAACGACGCCGCCGACCACTTGCGTTCACTGTCGAACGGCTCGACCTCGCCGATCGTCCATGACGAGGCCGTGCCGACGGCTGCCGCGATGGCCGCCATCGAGGCGTTCGGGTCACGGTCGGAGGAGGCCAGCGCGACGAGGCCGTCGTTCACTTCGTTCTCGGTGCGTCCCTCGGCCGTGTGCGCCGTGGCGAAGGTGATCTCACCAGTGGTGATCGTGCCGGTCTTGTCGAGGCACAGCACGTCAACGCGGGCGAGCACCTCGACCGTCGACAGTTGCTTTGCCAGTGCGTTCTTGCGGGCGAGCGCAACGATGCCGGCCATGAACGACAAACTGGTGAGCAGCACCAGTCCATCGGGCACCATCGCCACCGCCGCCGCCACGGTGCCGAGCAGCGCATCCTGCCAGCGGGCTTCGGCGCTGAGCAGGTTGACGAACAGGAAGACCGACGCGATCGGGATGATCACGGTCAGCCAACGCAGGATCGTGTCGATACCGCGCCGCAACTGCGACTGCGCTGCGGCGAACTGCTTCGCCTCGGTCGCCAGGGTGCTGGCGTAGCTGTCGGCGCCAACCTTGCTCGCACGGATTCGGCCGTTGCCTGCCACCACGAAACTGCCGGAGAGGACATCGTCGCCGATCCCCTTGGGCACCGGAAGTGACTCGCCGGTGAGCATCGACTCGTCGAGTCGCAGCCCGGTCGAGTCGAGGACCTCCCCGTCGACGGCGACCTGGCCGCCGAGTCGCAGTTCGACCACGTCGTCGAGCACGATCTCATCGGAGGCGATCTCGACCGACGCGCCGTTGCGGATCACGGTCGCCCGTGGTTCGGTGACCACTTCGAGCCGCTTCAGTTCGCGGCGAGCGCGAACCTCCTGCACGACGCCGATGACCGAGTTCGACAGCACGACGCCGACGAACAGCCCGTCTTGTGGGTTGCCTGACACCAGCACCAACACGAACAACGTGAGCATGATCGCGTTGACGACCGTGAACACGTTCGCTGCGACGATCTGGCCGAATGAACGCCCGGGCGGCTCGGGTGTGACGTTCACCTGGCCGGCGGCCACCCGGTCGGCGACCTCGGCCGATGTCAGACCGATCGAATCAGCAGTGTCGACGAGGCCGGGTTCCATCGTGTCGGCAGCGTAATGAGGCGGAGGGGTCGGGGTCCTCCGTTTGATTTACTGGTTCACTGGTGGTGTGCACTCGAACCCCACCGACGTCGACGCGCTGATCGCGTACGTGCGAGCCTCGGTGATCGGGCGCGACGACGTGATCGACGGGCCCTACGGGCCGCGGCCGATCATCTATGCCGACTACACCGCGTCGGGGCGATCTCTCACGTTCATCGAGGACTACATCCGCACCGTCGTGCTCCCGCTGTACGCGAACACCCACACCGAGTCGTCCGGCACTGGCCTCCAGACCACCCGACTGCGCGAGGAGGCCCGCGACATCATCGGGCGCTGCGTCGGAGCAACCCGCGCCGAGCACGCGGTGGTGTTCTGTGGCAGCGGCGCCACGCACGCGATCGCCAAACTGATCGGCGTGCTCGGGCTGAAGATCCCATCCGTGCTCGACGACCGGTACCACTTCGCGGACTCGATCCCGGCCGACGAGCGACCGGTGGTGTTCATCGGTCCGTACGAGCACCACTCCAACGAACTGCCGTGGCGCGAGTCGATCGCCGACGTCGTGATCATCGACGAGGACGCCGACGGCCACGTGAGCCTCGACCATCTCGAACGCGAGCTGATCCGCCACGCCGACCGATCGACCCTGATCGGATCGTTCTCCGCCGCGTCGAACGTCACCGGGATCATCACCGACACCGTTGCGGTGTCGACCTTGCTGCACGAACACGGCGCACTGTCACTGTGGGACTATGCCGCCGCCGCGCCGTACGTCCCGATCGACATGGGGTCGAGCATCGACGGCAACGGCACGGCCAACCTGGCGTACAAGGACGCCGTTTTCATCTCGCCGCACAAGCTGATCGGTGGACCCGGGACGCCCGGGGTGCTCGTGGCGCGTCGAGAACTGTTCGCCAACCGCGTGCCCGACGTGCCGGGCGGCGGCACGGTTCGCTACGTCAGCACCGCCGAACACGACTACCACCCCGAGATCGAGCATCGGGAGGAGGCGGGAACACCGGCGATCATCGAATCGATACGGGCCGGACTCGTGTTCCAACTGAAAGAGGCGGTCGGCCCCGAAGTGATCGAAGCCAAGGAGTCGGACTTCGTGCGCCGCGCGATCGCCCGATGGGAGCAACACCCGAACATCAACGTGCTCGGAAGCCACGAGGCCGATCGGTTGTCGATCGTGTCGTTCGTGATCCGCCACGGCGAGCGCTTCTTGCATCACAACTACGTCGTTGCACTCCTCAACGACGTGTTCGGCATCCAGTCGCGCGGTGGTTGTTCGTGCGCTGGGCCCTACGGGCACCGGCTGCTCGGCATCGACCTCGAGCGTTCCCACGAGTTCCAGCGCGAGATCAACCGCGGCTGCGAGGGCATCAAGCCCGGCTGGGTCCGCGTCAACTTCAACTACTTCATCGACGACGAGACCTTCGACTACATCGTCGACGCCGTCACGATGGTCGCCTCGCACGGCGCATTGCTGCTCGGCGAGTACGACTTCGAGCCCGACAGCGGGCTGTGGCATCACCGGCTCGGCACACGCGGCCCGTCGATGAGCCTCGACGAGATCACCTACGACACCGGACGGATGCAGTTCGAGAACCGGCGACGCAGCGAGCCGGTCGACCTGGCCCGACACCTCGAGGCGGCCCACGAGTTGCTCCACGCCGCTGGTCCAGCCCGGTCGGACACCGCCGCAGCGCCCGACACCAACGCCGACTTCGAGACACTGCGCTGGTTCCCGTACGCCAGCGACCTCGCTCGCTGATCGTTGACGAACGACATCGAATCGTCACGAAACCGTCATATTCGGTTAGGCTCGGCCGTCATGTTGGGAATCGGACGGACGCGTGGTGTCGGTGTGCGACGCGCGATGGCCGTGATCGTCCTGGCGATGACTGTCGCCATCGGTTCGACGGCGATGCCGCTCACGGTGGCCAACGCCCAGGATCCGGCTGCAGTCCGAGCCGCCAACGAGATCCAGGCCGCACGAGATCGCGCCGATGCCGCTGCACAGGCAATGTTCGACGCCGAGTCACGCCTCGACACGCTCGAGGTGGAGATCACCGCCGCCGAGCAGGACCTCGCTGCGGTCGAGGCCCAGGCCGACTCGATGCGTTCGAGCCTGCAGCAGGATGCCCAGCGCAATTTCGTCAACTCCGGCACGTCGATCCCGTTGTTGATCGACCTCGACCAGGCGAACGCCGGGATCACCGCCGACCGGCAGGCCTCGGTCGCTCGCGGTGCGGCATCGGTGGAACTCGATGACTTCGACGTCGTGATGAAGGACGTGAAAGCAAAGCGGGCCGACCTCGAACGCCAGCAGGAGGCCACCACGCAGGCCCGCCAGCAGTTCGAGGACCTCCAAGCAGCTGCCGAGGCCGAAGTGGTGAAGCTCGCCGAGATCGAGAAGCAACGCCTGACCGATGTTGCGGTGCAGCGTGAGCTCGACCGCCAGCGCCAGGCGAGGCTGGAGCAGGATGCGGCCGCAGCCCGCCAACTCCAAGCAGCGAGCCTCGCGGCCAGACCCGCCGCAGCACCTGCCCCGTCGTCGGGCAACTCGTCGTCGAACGGTTCGAGTTCGCCGGCGCCATCGCCGGCCGCCGCCGCGCCCGCCCCGTCGGGCTCCACGCAGGGGGCTTCGTCGCCGGCACCGGCACCGGCACCGGCACCGGCCATCGTTCCTGCCAGCCCTCCGCCGTCGAACGCCGGCAGTGGCATCGTGTGTCCGGTCGCCGGGCCGCGTGCGTTCGCGGATACGTGGGGAGCCGCCCGATCCGGGGGTCGAAGCCACGAGGGCGTCGACATGATGTCGCCAGGCGGCACGCCGCTGGTGGCGGTCGAGTCCGGCTCTGCACAGTTCAAGACCACCCGCTTGGGCGGCAACTCGGTATGGATCAACGGCAACAGCGGCACCCGATACTTCTATGCACACCTCAGCGCGTGGGAGGGTTCGAGCCGAAACGTGTCACAGGGTGAGGTCATCGGCTACGTCGGCGCCACCGGCAACACCACCGCCAACCACCTCCACTTCGAGGTGCACCCCGGCGGCGGCCGCGCCGTCAACCCGTACCCGTACGTACGCGCCGTCTGCTGACCGCCCCCCCCCAGAAGATTCCCACCCACGTTTGCGCGACAGAACAGGTGGACCGGGTCACCCGAAATACAACGCAAACGTCTCCTACTCGGGGCGGTGGCGAGCGAGGGGGACGTCGCCGGTGCCGATGAAGCGGCTGGTGTACGTGGCGATGTTGCCGATGTAGTTGGCCCGTTCGTACGCAGCCGGATCGGCGGCGGCATGGCTGGCGACAGCGCCACGCATCTGGCTCACCGACTCGTAGTCGTGCTCGACCATCCAGTTGCACAGCTGCGCCTCGATGGTCGCAAGGTGGGCCGGACCGTGGTGCAGCAACGACGAGGTCGTCATCACCACGTCGGCACCGGCAAGGATCAGCTTGGCGGCGTCGAATCCGGAGTGCACACCGGTCGAGCCGGCGATCGACATCGTGAGGTGCTCGCGCAGGATCCCGGTCCAGCGCAGCGGCAGACGCAACTCCTCCGGCGTGCTGAGGGCGATCCGCGGCGCCACCTCGAGCGTCTCCAGGTCGAGATCAGGCGAGTAGAAGCGGTTGAACATGACGACACCATCTGCGCCCGACCGTTGAAGCCCGACGACGAACGACGACACCGATGAGTAGTACGGGGAAATCTTCACGGCGACCGGCACGCCGACCTCCTCCGCCACCAGCGCAACGAGTTCGAGGTGCTCGGTCTCCAACGCCGCCCCATCGATGCCCGGATCCGCAGCCACGGTGTAGAGGTTGAGCTCCAACGCGTCGGCACCGGCGCCTTCGAGCAGGCGCGCGTACTTCACCCAGCCGCCGATGTTGGCACCATTCAGGCTGGCGATCACCGGGATGTCGATCGCCACCTTTGCGTTCTCGATCAGCTCCAGATACGAGTCGATCGCCGAGCCGTAGTCGTCGACCTCGGGGAAGAACGACGTTGCCTCGTTGAAGCTCTCGTCGTGCACCGTGAACAGACGGTCGATCTCGGCGGTCTCGTGCTCGATCTGTTCTTCGAAGATCGACGGGAGCACGACCGCACCCGCACCGGCGAGTTCGAGTTCCACCAGCCGGTCGATTTGCCCGGTGAACGGCCCGGCCGATGCCACGAGCGGCGACCGAAGCGGCAGCCCGAGATAGGTGGTGTGTAGATCAGGCATCGTCGGAACCTCCGTCACTCGCTTCAGAAAGAGTTTCACCATCAGGCTCGTCATCGAGCCCGACTTCGAGCACCACTCGGTGGGGCTCGGGCACTGCTCGTTCCAGGCCGGCGAGCTGCTCGTAGTAGTGCCAGCGCTCGTCGATGTCCTGCTGAGCGAGGTCGAGCAGCTCGGCCGACCGACCGGGATCGGATCTCGCCAACATCGAGAACCGGGCCTCCTTCAGTGCGAAGTCCTTCAGCGGAATGCTCGGGGCAGCCGAGTCGAGCTGGAACGGATGCTCGTGTTCCTCGGTGGTCGGCTTGTAGCGGTACAACGGCCAGTAGCCGGACTTCACCGCGTCCTTCTGATGCGACATCGAGGTCTGCATGTCGATGCCGTGCGCGATACAGGTCGAGTAGGCGATGATGAGCGACGGGCCATCCCAGGCGTCGGCCTCGGCCAGCGCCTTCACGGTCTGGATGTCGCTGCCGCCGATGGCGATCTGCGCGACATACACGTTGCCGTAGCGCCGTGCGATGGCGCCCAGGTCCTTCTTGGCGGTCGGCTTGCCCGCCATCGCGAACTTGGCGACCGCACCGAGCGGCGTGGCCTTCGACGCCTGGCCGCCGGTGTTGGAGTACACCTCGGTGTCGAGCACGAGCAGGTTGACGTTGCGGCCCGAACCGAGCACGTGGTCGACACCGCCGAAGCCGATGTCGTAGGCCCAGCCGTCGCCACCGACGATCCACGTGCTGGTACGCACCAATTCGTCGGCGATCACACTCAGACGCTGCGCCCGGTCGGCGACGGCCGGGTCGTTCGAGCCGACGAGTTCGACGAGGCGTTCGCGCAGCAGCGCAACACGCGTGCGCTGTTCGACGACCCCGTTCTCGGTCGGTGTCGGGTCGGCGAGCAGCGCGGTGGTGAGGTCGATGCCGATGTGGTCGGCCAACTCCTCGACCAGGCGACGCGCATCGCGCTGGTGATGTTCGATGCCGAGTCGCATGCCGAAGCCGAACTCTGCATTGTCCTCGAACAGCGAATTCGACCAGGCCGGGCCCAAGCCGTTGTCGTCCTTGGCCCATGGAGTGGTCGGCAGGTTGCCGCCGTAGATCGACGAGCAGCCGGTGGCGTTGGCGACCACCAACCGGTCGCCGAACAACTGAGTGAGCAACTTGAGATAGGGCGTCTCGCCGCAGCCCGAGCAGGCGCCGGAGAACTCGAACAGCGGTTGCAGCAGCTGGGAATTCTTCACCGAGTCGTGCGTGATCGAGGCCCGGTCGAGTTCGGGGATCGACGTGAAGAAGTCCCAGCGCTCGCGCTCGACGACCCGATGCTCAGGCGCCGGGCGCATGTTGATCGCCTTGCGCTTCACCTGGGTCTTGTCCTTCGCCGGGCACACGTCGACGCAGATGCCGCATCCCGTGCAATCGTCTGGAGCCACCTGGATCGTGAGCTGGTGCCCGTCGAGTTCACGCGAGCGGAAGTTCTTGGAAAGGAACCCATCGGGTGCGCCATCGAGGGCCGACGGCTCGAATGCCTTCATGCGGATCGTGGCGTGCGGGCACACGACGGCGCACTTGCCGCAGTCGATGCAGAGGTCGGGCTCCCAGATCGGGATCTCGATGGCGAGCTTGCGCTTCTCGAACTGGGTGGTGCCGGTCGGGAAAGTTCCGTCGATCGGCATCGCCGACACCGGCAGCAGATCACCCTTGTTGGCGATCATGGTCATCGTGACTCGATCGATGAAGTCGGTCTGCGCGTTCTCGCGGGCCGCGTCGAGGATGTCGAGCGTCTCGTCCAGTTCGACGCTCGGTGGCATGGCGGATGGCACCGTCACCTCGGTCAGCTCGAGGAGCGCTTGGTCGACAGCGGCCTCGTTGCGTTCCACGATGATGCGGCCGCGCCGGCCGTATGCCGACTCGATCGACGCCTTGATCGCACCGATCGCCCGGTCGAGTTCCATCACGTCGGTCAGGGCGAAGAAGCACGGTTTTCAGCTCGCGAGCGATGCGGGTGGCGTCGATCGTGAACACGTGCAGTTCGCGCTCGTGGATGCGTCGCTGGATCGCCGAGGGGAGGTGCTCCCACAACTGGTCGGCGGGATAGGGCGCGTTGAGCAGGAATGTGCCGCCGTGGCGGATGTCGTCGAGCACGTCGAAACGATCGAGCAGCCCGAACTGGTGGCAGGCGACGAGGTCGGCTTCCTGCACCAAATAGGTCGAACGGATCGGTTCGGGCCCGAACCGCAAGTGCGAGACCGTCATCGAGCCCGACTTCTTCGAGTCGTACACGAAGTAGCCCTGCGCGTAGAGGTCGGGCTCGTGGCCGATGATCTTCACCGACGCCTTGTTCGCGCCGACCGTGCCGTCGCTGCCGAGCGCGTAGAACACCGCCGAACGCCCAGGTTGCTCGACCAGGAACGAGTCGTCGACGTCGAGGCTGAGGCCGGTGACGTCGTCGATGATGCCAACGGTGAACCGCCGCTTCGGCGACTCCAACGTCAGTTCGTCGAACACCGCCTTGGCCATCGCCGGGGTGAACTCCTTCGAGCCGAGCCCGTAACGGCCACCGATTGTGCGCACGCCCGAGCGATCGGATTCGGCGACGACGGTGACAACGTCCTGGAACAGCGGCTCACCTGCCGAGCCCGGTTCCTTGCACCGGTCGAGCACGGCGATCGAGCGCACCGAGTCCGGCAGTGCGTCGAGCAGCGCATTCATCGGGAAGGGGCGGAACAGGCGAATCGTTGCGAGCCCGACCTTCTCGCCCTGGTCGACGAGCTTCGCCACGGTCTCACCGACCGCACCGGAGCCTGAGCCCATCATCACGATGACCCGCTCGGCGTCGGGGGCGCCTTCGTAGTCGACGAGGCCGTAGCGACGTCCGGTGCGCGCTTCGAGTTCAGCGAACACGTCGGTGACGATGCTCGGCACCGCGTCGTGGAACCGGTTGCCGGCCTCACGTGCCTGGAAGAAGACGTCGGGGTTCTGGGCGGTGCCACGCACCACCGGTGCGGTCGGCCGGAGTCGGCGGAGCTTGTGAGCAGCGATGTCGTCGTCGTTGATCAGCGCGCGCAGGTCGTCGTCGCCGAGCAGTTCGATGCGGTTGATCTCGTGCGAAGTTCGGAACCCGTCGAAGAAGTGCAGGAACGGGATCCGCGCCCGCAGCGTCGCGGCGTGTGACACCGCAGCGAAGTCGTGGGCCTCCTGCACCGAGCTGGCGCACAGCATGGCGAACCCGGTCGAGCGGGCGGCCATCACATCGCTGTGGTCGCCGAAGATCGACAGCGCATGGGTGGCGATCGCCCGGGCGGCAACGTGGATGACCGCTGGCGTGAGCTCGCCGGCGATCTTGTACATGTTCGGCAGCATCAACAGCAGGCCCTGCGACGCGGTGAAGGTGGTACCGAGCGCTCCGGTCTGCAGCGCCCCGTGCAAGGTGCCGGCAGCGCCTGCCTCCGACTGCAGCTCGACCACTTCGGGCACCGCGCCCCACAGGTTCGTCGCGCCACCCGCCGACCAGGCATCGGCCAACTCGCCCATCGTCGACGCCGGGGTGATCGGGTAGATCGCCACCACCTCCGACAGTGCATACGCGACCTTGGCCGCCGCCTCGTTGCCATCGATGCACGCCGTCGCACTCGGCGCTGGCGCGGGATCAGCCCCCGCCGAGTCGGTGGTCGGTCGATCATCAGTTGCCGTGGCGCTCATGGCCTCCATCCTTGCGTTCGCAACACGCCCTGACGACAGCCCAAAGTCCCCAATCCCGTCGTCGAAGGCGCTGGAACCCCGAAATGGCGCGAATCGGTGCCGCTGAGCGCGACGACGACGGGATTTTTCGGGATGGGGAGGGCGGGCGTGACGTTGGGCGCGTTGGGCGCGTTGGGCGCGTTGGGCGCGTTGGGCACTAGGCGGCGGGACATCGGGCATGCTGGTGACGACATCGACGCGCTGGAGCACCATCGGGCTCGCCTGCGCATGTTCACCAGCGCCATCGTCACTGCAGCGCCGCTGCTGACGGCCGCTGCGACGCTCGCCGCGATCGCAACGATGAGCGGCTCGTTGTCGGGTCCGCCAAGCGCAACGCTTGCTCCGAATTTCAGATCAGAGATCTCACATTCCCGAGATTCGGAGTGGCCGTTGCGCCTGGCGCAACGCTTGCTCCGAATTTCGGTAGGTGGCCGGGGGGGCGGCGGGAGTCCGCACCAGCGTCAATCGTGGAGCATGTCGAGCAGCTCGCCAACGGTGTGCTGGCCTTCGAGCGGGTGTCGCAGCGGGGTTCGATCGATGATCTCGTAGTGGTTGCGACGACCGACCTTCTCGCGACGCAGATAGCCCGCGTGCTCGAGATCGTCGAGGATGCGCTGCACCGCACCTGGCGTGATCCCGACCACATAGCTGAGGTCGCGTTGGCGCAGGTCGGGATCGCGGCTGAGCGCCACCATCACATGGGCGTGATTCGTGAGGAACGTCCACGACGGCAGGTCCTGCTTCGGTTCGATCAACGTCACTCGCACATCATAGGTATCTGAAGACACCTGTTGCCCAAGGTTCTTTTCGGTCCGCACGAGGGCCCGCTGTTCAAGTCGGGTCGCCACCATCATCTCCAGTTCGTTCTTCGCCGGTGTGAGCGCCGTACTCGGCCAGCTCACGCTCGGCGGCGGCCAGCTCATCGATGCGCAGGTGCTCCGACACGGTGGTTCGATGGGTGGCCCGGAACAGCAGATGTGTGCTCGCCGGCAATGTGAGCAGCAGCGCTGCGGCAACGATCGCCAGCTCTGCAGCACCCTTGACACCCACCTCGATCCCGGCGCCGATCGCGACCAGCAGGAACGCGATCGGGCTCGCCTTACCAGCAGCGTGGAAGCGGGCGTACGGGGTGGTGAACGTGAGCAGCCCGATCCCCGCGAGCAACGCGACCAGAGCACCGAGCAGGATGAACGCCGACGAGATGACGTTCATGGACGACCCGCCGTCTCGATGAAGCGGCTGAGCGCGACGGTGGCAGTGAACGCCACGATCGCGATCACGACGAGCACGCCGATGTACAGCGTGTTCCCGGTCTCGGCCACCCGGGTGCCGATGGCGCCCATCAGGGCGACCAGGGCAGCGTCGAGTGAGATCACCCGATCGGCGAGCGACGGGCCGCGCACGAGGCGTATCCCCGCCAGGATGCCGGCGACCAGGAAGATGCCAACGGCGATGTCGGCGATCATGGTGCAACCTCCTCGTTGACGGGCAGCGCTCGGCAGGCGAGTTCGGCGAGGTGGCGAACGTGCTGCTCGATCTCCGGGGCCTTCTCGGCGTGCAGGACGTGGAGGTACAGCCGACCGGTGTCGCCGTCGCTGTCGATCACGGCGGTGCCCGGGGTGACCGTGATCGCCACCACCAGCATCAAGAAGTGCGACCGAGCCTCGATGTTGGTGTCGACCATGATGATGGCTTCGTCGGTGTAGTCGGTCGGCGTCAGGATCTCCCATGCCACCTGCACCGTCGAGACCACGAGGTCGACCACCACGAGCCACACGAAGTGCAGCAACGGAACGATGTGCAGACCACCCGCGTTGCGATCGACACCTGAGAACAGCGTGGCGGCAACCGCGATCAGTGTTCCGGACAGGACGTTGGCAACCGACACCGATCCCCACAGTGCGCACCACGCTGCAACGAGGAGCGCGAGGGTGACGATGCGTCGCGGCGTCAGCAACGACCGCACGCTGACGCGCAGCGACGACACCCACGACCGGCGGGTCACGGTGGCAGCCATCAGTCGACCACCTCTCCGACTACCACTTCTCCGAGCACATCGGTGATGTACGGCGTGCGCTCCAGCAGATCGCTGGCCACATGTTCGCTCATCCGATACAGCGGCCCGGCCAGGACGGCAATGGCAATCGTGCCGGCGACGGCGAGGCCGGCGGCGCTCTGCATGATCGTGATCGAGCGACGGCTCGACGCCGGCACGGCCGACGGGGTGACCTCGCCCCAGAACGCGCCGAGCCAGATCTTGGTCATCGACAGCAGTGTCAGGATCGAGCCCACCAGCGAGACGGCCACGATCACGTACGCGCCCGACGACATACCGGCTTCGACCAGTGCGAGCTTGGCGATGAACCCCGAGAACGGTGGCAGGCCGGCGAGGCTGAGTGCGGGCAGCGCGAAGAGCACGGCGATCACGGGCTTGCTGGTGGCGAGACCGCCGACCTTCTTCAGCGCCGAGGTGCCCTGATCGTCCTCGATCAGGTTGCCAGCGAGGAACATCACCGTCTTGACCGGGATCTGGTGGATCAGGAAGAGCACCGCGCCCGCCACGCCGGCCACCGTGAACAGCCCGAGCCCCATGATCATGTAGCCGATCTGGCTCACCACGTGGAACGACAGGATGCGCTTGACATCATTCTGCGCCAGGGCGCCGGCCACGCCGACGATCATCGTGAACCCGGCAAGCACCAACAGCAGCGTTCCGAGCTCGTCGAGGTCCATCAGCGTGAAGAACCGGATCAGCACGTACACGCCGATCTTGGTGAGCAGCCCGGCAAACACCGCGGTGATGGTGGTCGGAGCGGTCGGATAGCTGTCGGGCAGCCACGAGAACAGCGGGAAGATCGCCGCTTTCGTGCCGAACACGATCAGGAACCACAGCCCGATACCGACCTGGGTGGCAGCGGGCAGTTCCGGGATTCGCTCGGCGAGCAGCGCCATGTTGACCGTGCCGGTGGCCGAGTAGACGATGGCGACACCGAACAGGAACAGCGTCGAGGCAAACAGGTTGATGACCACGTAGGTCATGCCAGAGCGCACCTGCGACTCGTGGCCCTGGTGGGTGAGCAGCACGTAGCTGGCCACCAGGATCAGCTCGAACGCCACGAACAGGGTGAACAGGTCGCCAGTGAGGATCGCCAGGCTGACACCGCCGGCGAGCACCAACAGGATCGGGCTGACCACCGAGGGGTCGGCGCCCGATGGCGTGCGGCGCTGGCCGATGGCGAACAGTTCGACGACGAGGATCGTCGCCGATGCCACGAGCAGGATCAGCGCAGCGAACAGGTCGGCCACCAGCACGATGCCGAGGTCGGGTGCCCAACCGCCAACACGCAGCACGATCGTGCCGTTGCGGTCGACGTCGGCGAGCAACGCTGCCGACATCCCGGTGACCGCGGCCATCGTCGACACGGTGATCACGTCGCGGAGCTTGGCAACCCGGCGCAGACCGAGGACCAACGCCGAGGCGAGCAGCGGCAGCGCCACGCACAAACCGACCACGGCGCTCACGATCCACCGTCCGGGTTGTCGTGCAGCGTCTCGAGTTCGCGGGTCTCGTCGAATGCCGCCTCGCGGGCTTCTTCCGTGGTCGCGATACGCCGGTCCTCGACATCGTCCTCGACGAGGTCATCACCCGTCAGCATCTGCTGACGGCGCGCGAGGGCCAAGACGAACAGCGTGAGGCCGAACGAGATCACGATCGCCGTGAGTGACAGCGCCTGTGGCAGCGGGTTGGACGTATCGGGCGCCGGCACGCCGTCGACGATCGGGGGCGAGCCGGCACGACCGCCTGCTGCCAGCAATGCCAGCACGGCGGCGTGGCCGAGCAACGCGAAGCCGAGCACGATCCGGCTCAGCGAGCGCGAAGTGACGAGGAAGGTGCCTGCCGCGACCAGTCCGGCCACCGCGAAGATCATCGCGAGGCTCACGTTGTCGCCCCACGGTCGTCCGACGGCGCGGTGTCGTCCGATCGAACGCTTGCCGGGATGGGGATCCGACCACGATCGACGAGCGACGCCGCATCGAGACCGTCGAGCAGCGCGATGACGAGGCCGACCACGATGGCGACGACCCCGAGATCGAAGAGCAGCGCCGAGCCGGTCTTCACCGTGCCGAGTACGGGGACTTCCCAGATGATGACCACTTGATCGAGCAGCGGTTCACCCCACAGCAGCGGTGCGATCGCAACGAGGCCGGCGATCACACCGCCGACCGACAACCAGACGGTGGCATGTCGCGGTTGTTGGATTCCGGCGATCGTGCGCAGCACGATGATCGCTCCGAGCATGAGGCCGGCGGCAAACCCGCCGCCCGGCTGGTTGTGTCCGGCGAACAGCACGTACGCAGCAACCACGAGTGCGACCGGTGTGACGGCCCGCACGGCCAGCGACACGATCGGCGAGGTCCGGGCGATCATCGTGCGACCTCATCGACGTTGGCGACTGCGATTTCCTCGATCAGGGCCGTGGCCTCGGCAGGCGCAGGGCGCGGATCGGGTGGAGCAGCCGCTGTCCGTGTGGTCGGACGCGTCCGGCCGCGCTTGGTGCTGAGGGTCAAGATGCCCACGGCCACCACCATCAGCACGATGACCTCACCGAACGTGTCGAGCGCCCGGGTGTCGGTGAGGATCACGTTGACCACGTTCTTGCCGCCACCATCGCGTTGAGCGGTCTCTGCCAGCTCGCGGATCGGAGCCTCACCCACCGGGTTGCCGGCGCTGCCCGCCAATGCCACCGCAACTGCGGTGCCCATCGCTCCGGCGATCACCAGACGTCCAGCGGTCCACAGCCGGGTTGCGACCGGGAACTTGGTGGCGAGACGGCCGAGGCCGACGACGAATCCAACCACGATCACGGTCTCGACCAGGAGCTGGGTCAACACGAGATCCGGCGCGCCGTACGCAACGAACAAGCCAGCGACGCTGAATCCAACGCCCCCGAGGACCAGCGCGGCGCCGAGCCGCGACGACACCCGGGTCGCCGAGATCGCGGCGGCGACGATCATCACCACGAGCACTGCCTCGGCCGGGTTGTCCCACCAGTAGAGGGTGTCGGGGTCGATCTGGCCGGCGAACGGCACCGCGGCGACACACACGACCACCACGGTCGTGGCCAGATACAGCGGCAGCGATCCGTGCTGGACCCTCCCGGCGATCTGACGAGCGAGGCGACCGACGCCGTCGATCGTCCAGTCGACATTGGCAGCACCCCGAGCCACCGGCCCGCTGGCGACGTGTCGCCGGGCGAGGAGCGTCCCGATCAGCACACCGAACGCGACGACCACGAGCGAGGTGATGAACGCCTCGGTCAGACCCGGCCAGCGCAGCAGCGAGTACACCTCGGCCTTGGGCGCAACGGTGACCACAGCGGGTCGAACCACGCCGGTGACCCAACCGAGTGCCACGAATCCGAGCACCGATGCAGCGGCCAGGATCGCCTCGGGCGCCGACATCGCCGGGCGCCGCGGGGTGATCTCACGGTCGGGCATCGGCGCGGTCGAGCCGAACATGCCGATGAGCAACCGGGTCGTGTACGCGACCGTCAGCACGGATCCGCCGATGATCAGTCCACCGACGATCCAGAATTCGGCACCCGACAGCCCCAGCGCCGCCTCGATGGCTGCCTCCTTGGTGGGGAATCCGAGCAGCGGCGGGACGCCTGCCATCGAGGCACCGGAGATCACGGCCACCACGAACGTGATCGGCATCGCGCGTCGCAGGCCTGACAAGTCGTTGATGTTGCGCGTGCCGGCGCGGACGTCGACTTCGCCGACGACCATGAAGAGCGCTGCTTTGAAGATGGCGTGGGCGACGAGGATCGAGATGGCGGCGAACGTCGCTTTCGGTGTGCCGATGGCGAGCAGTGCGATCAGCAGGCCGAGCTGCGACACGGTGCCCCAGGCGAGGATGAGTTTGGCGTCGACGTGGCGCAGGGCACCGATGGCTCCCCACACCATCGTGGCGAGACCGAACGACAACCCGAGGGGCTTCCACACGTCGGTGTCCTGGAACGCCGGGGCGATGACGGCGACGAGAATCACACCTGCTTTGACCATGGTGGCCGAGTGCAGGTAGGCACTGACCGGCGTCGGCGCCGCCATGGCGCCGGGCAACCAGACGTGGAACGGGAACTGTGCCGACTTGGTCGCGGCAGCGACGAGGATCAAGATCGCAGCAGCGTTGGCGGTCGAGCCGGTGATCGGGGTGATCTCGCTGAGACTGGCGGTGCCGGCGGCATCGACGAACAACACGAAGCCCGCGAGGAGCGACAGGCCACCAGCAGCGGTGATCACCAGCGCACGGCGCGCCGCGATGCGAGCAACCGGGTCAGCGTGCTTGAAGCCGACCAGGAGGAACGACGTGATCGAGGTGAGTTCCCAGAAGATGAACAGCGTCCAGACGGAATCGGCCCAGACGAGGCCGACCATGGCGGTGGAGAAGGCGAGGAGCGTGGCGGCGAAGCGGCCCATGCTCGCCGCCCCGGCGGAGAAATACCCCACCGCGTAGACGCAGACGAGCGCACCGATGCCCGAGACCAGCGTCGAGAGCAGTGCTCCCATCGAGTCCACCCGGAATTCGATCGCCACATCGAGGCCAGGCACCCACTGGAACCCCGCGGTGACGGCGTCGGTGGATCCCAACCGTGTTGCGGACCAGACGGCGGTGACCGCCATCGGCACCGCAGCCACCCAGAGCGATCGGCGCCCGAGGCGGCTTCCGAAAACCGACAGCGCCACGACGACGAACGCGTGCAGGGCGAGCAGAAACCAGATCAACAGGCCC
>CAJDUH010000002.1_pt1 | contig 16142 bp, 18 predicted proteins | sample 7389931 | NCBI WGS metagenome assembly CAJDUH01 (sample SAMEA7055663, study PRJEB34461) | soil metagenome | biome: terrestrial ecosystem; feature: Peninsula; material: soil | place: Antarctica | collected 2016 | reverse complement strand
GCGAGATCGCGAACACCTCACCGCAAAGCAAGCCTCGGCACGAAGCGGAATCCGCCGCGAAGCGAATCGACCCCGGCCACCTCATGGGAGTCCTGACGTAACACCGACGTCAGATCACCTCTCACGAGGCCGCCGGGTTCCGACCCGGCGGCCTCTTTCGTTTTTCCGCACTGCCCGCCCATCCACATCCAGAAAGGCGCCGACCATGACGCTCACCGAATCACCAGCACTCATCACGACCCACTGCAACGACATCGAACAGGAAAGCACCATGTACCACTCGACGCTCATCGAATCGCACAGCTCCGCGCTGCTCGAACCTCGAGAACCGGACAGTCCGAGACCGCCCGGCGAGGAACCCGCCCGCCGGCTGGTCGCTCGTTGCGCGGACGGCCACGGCACCCTCAGCGCGTTGTTCTTCTCGGACAACGTGATCGACATCGCCCGAGCCAAGGCGATGTGCGGCCTGTGCCCACTCCAGGTCGACTGCCTCGCCGACGCCCTCGAACGCGAGGAGCCGTGGGGCGTCTGGGGAGGTGAACTGCTGTCGGGTGGCCGGATCATCGCCAACAAGCGCCCGTGTGGTCGCCCACCCAAGCACCCTCGCCCCGAGATGGTGATCGACGAACTCGGACCCGTCGAGGTTCCTGTCGCCGTCGCCTGACGGTGTTGCGAGCCGTCCAATCACGTTTGTGTGGCAGTTCGGGTGGACCCCCTCACCCGAAATGTCACGCAAACGTGGTTGCTCTGCGGGGCGGTGAACGAATGCGAACAACACGGCGAGCGAATCGGCGGCCGCAGTAGGGGTCAGTAGCCTTCATTGGCGTGAAGATCCGTCCTCGCCTCCTCGCCGGATCGCTGCTCGTCGCCGTGGCGGTGATCGGCATCTTCGCCTTGACCCAGCAACCCGACGACGATGCGCCGGTCGACGCCACGCTGACCGATGCGAGGGCCGTGGTCACGTTCCCGAACGACGGACTCGGCAACGAAGACGTCCAGGGCGACCCCTTTCCCGACATCACCCTGATCGATCGTGACGGCAACGAGGTCACCACCGCCGCCCTGATCGGTGAACCGCTCGTGGTGAACCTCTGGTACTCGACCTGCGCGCCGTGCGCCAAAGAGTTGCCCGAGTTCGCCGAAGTCGACGCCGAGAACTCCGGGGCCCGCTTCGTCGGGGTCAACATGCTCGACTCGGTCGAGGTGATGGAACGCTTCGCCGGCGAACGCGGCGTCGAGTACGACCTGTTCCTCGACGAATACGCCGAACTCGCCGACGCCATTGGTGCCACGGCGATGCCGATCACGCTGTTCGTCACCTCCGATGGCACGATCGTCGAACAGACCGGGCCCCTCGACGCCGACGAACTCCGCGGCAAGATCGCCGATCTGCTCGCTGCCGACGAGGGCGCAGCATGAGCCTGTCGTTCATCCGCGGCATGGTGGCCGCGGTGAATCCGTGCGGGTTCATCCTGTTGCCGACCTACCTGATGTACTTCCTCGGCCTCCAGGGCGCGATGCCCGGCTCGCAGCGCGCCACCATGCGCCGTGCGGTGATCGTGAGCGCCGCAGTGTCCGCAGGCTTCTTGTCGGTGTTCCTGATCGCCGGCATCATCTCGTACAACTTCACCAGCTGGATCAACGAGAACGCCAAATACGCCACCGGTGCGATCGGCGTGGCCTTGCTGGTGCTCGGCATCGCCATGGTCTTCGGCTACAAGCTGCCATTCATGACCCCACGGCTCGACACCGGCGGCGAAGGCCCGAAACAGACCGTCGGCGCCATGTTCATCTACGGCATTGCGTATGCCATTGCCTCCATCGGCTGCACGATCGGGCTGTTCATCGCCACGGTGTTCAGCACCACTCGGCGCGACGGCTTGGTGTCCGGTGTCGGCAACATGCTCGCCTACGGAGCGGGCATGGCACTGCTGGTCAGCGCCTTGACGATTGCGCTCGCCTCGGCAAACACCGGCCTACTCAAGCTCTTGCGCGGCAGCCTGCAGTACGTCGACCGGATCGCCGCATTCTTCGTGCTGCTGTCGGGCATCTACCTGCTCTGGTACTTCTACTGGGTCGACATACGCGAAGAGGGCGACCCGGTCACCGACTGGGCGCTCGAACGTCAGGCGCAGGCCACGGCCTTCCTGACCGACCACTGGCAGGTCGTCGGCCTGGTGATGGCCGCGATCGTGGGCGGCGCCATGGTGTACGCCTGGTCGCGACCGAACGCCGCTGTGGACGAACGGGCGAATCCGAAGATCGACGAACCGTCGACGCCTGGTCCGGCCTGATCGACGTTCAGCGGTCGTCGGTCCGCGGTAGTTGGTCCGAGGTAGTTGGTCAGAGGTAATTGATGGCGCGAGCCTGCGCGCTCAACTTGTCACGATGCTCGGGGTGAGCGACCGCGATCAGCGCCTTGGTGCGCTCGCGGATCGATCGGCCACGAAGCTCGGCGACGCCCCACTCGGTGACGATCTTGTCGACGGTGTTCTTCGGCGTGGTGACCACGTCGCCTGCTGCGAGTTGCGGCACGATGCGCGACTCGCCGCGTGAGGTTCTGGAGTGGAGCACCACGAACCCCTGACCACCCTCGGAGTACACGGCGCCACGGGCGAAGTCGTTCTGACCGCCCGACGACGAGTAGTACTGCCCGCCGATCGTTTCTGACGCGCATTGGCCGAGGAAGTCGACGGTGAGCGTGGCATTGACCGACACGAAGTTGCGTTCGTTGGCGATGATGCGCGGGTCGTTCACGTAGCGCACGGCATGCAGTTCGATCGCGGTGTTCTCGTGGAGGAACTCGTGCAACCGACGCGTGCCGAGTGCAAACGTGCCGACGGCCTTGGTGCGGTTGAGTCGCTTGCGGACACCGTTGACCACGCCCGACTCCATGAGGTCGACGACACCGTCGGAGACGAGTTCGGTGTGGATGCCGAGATCCTTGTGGTCGGTGAGTGACGCCATGATCGCATTTGGGATCGCGCCGATGCCGGTCTGAATGGTCGCACCGTTGGGGATGCGCTCGGCGACGAGGGCCGCGATCTTGCAGTCGGTTTCTCCGGGCGTCGCTGGTGCGACCTCGATGAGCGGACGATCACTCTGGCACCAGCCGACCACTTGCGACAAGTGGATCTGGTTTCGGCCGAACGTGCGCGGCATCTCGTCGGTGACCTCGAGGAAGAACCGACCGCGCCCGATGAAACTCGACGTGTAGTCGGCCGACACCCCGAGCGAGAAGTAGCCGTGGCGATCCGGGGGCGACGCCGCGGCGATCACCAGTGGGTCGTCCGTGCGCATCCGCATCAAGGCATACACCTCGGAGAAGTGGGCGGGGACCAGACCGATGGCCCCGCTCGCGAAATAGGGACGCGTCACGTGCGACAGGAAGTACGAGATGTGCTTCAGGCGAGTGCCGTAGTCGCCACGAAGATACGGCCGATCGTGGATGGCATGCATCTGATGGACCCGCACTTGGTCGATCCGCGGGTCGCCGTCGGCGGCTGCAGCATCGATCGCTTCCATCACAGCGGTCGGTTCGCCGTTGCCCAGGGGCACGATGATCTGCGTGCCCGCGGTGATGTGCTCGAGCACGTCAGCGGGCTGGTTCGGCGCGGTCATGGATGCCGTGGTCATGGTCCCCTACCGTAGGGCGGGTATGACTGCTTCCTCCACACCATCGGCGTCGCCGTCCAGACGAGCGACGGACGCGCCGGTCGATCCGGCGCTCGTGCCGGTGAAGCCGGCCGCGACGGTCATGTTGGTGCGCGATGCCCCTGACGGTGAATCCGGCGTCGAGGTGTTCATGTTGCGTCGGACAGCGAATGCTGTGTTCGGTGCCGGGATGTACGTGTTCCCTGGTGGCCGTGTCGACGGGGTCGACGGCGCCGAGGACATCGCCCCGTTCTGCCGTGGCCTCGACGACGTCGCAGCCAGCGAGCAACTCGGCGTCGACCATGGTGGGCTCGCCTACTGGGTCGCCGCCGTACGCGAGTGCTTCGAGGAAGCCGGCGTGTTGCTGGCGGAGCGTCGCGAGGGAGGCCCGCTGGAGCTGCGCAACGAGGATCGCCACGAGATCCACGACCACGACAGCTCGCTCTCGCTGGTCGAGCTGTGCCGGCGCGACGATCTGGTGCTCGATCTGTCGAGCACCTACTACGTCGATCACTGGATCACGCCGATCGGCGAGCAACGTCGCTTCGATACCCGCTTCTTCCTCGCCGAGATGCCGACCGATCAAGTCCCATTGCACGACGACAAGGAGACCGTCGACAGCCTGTGGGTGCGTCCGGCCGAGGCATTGCGTCTGCAGGCGGCGGGTGAACTGATGATGATGCCCCCGACGATGGCCAACCTCCGCTTCCTCGAACCGCACTCGACGGCCGCCGCTGCGCTGGCTGCCGGGGCCGCGATCGAGAAGCCGCCGTGCATTCTGCCGAAACTCCGTCGCGACGCCGACGGTCGCCTGGTCGGCGTCGCCATGCCCGGCGATCCCGACTACGACAACCTGGACTGAACCAGCGTCACCTCGTGATGGTGACGGCGGTGACGCTCACGTCGTCGGGGTCGAACTCCCGGGCAGTGCAACCGGCCATGTCGAGGTCGGCCGCTGGCGTCGGCGGAGCGATCTCGTCGAGAATCTGCTGCGCAATCGAACGGAACTCGTCGGCAGCGGCGCCCGTTCCGTGGAGCGACACCGGATCGCCGGCGTCGCCGCCGGCCGCGACGGCAGCTTCGAGCGGCACCTTGCCGAGCAACGGCGCGCCGATCGCGTCGGCGAGAGCTTGGCCGCCGCCCTCGCCGAACAACGCGTACGACTCGCCGTGGTCGCAGGTGAACGTGCTCATGTTCTCGATGACGCCGATCACTTCGAGGAAGCTCCGTCGTGCCATGTCGGCGGCTCGCTGGGCGACTTTCTGCGCGGCGAGCGCCGGTGTGGTGACCACGATGAGCGAGGTGCTCGGCAGCATCCGTGCCAGGCCCATCTGCACGTCGCCGGTCCCTGGCGGCATGTCGATCAACAGGTAGTCGAGGTGGCCCCACTGGACGTCGCGCAGGAACTGCTCGACGGCCTTGGTGAGCATCAATCCTCGCCACATCAGGGCGGTGTCCTCCTCGACGAGGAAACCGGTCGAGACCACTTTCAGCAGACCATCTCCGACGGGTCGCTCGTTCGGCACGATCTTGGGCTTGTCGGATCCCTCGACCTGGCGCGCTTCCATGCGGTCGGAGATGCCGAGCAGCCGCGGCACCGAGAACCCCCAGATGTCGGCGTCGAGCACACCGACGGTGTGGCCCGCACCAGCAAGCGCGGCGGCCAGGTTGACGGTGACCGAGCTCTTGCCGACACCGCCCTTGCCGCTGGCGATGGCGAGCACTTTGCAGCTCAACGGGATCTCGGTGTCGGGGGCGTTCTGGCGGGCGTTCCAGCGGGCCTTGGTCATGACCTCGGTGCGCTCGTCGGCGTTCATCTCGCCCCACGAGATCTTCACGTCGGTCACCCCGGGGTGGACCGACACCTTGCTCTCGACTTCCTTCTTGATCTCGGCGCGAAGTGGGCACCCTCGGATCGTGAGCTTGACGCCAACGGTGATCAGGCCGTCGGGCGTGATGTCGACGGACGGCACCATGCCGAGCGACACGATGTCGGCACCGAGTTCGGGGTCGATCACCGTGGCCAGCGCCGCCATCACTTCGTCGTGTGTCGGCGGGGCGATCGATGTGCCGGTCGAGGTGCCGATCGAGGTGGAAGGCGTGTCGGCGGGCATGTCTGGCATTTTACCGGCCGAAGCCGTGTAATCTCCTGATGTGGTCCAGGAGCACAAGAGCGTCACGCCGTCCGTGTCCGGACCACCGCAACTCGACCTGCTCAAAGCGCTCGGTGACAACACCCGCTACGCGATCTATCTCGAACTCGCCCGGTCGGCCCGACCGCTGGCCACCGCCGACATCTCCGAGTCGCTCGACCTGCATCCCAACACGGTGCGACCGCATCTCGAACGGATGCGCGAAGCGGGACTCCTCGCAGTGGAGGTGGGCGGCCGCGGCGACGTCGGTCGCCCGCAACACCGCTACTCGATCGCTGCCAACGCACCCTCGCTCGGCTTCGAGCCACCGACGATGCCGGTCCTCGCTCGTATGGTGCTGGCGATGGCCGCTCGACTGCAGGCGAGCGCCGACGACGCTGAAGCGGTCGGGCGCACCGAGGGAGCGACCCGCGCCAAGCCCTATCAGCAGGCGCCGTCCACGCTCGAAGCACTGGTCTCAGATCTCGATCGACTCGGATTCGATCCGGTCGTCACCGAGGCCGACGACCCCGACGCTGCCGTGGTCGCGTTCAGTCATTGCCCGTTCGCCGAACTCGCCGAGAGGCATCCCGAGCTCGTCTGTGGGCTGCATCGCGGCCTGGTCGCTGGGTTCGTCGCCGAGATGGGCGACGCCGAGGTCGACGAGTTCTGCACACTCACCAGTCGCACGCCGTGTCGTGTGACCGTTGCTTCCCGCTAAATTAGAACAACCGCAACCAGGAGGTTCCGAATGATCACGCTCACCGACACAGCCGCCGTCAAGGTTCGCCAACTGCTCTCCGACGAGGGTGCCGAAGATCTGGCACTTCGTGTCGCCGTCCGTCCGGGTGGCTGCAGCGGGTTCTCGTACGAGATGTTCTTCGACGGCGACATCGCCGACGACGACAACCAGGCCACCTATGGCGACGACGGAGTCGTGAAGGTGGTCGTCGATCCGGCCTCGGCGCAGCTGCTCGAGGGCGCCACGCTCGACTACAAGGATGGCCTCGACCAGTCGGGCTTCGCGATCACCAATCCCAACGCGTCGCGCACCTGCGGCTGCGGCTCCAGCTTCTCCTGAGCTGAGCCGGCGCTTCGAGCCGAGAGCGCCCAGCGGTCACGCGGACGCGCGCTCGAGCACCTCGACGAGTTCGGTCTCGTCCCACACCGCGTCGATCCGTTCGACCACGGTGCCATCGGCCGCGATGACGAACAGCGCAGGCTCGAAGCTGAGATTCGCCGCGCCGACTGCATCGGTCGGGGTGGTTGCGGTGTTGTCGGTGTACACCTCGGCGTGGATCCAGGTGAATGTGTCACCGAAGCGATCTTGGACGCGGATCATCGATTCGAGCGCCGGAGCGCAGGTTCCCGTCTGGCAGAACGCCGGCGTACCGATGAGGTAGGCCACTGGCTTGCCGGAGAGGAGCGCGTCGGTGAGCGTGACGTCGTGGAACGGGCACGGTTCGGGCTCGCGGGTGCAGATCGGATCGACGCCGCGGCTGTCGTCGACGGTGGGGGTGTCGAACGGTGGCATTGGTTGGCCGGGACCTGGCACGACCACCGAACCCGGCTCCATCACCTGGAACGCGGCCCCGTCCTCGGGTCCACCCTCGACGACGAGGTAGTAGACCCCCGGCGTCTCGATCGGCACCCGAAAGCTGTAATACGGGCCTGATTCGAGATCGCGTCGAGCCGCCGAGATGCTGAGATCGAGCGGAGCGCCATCGACGTCGGTGACCTCGGCGTTCAGGATGTCGGGGCCGTCTGCGATCAGACGACCGTCGGCGGTTGCCAGGCTGATCGGGAGGCGCTGCAGGCCCGGTTCCTGCACGTCCTGCGGGAACCGCTGCGCCAACACGTACGTCCCGAACGCACTGCCAGCAGCGGACTCGTCGGTCGTGTCGGTGCCGTCTCGTGAATCGGGGCGCTGTGGCTCGGAGCCCGACGCGGCGTCGTCGCCGGAGCCGCACGCGGCGAGCACCCCAGTGGCAGCGATGGCCGCGACGAACCCTCGACGGGAGATCTGAAACGTCTGACGGACCGGCGTGGGAGACATCGAGTACGACGATACCGGTGGGTCGACGAGGCCGGAGGTCGCCTCGGGTGCGGCTACGTTTGGCTGCATGAGCAAGCCGCTTGGTCCCTACACCCCCGTCGTGCGCGCCGGTGATTTCGTCATCGTGTCCGGTCAGGGAGGAATGCGTGATGGCGTGAAGGTCGACGGTGGCGTTCGCGCCGAGACCACCCAGACCATGGCCAACGTCGCCGCACAACTCGCAACTGTCGGCGCGTCGCTGGCCGACATCGTCAAGACCACCTGCTTTCTCACCGACATGGAGAACTTCACTGCGTTCAACGAGGCCTACGCCGAGGCGCTCGGATCGCATCGTCCGGCTCGTTCGACGGTGGGTGTCGCCGGACTGCCCGGCAACTTCCTCGTCGAAGTCGAGGCCTGGGCCTACGTACCTCAGGGGTGAGCGTCGCTCCTCTCAATCGGGGGAGCGGTCGCTGCGAGTGGTCGCTCACGGGTGGCCCCAACATCGGTGACGCCTACCTCCGATATCACGACGAGGTGTGGGGCGTTGCGGAGCATGACCCGCAGGTGCTGTTCGAGTTCCTGATCCTCGAAGGCGCACAGGCGGGACTGTCGTGGTCGACGATCCTGCGCAAACTCGACGGGTACCGACGCGCCTACGACGGCTTCGATCCCGAAACGATCGCCCGCTACGGCGACGCCGACGTGGCCCGTCTCCTCGCCGATGACGGCATCGTGCGCAACCGGGCAAAGGTGGCAGCCTCGATCCGCAACGCCCAGGCATGGCTCGAACTCGACGATCCAGCGCGATACCTGTGGGGCTTCACCGACGGCGAGGTGATCCAGAACGCCTGGCCGGACATGTCGGCGGTGCCAGCAGAGACCGAAGCGTCCCGAGCAATGAGTCGGGATCTGAAGCGCCGGGGCTTCGGTTTCGTCGGCCCGACGATCTGCTACGCGTTGATGCAGGCCACCGGCATGGTCAACGATCACATCGCCAGCTGCTTTCGCCACCGTGAGTGCAGCGCACTAGCCTGAGCTCATGCCCGGTGCCATCGCCATCGTGATCGTCCTGTTGCTGTTCCCCGTCGTGGTGATCATGAGCGGCGCCGTCGCCTCTGCGATCATCGGCGAAGTGTTCTATCGAGATGGTCGTTCCCGCTTCGAGGACAACGAACTCCTCGACCTCCCCGACTGATTACAACAGGGGTCAGACCCGCGATGTAATCGGGTTACAACGCGGGTCTGACCCCTGTTGTAATGCTGGCACACTGGCGCCATGCATTCCCACGATCGGGCGACCGAGGAGTTGACCGAGGCGATCGTTCGCTACTCCGTCGACCGGATGCGGCTCGACCCGCCGCCGCTCGATCATCCTCGTTCCCCGCAGGAACTACGCGATGCGGCCGGCGTCACGATCACGCCGGCCGGCATCGGTGGGCTCGACGCGTTGCGGATCTTCGAAGAGGTGCTCGCCCCGGCCTGCATCTCGGTTGACCATCCTCGATTCCTGTCCTTCGTCCCGGCAGCGCCCACGGAAGCATCGATGCTGTTCGACCTCGTCGTCGGCGCGTCCAGCGTCTATGCCGGGTCGTGGCTCGAAGGGGCCGGCGCGATCTACGCTGAGAACGAGGCGCTGCGATGGATCGCTGACCTCGCTGGCCTGCCGGACGCAGCGGGTGGTGTGTTCGTCAGCGGCGGAACCGCGGGAAACCTGAGTGCCCTGATCGCCGCGCGCTGGCAGTGGAGGCATCGTTCGAACGGAGCCCACGACCGGACGCGTGGGCTGATCGTCGCCTCGGCCGGGGCGCACTCGTCGATCGTGCAAGCTGCTCGGGCGATGGACGCCGACGTCGTCGCCGTGCCAGCCGACGATCGCGGCCGGATGACCGGTGCTGCGTTGCGTTCGACGGTCGCAGCGCTCGACGACGCGGATCGTGAGCGGCTCTTCGCCGTTGTTGCCACGTCGGGAACCACGAACGCCGGCGTGATCGACGACCTCGCCGGAGCCGCTGACGTCGCCGCCGACCTCGACACCTGGTACCACGTCGACGGTGCATACGGCGGCGCTGCACTCGCGGCGCCGAGCGTCCGCGAGCGGTTCGTCGGTATCGAACGCGCCGACAGCTTCATCGTCGATCCGCACAAGTGGCTGTTCGCGCCATTCGACTCGTGTGCGCTGTTGTACCGCGACCCCGCGGTCGCGAGGGCCGCCCACACCCAGCACGCCGAATACCTCGACGTGCTCCATTCCGATGGTGGGGCCGACGAACCGTGGAATGCGAGCGACTACGCGCATCATCTGTCGCGCCGTGCCCGGGGCCTGCCGCTGTGGTTCAGCCTGGCCACCTATGGCACCGACGCCTATTCGACCGCGGTCGAAACCACGTTGGAGACCGCCCGAAGCGCTGCTCGTCTCGTCGACGCCTGCGCCGAGACCGAGTTGCTGATCGAGCCGGAGCTGTCGGTCGTGCTGTTCCGCCGGGTCGGATGGACCCCTTCGCAGTACCAGGCGTGGAGCGACGCCGAACTCGCAGCCGGCCGGTCGTTCGTCGTGCCCACGACCTGGCGGGGGGAGGTCGTGCTCCGGTTCTGCATCGTCAACCCCGGCACGACCACCGACGACATCCGAGCGATTCTGGCCACCCTCCGTACCGCCCCCGCCAACGCAGAGGATCCGACATGACCGCCAGTCCGGCGCGCCCTGCCGACCTCCTGATCGCCAACGCCCGCGGTGTCGCCACCGTCGATGCCGAGCGGCGCGAACTTGCCGGCGGCTGGGTGGCGATCACCGACGGACTCGTCAGCGGCATCGGAACCGGCGAGCCGCCCGCAGCGACCACGGTGCTCGACGCCACCGACTGCCTGGTCACGCCTGGCCTCGTCAACTCCCACCATCACCTGTTCCAGAATCTCACGCGGGCGTTCCCGCCGATGACCGACAAGCCCTTGTTCGGCTGGCTGCAGTCGCTGTATCCGCTGTGGCGGGGTCTCGACACCGAATCGGTCTACGTGTCGGCGTGGGTGGGCCTTGCCGAGCTCGCGTTGGCGGGGTGCACCACGTCGACCGATCACCTGTATCTCCATCCGCACGGCGCCGGCGACCTGCTCACCGCCGAGATCGAGGCGGCCCGCGACCTCGGCATCAGGTTCCATCCGACCCGCGGCTCGATGTCGCTGTCGGAGAAGGACGGCGGATTGCCACCCGACGACGTCGTGGCCGACGACGACGAGATCCTCGACGCCTGCGACGCCGCCGTGCACCGTCATCACGACCGCTCCTTCGGCGCGATGACCCGAATTGCGCTCGCTCCGTGTTCGCCGTTCAGCGTCACCGAAGAACTGATGGTGCGCACCACTGAGCTGGCCGAGCGACTCGACGTGCGGCTGCACACTCACTTCGCCGAGAACGCCGAGGACGACGAGTTCAGCCTTGCCACGTTCGGGTGTCGGCCGATGGAGTACCTCGAACGGACCGGATGGTCTACCGATCGCACGTGGGTGGCCCACTGCGTGAAGCCCGACCACGACGAGATCCAACGACTCGGTGCGGCGGGTGTGGGAGTGGCGCACTGCCCGTCGAGCAACATGATCCTGTCATCGGGCATTGCCCCCGTGGTCGACCTCCGAGCAGCCGGCGTGCACGTCGGTCTGGGCGTCGACGGCTCATCATCGGCCGACGCTGCGTCGCTGTGGCTCGAAGCCCGTCAGGCGATGTTGCTCGCGAAGCTTCGCGACGGAGCAGCCGCCGGTACGGCGCGGATGGCGTTGGAGATGGCGACCGTCGGTGGTGCTGGCTGCCTCGGACGAGTGGGCGAGATCGGAACACTGACGATCGGAGCGGTCGGCGACGTGGCCGTGTGGCCGCTGACCGGCCCGTCGTTCGCTGGAGCGATCGCAGATCCGATCGAGGCGTGGTTGCGCTGCGGTCCGGTGGCCGCACGCCACACCGTGGTGCACGGCCGACCAGTCGTGCGTGACGGCCAACTGGTGTCTTCTCGTCTCGATGACATGCTCGGCGCCCACGACCGGCTCGCTCGCCGACTCCAGGCCTGACCATTCCAGGCCTGATCATTCCAGGAAGGGTGACGTCGCACGACGGCTCGCGCTGACCAGACTGGTGCCGTGACATCCCCTCGATCACGTACGGAGCCGTCAAGGCTGGCGACCCTGGCGCCGGGCCTCGTCGCGGGCCTCGTCTCCTTGGTCTCACTCACGGGTTGTCTCGCCGATCAGCCGGGCGACGTCGCCTCAGGCGTCCAGATGCCACCGCCGGCGATCAGCGTCGACGGTGACCCTGGTGCCATCAGTGGTGCTGACGATGGCGTGGCCGATGGTGCGACGGGCATCGACAGCGTCGTGATGATCGGCGACTCGATCACGAAGGGCGCGACACCGAACCTCGATGATCGCTACGGGATGCTCGGCCTCGACCATCAGATCGAAGCCGAGAACGGCAAACGAATGGCGGTCTCCTCACGCGACAACCCGAGTGGGGCATCGATCGCCGAGTTCCTGGCAGCGAACGGCGACGGCGACCACAGCGATGAGGTCTGGGTGGTCGCCCTCGGCACCAACGACATCAGCCAATATGGCGGGCCGGACGACATCGCCGCCGCCGTCAACGAGGTCCTCGCAGCGGTGCCCGCCGACGCGGCGTAGGTCTGGGTCGACACGTTCATCAGCGGCCGGCCCGACGACACCGACGCGGTCAACTCGATCATCCGCGACCGTGTCGCGCGTCGTGGCGACAGCGTCGTCGCGCCGTGGACCTCGTTCTCGGCTGGCGACGGAGTGCTCAGCGGCGATGGTGTCCACCCCACGACCGACGGCGCCGACGTGTTCGCCTTCGTGGTCACCGACACCGTCCGTGCCTTCCTCGACCGCTGAATTCACGTTTGCGTTGCATTCCCGGTGGACCGTTCCACCCGAATCCGCATACAAACGTGGTTTTCGGGGGTCAGGTGTCCCAGCGGGATTGGCCGAAGCGATACCCCACCGAGCGCACCGTCTGGATCAAGTTGGCGTGCTCTTCGCCGAGCTTGGCGCGTAGGCGGCGGACGTGGACGTCGACTGTTCGTGCGCCGCCGTAGTACTCGTAGCCCCACACTCGGCTGAGGAGCATCTCGCGGGTGAAGACCTTGCCGGGGTTCTGCGCGAGGAACTTCAGCAGCTCGTACTCCATGTACGTCATGTCGAGCGGCCGTCCGGCGATCGACGCCTGGTACGTCTCGAGGTTGAGCGTCAACTCGCCGTACTCGACGAGCTCGGCTCGGTGCAGATCGATGTCGGTGGCGAGCAGGTGTCGCAGCCGGGCTTCCAGCTCGGCCGGGTGGAACGGTGTGAGGCAGAAGTCGTCGAAGAGTTCGTCGCGGTGTTCGAGATCGGCGAGCTGTCCGCCCCCGACCAGCAGCATCACCGGGATGGTTCGTTCGCCACCTTTGCTGATGGCGCGCAGGAACGCCCAGCCGCCATCGGCGTCGCTGGTGATGTCGACGATCGCTCCGGCCCAGCCATCGGCAGGCGCGTCGACGTCGCCATCGGCAACCGACACCGTTTTCCATGCGTATCCGGCCAGGTCGAGCGTGCGCGCGAGGTCGGGCGAGGCTGGGTCGGGAACGACTGCCAACATCGACTCTCGAGTCATGGTCAGAGCGTCCCGAGGTAACGGTCTCGTTCGAACGGCGTGACCTGGGTCTTGTAGCTGCGCCACTCGCTGCGTTTGTTGCGCAGGAACCACTCGAAGATGTGCTCGCCGAGCGCCTCTTGCACGAGCGTCGAGTTCTCCATCACGAGGAGCGCGTCGTTGAGCGACTGAGGGAGTTGGCGGACGCCGAGCTTTGCCAGCACGTCGTCGCCGATCTCGAACAGGTTCGCGTCGGCCTCCTCGGGGAGCTCGTATCCCTCGCGCACCCCGCGCATCCCCGCCGCGAGCATCAGGCTGAACGCGAGATACGGGTTGCAGGCCGGATCGGCCGAGCGGTACTCGATGCGCGTCGCCATTGGATTGCCGCGTTTCGGAATCGGCACTCGGATGAGACCGCTGCGGTTGTTGCGTGCCCAGCTGATGTGGACGGGCGCCTCGAAGCCCGGTACCAGGCGCTTGTAGCTGTTGACGGTCTGGTTGGTGACCGCGGTGATCTCCGCCGCGTGGTGGAGCATGCCGGCCATGAACGACTTGGCCGTCGGCGACAGCAGGTAGGCGTCGTCGGCGTCGTAGAAGGCGTTGTCGTCGCCACGGAACAGCGACAGGTGTACGTGCATCCCCGACCCCTGCACGCCTTCGAGCGGCTTGGGCATGAAGGTGGCGTGCACGTCATGCTGCGACGCCACCTCGCGCACGGCGAGTCGGAACGTCATCATGCTGTCGGCCATCGTGAGCGCGTCGGTGTGGCGCAGGTCGATTTCCTGCTGGCCAGGGGCGTCCTCGTGGAAGCTGTACTCGACCGGGATACCGAGCGTTTCGAGGGTGCGGATCGTCTTCTTGCGCAATTCGCCCGTGACGTCGTTGGTGGTGAGATCGAAGTAGCCACCCTGGTCGATCGGCACTGGGGGCTGGCCGGGCACCAACGGCTCGAAGTAGAAGAACTCGACGTCGGGGGCGACGTAGAACGTGAGACCCTCGTCGTGAGCCGCTTGCACGTGACGGCGCAACACCTGACGGGGATCACCTTCGAACGGTGTGCCGTCGAGGTGGCGGATGTCGCAGAAGATGCGCGCTTCCGGCGCTTTCGGGTCGCCCCACGGGAGCAGCTCGAAGGTGTCGGGATCTGGCATTGCCAACACGTCGGCTTCTTGAACTCGCGAGAACCCGTCGATCGACGAGCCATCGAAGGTCATGCCGTCCTCGAGGGCGTTCTCCAACTCGGCCGGCGAGATGGCGAGGCTCTTGAGTGTGCCGAGGACGTCGGTGAACCAGAGCCGTACGAGGCGCACACCGCGCTCCTCGACGCTGCGCAGGACGTAATCGCGCTGTTGGTCGAGCATGTCGGTCATCTCCTGAGTCTCTCGCGTTCGTCTTCGAAATGCGACAGGGCGGGAGCCGCAGCCCCCGCCCTGTCGTGGTTCACTGCTCCGGGGCGTTGCCCCAGTGCGTCACTTCATCGCGCCGCAGATGGTCTCGACCATCAGTCGGGCGACAACGTAGGGGTCGATGTTCGCGTTCGGGCGGCGATCCTCGAGGTACCCCTTGCGGTCGACCGCGACCTGCCACGGGATGCGGACCGATGCGCCACGGTCTGACACGCCGTAGCTGAACTGGTCGAAGCGCTGGGTCTCGTGGGCGCCGGTCAGACGGTCGGCGATGCCCTGGCCGTAGTTGGCGATGTGCAGTTCGGTCTTCTCGCCGAGTGCTTTGCAGCCAGCTTCGATGTACTTGTAGCCACCGTCTTCGCGCATCTCCTTGGTGGAGAAGTTGGTGTGGGCGCCAGCGCCGTTCCAGTCTCCCTTGGCCGGCTTGGCGTCGAGCGTGGCGGCGATGCCGTAGTCCTCGCCCAGCCGGTAGAGCAGCCAACGAGCGATCCACAACTGGTCGGCGACTTCCAGCAGGCCCACCGGGCCGACCTGGAACTCCCACTGACCGGGCATGACCTCGGCATTGATGCCCGAGATCGCCAGTCCGGCGGCGAGGCACGCTTCGAGGTGATCCTCGACCAGCGGGCGCCCGTGGATCTCATCTTCGCCGACGCCGCAGTAGTAGCCACCCTGTGGCTCGGGGTAGCCGGCCGGCGGGAAGCCGTAGGGACGGCCTTCCTTCATCAGCGTGAATTCCTGCTCGATGCCGAACATCGGCTCGTGCTTCTTGTACTTCTTGGCGGTCTTGGCGGCCAGGTGGCGGGCGTTGGTCGGGTGCGGTTTGCCGTCGACCAGCATCACCTCGCACATCACGAGCACGTCGTCGCCGCCACGGATCGGGTCCGGGTAGCTGGCGACGGGCTTGAGTACGCAGTCGCTCTTGTCGCCGGTGGCCTGGTTGGTGCTCGAACCGTCGAAGCCCCAGATGGGCAACTCGGCGCCATCGTCCAGGATCTTGGTCTTCGAGCGCAGCTTCGCAGTGGGCTGCGTGCCGTCGACCCAGATGTATTCAGCCTTGTAAACCACAGTTGTCCTCAATTCCGTACACGGTTGGTAGGGGGTGCAGTCGAACAACCTATGACGTCGCCCGATGGCAGGCGGAATTGTCGCAGTGCCTGGTTGCCGAGTCGTTGCCCGATCGTGAACGGCGTGTGAACATCCCCCGAGACGCCGCAGGCGCTGTTCAGCGGCCGACGACGGTGTACGTGACGAGGTCGGGGTCGGCCTCGATGTCGGCGTCGGTGAAG
>CAJDUH010000009.1_pt1 | contig 16300 bp, 25 predicted proteins | sample 7389931 | NCBI WGS metagenome assembly CAJDUH01 (sample SAMEA7055663, study PRJEB34461) | soil metagenome | biome: terrestrial ecosystem; feature: Peninsula; material: soil | place: Antarctica | collected 2016 | reverse complement strand
GCCGGTTTTTTCCAGAATAAAAGGCATGACGGCGGCCAGGTCCTTGGCGCCGGTCTTGACGTCGCTGTTGCCACGACCCGACCAGGACGAACGGCCATAGCCTTCATGGTCTAAGGTCCAGACGTCATAGCCACGCTCGGCAAACAAGTGCCGAGCGTTGTCGATGATCGTTCGACGTGTGTCGGCGGAATCGGCAGCCGGGGGCCGACCTCGCCGTCGTGTCCCGTCCGGTGCCGCATCGACCATCGCACGAGTATGGCGCTGGACGTACATCGAGGTCCGACCGGAACGACCGGTCGTTCAGTGTCAGTTGCGGTTGGCTTCGACGGCTTTGACGAGCCGATCGAACACGGCGTCGGGATGACCGATGCCGTTGATCACCACGAGCCGGTTCTGATCGCCGTAGTGCTTGATCAACGGGAACGTCTGCTCCTCGTAGAGGTCGAGGCGACGGTTCACCGATTCGGGTGTGTCATCAGCTCGCTGTTGCACGTCGCCGCCGCAGACGTCGCAGATCCACGGGTCGGGGTCGCTACCGGACGAGGTGTAGTTCGTGCCACAGTCGCGGCAGACCCGGCGAGCCGAGATTCGCTCCAACACGATCTCGCGCGGCACGTTGAGATCGAGCACGACGTCGATCGGACGATTGTCGGCGATCCCATCGAGTGCATCCGCCTGCTCGATGGTGCGTGGGAACCCGTCGAGGATGTATCCACGGGTCGATGCATCCGGCGCCGAGAGTCGTTGGTCGACGAGCCCGATCATGATCTCGTCGCCGACGAGACCTCCAGCGTCCATCACCTGCTTGGCCAGCAATCCGAGTTCGGTGCCTTCGCGCACGGCGGCGCGCAGCATGTCACCGGTGGAGATGTGGGGAACGACGAAGTGCCGGGACAATCGCACGCACTGCGTGCCTTTGCCTGCACCCTGTCGCCCGAGGATGATGAGGCGGGCGCCGGGGATCACGGCGGACCTACTTGAGGAATCCCTCGTAATTGCGCAGCGTCAGCTGGCTGTCGATCTGGCGCATCAGTTCGAGCGCCACGCCAACCGAGATCAGCACGCTGGTACCGGCGAACCCGAACGAGTTGATGCCGGCGATGATCAGCAGGATGTACGGCAGGATCGCGATGATGGCGATGAACACAGCACCTGGCAAGGTGATCCGGTTCACGGCCTTGCCGAGGTATCGCTCGGTCTGCGGGCCGGGACGGACACCGGGGATGAACCCGCCTTGGCGACGCAACTGATCGGCCTGACGCACGGGGTCGAACGCGATCGAGTTGTAGAAGTAGGCGAAGGCGATGATCATCAGGGCAAAAATCGTGATGTACACGAAGTTCTGCGGGTTGACGATGTACTGGTCGACGAACGACGCAATGTCGCCGCGCCAGCCCTCACCCGAGCCGAGGAACTGCGAACCGATCACCGGGAGCAACAGGATCGAACTCGCGAAGATGATCGGAATCACGCCGGACTGGTTGACCTTCAACGGGATGTAGGTGTTCTGGCCACCCATCATGCGGCGGCCGACCACACGTTTCGCGAACTGCACGGGGATTCGCCGTTGCCCGAGTTCGACGTAGACGACGGAGATGATGATGCCGATCGTCAAGAGGACCATCGCGACGAACCAGAACACCTTGTTCAGCTGCAGAATGCTCCAGAAACCACCCGGCAAGCTCGCCACGACCGAGGCGAAGATGATCATCGACATGCCGTTGCCGATGCCGCGCTGGCTGATCAGTTCGGCCATCCACATCAACACGGCGGTGCCGGCGACCAACGTGGGGATGATCAGGTAGCCGCGCGGCCACACGCCGTCTGGCAGCAGCGGCACGGTGGGCGCCGCGCTGGCTGCGGAGAAGAACGCCGTACCGCGACCCGTGCCGAAGATGAACACGAGTCCGGTCGACCGCAGCGTGGCCAGGCCGATCGTGACATAGCGGGTGTACTGGGTGATCTTGCGCTGCCCGACCGCGCCTTCGTTCTGCAGCTCCTCGAGCTTCGGGATCACCACACCGAGCACCTGCATGATGATGCTCGCCGTGATGTACGGCATGATCCCGAGCGCGAAGATCGAGAAACTCTCGAACGCTCCGCCCGAGAACAGATTTGGAGTCGACACCCGGAACCCGAATGAAAACGCCGAGGCGATAGACGACCACCATCGCCACGACGAACAACAGCTTGTTGCGAAGGTCGTGGACCCTCCAGATGTTCGCCAGCTGCGAAAACACTTAGAACACTCCTGTGCGGTGGGGATGGTGGGGTGGGACAGGCGCCGACAGGATCAGCGGTTGGCGAACTGGTTGCCCTTGACGGCGGGCCGACCGGCCTTGCCTTCCTCGCGGAAGGGAAGTTCGATCAGCGTCACCGTACCGCCTGCAGCCGTGACGGCTGTTTCAGCGGCAGCAGAGATCGCATGCACGTGGAGGTCGACCTTGGCCGAAATCTCGCCACGGGCGAGCACCTTGACGAACGCCTTCTTGCGAAGCAAACCGTTGGCGACGAGTACCTCGGGGGTGACCGTGGAGTCGCCGAGCGTGTCGACCAGTGCGCTCAGGGCGTGGAGGTTGACCGCTTGGTACTCGACGCGGAACGGGTTGTTGAACCCCTTCAGCTTCGGCACGCGCTGCTTCAGCGGCTTGCTGCCACGGCCGGCGGTCTTGCCGCCCTTGCCGCCGGTGCCTCGACCGACGCGCTTCGCGTTCTTTGTTGCACCGGGTGCCGGTGCGAGGTCATGGACCTGCATGGGTCAGCTCTCCTTCTTGGCGGCGGGCGCCGCGGGGGCGTCGGACACCTCGAGCAGGTGCGGAACCCGGGCGATCATGCCGCGGATCTCGGGACGGTCGGGCAGCGTGTTGGTCGAACCGATCTTGCCGAGCCCGAGCGCCCGCAACGTACCGCGGTGCTTGGGCTTGGTGCCGATCGACGACTTGATCTGCTTGACGGTGATGGTTGCCTCGCTCATTCGGCACCTCCGGTCGGGACCGCAGCAGCTCCGGCGCGGCTCTTCTGACGCTCGTTGTATGCGTTCAGCAAGCCCTTGGGCACGAACTCTTCGGCCGGCAGACCGCGACGGGCCGCGATCTCGTCGGGACGCTGCAGCGACTTGAGCCCGGCGACGGTGGCGCGAGCGACGTTGATGTGGTTGGCCGAGCCGAGCGACTTGCAGAGCACGTCGTGGACACCGGCCTCTTCGAGGATGACACGGGCGGCGCCGCCGGCGATCACGCCGGTACCGGGCGCTGCCGGCTTCATCATCACCTTGCCGCCACCGGTGGTACCGAGGACGGGGTGGATGATGGTGGAGCCGGCCATCGGCACCTCGAACAGGTTGCGCTTGGCTTCCTCGGTGCCCTTCTGGATGGCGAGCGGCACTTCTTTGGCCTTGCCATAGCCGAGACCGACGCGACCGTTGCCGTCGCCGATCACCACGAGCGCGGTGAACGAGAAACGACGGCCACCCTTGACGACCTTGGCGACACGGTTGATCGTGATGACACGGGACTCGCGCAGGCCACTGTCGTCGCCGTCACGGCTGTCGCGACCGCGGTTGTCACGGCTGTCGCGGCCACCGCCTCGGTTGTCACCGGGATTGTTGGTTGGAAATGCCATCAGAACTCCAGTCCTGCTTCACGGGCGGCGGACGCAACGGCGGCGATGCGGCCGTGGTAGGCGAACCCACCACGGTCGAACACGACCTTGTCGAGGCCGACGGCCTTGGCCCGCTCGGCGATCAGTGCGCCGACGCGGGATGCCGCCTCGACGCTCGAGCCCGAACCGGCCGAACGCAGGTCGGCTTCGTTGGTGGACGCAGCAGCCAGGGTGGTCCCGGCGTCGTCGTCGATCAACTGCACCGAGAGGTGCCTGTTCGAGCGAAATACGGCAAGACGCGGACGCGCGGCGGTGCCGTGGATCTTCTTGCGGACGCGGCGGTGGCGGCGGATGCGGCCATTGCGGCGTGCTTCGGCGATCTTGGTCATGAGACGCTCCGTTACTTCTTTCCGGCTTTGCCGGCCTTGCGCAGCACACGCTCGCCCGCGTAGCGGACGCCCTTGCCCTTGTACGGCTCGGGCTTGCGGATGCTGCGGATGTTGGCGGCCACCTGGCCGACCACTTCTTTGTCGATGCCCAACACGATCACCTGTGTCTGTACGGGCACTTCGAACGTGATGCCCTCGGGCGCCTTGACGTCGACCGAGTGGCTGAAGCCCAGGTTGAGACGCAACGCGCCTGGCCCCTGCGCCTCGGCGCGGTAGCCGACGCCGACGATCTCGAGGTTCTTCGTGAACCCGTCGGTGACGCCGATGACCATGTTGTTCACCAAGCTGCGGGTGAGCCCGTGCATGGCCTTGGTCTTGTTCTCGTCGTTCGGGCGTTCGCACACGAGGGTGTCGCCGTCCTGGGTGATGGTGATGGTGCCGGGGATCTCGCGTTCGAGTGTGCCCTTGGGCCCCTTGACCGAGATGGTGCGGCCGTCGAGTTTGACGTCGACGCCTGCTGGCACCGCGATGGGTGCTTTTCCGATGCGGGACATTGCTTCCTACTTCTCCTTCTCCGGCCTGGTCACCAGACGTAACACATGACTTCGCCGCCGACGTTGCGCTTACGCGCCTCGCGGTCGGTCATGAGGCCATGGGAAGTGGACAGGACGGCAACACCGAGACCACCGAGGACTCGGGGCACGGTGCCGGCGTTGCGGTAGACCCGCAGGCCCGGCGTCGAGATTCGACGCAGGCCCATGATCGTGCGGTCACGATCGTGCGAATACTTCATCTGGATGGTCAGCACCTCACCGACCCCCTTGGGGGACGGTGCGGTCTCGAAGCTCTCGATGTAGCCCTCCTTCTGGAGGACTTCGGCGAGGGCGACCTTCTGCTTCGACGAGGGCATGCGCACCTCGTCGTGCTTGGCGGTGTTCGCGTTGCGCACCCGCGTGAGCATGTCGGCGATGGGATCGGTCATCATGATGGTTGTCTCCTCACCAGCTCGACTTCGTCAGACCGGGGATCTCGCCGGCGTGTGCGAGCTCTCGCAGGCACAGGCGGCAGAGGCCGAACTTGCGGTAGACCGAACGGGCACGGCCGCAGCGACGGCAACGTGTGTAGCCGCGAACCTTGAACTTCGGCTTCGCGTTGGCCTTGTTGATCAGTGCTTTCTTTGCCATGTGGTCGCCTCAGTTCACTTCCGGCCGTGACGCGGGCCACGGTTCTTCTTCTTGCGAGGCTCGTTGTCGGCATCGGCGCCCTTCTTGAAGGGGAAACCGAAGGCATCGAGCAGGGCCTTGCCAGTGTCGTTGTCGTGAGCGGTGGTCACGATCGTGATGTCCATGCCACGGGGCTGGTCAGCCTTGTCCGGGTCGATCTCGGCAAACATCGTCTGCTCGTTGAGCCCAAAGGTGTAGTTCCCGTGACCATCCCACGAATGCGCCGGCAACCCGCGGAAGTCGCGGATACGGGGGATCGCAACCGAGATCAGTCGGTCGAGGAACTCCCACATCCGGTCGCCACGCAACGTCACCTTGACGCCGATGGCTTGGCCTTCGCGCAACTTGAAGTTGGCGATCGAGGTGCGGGCCTTGGTGACGATGGGCTTCTGGCCCGAGATCACCGTGAGGTCGGCGACGCAGCCCTCGATCAATGACGGCTGACCGGCGGCTCGGCCGACGCCCATGTTGATGACGATCTTCTCCAGGCCGGGGACCTGCATGACGTTCTGGATACCCAGATCCTCTTGCAGCTTGGCCTTGAATTCGTCGTTGTAGCGCACCTTGAGGCGCGGGATGTCGGTGGCAACTGCGGCGCTCATCCGATGACCTCTCCACTCGGGCGGGCGATGCGCACCTTGGTGCCGTCGTCCTGGATCTTGTAGCCGATGCGGACCGTCTTGCCCTTGTGCACCAGCATCACGTTGCTGACGTCGAAGGGCAGATCCTTCTCGATGATGCCGCCGGCCTCGTTGGCACGACGCGGCTTCTGGTGCTTCGACGCCGTGTTCACGCCGTGCACGATGATCTTGTTGGTCTTGGGGAAGACGAAGGCGACCTCGCCCTGCTTGCCCTTGTCCTTACCGGTGATCACCTCGACGGTGTCACCCTTCTTGAGTTTCATCACAGCACCTCCGGTGCCAGCGACACGATGCGCATGAATTTGCGGTCACGCAGCTCGCGGCCGACCGGGCCGAAGATGCGGGTACCACGTGGGGTGAGGTCGTCCTTGATCAGCACGGCCGCGTTCTCGTCGAAGCGGATGTAGCTGCCGTCGGGACGACGCTTCTCTTTCTTGACTCGGACGACGACGCACTTGACGACTTCGCCCTTCTTGACACCGGCGCCGGGCATTGCGTCCTTGACCGTGGCGACGAAGATGTCGCCGATCGAGGCGTAGCGCCGGCGGGTACCGCCGAGCACCTTGATGCACAACACTTCCTTGGCGCCCGAGTTGTCGGCGACACGAAGGCGGGACTCCTGCTGAATCACTTGGCACGCTCCAGAACATCGGTGATGCGCCAGCGCTTGTTCTTGCTGAGCGGACGGGTCTCCATCACGCGGACCTTGTCGCCCACGTTGACGTCGTTGGTCTCGTCGTGCGCGTACAGCTTCTTCGTACGCAGAATGAACTTGTTGTACTTGGCGTGGCGCACGCGGTCGACCACGGCCACAACGGCCGTCTTGTCCATCGCGCTCGACACGACCGTGCCCTCACGAGTCTTGCGTGCAGCGCGCTCGGGAGCGGCTGTGTCTGTGGTGTCAGTCATCTCTGAATCCGTCACTGTCCGGCCTCGGCCGCCGCGATCTCACGCTGGCGGATGAGGGTGTTGATACGAGCGACCTGCTTGCGAACCTTGCCCATTTCGGCGGTGTTCTCGAGCTGGCCGGTCGCGTTGCGGAAACGCAGATTGAGCGCTTCCTGCTTGGTGGCCTTCAATTCGTCGATGAGCTCACCGAGGCTGAGGTCGGCGAGGTCACTGTTGTTCTTCGCCATCAGATCTCCTCTTCACGGGTGATGATCCGGGCCTTGATCGGCAGCTTCTGGATCGCCTTCTCGAGGGCGGCTTTCGCCATCTCCTCGTTCGGGTACGACAGCTCGAACAGCGTGCGACCGGGCTTGACGACGGCCACCCAGAATTCAGGGTTGCCCTTGCCAGAGCCCATGCGGGTCTCTGCGGGCTTCTTCGTGACCGGCTTGTCCGGGAACACGTTGATCCACACCTTGCCGCCACGCTTGATCGAGCGGGTCATGGCGATACGAGCAGCTTCGATCTGGCGGGCACTCAGCCAACCTGGTTCGAGTGCCTGGATCCCGTACTCACCGAAGTGCAGGCCGGAGCCGCCCTTCGTGAGGCCCTTGGTGCGGCCGCGATGGTGCTTGCGATGGGCGACCTTGCGAGGCATCAGCATGGTTCGTCCCCTTTCAGTCCTCGCCGCGCAACCGCGGCGTCTCGTGGCCCTCGCCCTGCGCAGTGCGCTTGGCGATTGCCTCTTCTTCGTCGAGCAACTTCTCGAGTTCCGGATCGGCCTCACGGACGAGCGGCTGGGTCTCTGGCGCCGGAACAGCGTCACGGGGTCCACCCGACGACACGACCTTGCGAGGTCCACCCTGACCGGACGTCTCGCCGACCGCCATGGCGGCCTCACGGGCGATCTTGTCCTCGTTGAGCTTCTTGTACGGGAGGATGTCTCCCTTGTAGATCCACACCTTGACGCCGACACGACCGCTGGTCGTCTTGGCCTCACGCATGCCGTAGTCGATGTCGGCACGAAGCGTGTGCAACGGCACTCGGCCTTCGCGGTACCACTCGGTGCGGCTCATCTCGGCACCGCCGAGGCGACCCGAACACTGCACCTTGATCCCGAGGGCGCCGGCGCGCTGGGCGTTCTGCACCGCACGCTTCATGGCACGGCGGAAGGCGATGCGGTTGACGAGCTGGTCGGCGACACCCTGAGCGATCAACGCAGCGTCGAGCTCGGGGTTCTTGATCTCGACGATGTTGAGCTGGATCTTCGGGTTGCCGGTGATCTTGGTGATCAGCTGACGAAGTTCATCGGCCTGAGCTCCACGACGACCGATCACGATGCCCGGACGGGCGGTGTGCACGTCGACGCGGAGCTTGTCACGGGTGCGCTCGACCTCGATGCGACTGATCGCAGCGGACTCGAGACGCGTCATGATCTCCCGGCGGATCGTCCAGTCCTCGGTCAGGTACTCCTTGTAATCGCGCTCGGAGAACCAACGCGACTTCCAGTCGGTGGTCACTCCCAGACGGAAGCCGTACGGATTGATCTTCTGACCCATTACTTGGTGGCTCCCTCGTCGTCCGCTTCGCTTCCTTCTCGCGACGCTTCCGCCTCGTCGCTGGCGCTTCCCTCGGCGGGTGCGTCAGCATCGGCGGCCGCGTCAACGGCGTCAGCTTCGTCGGCTTCTACTTCGTCTTCGGTCTCTGCTGCGTCGTCGACAACTTCCGTCGCATCGACCTCAGCCGTTGCGTCGGTGGTTTCGTCGTCGGTGATCTCGGCATCGAGGATTTCCTCGTCGGCGTCGATCGCGTCGATGACGTCTTCGGCTCCACTGGCCTGCTGGCGGCTGCGCTCGACGCGGGCACGGCGGCTGGCGGCGCTCGACTGCGGCCGACCACGTCCGGTGCTGCCACCGGCACGCTCCTGGCGAGCGGTGATGATCGCGATGCGATCGTCGCTCATGCGGGCGACGATCACCGTGATGTGACAGCTGCGCTTGTTGATGCGAGTCGCACGGCCACGGGCACGGGGACGGAACCGACGAAGCGTCGGGCCCTCGTCGGCGAAGCAGGCAATGACGAACAACTCGTCGGCGTCCTGATCATCGTTGTTGACGGCGTTGGCGACAGCGCTGGCGAGCACCTTGCGCACGTCGCGGGCGATGTGGCGGTCGGTGAACTGCAGCACCTCGTCGGCGCTGCGGACATCGAGACCGCGGATCAGATCGAGGACGACGCGGGCCTTGGAGGCCGACGACCGCACATACCTGGCGGTGGCCTTGGTGCCCGAGCGCTCGCCGGCGACGAAGGACTTCTCGTTCAACTTCGGTCCGGTCATCAGCGGCGACCCTTCGAGTTGCGCTCCATGCCGGCGTGGAACTTGAACGTCCGGCTGGGGCTGAACTCACCGAGCTTGTGACCGACCATCGACTCGGTCACGTAGACCGGGACGTGCTTGCGACCGTCGTGGACGGCGATCGTGTGGCCGACCATGTCGGGGATGATGGTGGAGCGACGCGACCAGGTCTTGATGACCTTGCGTTCGCCGGCAGCGTTCTGGGTGTCGATCTTCTTGAGAAGATGATCGTCCACGAACGGGCCCTTCTTGAGACTGCGAGACATGCGGGGTTACCTTCCTTGCCGCGTCAGCGGCGACCCTTACCTGAACGGCGACGACGGATGATCAGCTTCTGGCTGGCCTTCTTCTTGTTGCGGGTGCGGCCCTCGGGCTTGCCCCACGGCGACACGGCGGGACGACCACCAGAGGTGCGGCCTTCGCCACCACCGAGCGGGTGGTCGACCGGGTTCATGGCGACACCACGGGTCTGGGGCTTCTTGCCCTTCCAGCGGTTGCGGCCGGCCTTGCCGATCTTGATCAGCTCGTGCTGGCTGTTGCCGACCTCGCCGACGGTCGCCCGGCAGTCGAGCATCACGCGACGCATCTCGGTGGAGGGCATACGCAGCGTGGCGTAGTCGCCTTCCTTGGCGACCAACTGGACGGCGATGCCCGCCGAACGGCCGATCTTGCCGCCCTGGCCGGGGCGAAGCTCGACGTTGTGGACGGTGGTGCCGACGGGGATGAAGCGCAGCGGCATCGCGTTGCCCGGCTTGATGTCGGCGCCCTGGCCGCTCGCGACGGTGTCGCCGACGTTCAGGCCACGGGGGGCGAGGATGTACGCCTTCTCGCCATCGTTGTAGTGGAGCAGCGCAATACGACACGTGCGATTCGGGTCGTACTCGATGGCGGCGACCTTGGCGGTCACGCCGTCCTTGACCCGCTTGAAGTCGATGAGTCGGTACTGCTGCTTGTGACCGCCGCCACGATGGCGGGAGGTCTTGCGGCCGTAGCTGTTGCGGCCACCGGTCTTGCTCTTCTTGACGAGCAGGCTCTTCTCCGGCGTGGTCTTGGTGATCTCGCTGAAGTCGGAGCTCGTCTGGAAGCGACGGCCGGGGCTGGTGGGCTTGCGGGAACGGATAGCCATGATGCGCTCAGTTCTCGAACAGCGGGATTTCGCCCGCTGCCAGGGTGACGATGGCCCGCTTGGTGGCGGGACGCTGACCGATGCGGTTGGTGCCACGGGTGCGCTTGCGCTTGCCGGGCCGGTTGAGGGTGTTGACCTTGAGCACCTCGACACCCCAGATCGCCTCGACGGCGTCTCGGATCTCGGGCTTGGAGGCCTTCGTGCTCACCTTGAACGTGTAGACGCCCGTCTCGATCAGGGCGTAGCTCTTCTCGGAGACCACCGGAGCGATGATGATGTCGCGTGGGTCCTTCATCAGGCTGTTTCCTTTGGCTCGGCCTCACCCTTGGCGGGTGCTGCACTCTTGGGGTCGGCCGAGACGCCAGCCTCGTCGCTCGCGCTTTCCTCGGCGGCCGCGATGGGCGTGGTCGGCGTGCCGGCGGGCAGGACGTCCTTGGTGAAGATGAGCCATTCGTTGCAGAGCACGTCGTAGGCGTTGAGTTCGCCGGGGCCGATGATCTGCACCTTGGGGAGGTTGCGGAAGCTCAGTGCCGCCGCTGCATCGTCGCGACCGACGACCACCAGGGCGGTGCCGGTGATGCCGAGCGCGTCGAGAGCGGCCTTGGCGTCCTTGGTCTTCGGGGACTCGAAGCCCCACGAGTCGACAACGACGATCTTGCCCTCGCTGGCCCGGTCGGACAGCGCCGAGCGCAGTGCCGCCTTCACCATCTTCTTCGGGGTCTTCTGGTCGTACTTGCGGGGCTTCGGGCCGAGGGCGACGCCACCACCGACGAAGTGCGGTGCACGGATCGAGCCCTGGCGGGCGTTGCCGGTGCCCTTCTGGGCGTAGGGCTTGCGGCCACCACCACGCACGTCGGAGCGGGTCTTGGTGCTCTGGGTTCCGGAGCGGCGAGCGGCGAGCTGAGCGGTGACGACCTGGTGCATCAGCGAGATGTTCGGCTTGACGCCGAACACTTCGTCAGCGAGTTCGATCGTGCCGTTGTCCTTGCCGGTCGCGGTCTTGAGGGTGAGATCGGCCATGTCAGCCTGCCTTTCCTGCGAACTTGACAGCGTTACGCACGAGGACGACGCCTCCGGCGGGGCCGGGCACCGAGCCTTTGATCAGCAGCAGATTGCGCTCGGGATCGGACGAAACGACCTCGAGGTTCTGTGTGGTGACCTGCTCGTGGCCCATGTGGCCCGCCATGCGCTGGCCCTTGAACACGCGTGCCGGGAAGGCACACGAGCCGATTGCGCCAGGCTTGCGGTGGCTCTTGTTGTTACCGTGCGACGCAGGCTGACCGGCGAAGTTGTGACGCTTCATGACACCGGCGAAGCCCTTGCCTCGGCTGGTGGCCGTGACGTCGACCTTGGTGCCGGCGGCGATCTGCTCGACGGTCAGCTCTTGGCCGACCTCGAAGCCGTCGACGGAGTCGAGGCGTAGCTCCACGAGGCGCTTGCCCGGGGCGACGCCCGCTTTCGCGAAGTGACCGGCCTTGGGCTGGTTCAGCTTTTTCGGGTCGCGGTGGCCGTAGGTCACCTGCAGCGCCGTGTAGCCGTCGCGTTCGTTGGTCTTGATCTGCACGATGCGCATCGGTTCGACACGAAGCACCGTCACGGGGACGACTTTGTCGTCGACCCATGTCTGTGTCATGCCGACCTTTTCGCCGACGATCGATTGTTGTGCCATGGCGGCCGGTTCCTTTTCGTTGTCCAAGCCCAGATCTCGGGCTCTCCACGCAAATGCTCCGCCGCTAGCCGTTCCCAGTTGAGGACGGACGAGCGTGCGGAGCACGAGATCATGTTGTTGCTGAGCGGTTCCAATCCCGGACGTTGCGGGCGGCCTACACAGACATCGATTGCTGAATGGTCTGGTGAGCGGAATGCCTTCCGATCACGGCCATGCAATGCTATGGGCGCCGTTCGAAGCTTCCAACACGCGCGACGCGTCGTTTCGGGCCATTCCGGATCGGGCAGTCCGACACATCATGATCCGAAAGCACCACCACCCGATCACACTGGCTGTGGTCGGCGCCGCGTCCATGGTGTTGGCGGTGGGATGCGGCACCGCCGACGACGACGCCTCACCGCCGACAGGGTCGGCGAACGCATCGACCACGTCATCGTCGTCATCGCCACCGGCGGACGAGCCGGCGACGGCCAGCACGACGACGACCTCCCAGACGACGAACCCCAGCGACTCCACCACGAGCACCGCTTCGACGACCCCGGCGACAACAACGGCACCGGCGACGACGGGCAGTCTGGATTTCCCCATCCCAGACGGCAACTTCGACGCTGGTCCCACTGACGTGTTCGTCCTCGCTCGCAACGGAGACCTCGAACTGTGGTCCGAGGCGCTCGCGCCGCCGGTCGGGCAGCGAACGCTCGTCGCCGACTACCCCGACCCGTTCGGCCCGGTGAACGAAGGCTCCGGGCCCAACGTCATCGACCACGTGGCCGGCGCGGTCGGCGGCACCGTGGTGTTCGGCGATTGCTGTGAGCCGATCTCCGGCAGTGTCCTCGCGGCGACAGGCCCCGACGAGATCCGCCGCCTCGCCGGTGGATACTCGCCGACCCTCTCGCCGGCCGGCGACTTGCTCGGCACCGCCAACGACTACCAGATCTCTCAAACAGCGGCCGATCGCTCCGGAAGGGGGATCTTCCGGTCACTGAATCAGGGTCCAGACGCGACGTATCTCAACGTGCGCGATCTGACCTGGTCGTCGAACGCAACGGCGACCGGCGATGACGACCACCTGGTTCTCCTCGCGTGGACCGACGACGGCTGGTGGCTGTACGACGTCGATCGATCGTCGCTCGAGTTGGCGCCCACGTTCGACCTCGGTGTGCCATCGGTCCGCGAGGCTCCCGAGACGGACATGCACTTCGCGGGCACGGGGCCCGACGGCGAGGTCGTGGTGGCGCAGAGCAATGCCGAGACGACCCGCTTGCGGTACTTCGCGCCGACCACGCTCGCTGAAGTGCCGGATCTGGAGCGGTCGTTGCCCGCCTCGACAACCTCGATCCGGCTGGAGGGTGACGGGCTCGGATTGCTGTGGGTCGACGGAGGATCGCTCTACTACCTCCCCGCCGGCGAATTCGAGGCAACTCGCCTGGGGACCGACGTGCTCGCCGCCTGGTTCGCCAGATCCGTCGGGCCGTGACTCAGCCGGGTGGGCTCCTGCGCACCAAGCTGCAGCATCGCCCCGGGTATCGAGGTGCCGTTCAGCACCTTCAGCCACGCCGATCTGGTGGTGCGACTCGACCGAGCCACCAGACGGTCACGGGTAGCGCTTCGCCAGCCAGTCGGCGACGAGGGCCATCGCCTCGGGGCGGTGACCCTCGAGATAGTGCGGAGCGCCCGGCATCTCGACGTAGGTGACATCCTCGGCGCCCGCTGCGTCGACGATCTCCTGCGCCTGCCACACCCGGATCTCGGTGTCGGCAGTGGGATGGATCAGCAGTGTCGGAACCGTCACATTCGGCATCGTGTCGGCGAGCTTGGCGCCGCTCGACAACCCCGACCAGGTGCTCAGCCAGCCGCGCGCTGTCATCGTGCGGGCGAGACCACCTCGGCCGTAGTTGGCGTCGAAGGGGTCGGGGAACGCGAACAGTGACCCCATCGGCCGGTCGTCGGGGTCGATCGACAGGTCGAGATAGGCCGGGTCCGCAAGCGTCCGGTAGATCGTGAGGTACTTCGTGAACACTGCCCGACGGCGAAGCTCCCGCCAACGAACCGGATCGGTCGCGCTGTCGACGCCACGCAACTCAGGCACAACGCCCAGCGAGTCGGCGATCGACGCCTTCGCGATCGCATCGATGCGCGCCACCCGCTCGACCTGCGCAGCGCGATACCGAGTGACCCAGTCCGGGTCGTAGCTGCACGGCTCCGGCCATGGCCGCCACCCGTTGTCGGGGTGGTACATGTCGAGCTCTGGCACCGTCGAGAACGGATCATGCTCGTCGGCGACCGACGGGTCGATCACCTGCAACATGAACACACCTTCTCCTGGGTGGGCGGCCATGCCGATCCAACCGTCGCCGATGCCCAGCGCGGCATTCGCCATCGCCATCAGGGACCCGCCGCCCGAGTTACCGAGCAGCACGACCGCTTGGGCGCCACGGCGGACCATCTCGTCGTGGGCGGTCCGCACGTCGGTGATGCACGCCTCGTGGAGGCAGTCGGTGTCGTTGTTCATGTAACGGGTGCCGAAGCCCAGCACGGCGTACCCGGCAGCCGCGAGAAGCGGGCAGGCGTAGTGCACGCTGAAGTCACCGCGCGGGTGCGACAGGATCACGGCGGTCTTCCACGGCGTGCCGGCCGGCGGCGTCCACAGCACGCCGCGCACCAACGCTCCGTCGGGCGACACGAGACGCACCGCCTCGCGTTGCACGGCGACACCGGGGTCGTCCTGCGACAGCGGCCAGTATCCGAGCCCGAACGGTCGGGCACCTCCGAGCATCACGTCGAGCGCTTCCATCGCCGCAACGTATGCGATTGTCGATCGTCAAGGCCGGTCTCAGTCCTCGGGGCGCTCGACGAGTGTCACGGTGAAGTCGATCGGATCACCGTTGCGCAGGATCGTGAGTGTCGTCGAGTCGCCGGGGCCGAGGTCACGGATCGTCGCGATCAAACCGGTGGCGCCGTCGATCGCGGCGCCGTCGGCGGCGACGACGAGGTCGCCCTCTTCGATGCCTGCGTCGGCGGCCGGCGTGTCGTCTTGCACGGCCTGGATGACGGCTCCTTGGCCGCCATCGCGGCGCTCGCCGAGTTCCACGCCGAGGTAGCCCTCGGTGCGGGGGTCTCCGCCGGCCTGGGCGCGCAACGCGTCGATCACCGGCAGCGCTTCGCCGGCGCTGATGGCGAACCCGACGTTGGTGGCCGCCGACGTTGCCGTGTCACGGGCGACGGCCGTGTTGATCCCGACCACTTCGCCACGGGCGTTCACCAACGGCCCACCGGAGTTACCCGACGAGATCGCTGCGTCGGTTTGGATGAGACCGTCGAGGAAGGTGCCATCGGTGCCGATGGTGCGGTCGAGCGCCGACACGATTCCGAGCGTCACCGACGGATCGCCGTCGAGACCGAGGGCGAATCCGATCGCCACCACCTCGTCGCCGATGCGGACGCTGCCCGGGTCGGCGAACACGGCGGCGTCGAAGTCGTCGCCGCTCATGCGCAGCAGAGCGAGGTCATTGCCGGAGTCTGACGCCAGCAGGCGCGCCTCACGAGGTTCGGTCTCGCCGGCGAGCCGCACGCGAATCTCGATGGCGCCTTCGACGACGTGCGCGTTGGTGATGATCTCGCCGTCGGACGAGACGATGACGCCCGTGCCGGTCGATCGGCCCTGCCCGAACTCACCGTCGATGTCGGCGCTGATGGTGACCACTGACGCTGCCATGTGGTCGATCACCTTGGCGACATCGAGCCGCCCCTCGATCGGTCCGCTCGGATCAGACACGTTGATCGGCTCGTCGCTGGCGCTCTTGGGGGGTGAGTCGATCCAGTCGGAGAGTTGGTTGCCGACGAGCGCACCGGTGAGCCCGGCGGTCCATGCGACCACGCCAACCGCGACGACCACGATCCAGTTGCGCCGCTTGGTGGCCATGGCACCGCGCCGTGGAGCCGGCGATGGCAGGCCTGGGCTGACACCGGGAGCCGGGGGCGGCAGCGAAGACATGTCCCCTGTCTATCTGCCTTCGACGACACCCGCCCGACCCGGCGCTGAGTTCCCACCGAGTTCACACTTGCGTCACCCGGGTCCGGGCGACGTCGATCGCGTCAGCCGCAGCTGGCCTCGAACTCGAACGGGATCGGCTCGTTGAACCCGGCGGCGATCTCGTTGTTGTCGGTCATCGTGCCGGAGCCGATCACCGAGTTGTCGGTGCGTTCGAAGGTGATCTGCTCGGTCGTCGCACTTCCGACCGCGCTCGCCGAGAACCACGGCTGATCCTCGGAGCCCATGCCCATCTGAGTGGCGCCGACCTCGACGCTGACCATGATCTCCTCGTCCGGCTCGCCATCGAAGTCGTAGTCGATGTCGCTGCCGCCGCCGATGTCGACATACGCCGGGTCGCCATTGGGATCCGACCCC
>CAJDUH010000026.1_pt1 | contig 16461 bp, 15 predicted proteins | sample 7389931 | NCBI WGS metagenome assembly CAJDUH01 (sample SAMEA7055663, study PRJEB34461) | soil metagenome | biome: terrestrial ecosystem; feature: Peninsula; material: soil | place: Antarctica | collected 2016 | reverse complement strand
GTGAGGTTGCGTTCGTGGACCTCGTCGAAGATCACCAGGCCCACGCCGGGCAGCTCAGGGTCGTTCTGGAGGCGGCGGGTGAGCACACCCTCGGTGACCACCTCGATGCGGGTGTTGCTGCCGATGTGGCGTTCGTCGCGGGTCTGGTAACCGACGAGGCCGCCGACAGCGGTTCGGGTGGTGTCGGCCATCCGGCGAGCCGCGGCACGGGTGGCGAGACGGCGAGGTTCGAGCATCACGATCCGCTGGCCGTCGAGCCATGGCTCGTCCAACAGCGCCAACGGGATCACCGTGGTCTTGCCGGCTCCCGGTGGAGCGACGAGGACGGCTCGTCGGTGGTCGGCGAGGGCCGCGCGAACGCCGGGGATCGCCTCGACGACGGGGAGGTCGGGCAGCTCGACAGGCCCCGAGGGCACGGGGTCAGCCCAGTGCAGGTGAGCCGCGGAACGCACCGGGATCGCCGGGGCCGGGCACAGGGATCGAGGTCCACCAGCAGATCTCGGCGATGGCGTCGGCGACGGCCTCCCACTCGGGTGGGTTCCAGCCCTGCGCGGCGGCGGCGACGACGCCGTCGACACGGGTGAACACGAACGCCGGCAGTTCGCTGAGCCCGGCTGCCTTGACGAAGGCCCGGTCGGGATCGCAGAACACGAGGAACCGATCGGCGTACGGGCCGAGGAAGGTGCGGGCGTCGGCGGCGTTGGCGGTGACGATCAGGTTGATCCGGGCGTCGGAGCCGCGGAACTGTTCGAGCACGCGAGCGGCCGACTTGAGTACCCACGAACTCTCGTTGGTGTACGGGTCGAGCACCACCGATGCGAGATGGAACGTCGTGAGCCACTCCATGATCGGGCGGCCCGTGCCGGCAGCACCGTCGACCAGCGGCGTCAGGACGAGGTCGGCCGGGAGCTGCTGGCCCAGGCGTGACGGAGCCGTTGGTGCGGTGTCGGGAATCGTGTCGGCCACGGCCAGCGATCGTAGCGACTGCCGCTCCCGATCGGGGTATCCCCACCCCGACGTCACACGGTGCCGGGGCCCAACGTGACGCTGGGGCACGTGATCGGGCCACTTGAACGGTCAGCGCACGACACGATCGGCGAAGGCGGGGTACGGTCGCGGCGTGCACCCGATCGAGCATCTCCGGTACGTGGCGAGAGCCCAGGGAGCCGATCCGACCTCGCTCGTGGAAGAGACGGCGCACGCTCTCGGCTCACTTCACTTCGACCCGTCGGGCTTGGTGGTTGCGTGTCGTCGCATCGTCGAGCGTCACCCGTTCGCCGGTGCGCTGTGGTGGCTGTGCGCCAACGTGGTCACCTCGGCGGAACCGTTCGAGGCGGTGTGGGAGCTGGCCGACGAGATCCGCAGCGACCGCACCGGTGCCGAACTTGCCGCCGTGCTTCCGGACGAGGCCATCGTCGTCACGATCGGCGACCCCGACGTGATCGGTGATGGTCTGATCCGTCGAGGCGACGTCCGAGTGCTCGCGCTGGATGCCGGTTTCACCGCGACATCGTTCGTGCGTCGGATGGAGCGTCACGACGTCGATGCCGAACCAGTCGACGCGGGTGTGGCAGGAGCCGCCGTTCGTGCTGCCGACGTGGTCCTGGTGGAAGCGCTGGCCGTCGACTCCGAACGTGCCGTCGTCCCGATGGGTTCGTCCACGATCGCGGCGGTCGCGTCGACGTTCGGAACCGAGGTCTGGATCGTGGCGGGGGTCGGTCGCCGTCTGCCATCGGGATTCCTCGATGCGATGGCGGCGAAGGTCGACGCGCTGGGCGCCGAGACCGATCCGTGGGACCTCGACGTCGAGGTGCTCCCGACGTCGATGTTCACCCATGTCGTCGGCCCGCATGGCAAGGTGCCGATGGGCCCTCCTGCGATCGTCGCCGAGTGCCCGATGGCCCACGAACTCCTCCGCTCCAGCCACATCTGAACCCGGAGACCCCCATCTACGTTTGCGCGTGGATTCGGGTGGACCGGGCCACCGAGAACCCCACACGAACGTGGGGTGTCAGGCAGCGAGCCGTGCCAACAGTGTGCGCCGGACCATCTCCGAGCGCTTGGTGACGTCGTCGTAGGTGTACTCGAAGACTCGTAGCCCGAGGTCCTGCAACTCGTTACGGCGTTGCGCATCCCGTGCCCGTTCCGCCGCGCTGGCGTGTCCCTTCTGGCCGGACACCTCGACCACCACGCCGAACGCATCGAACAGGAAGTCGACCCGAGCGATGTGCTTGCCGTCGACCCTGAACACCACCTGCATCCTCGGTGTCGGCAGATCGGCCTCACGGACCAGCTCGAGGAATCGTCGCTCGAGGTAGGTGTGACCGCCCGAGTCGGTGATCATGTCCTCGACGAGTCGGCACCCCCACCGTCCCGAACCCCGGAGCGCGGCGAGGCGTCGGGTGAGCACCTCCGGCGACGACAGCTGCAGTCGCACGGCGCTGTCGATGGCGGCTTCGATCCGGTGAGGATGCGCCCGAGCCAACGCCAGGTCGAACACGGTCCGGGTCGCCGACAACGCCCGGAATCCGTCGACGACGACCTGATCGATCGGGTCGAGCCGTTTGGTCGTGTGGACCACGAACGGCAGGACCGCGGGTACACGGCTGCGTTCGACGGTGAACGCCACGGCGTGGGGACGCGACCGATCGAGCCCGTGGAGGGTGGCCGCTGCCTCGAAACTCACCCAGCTGCGCTCGCCGAGGCAGAGCAGCCCGCAGCGCAGCCGTCGGCGGTGGGTGTCGGGCGACCCCCGCAGCGCGTACACGCGAGGCGCGAGTCGGAAGATCCAGCCGGCGGCGACGAGGCACCGCTGGGTCCATGCCGTGACGCCGTGGGATCGGAGTTGTTCGGAAGTGATCAGGCCGTCCTGGTCGGCGGCGAGGTCGGTGAGCGTGTTGCTGATGTGCATGCCCGACAGTGGGTGCTCGGCGACAAGGAGCGGAACCACCCGTTTGTGTTGGATTTCCGGTGACCCGGTCCACCGGAAATCCAGCGCAAACAGGTGGTTCAGATGCGGCGTTGGGCGGGAGGATGGCCGAGGATGTCGGTGAGCACCTCGCGGGCTTCGGCCTTGCGGTCCTCGGTGACGAACACTCTTGCCATCGGCTCGCGGCTGTTCATGTACGGGTTGAGGTTGAAGTCGTCGGTGGTCACCGCTGGAATGCCCTGGGCATTGAGTTCGTCGACGATCATCGGCGCCATCCACTGCGGCACCCACCCGGCCTCCACTGTGCGATCCGGGTTCGGCGGCTTCGGTTCGTGCTTGCCGAACACCCAGTGCCACGCACTCCGAAACGTGGGCATCAGCGCACGTCCGCCGCAGTGGGCGAATCGGAGTGTGTCAGCTGCATGAACAGAACGTACGAGTGGCGCGACCCACTTGTCCATCCGTCATGGCGTCGTTAGTGTCGGCAACCTGAGCATGATGGGCATGCCGGGATCGAGGGGACCGATGACCAGAACCATCACCGCAGCGCTGTTGCAGACCGATTGGACGGGCGACAAGGAGTCGATGATCGTCAAGCACGAAGAAGCTGCCCGCGAGGCGGCATCGAAAGGCGCACAGATCATCTGCTTCCAGGAGCTCTTCTACGGGCCCTATTTCTGCCAGGTGCAAGACGCGGAGTACTACGACTACACCGAATACATCCCCGACGGCCCGACCACGAAGCGCTTCCAGGCGCTCGCCAAGGAACTGAACATGGTGATGGTGCTGCCGATGTACGAGATCGAGCAGCCCGGGATCTACTACAACACTGCTGCAGTCATCGACGCCGATGGCACGTATCTCGGCAAGTACCGCAAGCAACACATCCCGCAGGTGAAGGGGTTCTGGGAGAAGTTCTACTTCCGGCCCGGCAACGGCGGGTACCCGATCTTCGACACCGCCGTCGGCAAGGTCGGCGTCTACATCTGCTACGACCGGCACTTTCCCGAGGGCTGGAGGGCGCTCGGGCTCAACGGCGCCGAAATCGTGTTCAACCCGTCGGCCACACACCGCGGCCTCAGCGAGTACCTCTGGTCGATCGAACAGCCCGCCGCGGCGGTGGCCAACATGTACTACGTCGGTGCGATCAACCGCGTCGGCATCGAACCGCTCGGCGAGAACGACTTCTACGGCCAGAGCTACTTCGTCGGTCCCCGTGGCCAGTACGTCGGAGACAAGGGCGACCCCTACGAGCCTGAACTCATCATTCGAGAACTCGACATGGACCTGATCAAAGAGGTCCGCGATGGTTGGGCGTTCTACCGCGATCGTCGCCCCGAGGCGTACGGCGAACTGGTGGAATCATGAGCACCACCCTGATCCAAGGTGGCACGGTCATCTCCGCAGTCGGGCGGCGGGAGGCCGATGTCCTGATCGACGGCGAGAAGATCGTTGCGATCCTCGCGCCGGGCCAGGCTGCCTCGATGGGCGTGAACGCCGACCGCACCATCGACGCGACGAACAAGTACGTCGTGCCCGGCGGCGTCGACGTCCATACCCACATGGAGCTGCCCTTCGGGGGAACCGAGGCCTCGGACACGTTCGAGACCGGCACCCGCGCCGCAGCCTGGGGCGGTGTCACGACGATCGTCGACTTCGCCGTGCAGAACACGGGCTTCAGCGTTCAGGACCGCCTCGCCGAGTGGCACGAGAAGGCCGCTGGCAACTGTGCGATCGACTACGGCTTCCACCAGATCATCGGCGGTGTCGACGACGAGTCGCTGAAGGCAATGACCTACCTGGTCGACAACGAGGGCATCACCAGCTTCAAGCTGTTCATGGCCTATCCGGGGGTGCTGTACTCCGACGACGGTCAGATCCTGCGGGCCATGCAGAACGCGTCCGAGTCCGGGGCGATGATCATGATGCACGCAGAGAACGGCATCGCGATCGACGTTCTCGTCGCGCAGTCGATCGCCCGCGGCGACACCGACCCCAAGTTCCACTCCCTGACCCGGCCGGCCGAACTCGAATCCGAAGCGACGCATCGGGCGATCCAGCTGGCCAAAGTTGCTGGCAACGTGCCGCTCTACATCGTTCACATGTCGGCGTCCGGGGCGCTCGAAGAGGTCGCGGCTGCGCAACATGCTGGCCTCAACGTCTTCGCCGAGACGTGCCCGCAGTACCTGTACCTCACGCTGGAAGACCACCTTGCGCAGCCTGGTTTCGAGGGTGCGAAATGGGTGTGTTCCACGCCGCTGCGCACCAAGCACGAGCACCACCAGGCCGACCTCTGGAAGGGCCTGCGCATGAACGAGCTGGCGGTCGTGTCGACCGATCACTGTCCGTTCTGCTTCAAGGACCAGAAGGAACTGGGGTTGGGTGACTTCTCGAAGATCCCGAACGGCATCGGCGGTGTCGAACACCGCATGGAGCTGATCTATCAGGGTGTCGTGCTGGGGGAGATCAGCCTCGAACGTTGGGTCGAGACGTGTTGTACCACTCCGGCGCGCATGTTCGGCCTCGAACACAAGGGCGTCATCGAGCCGGGCGCCGACGCGGATGTGCTCGTGTGGGATCCGAACAGCACGACCAAGATCGGCATCAACGACAAGCACCACATGAACATGGACCACTCCGCGTACGAAGGCTTCGAGATCGACGGCAAGGTCGACACGGTGCTCAGCCGCGGCACGGTCGTCATCGAGAACGACACCTACGTCGGCACCAAAGGCCACGGCAAGTACATCAAGCGCGGCCTGTCCACCTACTTGCACTGATTACATCAGGGGTCAGACCCGCGATGTAATCGACGGTCATTACATCCTGGGTCTGACCCCTGATGTAATCCATCCATAAGGACGTATGACATGAACAAGATTTCGCATTGGATCGACGGGAAGCTCGTCGAGTCGACATCGGGGCGCAGCGGGGCGGTGTTCAACCCGGCGACGGGTGAGCAGACCGGCGCGGTCGACCTCGCGACGGCGGAGGAGGTCGACGCAGCGGTGGCGGCTGCCAAGGCGGCATTCCCCGACTGGCGCTCGACGTCGTTGTCGAAGCGGGCCGAGATCATGTTCCGCATGCGCGAGCTGGTCGACGCGAACCGCAAGGAGATCGCGTCGCTGCTCACCGCCGAGCACGGCAAGGTCCTCACCGACTCGCTCGGTGAGGTCGCCCGTGGCCTCGAGAACATCGAGTTCGCATGCGGCATCCCACAGCTCATCAAGGGCGACTACTCCGAACAGGCGGCGACGGGAATCGACGTGTACTCGATCCGCCAGCCGCTCGGCGTGGTCGCTGGGATCACGCCGTTCAACTTCCCGGCGATGGTGCCCATGTGGATGTTCGCCAACGCGCTCGCGTGCGGCAACACCTTCGTGCTGAAGCCGAGCGAGAAGGACCCGTCGGTCTCGCTGCTGATGGCCGAACTGCTCGCCCAGGCGGGCCTCCCCGCCGGCTGTTTCAACGTGGTGCAGGGTGACAAGGTCGCCGTCGATCGTCTGTTGGCACACGACGACATCGCCGCGCTGAGTTTCGTCGGGTCGACCCCGATTGCCAAGTACATCTACGAGACCGGCACGGCGAACGGCAAGCGGGTCCAAGCCCTCGGCGGAGCGAAGAACCACATGCTGGTGCTCGGCGATGCCGACGTCGACATGGCCGCCGACGCAGCGATCGGTGCGGGCTACGGCTCGGCCGGCGAACGTTGCATGGCGATCAGCGTGGTGCTCGCGTCGGAATCGATCGCTGACGAACTGGTCGCGAAGATCGCCGACCGGATCCCCGGCGTGAAGGTGGGTCCTGGCAACGAGGCCGGCAACGAGATGGGCCCGCTGATCACCGCCGAGCACCGCGACAAGGTGAGGGGTTACGTGAGCAACGCGCCCGAGGAAGGAGCGACGCTCGTCGTCGATGGGCGCGCCGATGTGCCGGCGGACGGCTACTTCCTCAACCCGACGCTGCTCGACCACGTCACCACCGACATGGCCTGTTACCGCGACGAGATCTTCGGTCCGGTGTTGAGCGTGGTTCGGGTGAAGGGGTACCAGGACGGCCTCGACGTCATCAACGCCAACCCGTACGCGAACGGCACGGCGATCTTCACTCGTGACGGCGGGGCGGCTCGCCAGTTCCAGTTCGACGTGCAGGTCGGCATGGTCGGCATCAACGTGCCCGTCCCCGTGCCGGTCAGCTACTACAGCTTCGGTGGGTGGAAGTCGAGCCTGTTCGGCGACACCCACATGTACGGCCCCGAAGGCGTCAACTTCTACACCCAGGCCAAGGTCGTCACCAGTCGATGGCCCGACCCGTCGACCAGCACCATCGACCTCGGCTTCCCGGAGACGCGCTGATGGACATCGGCGTGGTACTCCAGACCACACCGCCCGCAGCGCGCGTCATCGACCTGGCGAAGCGTGCGGAGGCGTTCGGGTTCAGCCACGTGTGGACGTTCGACTCGCACATCTTGTGGGAGGAGCCGTACGTCATCTATTCGAAGATCCTCGACGAGACCCGCAACGTGATCGTCGGGCCGATGGTCACCAACCCGGCCACGCGCGACTGGACCGTCACGGCCTCGACCTACGCCACGCTCAACGAGATGTACGGCAACCGCACGATCTGCGGCATCGGTCGCGGCGACTCGGCGGTGCGGGTCACCAACGGCAGGCCGACCACGCTCGCCACGATGCGCGACTCGATCGCGGTGATCAAGGGCCTCGCCAACGGCCAGAGTGTCGAGTACAACGGATCGACGATCACGCTGCCGTGGGCGTCCAAGAGCCGGCTCGACGTGTACGGCGCCGGGTACGGACCCAAGGCGTTGAAGTTGATCGGCGAGACCTGCGACGGCTTCATCCTGCAGCTTGCCGACCTGTCGATCGCCGAGTGGACGATCACCGCCGTCCGCAAGGCCGCGAGCGACGCCGGCCGGAATCCCGACGAGATCGCCGTGTGCGTCGCTGCGCCTGCGTACGTCGGGCCGACCGACAACCTCGCGTACATGCGTGATCAGTGCCGGTGGTTCGGTGGGATGGTCGGCAACCACGTCGCCGACATCGTCGAGCGCTACGGCGAGTCGTCCGACGTTCCGGCCGCCCTCACCGAGTACATCGCCGGTCGCGAGGCCTACGACTACAACCAGCACGGTCAGGTCGGCAACACGCACACCACGTTCGTGCCCGACGAGATCATCGACCGCTTCTGCATCCTCGGTCCGGTCGAAGCCCACCTCGAGAAGCTTCATGCGCTCGCCGATCTCGGCGTCGACCAGTTCGCCATCTACCTCCAACACGACGGCAAGGACCACACGCTCGAGCAGTACGGCGAGCACGTGATCCCGGCGCTGCGCGAACAAGTCCTGGCTCGTTCGTGAAGGCTCGTTCGTGAGGGCCCGCGGTCTCCGACGCGTCGGGATGTTTCTCCTCTCGCTCGTGCTGGTCGCGTCGTTGTGGGAGTTGTACAAGTTCCTCGGTCCTGAAGATGGTGGCGAGGTCTTCGGATGGCCGGTCTTTCCCCGCACGGGCGAACGATCGATGCCGCACACGTGGGAGATGGTGCAGCGGCTGTTCGACCCGGAAGTGCGCGGCCGAGACCGCCCGATCTGGCTCGCGGTGGCCGGCTACGCCTGGTACACGTTCCGTATGGCGCTCGCCGGGCTGATCATCGGGTCGATCTTCGGGGTCGCGCTCGCCGTGGTGATGTCACGCTTCCGTGTGATCGAGCGAGGACTGCTGCCCTACGTCATTGCCTCTCAGACCGTGCCGCTGATCGCATTGGCGCCGCAGTTCGCCGCCCTCGGCGGCAACTGGGACTTGCCGAGGTGGACGTGGGTCGCGGCGCTGGGCGCGTTCCTCGCGTTCTTCCCCATCTCGATCTCGACGCTGCGCGGTCTCAGTGCGGCGGCACCTGCATCGATGGAACTGATGGACAGCTACGCCGCCGGCTGGTGGGTGACGCTGCGCAAGTTGCGGTTCCCATCGGCGGTTCCGTACATGGTTCCCGGCTTCAAGCTCGCCGCCACGGCGTCGGTGATCGGCGTGATCGTGTCGGAGGTGTCCACCGGCGTCCGAGGCGTCGGGTTCGCTGCCCTCACCTATGCCCAAGCGGCCACCAGCGATCCGGCCAAGGTGTATGCGGCGGTCTTCGGCGCGGCGCTGCTCGGGCTCGCGATGTTCGGCATCGTCGTCGCCGCGGAAGCCGTGGTCATGCGGAACCGACCGAGGGAGGCATCGGCATGATCGACATCCGAAACACCGCGCCGACACCGCCGGGTACCGCCAACGTGGTGGCCGTCGATGGCGCCTCGATGGTGTTCAACGAGGGCCGCTCGAACGAGGTCGATGCGCTGTGCGACATCGATCTGGTGATCCGTCCCGGCGAGTTCGTGTCGCTCATCGGCCCATCGGGCTGTGGCAAGTCGACACTGTTGCGGTTGATCGCCAACCTGCTCTCGCCGTCGTCGGGGACGGTGCTCGTCAACGGCAAGTCGGCCCACCAGGCGCGTGTCGATCAGGACTACGGCATGGCGTTCCAGCAGTCGGGTCTGTTCGAGTGGCGTTCGGTCGAGAAGAACATCGAACTGCCGTTGGAGCTGAAGGGGTGGAAGAAGGCGGCGCGTCGCGCCCGTTCCACGGAGATGTTGGAGCTGGTGAAGCTGTCGGACTTCGCGGAGCACATGCCGTGGCAGCTCTCGGGCGGCATGCAGCAGCGTGTGGCGATCGCGCGGGCGCTCGCCGCGCACCCGGCGCTGCTGCTGATGGACGAACCGTTCGGCGCCCTCGACGAGATGACTCGCGAGCACATGCAGACCGAGTTGCTGAGAATCTGCGCCGCAGCTGGCACGACGGTGGTGTTCGTCACCCACTCGATTCCCGAGGCGGTGTACCTGTCGAGTCGGGTCGTGGTGATGTCGCCTCGTCCTGGACGGATCACCGGCGTCATCGACGTCCCGCTGGGCAGCGACCGAGGTGAGGACACCCGCGAGGACGACACGTTCTACAAGCTGATCACAGAGGTTCGCGAAGCGTTGCGGGCCTCCGAGACCGGCGGTTCGTCGGGTTGTGGCAACTCCTCGTGGTCGGCTTCGACATTCAGCCGTATCTCCTGCCGGCGCCCTCGGCGATCTGGAGTGCCCTGCTCGATCGGGTTGACGACATCTGGGATGCGATGTACGTCACCGGCATGAACGCGCTGATCGGCTTGATTGTCGGCGCGTTGTTCGGCGTGGCGATGAGCTTCGTGCTGATGCGGTTCCAGACGATGAACGAACTCGTCACCCCGCTCGCGATCGCGTTGAACGCAATCCCGATCATCGTGCTGGTGCCGGTGTTCAACAACATGTTCTCCTCGACCACCGAGGTGCCGCGCCGGTTGATGGTGACCTTGATCGTGTTCTTCATCGTGATGGTCAACGTCGCGAAGGGTCTCCGACAGGTTGCGCCCATCCACCTCGAGTTGATGAAGTCCTACGCCGCGAGCCCGCGGGAGATCCTCGTGAAGACGCGGATCCCCAACGCTGTGCCGTACCTGTTCACCGCATTGAAGATCGCGGCGCCTGGTGCCGTGATCACCGCGTTTGTCGCCGAGTACTTCGGCGGGCGTCAGAACGGTTTGGGCTACTCGATCACGTCGAACGCAGCGAGTTCGCGTACCGATGCGATGTGGGCCTACGTCGTGGGCGCCTGCCTACTCGGATTGGTCTTCTACCTGGCCTCGGCCGGGCTGGAGAAAGTCACATCACCACAACAACAAGTCGGGGGCCTTGCCCCCGGGGGAGCAACATCATCATGAGAAGGCAGAAGATGCAGATGCTGGCGGCGGGAGCCGTTGCACTGTCACTGGTGGTCGCAGCGTGCGGCAGCGACGACACCTCGTCGTCGGAGTCGGACTCGACCGACGCCGGCAGCGAGACCACTGACGGCGGCAGCGACACGACCGAAGCCAGCGGCAGCGAGACGACCGATGCGGGCAGCGACACGACCGAAGCCGGCGGCGACATGGCCGCCTGCGAGACGGTCGACGAGGTGAGCCTGCAGCTGCAGTGGTTCACGCAGGCGCAGTTCGCCGGCTACTACGCCGCGCAGGACAAAGGCTTCTACGAGGCCATGTGTCTCGACGTGACCATCGTCGAAGGCGGTGTCGAAATCGTGCCGCAGACGCAGCTCGCCAACGGCGACGTCGATTTCGCGTTGGCGTGGGTGCCCAAGGCACTCGCCAGCCGTGAGGCCGGTGCCGACATCGTGAACATCGCCCAGATCTACCAACGGTCCGGAACGCTGCAGGTCAGCTTCGTCGACAACGACATCACCACGCCGGCTGATTTCGCGGGCAAGACGATCGGCAACTGGGGCTTCGGCAACGAGTACGAGATCTTCGCCGCGCTCGCCGAGGCCGGACTCGATCCGGCAACCGACGTCGAACTCATCGGTCAGCAGTTCGACATGGTCGCGCTGCTCGACGGTGACATCGATGCCGCCGAGGCAATGACGTACAACGAGTACGCCCAGGTCCTGGAAGCAGAGAACCCGGCGACGGGCGAGCTCTATCAGCCTGAGGACTTCAACGTCATCAGCTACGAAGAGATCGGCGTCGGCATGCTGCAGGACGCGATCTGGGCTGACGCGGCTCGCCTCGCGAGCGATGCTGACTACAAGGACCAGGCCACTCGTTTCGTGGCGGCGTCGATGGAGGGTTGGGTCTATTGCCGCGACAATCCTGCGGAGTGCCGCGACATCATCGTCGCTGCCGGCTCCACGCTCGGTGCCAGCCACCAGCTGTGGCAGGCCAACGAGGTCAACAAGCTGATCTGGCCGTCGCCTGACGGCATCGGCTACATCGATGCAGCGGCATGGGATCGCACCGCTGAGATCAGCCTGAACACGCCGAACCTCGAGGGTGCAACGGTGATCACGGAGCCACCGTCCGACGGCGCGTACACCAACGAGATCGTCGAAGCGGCCTGGGCACTGCTCGACGGGATGGGCCTCGACCTGTTCGGTGACCTCTTCGAGCCGATCGAAGTGGAGCTGCAACCCGGCGGCGAGTGACAACTGGTTCTCGTGAACTCGTGGAGGGAAGCGTTCCCGCACGAGTTCACGAGAACGGTCACAGGTTCGTGCAGACGGCGGAACCGGTCAAGGGCGGGGCCAGAGGCCGTGGACGCTCCAGCCGTTGTCTGCGAATCCGACCGCTTCGGCCACCCGTGCACTCGCCACGTTGTCGGGGGCATGGAGATAGGTGGGCACCGCTCCGTCCGCGAGGACCCGACGGGCGGCCGTGGCCACGAGACGTCGGGCGATACCGCTCCCGCGAGCTTCCTCGTCGGTCACGACCGAGAGCTCGTGGCCGTAGCGATCGTGGATCTTGATCCCGACACCGGCAATCGGTCGTCCGTTGTCGTTGAACGCGACCAGCCGCGGCCCGTTGAACGGGGCCAGCCACTCCGGCAGCTCGTCGGTCTGGCGCGTGAACCACACGCCGAGATCTGCGATGTCGGGATCGACGCGTGAGGTGGTGCGGAACACGCCGGCGCCGAACGCGGCCGGGCCGACGCCGAGGATCGATCCGAGGTCGTTGCCCACATCCGGCCGGTCGAGACCATTGGCGAGCGCGGCCCGCACGGCATCGACCGCCTGGGGCGGTACGGCGATCACCGTGCCCTCACCGTCTCCGACCCCCAGCAGCGGTCGTACGGTGCCGTCCCAGGTGGGTTCGAGGCGGGTCGAGTCGCCGATCACGTGGACGCCGGGCCCGGGCGGAGGCCACATGCCGACCCACGATCGAAGGTGCAGCTCCAACCGCTGAGCGATGTCGTCAGGCACCTCGGCACGCTACCGTTCGGCCGCGGAGCGCGTTTGTGCGGATCTGGTTGCGGAAAGCGCAACTGAGGCCGCACAGAGTCGCTTACACAGAGTCGCTCACACAGAGTCGCCTACAGGGCGGCGTCGGCGACGGCCAGGGCTGCGTCGAGGATGGCGAGACCATCGCGGGCGAGATCGTCGGGAGTGGTGCACGGTGGCACCACGTGGATGCGGTTGGCGGCCATCATCGGCCACATGCCGTTTGCCTTGCACTCGGCGACGACTGCAGCGAGCGTCGACGGAGGCGCCGGCTCGCGGGTGGCCGGATCGGCGACGAGTTCGACCGCCCAGAACACGCCGAGCCCTCGGACCTCGCCGACACTCGGGTGGCGCGCAGCCATGTCACGCAGAGCTGGACCGATGATGTCGTCGCCGAGGTGACGGGCACGGGCCAGCACCCCTTCTTCTTCGAAGATCCCGATGCTGGCGACCGCTGACGAACACGCCAGTGGATGCCCCGAGTAGGTGAGACCACCGGGGAACACCCGCTCGTCGTAGTGGTGAGCGATCTCGCTGGAGATCACGACACCGCCGAGCGGGATGTAGCCGGAATTGACGCCTTTCGCGAACACGATCAGGTCGGGCTGGGCGCCCCAGTTCTGCCAGGCGAACCACTGTCCGGTGCGACCGAACCCGGCCATCACCTCATCCGCGATCCACACGATGCCGAACTCGTCGCACATGGCCCTGAGTCCTTCGAGGTAACCCGGGGGTGGCACGAGGATGCCGTTGGTGCCGACGACCGATTCGAGGATGATCGCGGCGACTTTGTTGGCACCTTCCATCAGGATGGTCTCACGAAGGTGCTGCAGCGCTCGCTCGGTCTCCTGCTCGGGCGAGTCGGAGTGGAACGCGGACCGGTACGGGTACGGCCCCCAGAACTTCACCAGCCCCGGAACGGACGGCTCGTTCTCCAGACGTCGCGGTTCGCCGGTCAAGCCCACCGACAGCGCCGTGCCGCCGTGATAGCTGCGGTATGCCGACAGCACCTTCATGCGGCCGGTGTACCCCTTGGCAAGCCGCACGGCGTTCTCGACGCCCTCTGCACCAGCGTTGGTGAAGAACACTTTTTCGAAGTGGCCGCCGGCGCCGTCGCGGTTGGCCTTCTCGACGATCAGGCGGGCAGCCTCGCTGCGCTGATCGTTCGCGAACGGCGGCGCCACCATGCACAGCGTGTCGACTTGATCCTTGATCGCCTGGATCATCTTCGGGTGCTGGTGCCCGAGGTTCATGTTGACGAGCATCGACGTGAAATCGATCCACTCCCGACCGGTCTCGTCCCAGAACTTCGACCCGAGCGCGCCGGCGATCACGGTCGGGTTCAACGCCCCCTGAGCAGACCATGAATGGAACACGCGCGCTCGGTCGTTGGCGTACGGGTCGCCGAGCAATGTTTCCGGGGTGTGGTTGACGGTGTCGACGGTGGTCATCCGGAGAATCGTAATCGTGGTGCCGGCACACATGTGTGGGCGGCCGTCATGAGTGGTCTGCGGCGTGTGACACGCGGTGGCACATCGATGTCACGCACTACTCATGTCCGACTCGGGACAGCGTCGTTTCCCCGGCGTCTGTACGTGGCCGGCAGTCCCACGGAGAAGGAGAAATCAGATGCGTTCACTCGTTCGAGTCCCATTGGTGGCGGCCGCAGCGTTCATGCTGCTCACCTCCACCGCCTCGGCGCAGGTCGGCAGCGACGTCCTCGGAGGAGACGGACCGGTCGTGCTCGACCCCGGCTCGAGCACCGCCCCGCCGTCGAGCGTCACCGTGTCAGCGTCGTGCGTCATCGCCAGGCGGACCGGTACGACGGTGTGGTTCGGCTACAGCAACGCGTCGGCCGAACGGCGTGTTGCACTCGTCGGGCTCGCCAACACCGTGGGCGTCGATGGCATACCCGGCGACCCGAACCAGGGCCAGGTCACCCAGTTCCAACCCGGTGTGGTGGAACGAGCGTTTGCGGTCACCGTGCCGGTCGGATCGACCGCCACGTGGACTGTCACACCGGCGAACACCCTCGGCGTGAACGATGCATCGTCGACTGCCACGAGCGGTGAATCGACGCCGGCGTGTCCCGACGGTGTCCGCGTGCGTTCGGCAACCCCTCAGATCGTGGGCAGCCTGGTTCCCACGATCTCGGCGACGCCTGTCAGGGAACGCGTAAGAAATGGACTCCTCGTGCGGTCGTCCGTCGAATTCTCGACGAACGGCGTCGTCAGCGCTTGCTCGAACGGCGGCGTTCCGCTCCCGCCGAAGGTGCTGTGGGGCTACGGGGTGGACGCTCCCGGCCAAGCCGGTGGGCTCGTCGTCCCGGCAGGCGCGTCCTATCAACCGCTTCCGGTCGCCAGCGTGATCCGCGTCGATTCGAACGCAGAGATCGGCGTCGCCTTCGAGCGTTCGTACCGGGCGATTCGTCGGGTCGTCGATCCGCAGGCCCTCAGCGTGTACGGGTCGTTGCAGGAGCAATTGAACGGAGAAGGGCAGGCGGCATGGGGCTACAGCTCGATCAGCGTGATCGCCGATGTCCAGGCCCGGTGCCAGTTCCCGAACGGAATCGTCAAGAGCTCCACCACGGTGTGGGTGGACCCCGAGGTTGGCGCCAGCTTCAACTTCCACATGGTGACCGATCTGGGCGCCCAGACCACGCGGCCCGCAGAATTCTGCCTCCCTCCGTATCCGACGACCGGCTGTGACGTTCGGGCGATCGGCGTCGGCCCGGGCGGGACTCGGTTCCGCTGATCACGGGTTGCGGCTGTCTCGACCGTGTTGCAGCAACGGTCGAGACAGTACGCCGAGCACGTCGTCGAGTTGTGCTGATACGTCGGCACGATGCTGTGTGTCCGGGTCGTGATCCCGCGCTGCCCGGCGGGCATCGATCGACGCGATTGCGGCCTGCTCGGGTGCGATCCGATGGAGGTCGGCCAGCGCCCGGGCCTCGTGAAGCCAGTGCTCGCTTGCCGCGTGGTCGCCGTCGGCTTCGGCGGCAATGGCCAGGAGTCGCCGGACCGTGGTGGGCAGCAGGTGGTCGTCGCCGAATCGGTCGACCACGTCGATCAGACGCATCGCACGTTGGATAGCGGCAGCGATGTGGCCGGTGAGCAGCAGCGCCTCGATCAGGCCCAAGTCTTGGAACGCAGTGAGTTCCTCGTTGCCCTGAGCCGCCAGCACAGCCACGCAGGTCTCGATGCCGGCGACCTGCGTGCCGTCACCGAGGCCGGCACGGACCATCGCTCGCAGGCTCACGCCGGTTGCAATGGCGGCCTGCCCGGCATCGCCCGCCGCGGCGAACACCCGGGCTGCGTCGACAGCGAGTGCGTGGGCGGTGTCCACGTCACCGAGTTCGACCAGAATCGTCGCCTGGTTCAGCTCGCAGCCTGCCAGGTTGACCACATCGCCGCAGCGGCGAAAGGCTCGTCCTGCTCGGGAGTAGCCGCTGACCGCTTGCTTCCACCGCCCGCGATTGTCGGCGACGAGCGCAAGGTTCCCTTCGCCGAGACCGACCAGGCGTTCGTCGCCGCTCGCGTAAGCGGCACGCAGCGCCTCGTGATCCGCTGCATCGGCGTCGGGGAGGCCTTTGGCGCTCCGCAACTCGCCGATCAGCGACCAGGCATGGAATTGCAGTGCCGGATCGTCGGCTGCGGTCGCTGCCCGACTGGCGTTCGTCGCCAACGCGGC
>CAJDUH010000088.1_pt1 | contig 17766 bp, 13 predicted proteins | sample 7389931 | NCBI WGS metagenome assembly CAJDUH01 (sample SAMEA7055663, study PRJEB34461) | soil metagenome | biome: terrestrial ecosystem; feature: Peninsula; material: soil | place: Antarctica | collected 2016 | reverse complement strand
GGCATCTGCAGCCATCGTGAGCACCTGTTCGATGATCCGCTGACGCAGATCGGGGCGGCGCATCTTCGGTAACGGCAGGCTCACGTCGTCGAACGCGATCGTCAGCTTCATACCGGGGAACAGCAGCGACGGCAGCGGGTCCATGTCGATCGGGTTGAGCAGGGAGGCGCGGATCGCGCCGTCGACGTCGTCGATTGCGTCGTGCGGTTCGGGCGCGTAGATGACCCGGCTGCGGTCGGCGGGCAACTTCTCGAGCCGGAAGCCCTCACCGTGCCAGAACAAGGTGGGCGGCGTCGACTTGTCGACATCCAGTACGAATCCAGGGCGTGGCATCAGCGAGCAACTCCTTGCGAGTGCGAAACGATTACAACAGGGGTCAGACCCGCGATGTAATCCGAGGGCGTCATCGTGCGACCTCGAAGGCGATCTTGACGGCGCCGCGGCGGCCGGCGGTAGCTGCGTGAGCGATGGCGTCGACGTGGTCGGACAGGGGATAGGTGGCCGAGAGCAGACGCTCGGCGCGCAGGTCGTTTGCGGTCTCGATGGCGAGGTCGAACGTGCGAGTCGTGCGACCGTCGGGCAGATGCTCGGTGCCGTAGGTGTAGGCGCCTTTCAACTCGGTCTCGCGATGCCACAGCCCCGTGAGATCGAGGGTGACGTCGGCGGGCATGCCGAGCAGCACCACTCGGCCGCGAGGCCGAGTGATGCGCAGGCAGTCGGCCACGGTGGCGCTGGTTCCGACGGCATCGATGGTCACATGGGCACCCGACGACAGGTAGTCGCCGACCATGTGGCAGCCAGCGGCACGGCGCACCGCTCGGGGGAGTTCGTCGGGACCGACAACGACATCGGCGCCGAACTCCTTGGCGAACTGGCGCTGGTGCGGGTAGCGGGCGCCGGCGATGATGCGCACGTCGGGCACGTATCGGCGGAGGCCAGCGATCGCTGCGAGCCCCATGGTTCCGGCGCCGAGCACCGCCACGATCGCTGGTGCCGAGAGGTCCTGGCGGGCGGCGACGACAGGTGCAGCAAGCAGCGCAGCGTGGATGCCGCCGGCGAACGGCTCGACGAGCACGGCGCGCTCGTCTGGCATGTCGTCGGCGATGCGGTGGAGTTGGGTTTCGTGTGCGACGAACTCGGGTGCCCAGCCGCCGCCGGTCGAGCAGCAGAACCCGGTCTGGATGCCGGGCTGAAGCTGACCAGTGGAGAGGTGGGCGTAGTCGTCGCCGTCACCGGGTGCTGCGCCATCGAACGGGGGAGCGAAACCTCGGGCCTCGTGGCCGAGCACCGGTTCGAGGATCACACGGGTGCCGTCGTCGAGTTCACCGACCACTTCGTGGCCGGGCACGAACGGGAACGACACCCAGTCCTCGAAGTACAGCGACGCATGTCCCTCGACCAGTGAGAGGTCGGAGCCGCAGATGCCGGCGAGTCGGGTGCGGACGCGGTGCCAGCCCGGGCCGGGCAGTTCGGGCTCGTCGACGGAGGTGTACGAGAGCGGCCCGAGTTTGGTGGCGGTGATCGGCGAGATCGCGGACGCGATCCGGGCCATCCCCAAGCGGGGCACAGAGCGCGAGACCTGGAGGGCTTTCATGCTCGGGCTCCGAAGCGTTCGCGGCGTTGGCGTTCGGACAGCAGCGGGCCGATAGGGAGCCGGGGCCGCGGTCCGCCGGGGGCCTTGCTCCAGTGCTCGACCAACCAGCCGCGCTTGCGGGCGATCGCGGCGAGCCGGGTCTCGGGGTTGACCGCCACCGGGAAGCCGACCGCCTCGAACAGCGGAAGGTCGGACGACGAATCGGCGTAGGCCACGCACTCGTCGAGGTCGAACCCCTCGGCGTCGCAGTAGTCGGCGAGCACCTGCGCTCGGGCCTCGCCCGTTGGCGGCACGGTGTGCATCTCGCCGGAGTAGGTGTTGTCGGGCTTGATCGACATTTCCGCGGCGACGATCTCGTCGAACAGCGGTCGCAGACCTTCGACGTTGAAGCTCAACGCGCCGGTGATCAAGATGGTGCGGTGGCCCAGCGCACGATGTTGGCGCACGCGTCGCATCCCCTCGGGGAACGACTTGGTCATGATGATCTGGCCGAACATCTCGCGGGCGTCGGCTTCGATCTGCTCGACCGGGGCGTCTTCGTAGCGTCGGTAGAAGTAGCGCAGGAAGTCGCTGCGATCGGCCCGATCGAGCTTCAACAGGCCGGGTCCCTCGACCAGTGTGCGCAACACGTAGCGAATCCGTTCGGGCGTGTCGAGGCGACGGGTGGCGAGCCACGAATAGCTCTCGACGACGTTCGACGAGATCAGTGTGTTCTCGAGGTCGAACGCAACGACCTGGCGCTTCGGGTCGAGGACCTGCTTGCGCAGCCGGCCCATTCGGTCGGTCGACGGTGAGGCGCCCGGCGTGGTCTTGACCCGAGCATGCTTGACGATCGACGGGAGGTGGATCTGGGTGATGTACGTCGGCCAGTCGACCGAGCGGGGATCGAAGTTGAACGTGGCTCGGTCGGCGTCGTCGAGTTCACCCCAGGTGAGCATCAGGTTGTCGACCTGGTAGATCGCCTCACACTCGGTGTAGAGCCCGTACAGCTCGACGTAGGTCAGCGCCCGGTCGACCTCGGCGCGCTTGGTCTCGATCTGTGCCGACCACTCGGCTTGGCGGCCGCGCAGTGGCAGGTTCTGGAGCACCTTCTCGCCGACCGTCAGGATCGTCTTGGCCCGGTTGAGCTGGCCTTGCACTCGGCCGCGACCGGGGAAGCGGAACTCGGGTACCACGATCGGTTGGCCCTTGGCGTCGTAGATCGGGTGCTCGAGGAACCAGCCGCTGACGTTGTCGACGAGTGCCTGGTACTTGAGAGGGTTGATGCCGCCGGAGGCCACCTGGGTGATCGCTGGTGCCCGCTCTGGCCCGAGTGCCGCAACGGCGATGATCGCGGCGACGACGATGTCGACCGGGATCACGTCGACGGTGCCTTCGGGGACGCCGGGGAACTCGTCGAGGAGGCCACGGGCGTAGGAGATCAGGACGGGCTCGGCCATCCGGAACCCACGAATCCAACCGGGTTTGGGCTCGGCGAGGGCCGACTCGATGATCGACGGGCGCACGATCGACACCGGCACGTCGCCCTTGACGTCGGTGAGTGCCTGCTCCCCGAGCGCTTTGGTGAACGCGTACGCGTCGGGCCATCCGACGCTGGCGGCGCGTGCTCGGCCGGCCTCGACGAGCTGGTCCTTCACCCACTTCTCTCGGAGCTGCTCGGTCTTCGATGCGAGGGCGGGAGCGCCCGCAGCGCCGAGTTCCGTGCGCGCCTCTTTTCGGAAACGCTCGAGGTTGTCCGTGCTGCGGCTGGCGGCGTCGGCGTCGGAGCGCAGGCGTCGGCTGGCGCTGACCTCTCGGCGCCAGTCGATGCCGATGTCGAAGGGGCCGTCGCTGACCAGCTTCTCGGGGGCGTGGCCCCGCCGGTTGCCGGCGACGTAGCAGGTCGACACGGAGACGAGGTGTGGTGTGATGCCGATCTCGTTGCAGAGATCAGCGATGCGTGATGGGCCGAGCAGGTTGATCTCGACGGCCGAGTCGAGCGGCGAGTCGAACGACACCGCAGCGGCGGAGTGGATCACGGTGTCGCAGCTGGCGAAGATCGCCCGGTCGTTGTCGTTCAACCCCAGTCCGTCGCGCGTGACGTCGCCAGCGATGGTGGTGACGCGGGCAGTGGTGTCGGCGAAGTCGTCACCTCGCTCCGTGCACTCGGCACGGAGGCGGTCGAACGCGTCGTTCTTGAAGATCTCGCGGTCGGTTCGACGCGCGGCACTGGTGCGTTGACCGTCGCGAACGAGCAGGACCAACTGGCAGTCGGGGACCGAGCGAAGCAGCCGCTCGACGAGCGCGGTGCCGACGAATCCTGTCGCGCCGGTGATGGCGATCCGCTTCCCCGCAAGCTCTTCGGCGATCACGGTTGACCTTTCTAGCATGATCGTCTACCAATTGGTAGAGAGATGCTGGTGCTCGGTGTTCGAGACGTGCCAGGCGCAGCTCGATCAGAGAGGTTGAGATGGTAGAGCGATCAACGCGAGAACGGATCCTGGAAGTGTCGCTCGACCTGTTCGGTACCCGTGGTGTCGACGCGGTGTCGCTCGACGAGATCGCCCGGACGGTGGGCGTTCGCAAGCAGACCGTGCTGTATTGGTTTGCCTCCAAGGACGACCTTGTCGACGAGGTGCTCGCGGTCGCGGCAGCAGAGCTGGTGATCGTGATGGACGCGGCGCTGCGGGCGGCACCCGATGATCCACTCGATCGGATCGATGCCGTCGTGCGGGCGGGCCCCGCGCTGCTGGGCCTGATCCGCGAGGTGAGCCGTCTCGAGTCCGAACCGGCCGAGCGTCTCCGCTCGCGGATCCAGTCGCTCGTCGACCGGGCCGTGGTGTACCTCGGCGCCGAGATGGACGCCGGTCGACTCCGTCGAGGCGACCCGCGCCTCGTTGCAGCGCTGGGCTACGCCACGCTCACCGGCATCGCAACCGAACCCGAGGCATTGCGAGCCGTTGGCTGGCACCCGACCCCGGCCGGCCTCCGCCAACTCCGCGACGAACTCCGCGCCTTCCTCCGCGCCGCCCTGGCCCCAACCTGAACCGCTCGGGGAACCTGGTCCCCCGTGCCCAGGGCACGGGGGACCACGATCAGCGTTTGGTGTTGCGTCGGCGCCGGGAGTGGCGTTCGAGGGCGAGGTCGACCAATCGATCGATCAGGTCGCTGTAGGCCATCCCGGATTGCATCCAGAGCTTCGGGAACATCGAGATCGGCGTGAAGCCGGGCATCGTGTTGACTTCGTTGCACAGGAACCCGCGGCCGTTGCCGGCGTCGTCCATTTCGTAGAAGAAATCGACTCGGGCCAGCCCGTCGCAGCGCAACGCCCGGAACGTGTCGATCGCGAGGGCCCGCACCTGCTCGACCTCGTGGTCGGCGAGCGGGGCCGGAATCAGCAGTTGCGCACCGTCGGTGACGTACTTGTCCTCGTAGCTGTAGAACTCATCGCCCGGCACGATCTCGCCCGGGAGTGACGCCTCCGGTGCAGTACCGCCGAGTACGGCCACCTCGATCTCGCGCCCGGTGATGGCCTCTTCGACCACGATCATCTCGTCGTAGGTGAGCGCATGGTCGATCGCATCACGCAGACCCTCGACCGTCGTTGCCCTCGACACGCCGACCGACGAGCCCATGTTGGCTGGCTTCACGAACACCGGGAGCCCGAGTTCGTCAGCGAGCTGCGACACCAATCCTGGTGTCATCTCGTGCTCGGCGAACGCCCGGTATCGCGCCTGGGGAATCCCGACCGCCGTGAGCACCTGTTTGGCCATCGCCTTGTCCATCGCGACGGCGGAACCGAGCACGCCGCTGCCGACATAGGCCACGTTGGCGAGGTCGAGCAAGCCCTGCACCGTGCCGTCCTCGCCCATTGGGCCGTGGAGCAGCGGAAGCACCACGGTGATCTCGTCGGAGGACGCGGCGTCGGCGAGCATCGGCGTCGGCGACACATCGGTGCCGGCTGGATTCAGCTGACCGGGGATGGCGTGCGGGCCCTCGATCAGCGCGTCGACGGCCTCATGGGCGAGCGCCCACTGCCCCTCGGTGGAGATGCCGACCGGGGTGATCCGGTAGCGCTCGGGGTCGGCGGCACGGAGGACGTGGGCGGCGGTGGTGCACGACACGTCGTGTTCGGCCGACTCGCCTCCGAACAGCACCACCAGGTGGATGCGCTCGGCCCGCCCGACCCCATCGGGCTTCGGATGAATCCGCTCGTCGGTCATCGGCCCAAGGTACCGTCGGCGCCTGTGAGGATTCGTGCATCCGAGGCCGCCGCCGGCATCGGCGGGCGCCTGATCGGCCCCGACGTCGAGTTCGATGGGGCGTCGTTCGATTCGCGCACCACGACGCCGGGCCAGCTGTTCGTGCCGATCGTTGCCGAACGCAACGGGCACGAGTACATCGGTGCCGCCCGCGACCGTGGTGCAGCTGCTCGTGCTCGCCGCGTGGGCTCGTCGTCGCCTCGACGCGCAGGTCGTCGGCGTCACCGGCAGCGTCGGCAAGACGTCGACGAAGGACTTGATGGCTGCGGCGTGTGGTGCCGGCCGCCGCACCACCGCCAACGAGCGCAGCTTCAACAACGAGCAGGGTCTGCCGGTCACGATCCTCAACGCACCCGACGACACCGAGGTGTTGATCCTCGAGATGGGGATGCGTGGCTTCGGACACATCAGCCAGCTCTGCGAGGTCGCTCGCCCCGACATCGGGGTCGTCACCGTGGTCGGCCATGCGCACACCGAACTCGTCGGCGGTATCGACGGCGTCGCCACGGCAAAGGGCGAACTGGTCGAGGCGCTACCCGCCACCGGTACGGCGGTGCTCAACGCCGACGACGAGCGGGTGGCTGCGATGCGATCGCGTACCGATGCCGGTGTGATCACGTTCGGGTCGACGGGCGACGTGCGCGTCAGCGGAATCGAACTCGACGCCCTGGCGCGAGCGCGGTTCCGGGTGGACACGCCGTGGGGAAGTGGTACGACACGACTCGCCATGCCGGGCATCCACATGGTGACCAACGCTGCGGCGGCGATCGCGGTCGCTGGTGTGGTCGGTGTCGATCTCGCTGCTGCACTCGACGCCCTGACGACGGCCACGGTGTCGGGCATGCGGATGGAGGTCTCGACCGCACCGAGCGGCGCGACGATCGTGAACGACGCCTACAACGCCAACCCGACGTCGATGCGCGCAGCCCTCGACGCGCTCGCGGCGATGGAAGCTGAACGTCGCGTCGCTGTGCTCGGCCTGATGGGCGAGATCGACGCCGCCGAACCGGCCCATCGGGCGATCGCCGATCGCGCCGCCGAGCTCGGCCTCGAACTGATCGTCGTCGGCACCGACCTCTATGGGGTCGGGCAGTCTGCGGATCCGCTCGCAGCGCTCGGTCCGCTCGGCAGCGGCGACGTGGTGCTCGTGAAGGCGAGCCGCTCTGCGGGCCTCGAGCGAATCGTTGCCGACCTGCTCGGCGCCTGACGTGTGTCAGCACCGAGATCCGAATCGAGCCTCTGTGCTGACACACAACCGGATGCCGCTGCCTTGTGTCAGCGCCGAGATCCGAATCGAGCCTCTGTGCTGACACAAAACCGGCGGGTGTCGCCGACCTGCTCAGAGCAGGCGAGACGCGTTCGTCGGGCTGAACGGTTCGCCACCGTCTTCCTCGGAGAGGAACGCTGTCGGCGGTAGGCGTCGGAGGTCGACCCACCAGGCGAGGAACAATGCGAATGCCGCACCGAAGCCGAGCACCGCACGGGCACCGATCCACTCGATGACCACGCCGAACAACAGGTTGCCGATCGGTACGGTGCCACCGAACACCATGAACCACAGCGGCATCACGGTGGCGCGTTCGGTGTTCTTCATGTTCAGCTGGAACGTGGTGGTGATCGCCGTTGCCGTCATGAAGTAGAAGAACCCGAGAACGAAGCCGACGGGGAAGGCAAATTCCGCCCCGCGGATCTGCGAGAAGATGGCGAGCGAGATCGCGAATCCCGTGAAGCCCCGCACGATGAGCACCTTGCGGTCGATGGACGAGAGGAACGTGCCCACCGAGAGCGCGCCGGCGAACGCGCCGGCACCCCACACCGCGTAGAGCCACCGGTAGGTGGCGCTGGCCGGCGGTATGTCGAAGTTGAGCCGGGCGATCGACGGGAACAGCCCGATGTAGACGAGGCTGAAGAGCGAGAACAGGAACATCCCGAGCAACAACCGATTGAGCACCAGGCGTTCCTTCGCGATCTTCAACCCGACCGTGAGCGACTTGAGCCCTCGGGCGGTGTTGCCGCTGCGCACGTCGGGCATGCGCACGATCAGTAGCGCCGCGATGAAGAACAGGTAGGTGGCGGCGTTCACGAGGAAGATGCTGGACACGCTCAGGCCGGCGACGGCGAGGATCGCGGCGATGACAGGGCCAAGCACCCGGGTGCCGTTGATCATCGCGGAGTTCAAGCTGATGGCGCCAGGCAGGTCTTGGCGGTGCACCAGCAGGGGCATCGACGCCTGAAATGCGGGTGCGTTGAACGCGTTGGCGATGCCGATGCCGAGCTGCGCGGCGAAGATGGTCCAGAGTGCGTGGTCGCCGGAGACGAAATAGGCAATGGTGATCGTCAGCACCACCGAGGCACTCTGCATGGTCAGCTGCAGCTTCTGTTTCGACACTCGGTCGGCGAGCACCCCGGCGGGGATCGACAACACCAGCAGCGGGCCGAGCTGGGCGAACACCATCAGACCCACCAAGGCGGGTCGACCGGTGCGGTCGTCGATGTAGGCCGGCAACGTGAAGTTCTGCATCCACGTGCCGATGTTCGAGAGCGCCAAGCCGATGAAGATGATTCGGAAACCACGGTACGACAGGGCCGCCCGGGCGGTGCCGGGCCGGTGTCCATGGTCGGGAGGCGTGTCGATCTGAGCGGAGGCGGTCATCGTGTCCTCGGGTCGCCACTGGTTGAGCGAACGGCTTGACCCGCGGGTCAAGTTACCGGACCGACCCGCACCTCAGCGGAACTGGCGGAAGCAGTTGCGAAGGTCGCCGACAAACAGCTCCGGCACCTCGAAGGCACTGAAGTGGCCGCCCTTCGGCTGTTCGTTCCAGTACCTGATGTCGGTGAAGGCGCCCTCGACCCAGCTCCGCACCGGTGGCACGATCTCTTTCGGGTACACCGTGAAGCCGGACGGGATCGTCACCGGCTCCGGCCGTGGACCCTTGCCGAAGCTCTCCCAGTAGATGCGAGCCGACGAGGCGCCGTTGCCATTGATCCAGTACAGCATCACGTTGTCGAGCAGTTCGTCGCGGCTGAGCACGTTCTCGGGATGACCGTCACAATCGGTCCAGGCCCAGAACTTCTCGAGGATCCACGCAGCCTGCGCCGCGGGTGAGTCGACCAAGCCGTAGCCGATCGACTGGGGACGGGTGGCCTGCTGCTTCGAGTACCCCGAATCCCACTCGGCGTAGTACGTCAACCCGTCGAGCGCACGCTGTTCCTCGGGGGTGGGTTCGCCATCGATCTTCGGGCGGGCACCCATTGCGAGGGTGACGTGGATCGCTGCGCAGTGCTCGGTGTCGCTGCCGCCGATCGCCGTGGTGACCGCCGATCCCCAGTCGCCGCCCTGTGCGAGATACCGGTCGTAGCCGAGCGACGCCATCAGCTCGGCGAACAGCTCGCCGATCTTGGGCACCCCCCAACCGGTTGCGGTCGGCTTGCCCGAGAACCCGAAGCCCGGCAGCGACGGAGCGACCACGTGGAACGCGTCGGCAGCGTCACCACCGTGTGCCGTCGGGTTCGTGAGCGGTTCGATCACCTTGTGGAACTCGACGATCGAACCGGGCCAGCCGTGGGTGATCAACAGCGGCATCGCCTCCGGATGTGGCGAGCGGACGTGGACGAAGTGCAGACCGGGTTCGGCGAGCCCGTCGACCGGCATCGTGAACTGGCCGAACCGGTTGAGCAACGCCTCGCGCTCGCGCCAGTCGTAGTCGTTCGCCCAGTACTCGCAGACGTCCTGCACCCACTCCAGCGGAGTGCCCTGCGACCAGTCGTCGACGAGTTCGCGCTCTGGCCAGCGGGTGTTGCGCAGCCGGGCCCGCAGGTCGTCGAGCAACTCGTCCGCGACATCGATCGTGTAGGGCGTGATCTGCGACATGTCCGCGACCCTAGATCTCGCTCCGACAGTGCCTCTCACCCGAAAAATCCCGTCAGCGTTGCGCTCAGCGCAACGCTGACGCGCCATTTCGGGTGAGAACGGTCAGGACGAGCGGGGGGCAGGGCCGTCGGAGGCGGGGCCGGCGAAGAGTTGGGCCTTCTCCATCCAGTCGCGCGCCGAGTCGCCGGTGACGACGAGTTCGGTGTCGTCGACGTGGCGGCGCTGGGTGGTGACGAGGCAGAAGTCGAGCGCAGGGCCGACGACTGATTCCCCAGCGTCGTCGGGGCCGAACGACCACGTCTCGCCCGATGGCGACGTGAGATCCACGCGAACGGGGATCGACGGAACATCGAGACCGCGATTGATGTAGGTCCAGCCCCTCGTGATGAAGCCGAGCTGGGCGATGTGGCGCAGGCGATTCGTCGGCTCGCGGTCCGCTTCGCCCCCGGTGACAGCAATCGCGTCGACGACGTCCTGTCCGTGTGCCCAGACCTCCATCAGGCGAGCGGTCAGGAAGGACTTCGATCCCATCGAGGGCCCGTACCAGGCGACTCGTGTGTCGTTCTCGAGAGTGTCGGCGGCCGCAGCCAGCCCGGCGCGGTTGGCGCGCCACGCTGCGACCAACTCGTCGGGCGACATGTTCCGGTACGGACCGAGGACGATGTCGTCGGCCGATTCGTCGCCGGCTCCGCCCGACGACAGCAGTGCCGTCATCGCGTCCTGGAAGGCCGGCGGGTCGACCACGGCGAGTGCAGCGGTACCGTCGAAGTAGGTCAGGTGCCCGATCTGATCGGCGATCGTCCACCCCGGGCTGGGCGTCGGCAGCTGCCACTGCTCGGCGTCGAGCCCGGCGACGATGTCGTCGAGCGTTTGCTGTTCAGCGAGGAGATCGGCGCGCACATCGGAGACGTCCATGCAAGATGGTGTACCCGATCCCGTTGTCGGGCGTCGCCTCGGACGTGCGCTTCGGAGCCGGTCGAGGCCACTCCACTACGGTGACGTTCGTGACCATCGGCACCGTGATCCGCAGTCGGCTCGACACCCGATCGGCGGAGTACCAGGACAATCTCGCCTCGATGCAGGGGCTCTGGGACGGCGTCGCTGCCGAGTTGGCGAGTGTGCCGACGATCGGGGGACAGCGTTACGTCGACCGTCATCGACAGCGCGGCAAGATGCTCGTGCGCGAACGAATCGAAGCCCTGATCGATCCCGACACGCCGTTCCTCGAGTTGAGTCCGCTCGCCGGATGGGGCACGCAAGACCCGGTCGGGGTCGGCTCGGCTTGTGGCATCGGGATCGTCGAGGGGGTCGAGTGTGCGATCACCGGCTCTGACATGACCTACCGGGGTGGTTCGGCCAACCCGACGTCGTGGAAGAAGACGGCCCGGTTCAACGAGATCGCCCGCGAGAACCGACTGCCGGTGATCAACCTGAACGAGTCGGCGGGCGCCGACCTGCCCCGACAGGCCGACCTGTTCATCCAGGGTGGCGGCAGCTTCAAGGACCTCACGCAGCTCTCGAAGCTGGGGATCCCGTCGATCACGATGGCGTTCGGGCCGAACACGGCGGGCGGCGCGTACACGCCAGGGATGAGCGACTACACGGTCTTCGTCAAAGGGCGCGGTACGGCGTATCTCGGCGGGCCGCCACTGGTGAAGATGGCGATCGACGAGATCGTCGACGAGGAAACTCTCGGTGGTGCCGAGATGCACTCGCGCACCAGCGGGCTCTCCGACTATCTCGCGGTCGACGAGATGGATGCCATTCGCATCACCCGCGGCATCGTCCGCCACCTCCGATGGACCAAGCTCGGTCCGGGCGCAACCGAACCCGACGATCCGCCGCTGTACGACCCGGCGGAGTTGCTCGGGTGCGCGTCGGCCGACGTACGGATCCCCTTCGACATCCGGGAGGTACTCGCACGGCTGCTCGACGGCAGCAGGTTCGAGGAGTTCAAACCGCTCTACGGCGACAAGCTGGTGTGCGGCTGGGGCTCGATTCACGGCTTCCCGGTCGGCATCCTCGGCAACAACGGGATCCTGTTCTCCGAGGAGGCGTCGAAGGCCGCCCAGTTCATCCAGCTGTGCAACAAGCGTGACATCCCGCTCGCATTCCTGCACAACATCACCGGTTTCATGGTGGGCTCGAAGGCCGAGCAGGGCGGAATCATCCGCAACGGGGCAAAGCTGATCAACGCAGTGTCGAACTCGACGGTGCCGCACTTCAACCTGATGGTCGGCGCCAGCTACGGGGCGGGCAACTACGGCATGGCCGGCAAGGCGTACGACCCTCGGTTCATCTTCAGTTGGCCGAATCACCGGGTGGCAGTGATGGGCCCGAAACAGCTCGCCGGGGTGATGGAGATCGTTGCCCGCAACGCGGCGGCGGGGCGAGGAATGGACGTCGACGAGGAGGCGCTGGCGGCGCAGACGTCAGGGCTCGAAGCGCAGATCGAGCACGAGTCGACGGCGTTGTACTCGACCGGCCGGTTGTGGGACGACGGCATCATCCATCCAGCCGACAGCCGCACGGTGATGGGGATGGCACTGTCGGCGGTGCACAGCAACGTCGTGCAGGGTGCCACCGAGTACGGCGTGTGGAGGCACTGATGAGCATCTCCCGTCTCCTGATCGCCAACCGTGGTGAGATCGCTGTCCGCATCGCCCGTACAGCGCACCGCCTCGGGATGTCGACCGTCGGTGTCTACTCCGAACCTGACGCCAACTCGTTACATGTCGACTCGGTCGATGTGGCGATCGCGCTCGGCGGAGCGACTCCGGCCGAGTCGTACCTGCGCGGCGACGCCATCATCGCAGCCGCGCTCGCCACCGACGCCGACGCGATCCATCCCGGCTACGGCTTCCTCGCGGAGAACGCAGCGTTCGCGCAGGCAGTGATCGATGCCGCTGCTCGGCGACAAGGTGGCCGCCAAGCGCGCCGCGCTCGCCGCCGGCGTGCCGACCACGTCGATGATCGAGGTGGTCGACGGCCGAGTCGCCGACGTCTCGAGCGTGACGTACCCGGCGCTGGTCAAGGCGGCCGCCGGTGGCGGCGGGCGGGGGATGCGCATCGTTCGCAGCGCCGACGAACTCGACGAGGCCGTCGCCGCGGCATCTCGTGAGGCCCTGTCGGCGTTCGGTGACGGCGCCGTCTTCATCGAGCCGTACCTCGAGCGGGGGCGTCACGTCGAGGTGCAGGTGTTCGGCGATCAGCACGGCAACGTCGTGCACCTCGGCGAACGCGAGTGCTCGATCCAGCGACGGAACCAGAAGATCGTCGAGGAGTCGCCGTCAGCGGGCATCTCCGCCGAGGTTCGCGAAGCGCTGTGCGCTGGTGCCGTCGCGCTTGCGAGACATGTCGGCTACGAGGGCGCTGGCACCGTCGAGTTCATGGTGGGTGCCGACGGCACGATCACGTTCCTCGAGGTCAACACCCGTCTGCAGGTCGAGCATCCGGTGACCGAGGCGGTGACCGGGCTCGACCTGGTCGAGCTGCAGTTGCGCGTTGCCGCCGGCGAGCCGCTGCCGATCACGCAGGACGACGTGACGCTGACGGGCCATGCGATCGAGGTGCGCGTCGTCGCCGAGGATCCGGCTGCCGGCTGGATGCCATCGACCGGTCGGATCGGTCGGTTCTCGATCGGCGCAGGACAACACGGGTCAGACCCCAGTTGTCCCGTTCGGGTCGACACGGGTGTGCGCGACGGCGCCGAGATCTCCTCCGACTACGACTCGCTCGTCGCCAAGGTCATCGCGCACGCTCCGACCCGCATCGAGGCCGCCCGTCAACTGGCTCGGGCGTTGCGTGGCTCGCAGATCACCGGTATCCGTACCAATGTCGACTCGCTGGTGGCGATCCTCGGCGAGGCCGACTATCTCGCTGCCCAGACGCCGACGGCCTACCTCGATGAGCACCCCGACGTGCTCACATCGGTCGGCCCGGTGGGCGACGACCGGGTTGCGCTGCTGTTGGGCGCCGTCTTCGCACTCGAGGCCGAACGTCGCAGCGCCGATCGGGCGACACCGTTCGCTCCGTCCGGCTGGCGAAACCTCCGAACTCAAGGGCAACGCCAGGTGTGGCTGGAGCCGACCGGCGAGCACCTCCACGTCGAATACGTCATGCGATCCGAGTGGCTGTCCGGTGGAGCGACACGTTGGACGGCATCGATGTGGCTGGGGCCCTGGCCCGAGCCCGACGAGACCGGAGCACTGACGCCAGACGATCGCATCGAACGGCAGATCCGGTTGCTCGATCGACGTGCTGACGGCGTCGCGATCGAGATCGACGGCCGTCGGAGCACGGTGTCGACCGACATCGTGCATCACTCGCTGGGTCTCGACGATGACGGGGTCGGTGCGGTCACCGTGCACACTCGGAGCACCGCCGGATCGCTGACCCTCACACGCACTCCCCGTCGGCGCGCGGCTGGAAGGTGGCGGCCCGATCTGTCCGCTGCCGGGCACGGTGATCGCCGTCCATGTCGCCGCGGGCGACACGGTGACCGACGGCCAGGTGCTGATGGTGGTCGAAGCCATGAAGATGGAACACAAGATCGTGGCTCCCGGTGATGCCGTGGTCAGCGAGGTCCGCTTCGCTGTCGGTGACCGGGTCGATCAGGGCGACCTCCTCGTGGCCCTCGATCACGGAGAGTGAGCGTGACCGAACCAATCCGCATCGCCAACTGCTCGGGGTTCTTCGGCGACCGGCCGAGCGGCGCGCCCGAGATGGTCGAAGGTGGCCCGATCGACGTGCTCACCGGCGACTGGCTGGCGGAACTGACGATGCTGATCCTGAGCCGGATCAGGGCCAAGCATGCCAAGGGCGGCTTCGCTCGCACGTTCGTGAACCAGATGGAGCAGGTGATGGGCACCTGCCTCGACAAGGGGATCAAAGTGGTGTCGAACGCGGGTGGCCTCGACCCCGACGGATGCGCGGATGCGGTGCACGAGGTGGCGAACCGCCTCGGTCTGTCGCCGACGATCGCGTACATCGACGGCGATGATCTGATGCCACGCATCGCCGAACTCGCCGAGTCGGGCTCGTTGCAGCCGTTCGGTGCCGCGACCGACCTGGGCGACCCGACCCGCTTCCTCACCGCCAACGCGTACCTCGGATGCTTTGGCATCGTCGACGCACTCACCAAGGGTGCCGACATCGTGATCACCGGTCGGGTCACCGATGCCGCTGTCACGTGCGGCCCCGCGGCGTGGCACCACGGCTGGTCGCGCAGCGATTTCGACCAGCTCGCTGGCGGTGTCGTGGCTGGCCACATCATCGAATGCAGTGCGCAGGTGACGGGTGGAAACTATTCGTTCTTCCACGAAATCGAGGGCCGCAACGACGTCGGTGGTGGGGCTCGTTTCGGGTTCCCGTGGGCCGAGGTTGCCGTCGACGGGTCGTGCGTGATCGGCAAGCATGACGGCACCGGCGGCGTGGTCAACGTCGAGACCGTCACATCGCAGCTGTTGTACGAGATCGGCGGTCCCGAGTACCTCGGCCCCGACGTCACCGCTCGATTCGACACGATCCAGGTCGAGCAACTCGCACCGGATCGGGTCCGCGTGTTCGGCACGACCGGCGAGGCACCGCCGTCGACGCTGAAGGTGGCGATGAACGAGCTCGGCGGTTTCCGCAACTCGTTCACGGTGGCGCTCACGGGCCTCGACATCGATGCCAAGGCCGAGTTCGCGCAGGCAGTTTTCTGGGATGCGTGTCCCTACGGCCCCGACGACTTCGCGTCGATCGAGAGCCGGGTGGTGCCCACGAACAAGCCGGACCCGGCAACGCAGGAGGAGGCCACGGCGATCTGGAAGGTCACCGTGAAGGACCCCGACGAGCGCAAGGTCGGCCGAGCGTTCGCCGACGCAATGGTGCACACGGCGCTTGCCGGGATCCCCGGCATGTATGGCCTCGGAGGCGGCCCAGGGCCCGGATCGCCGTTCGGTGTGTACCGCCCGGCCAGCATCCCAGGAGACCTCGTGCCGCAGTACGTCCACGTCAACGGCACCATGACCCAGATCGACTCGGTCGCACCCGTTGGTTCCCCGAGACCAGGTCTCCGGGAACCACAGGAGGCTCGCGGTTCCGCGAAACCCGGGCTGGGGGAATCTGGGATCGGGGAACCGAGGGTCGAGGTGCCGTTGGGGGCGTTCGTCGGAGCGCGGTCGGGTGACAAGGGCGGCGACGCGAACCTCGGGGTGTATGCGCGGACCGACGCCGGTTGGGCGTGGCTCGACGCCGAACTGACGGTCGGACGGTTGCAGGAGTTGCTCCCCGAAACGGCAACGTTCGTTGTCGATCGCTACCGGTTCCCGAACCTGCGCTCGCTCAACTTCGTCGTGCGAGGTCTGCTGCAGGAGGGCGTGGCAGCGTCGACTCGTCAAGACGCGCAGGCCAAGGCGCTGGGGGAGTGGTTGCGCGCTCGCGTGGTGAGCGTGCCCGACTCCGTGCTCGGCTGACGATCTCAGACCGTTGGGAGCCGGTCGAGGAACGGGCGCTGTGCGGCGATGATCTTCTCGGCGGCCGTTGTCAGATCGAACCAGTGCGCACGGTCGAGTTCGGGAAACCGCTCGAGCCGACCGGACTTGGGGGGCCACTCGATCTCGAAGGTGTTGCTCACCAGGTTGCCCGGATCGAAATCGCCCTCGACCGCCCACGCTCGGACGAGCTTGCCGCCCGCCTGACGTACCTCACCGAGATCGGTGACGTCGTCTGGAGACACGGCCATGCCGATCTCCTCGTGGAACTCGCGCCGAGCGGCGGCGAGCGGATCCTCGTCGGGCTCGATCTCGCCCTTCGGGATCGACCAGGCGCCGATGTCCTTGCGTGACCAGAACGGCCCGCCCATGTGTCCGAGCAGCACCTCGACGGCACTGTCGGTGCGGCGTCGATACAGCAGGATTCCGGCGCTCAGTCGATTCACGACCATCGGGTTGCGGTCCTACTTGATCAGCGGCGACAGGGTGTTGCCCAGGAGTTCCACTCGGCCCTCCACGTGGCCGTTGGCGGGCATGTTGATCGTGAAGCCGTCGACGCCGGGCTGCAGTTGGGCGCTGAACTGCTCGGCGACGCTGTCGGGGTTGCCCCAGATGAAGTTGCCGAGCCAGACATCCCGCTCGTCTTCCTCCATCGACGCCAGATCGATGCCTCGCCGCTGGAAGTAGGCAGCCAGGTCGGCCATTGCCTCTTCGTTGCTCGGGGCGATGCAGGCGGTCTTCTGCCACGACACGGTGATCTCCGAGCGGTCACGACCGAGCTGTTCACAGTGCCCGGCCAGAGCATCGAGCTTGCGTTGCAGGTCGGCGGGGGCGCAGATGATGTTCGATTCGTCGGCGTACTGGGCGACCATGCGCAGGGTCTTCTTCTCGCCGCCACCACCGATCATGACCGGAATGCGGTTCACGGCCGGTGGTTCGTTCATCGCGTTCGTGGCCGTGTAGCGCTTGCCGTCGAGCGTCGGCCGTTCGCCTCGCAGCATCGGGATGATGATCTGCAGCGCTTCCTCCAACTTCTCGAACCGGTCGGTGAACGTGCCGAACTCGATCCCGAACGCATCGTGTTCCAGCTCGAACCACCCGGCGCCGATGCCGAGCTGGGCTCGACCCTCCGACACGATGTCGAGGGTGGTGACCGTCTTCGCAAGCACCGCCGGGTTGCGGTAGGTGTTGCCGGTCACGAGCGCACTCAGGCGCACGTTCTTGGTCTCGCGGGCCAGCGCCGACAGCAGCGAGTAGCACTCGAGCATGAACGCATCCGGATCGCCGAGCATCGGGAGTTGGTAGAAGTGATCCATCACCAGCACGGTGTCGAAGCCGGAGGAGTCGGCTTCCTTCGCCTGGTAGGCAACGGCGTCGAACAGGTCGGCAGGGCCGACGCCGGGGTAGGTGAAGTTGGGGATCTGGTAGCCGAGACGCGTCATGTGGCGATCAGACCACGCCCGGCCGAAGGAGTCAAACTCCGGTCGAGCAAGAGGGTGCCCGGCGGACGTCGTAGGCTCGCAGCACCATGAGTCAAGGGTGGGAGTCGAGGCAGCAACGCACCCGGGCCGAGATCCTCGCCGC
>CAJDUH010000056.1_pt1 | contig 17910 bp, 16 predicted proteins | sample 7389931 | NCBI WGS metagenome assembly CAJDUH01 (sample SAMEA7055663, study PRJEB34461) | soil metagenome | biome: terrestrial ecosystem; feature: Peninsula; material: soil | place: Antarctica | collected 2016 | reverse complement strand
GGTCGAGGTCGCGCCACCAGGCGATCGCTGCGTCGGCATCGTCGAACGAGGCGAACCGGGGGCCGGGAACGCCAAGCGACGTCGCCAGCTCCCTGGCGTAGGTCTTCGACGACTCCAGTCGTGCGAGCTCCGCCGTCGGTCCGAAACACGCGATGCCCCGACGAGCGCACTCGTCGGCCACCCCGGCCACCAGTGCAGCCTCCGGGCCGGGGAACACCAGGTCGGTGTCGTCGGCGGATGCGTCACCCAGATCACCAGCGAGGCGGACGTCGTGGCCGTGGTGGCGACACGCCCACGCGATCGCCTGCTCGCGTCCTCCGCCCCCGATCACGAGCACACGCATCAGCCGGGCCAGATCCGGGCGCTCACGCGAGGACGCCTTCGAAGGCCAGCTTGGCCTGAGCGTCGCCGACATGGATCGGATACTTTCCGGTGAAACATCCGTTGCAGTAGCCGTCGTCGTCGCCACTTTCACGTTCGGCAACGGCGAGCATCATCCCATCGAGCGACAAGAACGCCAGGCTGTCGGCGCCGATGTGCTCGCGCATCTCCTCGACGGTCATCCGAGCTGCGATCAGGTCACCGTCGTGGCCCATGTCGACACCGAAGTGGCAGGCGTGCGTGATCGGCGGGCGGTGGCGCCGGCGTCACGCACGAGTTTCACCAGCGGACCGGCGGTGGTGCCTCGCACGAGTGAGTCGTCGATCATGACGACGCGCTTGCCCTCGAGGTTCTCTCGCAGCGCGTTGAACTTGAGTGCCACGCCGCGTTCGCGGATGTCCTGGGTGGGTTCGATGAACGTGCGACCGATGTAGCGGTTCTTGATCAGCCCGTCGTTGAAGGGGATGCCGCTCTCGTTCGAGTACCCGATCGCCGCTGGAATCGAGGAGTCGGGTACCGGGATCACGACGTCGGCGTCGGCAGGCGCCTCCTGGGCGAGCCGGAGCCCGAGCCGCTGGCGAACGTGGTGCACGTTGTGGCCGTCCCACACCGAGTCCGGACGGGAAAAGTAGACGAACTCGAATGTGCACCGAGCGCTACGGGGCTGCGGTGCGAGCACCTGCGATCGGTGAAGCTCTGCGCCGCGCAGCGTGACCATCTCGCCGGGCTTGACCTCGTCGATGTCGACGCACCCGAGGGTGGAGAGTGCGCATGTCTCGGACGCCACCGCATGTCCACCGTGCGGGAGCCGACCGACCGACAACGGCCGGAAGCCCCACGGGTCGCGCACGGCGATCACGTGATCGGCGGCGAGCAAGACCAGCGAGAACGCGCCCTTCCATGCCGGAAGCGTCCGCTCGATCCGTTCCTCCCACGTCTGGCCGCCGGCGGCGGCGAGCATCAGCGTCATCACCTCGGAGTCGCTGGTGGCGGTGAGGCCGAAGCCCCGGTTCAACAACTCGTCACGCAGCGCCGGCGCATTGACGAGGTTGCCATTGTGGGCGAGCGCGAGTGGCCCGTGCATGGTCTCGACGAGGAACGGCTGGATGTTGCGCTCGGCGTTGGAGCCGGTGGTCGAGTACCGGGTGTGACCGATCGCGTGATACCCGGTGAGGGGCGCGAGCGCCTCGGGTGTGAACACATTGGCGACGAGGCCGGCCTCCTTGTGGACCCGAGCCCGCTTGCCGTCGCTGACGGCGATCCCAGCGGCTTCCTGGCCGCGATGCTGGAGTGCGAACAATCCGAAGAACGCCAGCTGGGCGACACCTTCACCGTGCGGCGTCGACACGCCGAGCACTCCGCACTCGTCCTTCGGTGTGTCATCGACGTCGTGGAGGGCAAGCGCTCCCGCGCCTGTTCTGGCGGGTGTGTGAGCCGGTGTGCAAGCGATCGGGGTGCCCATGTCAGTCGATGTCCAATCCCGCCAGCGCGGTGTTGATCCTTGGTCCTACAGGGTACGGGCCCGGGACGAACGCGAGGCCGGTCAGGCGTTCGAAGGCGTCGACGTATCGCTGTGACGTGGACGTCCAGACGTCGGCGCCGAGTTCGGGAATCGCACCGTCGCCGGTGTAGCCCGCTGCGGCCAGAGCCCGGCGGACCACCTCCTTGTCGAGGCTCTCGGGTTCCTCTCCCGCGGCGAGGCGCCCGTCGTACGTGTCCTCGATCCACCAGCGTGACGAGTCGGGGGTGAGGGCCTCGTCGATCAACAGCAGTTCGCCGTTGCCGTCGACGCCGAATTCGAACTTGGTGTCGGCGAGGATCAGCCCGGCGTGTCGGCCGCGTTCCGACCCTCGCTGGAACAGTTCGAGTGCAGCGGTCTCGACCCGGCTCCAGAGTTCGGCGGGCACATGACCCCCGGCGACGACGTCAACGCACGAGAGCGGTTCGTCGTGGGCGCCCTCGGACCCCTTGGTGGTGGGTGTCACGATCGGCTCGTCGAGCAGCGTGTTCTTCTTCAACCCGTCTGGGAAACGGTGCCCATAGATCGTGCGTTCGCCGGCGGCGTACCGCGTCCACAGCGCGGTGTCGGTGACGCCGGTGATGTAGCCGCGAACGATCACCTCGACGGTCAGCGGCGTGGCGGCGGTCGCGATCAGCACGTTCGGATCGGGTGTGGAGATGGCGTGGTTTGCCACGATGTCGCGGGTGTGTTCGAACCACCACCACGAAAGCTGGTTCAGCACCTGACCCTTGTAGGGGACGCCGGCGATGATCCGGTCGAACGCCGAGAGGCGGTCGGTGGTGACGAACAATCGACGTTCACCGGGCAACGCGTACGACACTCGAACCTTGCCGACGCGTGGGTCGGCGAGCGGCAGTTCGATGTCGAGCATCGGTTCCGGCATCGGTTCGGGCAACGTGGTCGGCATTGCGTTCACAGCCCCTTGGCGTGCTGGACACCGTTGTCGAACAGCCTCAGGCCGAGGTGGGCATCCCCGCCGCCTCCGCGCGAGTGCCGCGGGTGCTGGCGACGAACGATGTGGTTCTCCGGGTGCGGCATCAGCCCGAGTACGACACCCGTGGGGTCGCACACCCCGGCGATGTCGGCAACCGAACCATTGGGGTTGGTGCTCCGGTAGCGCAGCGCCACCTGACCGGCAGCGGCCAGGGCGTCGGGGTCGGGATGCACGTAGCGGCCCTCACCGTGCGCGATCGGACAGTGGATCGGGTCGGTGATTCCCGTGGTCCAGACCGACACGCTGTCGGGCACGGGGTCGAGCACCACCCAGCGGCAGTCGAATCGACCCTGCGCGTTGTGGCCGAGGGCGCCGGGAAGCAGGCCCGCAGCGGTGAGCACCTGGAAGCCGTTGCAGATCCCGATCAGCGGTCGGCCGTCGGCGACGAAGCTGCGCAGTGCGTCACCGACTCCGAGAGCCAGGTCGAGCGCCAGCATGCGACCGGCCCCGAGCGAGTCGGCGTAGCTGAACCCGCCGGCGACCACGGCGAGTCCGGCCTGTTCGAGCAGTGCCGGTCGAGCCACCAACTCGGATGCGAGCACGATTCGGGTGTCGGCGCCGGCGAGTTCGAGCGCGCGCTCCACATCGTGGTCGCGGTTGGTGCCGGGGCCGGCGATCACGAGGGCTCGAACCTTGCTCATCGGGCGCCTGCGCTGTTGAACGCGTCGGCCAGGTGGTCGACGGGAATCGGTTCGATGCCAGGGATCGAGAGCAACGAGTCGTCGGTGACCGTGCCCAGTCTGGCCGCCGAGCGTCCCATGATCTTCATGAACGCATCAACGCTGCGCGGGCGCACCTCGACGACGAGTCGCCCGGACGACTCGCTGAACAAGGCGGTCACCAGGTCGTCGTGGGGGAGTGCCTCGATCTGGGCGCCGAGACGACCAGCGATGCACATCTCGGCGACGGCGACCGCGAGACCGCCTTCGCTCACGTCGTGGCAGGCCACAACGAGCCCGGCGCGCATCGCTGCGTGCAGGTGCCGGTAGGTCTCGGGCGCGTCCGGGTCGGGGGCGGGTGCCACACCAGCGTTGCGGGGTGCACCCTGGAGCAGATCGAGGTGCGAGCCGGCGAATTCGGTTGCTGTCTGGCCGATCAGGATCAGCGCGTTGCCGGCTTCGGCGAGGTCGGGGGTCACACAATGGTCGGCGTCGGGAACGTGGGCAATGGCAGTGATGACCAGGGTGGGCGGAACGGCATGGCGTTGGCCGTCGGTGCCGATGTATTCGTTGTTCAGCGAGTCCTTGCCGGACACGAACGGGGCTGCGTACATCCGGGCGGCGGCGCAGCACCCCTCGACGGCGGCGACGAGTTCGCCGAGGGTGGACGGTCGTCGTGGGTCACCCCACGAGAAGTTGTCGAGGAGTGCAACACGGTCTGGATCGGCGCCGACCGCCACGACGTTACGGATTGCCTCGTCGATCACCGCGAACGCCATCGCCTCGGGGTCGTGCAGGCCATACCACGGGTTGACACCGATGCCGATCGCAATGCCCTCGCGAGCGCCAGGATCAGCGAGCACGACGCCGTCAGCCGGGCCGTCGGCGGCGGCGCCGACCAGCGGCCGGACCACGGTGGCGCCGAGGATCTCGTGGTCGTAGCGGTGGATCGTGTCGGCCTTGGACGCGATGTTCGGGTGGGCGAGCAGGTTGAGGATGGTGGCCGCTGGGTCGGCGACGCTGCGGCCGCTGTGGTCGTGGCGGTTCGGCGTCGGGAGTTCGGCGGGCATACGTCGTTGCGGCCGTCCGTCGTGGAGAAACTCCGTGTCGATGTCGACGACGACGTGGCCCTGGTGGCGCACGAGCAGGCGTCCGTCTCCGGTGAAGGCGCCGACATCGGCGAGGCGCACCCCGACCCGATCGCACCGCTCCTGCATGGCGGCGAGTTGTTCGGGCGGCACGGCGATCACCATGCGCTCCTGCGCTTCGGAGAGCCAGACCTCCCACGGGTCGAGCCCGGGATACTTGCGCGGTACGAGGTCGAGGTCGACATCAGCGCCGACGCCCTCGGCCATCTCGCCGATCGCCGACGACAGTCCGCCGGCGCCGCAGTCGGTGATGGCGGAATACAGGTCTTCGGCACCGATCAGGGCGTCGATCAGCAGTTTCTCCACGATCGGGTCGCCGATCTGCACGCTGGCGCCGGCGACCTCGCCGGTGGTGGCATCCATCGTGGCCGACGAGAATGTGGCGCCGCGTATCCCGTCACGTCCGGTCGCCCCGCCGAGCACCACGACGCGATCGCCGGGGAATGGACCATCGTGGATCGCACGGCTCGGGGCCGTGCCGATGCATCCGGCGAAGACGAGTGGGTTGGTCGTGTAGGCGGGGTCGTACAGCACGGCGCCGGCCACCGTCGGCAGGCCGATCTTGTTGCCGTAGTCGGCGACACCGTCGATCACGCCCTCGCGGATGCGGCGCGGGTGCAGCGCCCCGTCGGGAAGCTCCGCCAGCGGCAGGTCGGCCGGGCCGAAGCACAAGATGTCGGTGACAGCGATCGGGCGGTGTGCGATACCGAGCACATCGCGGATCACGCCACCCACGCCGGTGTTGGCGCCGCCGAACGGCTCGACGGCCGACGGATGGTTGTGGGTCTCGGCCTTGAGCGCAATGGTCGTGCCCTCGGTGAACTCGATGACGCCCGCATTGCCGACGAACGCCGAGCGGACGAACGGCGCATCGATCGATTCCGTGCAGGCCCTGAGTTGTGCCATCAGCGGGGCCACCTCGGTGGGGCCATCGGGCCCACCCGTGGTGTCGATGATCGCTCGGAACGTCTTGTGGGCGCAGTGCTCGCTCCACGTCTGCGCTAGCGTTTCGATCTCGACGTCGGTGATGTCGCGACCGATTCGCTCGAACTCGTTGCGGATCACACGGAGTTCTTCGACGTCGAGGTACAACGAGCGCTCGACGTTCAGCGCCAGCAACGCCTCGTCGTCCAGCCCTCGGATCGGGATCAGTTCGGCATCGGCATGTCCAGGGGCATCGTCGAGCGTGGGTGGGTCGACCAGTCCGTGGCCCCATCGTTCGATGACTGGGTTGGCGACCACCCGTCGCACGACCTCGTCGGCGAGCTCGCGATCGACCGTGGTGTCGAATTCGATGCGGCGCGCGTTGGCCGCGCCGCTCAGTTCGATGTCGAGTTGCTTGGCGGCGTGGAGCACGGCGTCGGCCGTCGTGTCGGTGACCCCCGGCAGCAGGGTGACTTCGATGCCGTCAGACGTGGGTGCGTCCCAGGTGGCCTGCTGCAGGAGCGGGTCGGCGAGCGCTGCCGCGAGACGAGTGCGTTGGGCGTCGTCGAGAGCGCCCGAGACGTGGATGACATCGGCGACCTGGACCGATCCGGGAAGATCGATGCCGAGGTGCGCGGCAGCCGTGGAGATCGAGGCCCCGCGAGGGTCAGGATCGATGGAGCGGATGGTCAGTCGGTGCCGGTCGGCCACTGAGCCGACCCTACGGATCGCGCCGGTCGCCCCCCGGGCGTTTGTACAAAATGTCTCATCGCCCGATCAGAGGCCGAGGCGGAAGAGCTCCCGGGCCGTGAGTGGCTGTACCTCGTCGGGGGTGGGGAACAGTGGCTCGAAGGCGTCCGTGGACATCGAACTGACCGTGATCGTCTCGCCGCCCAGCTGGGCCGGCATCACGGACTTTCGGACGACGCCAGCGTCGTCGATCCAGATTTCCATCGTGAGACCCTCGACGCCCTCGAGGCCGGGTTGCACGGCGATCCCTGGCGTAGGTGGCGTCGGGGGCGCCGGTGGTGGCGTTGAGCCATCGGTCGTGGGGGTGACGGCTGCGGTCTGGGCTTGCAGCAGGCGGACGGCGTCGGCCGATACGACGAGTCGCCGTACCGGGATGGTGTCGACGGAGGAGTCGGTGGCCTCGTCGATGGTGGTGAATTGGCGGATCGCGGGTGGCAGCAGTTCGTCGAGTGTGGGAACCCAGCGGCTACGCAGCCCGATCGAGAAGTCGACCGGGAACTCACCGCGGGGCAACGAGTACCACACGGCGTCGTCGATGCGTCGGATGAAGGCCTGGTCCCAAACGCTGAGGATTTCGAGGTCGGGGGAATCGATGCGGGGGATCACGACCTGGGCAACACCGGACTCGAAGTCGGCGGTGACCTGGTAGTTCTGGGTGCCGCCGAATGGATCAGGCTCGCTGACCGTGAAGGTGGCGGTTCGAAAGGCGATCGGGGGTGCCGTCGGCGACGGGTAGACGAGTGGGGCGGCCGGCTCGTTGCTCTCGTCGGCGCCCTGGACCCGGTCGACGAGCTCAGGGCCGTACATCACTCCGGCGTAGGTGAGTCCGCCGACCACGGCGAGTACGAACAGCCAGCTCATCGTTCGTCGAACGCCACGCTTACGGGGTGATTTCGTGGCAGGTTGTGGGACCGGTGCCGAGAACAACGCGAACGGGTCGACCCCGGGCGTTGCCGCTCGCGCTACCGGTGGCGTCACGGTCGGCAGCATCGGGGAAGCCTGGCTGATCTGACCGGGGCCAGGAATCGGAGGAGCGGGTGGACGGAACGCGACCGAGGGTGGCGGAAGCAAGCCCACCGGCCTCGTCAGGGTGTCGGTTGTGTCGTCCATCTAGTTATCGCTATCGGCACGACAGACGGATTCTTGAGCGGATCTGTCCTACGATCCGAGGGTGGCGACCTCCGATCGGACACGCGGTGGCGACTGGGTGGTGGTGGGCGCAGGGTCGGCTGGCTGCGTGCTCGCCGGGCGCCTCTCGGAGGATCCCCGTCGATCGGTGACCCTGGTCGAGGCAGGCCCTGACCTGCTCCACGACGACCTGGACGGACCCCTCGGAGGTCCTGATTTCCTGGCCGCGCTCAACGTGCCCGACCGTACGTTCCCGTCGCTCGTCGCCACCCGGGCGACCGGCGGTGCCCCGAGTCCGTATCGGCGAGGTCGGGGTATCGGGGGATCGTCGACCGTCAACGCGATGCTCGCGTTGCGAGGCGACCCGGAGTTGTACCGGTCGTGGGGCTGGCACGACACCGACGCGGCATGGGATGCCGTGGTGCTTCCCGAGGAAGCGGTCGACCGCTCTGAGCTGGGCGTCGTCGACCGGGCGCTGCTGGCGGCGGCGCCGGACGCCGAGGTGGCGCGACTCACCCGTCGCAATGGTCGACGGGTGACCTCGGCCGAGACGTCGCTGTGGCCTGCACTCGAACGAGAGAACCTCGCGGTGCGCACCGGGTCGCTCGTCGATCGCGTCGTGTTCGATGACCGTCGTGCCGTCGGGCTGCGCCTCGCTGATGGCGAGGTCCTCCCGGCCGACCGTGTGGTGCTCGCCGCTGGAGCGATCCATTCGCCGGCCATCCTGCTGCGCTCGCACGTCGACACACCCGGTGTCGGCCTGGGGTTGCAGGATCACCCCTCGGCGCCGTTGACGCTGCGGCTTCGCGAGGCCGAGGGCGGCGGATTGGTGATCGTGGCCCCTTGCAGTTCCTGCCGATGAATCATCTCGGCTCGGACGCGCCGGGTTTCGGGCTACTGATGACCGCGCTGATGCGACCGCGGGGCAGTGCGGGCACCGTTCGCCTGGCGTCTGACGACCCCACCGACGACCCCGTTGTCGATTTCGCGCTGCTCGACGACCCCGCCGACCTTGCCGCGCTCGTGGCCGGCGTGCGGATGGCTCTCGACCTGCTCGCGGCTCCATCGTTCCAGGCCATCGTCGACGAGGTGTTCGTCGATGCGTTCGGCACGCAGGCCTCCACGCTGCGCGACGACCGCTCGATCGAACGGTGGGTGCGCGGCGCGGTCGGTGACTACGTGCACGCCTCGAGCAGTTGTGCGATGGGCCGAGTGGTGGACCACGACGGCGGTCTCATCGGCTACCAGGGGCTGTCCGTGTGCGACGCGTCGGTGTTCCCGTCGATTCCCGATGTCAATACCCACCTCCCCACGACGATGCTCGCCGAACGGCTCAGCGCCCGCTGGCGTCGCGAGGCCTCCGGCCCGACTGGTTGACGGCGGCGCGGCACGAGCCGGTCGTGTCAAGATGACGCGATGGCGACGACCGCTGACTACACCCAGGGACTCCAGGGGATCACTGCTACGGCAATGCCGAGGTCACACGTCGACGCCCCGACGTCGACATCGTCGCGTCCACCGCAACGGCGCACGAGATGTCGGAGGTTCCCCCGGCGATGCTGGCTGCACTGAACCAGGCACCGGGCGAGATCGGCGAGCTGTTCCGCTCGTTCTTCGGCGAGTTCAACTTCGATGGCATCGAACTGGTGCCGCCGACGCGAACGTTCGACGGGCGCCTCGACCTCGATGTGGGCGGGCGCAAAGTGGAGCTGTTCGAGGTGGGTCCGGCCCACACCGCCGGTGACACGATCGTGCACGTGCCCGATGCCCGCACGGTCTACACCGGCGACATCTTGTTCATCGGCGGCACACCGATCGTGTGGGCAGGTCCGCTGTCGAACTGGATCGCAGCCTGTGATCTGATGCTCGGTCTGGATCCCGAGACCGTGGTGCCAGGCCACGGTCCGCTCACCGACACCGCTGGCATCGTCGCAGTTCGCGACTATCTGTCGTATGTCGACGAGGCGGCCACGGCGCGCCATTCGGCGGGGATGGACGCCTTCGACGCAGCGCGCGACATCGGGCGGGAACTGGGCGTGGATGAACGCTTCGGGGAATGGGGAGAGTTCGGGCGCATCGCCGTCAACGTCGAGACCGTCTATCGCACCCTCGATCCGGGCCACGTCACCCCCGATGTCGTCGAGCAGTTCCGACGCATGGCCGAACTCGAACGGCAGTGAACAGGTCTGCGGCGAACGACGCCCTTGGTGTCGATGGAACCCAGGAGGAAACCACCGACGTCGTCATCATCGGCGATGGCCCAGCGGGCAGCGCGCTGGCACTGGCATGTCATCGCTCCGGGGTGGAACTGACGCTTGTCGGCGACGACGCCGAGTGGGCTGCGACGTACAGCAGCTGGATCGATGACCTCACCGAACCCTCGTGGCCGGCGTTGTTCGACGTCGACGCCGTCGTTGCCGCTTCGAGCGCTGAGGTCTGGGCGTACGGTGCCCGAGCGCATGTGCTCCGACGGCCGTACGCCACATTGGACAACCTGGCGCTGCGGTTGGCGCTTCGTGAGGATGTGCCCCATCGTTCCGCTCGCGTCACCGGCGTGGTGACCGGAGCAGTCGGCAAGGTCGACGGTCATCGGGTCGACCTCGACGACGGCGACACCATCCGAGCGCGCATCGTCGTCGACGCCACCGGCTGGCCCGCCCGATTCGCCCGGCGCGGCGCCGAGCAGCCTGCTGCCTGGCAGACCGCCCTGGGTGTGGTGCTCGCCGAGCCGCCAGCGGGCGAGCTGGGTCGCCCGACGTTCATGGACTTCAGGCGTGTGACCGGCCCGGACGGCGCAGCGTCCACGGTCGGACCGCACGGTGTGACCACCTTCTGCTATTCGCTGCCGATGCCTGATGGCTGGCTGGTGGAGGAGACGGTGCTGGCTTCCAGCCCCGCGATCGAGCCGATCGCCTTGCTGCCGCGTCTGGCAGCGCGCCTCGGCCGTCACCCCGACGACCTCCTGGCCGATGCGGTGCGCACCGAATACGTGCGGATCCCGCTCGGCGGTTCCCTCCCCGATGCCGGGCAACCGATCGTCGCCTTCGGCGCTGCGTCGGGGTACGTGCACGCGGCCACCGGCTTCTCGGTTGCTGCGTCGATTCGTGCGGCTCCTCGCGTGGCCGCGGCGATTGCCGAGGCGCTGTCGGCGGGGCTCGGCGTCGTCGACACCGGTTCGATCGCGGACTCGGTGTGGCCGACAGCGATGCGGCGAACCCGAGTGCTGCACGACTACGGCCTCGACGTGCTGCTGGACCTCGACGACGACGAGGTGCGGTCGTTCTTCGACGCCTTCTTCGAACTTCCTGTTGAGGACTGGACCGCCTACCTGCGGGTGGACTCGCCGCCGCGGCAGATCAGCGCGGTGATGGCACGTCTGTTCCGCTCGTCGAGCTGGCAGCTGCGACGTCGTCTGGCCGGTCGGAATCCGGCAGCGTTGGCTCGGCTGTTGCGGCCGTGAGCGCGTCGCGCCGGTGCGATCGGATCGAGCGGCGTATGGCGAGGACCCAGCCGACCAGCACGGATGTTGCGAAGATGAACCACTGCACCGCGTATGACAGGTGCGGGCCCTCGTCGAGGGTCGGTGAGGGGATGGGCGCGGGGTCAGCGTCGCTGACGTTCGGGACGCTGCCGATCAGGTCGACGTAGAACGGAGCGACGTCGCCGTCGATCTGCGCGTCGAGTTGGTCCAGATCGACGCGTCGGACCTCGGTGACGGGGCCGTCGCCGGAGTCGGTGAGCTCACCGCGTTGGCGTGCGATCGGGACGCGAAGACGGCCGAGGATGTCGATCTCGCCGCTGGGTGCCGCGCTGGCTTCGGTGCCGAGCAGAACGAAACCGCGGTTGACGACGACCACTGCGGAGCCTTCGTCGAGCGCCGCAAGGATGTTGTCGCCGGCAAGGCCCTCCTGCGAACGGTTGAACCACACGATCTGCTGCGGCTCGAACACACCGGACATCGTGACTTGACGCCATTCCAGATCCGTCGGGTCGTCACTTGTCGCCAGCAGTTCCTCGAGTGGAACCGGCGGCAGGTCGATGCGGGCCTCGACGACGGCATTGAATGCTTGGCGCTCATCGAGCCGGCGGAGCTGCCAGAACCCGAGCCAGACCATGAGGGCGACGCCGAAGAAGACCAGCAGGTGGAACGCGATCCACTTCGGACGCAGGAGGAAGGAGAAGCTCGACCCGGACATCTCGGGCACGACGGTAGCGGTCGCCGAGCACTACCGTGCCGCGCCATGCGCGCAGAAGATGTCACGTCGGAATGGCTGTCGTCGGTACTCGGCGGCGACGTCGGGCCGATCACCTCGCAGCGCATCGGTGACGGTCACATCGGGGTGAACGTGCGGATCGCAATGCCCGATGCCGTCGCCGGTCTGCCCCGGTCGGTCGTGGTGAAATTGCCAGCCACCGACGACACCAGCTTGACCACTGCGGCGATGCTGCGGCACTACGAGCGCGAAACTCGCTTCTACACCGAGTTGGCATCCACGGTCGACATGCGCGTACCTGAGTGCTTCTTCGGCGACTGGACGCCCGCAACCAACGCGTTCGTGCTCGTGCTCGAAGACATGGCACCGGCCAGGCAGGGCGATCAGCTCGTCGGGTGCAGTCTCGAGCAGGCGCGCGACGCTGTTCGTGAACTGGCCAAACTGCACGGACCCCGCTGGGATGACCCGACGCTGTACGAGATCGACTGGATCGAGCATGACACGGGCGTCAGCGGAGACGATGCGGGCAGCGGCCTGGCGGTGATGTGGCAGATGTTCTTTCCCGGCTTCGCCGGTACCTACCGGTCACATCTGAGCGCCGAGGAGTTCGAACTCGCCGAGCGTTTCGGCGGCATGATCGCCCAGTGGCGTGGTGGCCGAACAGGCCCAAAGGCGATCACGCATGGCGACTACCGCCTCGACAACATGCTCTTCGCAACGTCCGAAGGCGGAGTGCCGATCGCCGTCGTCGACTGGCAGACGCCCGCCCATGGCAGCCCGATCACGGATCTGTCGTACTTCATCGGTGCCGGGTTGCTCCCGCCCGATCGTCGAAACCACGAGCGCGAACTCGTGTCCGTCTACCTGGAAGCGCTCACCGCGTACGACATCACGCTCGACGAAGCGTGGGTGTGGGATCAGTACCGCCGCGACGCGTTCGCCGGTCTCACGGTCGCGGCGATGGCGTCGCAGATCGTCACGCTCAACGACCGCAGCGAGGCGATGTTCGGGGCGATGGCTCAACGCCACCTCCGCCAGGCCCTCGACCTCGATGCACTCAGCCTGATCTGAGCCCGGCACTTGTGTCAGCCCAGGCGGTCGAATGGGCCATCGTCGCTGACTCGAATCGCGCCGGCGAAATTTGTGTCAGCACACATCATCGAAACACCGACATTCGCTGACGCAAACCGAGGGTGCGAACATGGTCCGGTGACAACGCTGCCCGCAGGTACCTGGCCGTCTCCGATCACCGCCCGCTCGTTGGTGGCCGGGTCGGTCTCGATCAGTGAGGTGATCCCCGATGGGGACGACGTCTGGTGGGCCGAGTCGCGACCGGACAACGGTGGGCGGACCACGATCGTGCGATGGCGCAACGGATCGACTGACGACGTCACCGCTCCCGAGACGAATGTCCGCACCAGCGTTCACGAATACGGGGGAGGGGCGTGGTGGGCTCAGGACGGAGTCGCCTACTACACCGAGTTCGCCGACCAGCGGCTGCGGCGGATCGAGCCCGGCAACGACCCGGTGCTGCTCAGCCCCGAGCCGGTGTTGCCGCGGGCGCTGCGATACGCCGATGGTCGGCCGACCCCAGATGGCGACTGGTACGTCTGCGTTCACGAACGTCACGGCGACGGCGAGCCGGTCAACGAGATCGTGACGGTCGCCACCGACGGATCGATGCGCGTCGAGGTGATCGCATCGGGCGCCGACTTCTACGCTGCGCCACGAGTATCGCCCGATGGTCGCTCGATCGTCTGGATCCAGTGGATGCACCCGAACATGCCGTGGGACGCGACCGAACTGTGGACCGCCGATCTCGATGGTGCCTTGGCGAGCAACGCTCGCAAGCTCGTCGGCAACGGGGACGAGGCGCTGCAGGAGCCGCTCTGGTGGCGCGACGGGACGCTCGTGGTGGTCACCGACCGTGACGAGTGGTGGAACTCATACCGGGTTGACGTTGCTAGCGGTGAGCTGTCGGCAGAAGCGGTCGGGCCATTCGAGATCGTCGAACCACATTGGGTGTTCGGCGGAGCACGCCACGCCGAAGGCGCCCACGTGCTCGGCGATCGAGACGGCGACCGGCTCAGCCTCGACGTCGATCTCCCGTACACGGCGATCGGGTCGCTGCGACGAGCGGGCGACGCGTACACGTTCGTCGCAAGTTCGTACACGACGAGCAACGAGGTCGTCCGCCTCGCCGGTGGCGCCATCGAGATCTTGCGCCCCGGGGGTGGCCTCGGACTCGGCCCCGCGTATCTCCCCGAGCCCGAACTCGTGACGTTCCCCACCAGCGGTGACGATGTTGCTCACGGCGTGTACTACGCCCCTGCCCACCCCGACTGCGAGCTACCCGAGGACGAGCGTCCACCGCTGATGGTGTTCGTTCACGGCGGACCGACCGGGTCCGCGCAGCGGCGGCTCGTCCCCGGACGAGGGCACCGGTTCTGGACCAGCCGTGGCGTTGCCGTGATCGATGTCGACTACCGCGGCAGCACCAGATACGGCCGCACGTATCGCCGCAAGCTGCTCGGCAATTGGTGCGTGTCCGACGTCGAGCTCCGGCGGCACGCTCGTGCTCCTGGCAATCGCGAACCATGACGTGTTCGCCGCTGGCACCAACATGTTCGGTGTGACCGACATGGCGGCGTTGATCACCGACGACCACAAGTTCGAGTCGCAGTACACCTTCGGGCTGATCGGGCCGTGGCCGGAGGCGGCCGACGAGTACGCCCGGCGCTCGCCGATCAACTTCCCCGAGCGGTTGTCGGCTCCGCTGCTCGTCCTCCAGGGAGCCGACGACACCGTCGTACCGCCCGCCCACTCCGAGAAGATCGTCGAAGCGCTGCGCGAACGGGGTCTGCCGGTTGCCTACCAGACGTTCGAAGGGGAGGGACACGGCTTCCGGTCGGCCGACTCGATCGTGCGATGGTTCGAGTCCGACCTCTACTTCTACGGCCGGGTGCTCGGCTTCGAGCCAGCCGACGATGTCGCTCCGTTCGAGATCGAGAACCTCGACTGACACCACTTCCGGTGAGTGGGCGCCTGCCACACTGGTCGGATGGAACTGCCGGACTTCCACATCCCGCACGCCGAGAAGATCGAATGGATGATCGAGACCAACGGGTGGGCGCTCGAACCGGTCGGTCCCGATGCCGAGCACGATCCACCCACACCCGGTTACGCCTACTCGATCGGATTTCCCGATGCGGTCGGGTTCCCCGATGTCGCCGTGTTCGGCCTGACCCCGGTCGCCGCCAACGGGTTGATCACCCTGGTTGCCGATGCCTGTCGGGGAGGAACCGACATCCCGCTCGGCGTCGAGGTGGTCGGGCTGCTCGACAACGACTTGCGCTGCCTCTTCGCTCCCATCGACCTCGAACGGTGGGGGCCGTACTTCTCCACAGCGGCGTCCTGGTACCGAGGCGAGCAGTTCGAGATGCTGCAGTTGATGTATCCCGATCGCAATGGATTCATGCCGTACGAGGTCGGCTACGAACAACGTATGGCGCTCGCCCAGCCGGTCATCGGTACCGTGTGAGGCCTGTATGGCCGCGTCGACTCCTCTCCCGGTGACCGGTGCGTGGTTGCCCGGTGACGAGCCGGGCCACCGGCAGTTCTTCACGTTCGCGACCGACCGTCGGTTCGCCCTCGATTGCGGTGTCGCCCTCTCCGACGTGGTCGTCGCCTACGAAACGTGGGGGCGACTCGACGCCGACGGATCGAACGCCGTACTGCTGTGCCACGCGTGGACCGGCGACAGCCACGCCGCCGGCCCCGCCGGTCGCGGCCATCCGGCGCCGGGCTGGTGGGACGAGATGGTCGGGCCGGGCAAGCCGATCGACAGCGACAAGTACTTCGTCGTGTGCGCCAACGTGCTCGGCGGGTGCCAGGGGTCGACCGGGCCGGCGTCGCCGCATCCGACCGACGGCAAGCCGTACGGATCGCGCTTTCCGGTGGTCACCATCCGCGACATGGTGCGGGCGCAGGCGCAACTCGGCCAGTTCCTCGGCGTGTCTCGTTGGCTGTCGGTGATCGGCGGTTCGATGGGCGGTATGCAGGCGCTCGAGTGGGCGGTGATGTACCCACGCCGAGTCGGCTCGCTGGTCGCCGTCGCCACGTGCATGCAGGCCACAGCGCAGCAGATCGCGTGGGGGGCAATCGGTCGTCGGGCCATCCGGCTCGACCCGAAGTGGCGTGGCGGCGACTACTACGAGGCCGAACCAGGCGATGGACCCGCCGAAGGTCTCGAGATCGCCCGCATGGTCGCGCAGGTCACTTTTCGCAGCGACAACGTGTTCACCGACCGGTTCGGTCGCGAACTCGCCGACAAGGCGACCGTCGGCGACACGTTGGGGATGTGGCAGCGGTTCGAGGTCGAGCGCTACCTGGAATACCACGGGGTCAAGCTGGCACGACGGTTCGACACCAACAGCTACCTCTCCATCGGCAAGGCAATGGACCTGCACGACGTCGCACGCGGACGCGGGTCGCTCGATCGGGCGATGCTGCGGGTGGCGGCGCCGACGCTGGCCGTCGGCATCTGGAGCGACATGCTCTACCCCGCCTACCAGCAGCAGCAGATCCACGACGCCGTCGCCGCCAACGGCGTCGCCAGCGAGTACGTCGAGATCGACTCGCCGCACGGCCACGATGCTTTTCTCATCAACAGCGACCAGCTCGCCGAGCCGCTCGAGCGGTTCCTGGGGAGTGCCGCGAAGTCGCTCTCGTCCAACCGCTGATCGTGCCGGAGGGTCTCGAAGCCGAGATCTGGCGTCGCGCCTGCGAGCCGCTCGTCGGCCGAACCATCGTGGGGGCCGTCGTCGATGATCGGGTGGTCGCTGACGGCTTCGTCGCGGAGGTCACTGGCGCCACGATCGAGGGTGCACGGCGCATCGGCAAGGTGGTGCTCCTCGACACCGACGGTCCAACGATCGGGCTGCACTTCGGGATGACCGGGCGCCTGGTGGTCGACGGCGTCGCCCCGATCGGCCGGCTCGCCTACGCATCAGGTCGCGATGACCCGGCATGGGATCGGCTCGTGTTGTTTGCGCCGCCTGATGGGTCTGCCGGCTCGCCGGCGGTGCGGTTCAACGATCCTCGTCGGCTCGGTCGTGTCTCGCTCGATCCCGATCTCAGCCTGCTGGGTGTCGACTTCGCCGAGGTCACACCACGCCGGCTCTCCGCGGCGCTCGCCGGGAGGCGAGGTGTGCTGAAGTCGACCCTGCTCGACCAGCACGTCGTCGCCGGCCTCGGCAATCTCTGCGTCGACGAGGTCTTGTGGTGGGCTGGTCTCGACCCCCGGCGGTTTGTCGGCTCGCTGTCGGCGGACGAGATCGAACAGCTCTCCTCGGCGATCCGTCGCCGACTGCCGATCATGCTGGCGCGCGGAGGCAGTACGACAGGGGTGCTGAACCCCTCGGTGCGTGCGACGTGCCCCCCGTGTGACCGCGATGGGACCCCGCTCGAACGTGCGACGATCGGCGGGCGCACCGCCGTGTGGTGTCCCCTGCATCAGCGGTGATCCGTGCCGAAGCGGTGAACAGCTGGCACAATCGCTGCGCAGTGTCCGTCGCCGTTTCCTCTCCTGTCGTCGCATCGTCGTCCGTCATCGCAGTCGCCGATGTGGGTGACCCAGGGTCGAGCCGCCTCGTCTACGCGCTGGTTGTCGGCCTGGCAGTGATCGGCGTGGCCTTCATCCTGCTCGGCGTCTGGGTGCTGCGCCAGACTCGGCCCGACCTCGAAGTGCTCGCACCGCTCGAACGGATGGGCGACGGTGATTGGAAGAAGCGCGACCCGTCGACGCAACGACGGATGCTCGACGAAGTGCGCCCCGACGGGGCCCGGCCTCTCGTGTCGGAACCGCTGCCGCCGCCGCTCGATGACGAGTTCGAGCAAGCAGACCATCCGGTGTCGTCGTTCAGCGACCTGGGACCGGGCATCGTTGCCGAGCAACGCGACCCCACACCGATCGACCTCGACGTCGATCCCGGTCTCGAACTCCCCGCCGACGACGCCGAGACCACTGACGCCGAGACCACTGACGCCGAGACCACTGACGCCGAGACCGCTGACGCCGAGACCGCTGACGCCGAGACCGCTGACGACGAGACCGCTGACGACGAGACCGCTGACGCCGAGACCGCTGACGCCGAGACCGCTGACGCCGACGCCACTGACGCCGAGACCG
>CAJDUH010000010.1_pt1 | contig 18445 bp, 15 predicted proteins | sample 7389931 | NCBI WGS metagenome assembly CAJDUH01 (sample SAMEA7055663, study PRJEB34461) | soil metagenome | biome: terrestrial ecosystem; feature: Peninsula; material: soil | place: Antarctica | collected 2016 | reverse complement strand
CTGCTTCCACACCGGGGTCGGCTTCGATGCGGCCGTGGTCGAACGGGTCGAGCAGCGCGCGTCGCTCAAGCGCTGGCTCGGGCATCCGCTGTTCATCTGGGCGGGGCTGTCGACCTGGCTCACCGGCTACGACCGTCGCACCCCCCACTTTCGACTCAGCGGCGACGGCGGCCCCGACGTCGACGACGGCTATTTCACGATCGTGCTCAACACCAATCCCTACACGTACCTCGGGAACCGGCCGCTCGACCTGTCACCTGCGGCGACACTCGACCGGGGATTGGTCGCCATCACGTTCACCACGATGAACGCCGCAGCGATCCTGACCTCGCTCGCTGGTGCGCTACGGGGAGGCGGCATCAAACCGGCTCACCACCTCGACATCCGAGTCGACGTGAGCCATCTGGTCGTCGAGAACGAGACCCCGTTCCCCTACCAGGTCGACGGCGACGCGCTCGGCAGCACGAAGCGGCTGGAGTTCACCCACGTGCCCGACGCGGTGCAACTCGTCTTTCCGAACTGACACTCACGGGGTGATGGTCGGCCAGGTCGCTGCGACCGAATCACCCTGACGTCCAAGCGCCGACAGCGCGATGTCCGGCACGTCGGTGCACACGCCGTCGACGCCGAGTTCGGCCAACGCAACGAGCCGGACGGGGTCGTTGCAGGTCCAGGTGTTGATCGCCAGGGCATTGGCGTGGCACAGCGCCACCAACGCCTCGTCGACCTGCGGCTCCCATGGATGCAGTGCTGCATGACCCGCTGCGGCGAGCCGCTCGATCATCGCCTCGTCCACCGCAGCGGCGGTGAGACAGCCGGTCGCTATCTCGGGAGCGAGTTCACGGCACGCGGTCACGGTGGTCCACGAGAACGACGAGATCAGCCAGCGCTGCCGGGCCTGCAGTCCACGCCGACGTAGTTCGTCGATGATCGGGTCGACCATCGACATCGTCGGGTCGTAGCCGGCGTCGCCCTTCGAGTTCTTGATCTCGACATTGACGAGCATCCGGTCACCGCACGCGTCGAGCACCTCCGCGAAGGTGGCCAGCCCGAGCGCATCGATCTCGTCCAGCGACTCCGGCAACGGATCGTGCGCCACGAGCAATCGTCCATCGGGCGTGCGACGAACATCGAGTTCGACACCGTCGGCGCCCAGGCGATCTGCGAGCTCGAATGCTTCAGGCGTGTTCTCGGGAGCGACGGCGGAAGCGCCGCGGTGAGCGAGTACGAGCATGCGCCCATCATGGCCCACCACACTCCGACCCCGAGAACAAGGGACCAATGGACCCTTGCGGCGACACATCGCGGCGCCTACAGTGCTTCCCGGCCCGAACGGCCCTTCGCCCCCCGGCGACGACCCCCATCCCCTGCGGAACCACCGCCTCAGCCACCTTCGAGGAGCACCAACGTGTCGATCCTTGCGTCCAGCCTCACCCTTGGAGCAGCAGATTACGAGTGGCGCGACGACGCCATCTGCCGCGACACCGACCCGGAGCTCTTCTTCCCGGTCGGCACCACAGGACATGCGCTGGTGCAGATCGACCGCGCCAAGGAGGTCTGCGACGAGTGCACCGTGGCCAAGCAGTGCCTCGACTTCGCGCTCGAAACCAATCAGGACTCGGGGATCTGGGGCGGCCTCACCGAGGAAGAGCGGCGAGTCATCCGCCGCCGCCGCGTCGCTGCCGCACGCGCCGCCCGCGTCAGCTGAACGAGCCGTCCGCTTTCGTTGCGACGATGCAGCGCGCCACGCCTGGAACACGGACCTTGTCGTCCTGTTCGTATCGGCTCACGTTCGCGATGACGTTCGCCCGGATCCGTTCCCGCGCCGCTTCGTCGACCTGCTCGAGCGCCGCAACCGCGAGTGAGACGTGCTCGCTCATCATCTCCCAATACTCCACGGGCGACGACGTCACCAGCTCGACGTCGACATCCCACTCGGCAACGTCGTGCAGCCCCGCAGCCTCGTACACGGCACTGACGCAACCTGGAGCCGCACACCGGAACATGTTCGGCCCATCCGGGTCGGGTGGCGCCAACACCACCTCAGTCGCGACTGCCTGCATGAGGATCGCCGTCCACGGGTTGTCCTCGGGCTTGACCCAAACCGACGAACAGATGCGCCCACCCGGTCTGAGCACACGCGCGAACTCCGCCGTCGCTGTGGCCGCGTCGGGGAAGAACATGTAGCCAAAGCGCACCGAAACACTGTCGAAGACTGCGTCGCCGAACGGCAGATCATCGGCGCTGCACACCTTCGTCTCGATATTGGTGACCCCCAGCGCCTCGGCTCGTCGCACCCCGACATCCAACATCTCCGCCACGAGGTCGGTCAGCACCACGCGACCCTTCGGCACGAGTCGGGCAATGCTCAGACCCGGCTCACCCGTGCCCGACGCGATGTCCAGATGCTGCTGATCCTCAGCGAGATCGAGACGCTCGACCATCGCTGTGCCGACCGGACCCAGCTGATCCATGATGACCAGGTCCCATTTCTCCCAACCGCCCGAGAGCCCTGCCCACGTCGCTCGCTGTGCGTCCCGGATCTCCTCGGCGTTCAGCATCATCGCCCCTCTGCTCCTGATACGTCCGGCAACGATCGAATCGTGCCCTCTGGGCGCGCCGGACGCAAGCGCACGTCGCCGAGAGAGGCCCGCCTCACTCGATCGTGGGGACGCAGAGCTCGATGACGGTGCCGTGCTGGCGGCCCGCGCCGTCGCCCAGGCCAGCACCGGCCAAGTCGTCGCTCGTCGCCGGACGGATGTCGATGGTGCCGTTGAGTTCGGTGGTCACCAACGTGCGCACGATCGACAGCCCGAGGCCCTTCGCATGGTCGATGTCGAACGACGGATCGACCCCGCGACCGTTGTCGACCACTCGGACGGTGAGATTGCGGTCGAGCTGCGACAGGCCCACCTGAACGTCGCCGCCACCGCTTCCTTCCGGGAAACCGTGATCGACGGCGTTCTGCAGCAGCTCGGTGAGCACGACCGACAGCGGCGTCGCCGTGTTGGCCGCGATGCGCCCGCCATCTCCACTCACCGTGAACCGAACCGGCCGGTCGGGCGACTGGAGCCCTTCCTCGGCGAGGCGCAACAGCGGTCGGACGATCTCGATGAACGCGATGTCGTCGCCCGGTTCACGCGACAGTGCGATCGTGCGGATCCGACGGACCGATTCCTGCACCGCCGCCTTCGCCTCGGGGTTGGTCAGGCGACGGGCCTGCAGGCGAAGCAGTGATGAGATCGTCTGCAGGTTGTTCTTCACCCGGTGATGGATCTCGCGGATGGTTGCATCCTTGCTCAGCAGCAGCCGGTCGCGCTTGCGCAACTCGGTGACGTCTCGAACCAACAGCAGGCCGCCGGCGATGCCGGGGCCGTCGTCGGACTTGGTGACGATCGGAACACACCGGCACAGCAGTGTGACATCGGCACCCTGTTCGAACTCCTCGACGACCGGTTCGAACCGTTCGAACGCCTGACGAACAGGGCCGTCGTGGAAGCCGAGCTCGGCCAACCGCATCCCGACAGGATTGGCCTGGATCCCCACGCGGTGCAGCGCCGAGTTCGCGTTCGGTGACACGTAGGTGACGGTGCCGGCTGCGTCGAGCGTCAGCACACCGTCGCCGACACGCGGCGCCGCGCTCGAGTCGGCGACCCGCCCGGCGAACGGGAACGAGCCGGCCTCGATCATCTGCACGAACTCTTCGAAGATGTAGGAGTAGTTGCGTTCGAGTTCGCCGAGCGGTCGGCCCGCACGAACCTTCCATTCCTTCGTGAGCACGGCGATCACCCGATCGTCGCGTCGCACCGGAATGGCGAGCATGCGGCCGTGATTGAGTTCGTCGTTGCCGCCGTCGACCTCGATCGCACCCTCGACGCGTTGACCTCCAACGGCGGCCTGCTCGATCAGTTCAGCTTCGTCGCCTGCGGCCCACGTCCCGACGTAGTCGGTCACATAGATCGTCTGGTTCGTCGCCGGGCGAACTTGATCGACGATGAGCCACTTCCCCTCGCTGGAGTGCACGTAGAGCAGCAGGTCGGCGAAACACAGATCGGCGAGAAACGCCCACTCCGCAGTGAGCCTGTGGAGGTGATCGATGTCGTCGCGTTCGAGCGTTGAGTGCTCGCGGGCCAATTCGGCGAGGGAGGTCATCACTGTTGATTCTGCCTGATGATCATGCCTTGCGCAGGTGACCGGCCAACTGGCCCAACCCAGCGAGGTCGTGGATGTCGCCCTCGAGCCACGGCACCGAGATCATCGCCGGCGCCATCGCCGCGAGTTCCGATCGCCGATCGGACTCTCCGGCTGCCACCATGGCGACATCGTCGAACCGTGAAGCGATCTGGGTGAGGACCGCCCGAACCGGCTTGACCGGGGCATCGAGTCGTTCGGCCACCCGCTCGGCCAACGGACCTGACGCCTGATCCAGGAGGGCCGCGGCGCTGTCGGCTGCTTCACTGCCCGCCAACTCCTCGGGCAGCACCCGGTTGGCGACGATCGCGCCGAGACACATCTGCCGCTCGAGCAGTGATCGGGCGAGGAAACGGGCCTCGTGGCTCGGCGCGGTCTCGAGCGTGGTGACCACGACGAAGGCAGTCCGGGGGTCGACGAGCAGTGCTTCGACCTCGCGGGCGCGGCGCACGAATCCGCTCTCCATTGCCTGGAACAGCACGAAGAAATCGGCGATGTCCTGCAGGAATCGCGAGCCGAGCACCCGGTCGGCCACCTGGTAGAACGGCTTCGACGCCATCGTGAACAACCGCGATCGGTAGGGCACGGTCAGCCAACGAAGCAGGCGACTGCCGAAGAACTCCACCATCCGACTCGGTGCATCGAGGATCGACAATGCGTTGCGCGACGGCGGCGTGTCGACGATCACGAGGTCGAAATCGCCGCGGGCATGGAGGTCGTGAAGCTGCTCCATCGCCAGGTACTCGTGGCTGTGCACGAATCGGCTCGTGATGTTCTCGTACAGCGGATTGGCCAGCACCGCATCACGGATCTCGGCGTCGGGGGCGTGGCGCATGATCAGTTCGTCCCATCCAGCCTTGGTGTCGAGCATCGCCACCCACACCTCGCCGCGAACCTTGACGCCGGCGTCGGTGAAGGCAGCGGGGTCGATGCGCACCGGCGTGTTGCCGAACTCGTCGAGGCCGAGCGCTGTCGCCAAGCGTCGGGCGGGATCGACGGTGAGCACGAGCACCCGGCCCTTCTGTCGGGATGCCGCAGCGATGCCGAGCGCCGCAGCGATCGTGGTCTTGCCGACACCACCGGAGCCGGCGACCAGGATCATCTCGCGGCTGGCGAGCAGGTTGTCGAGATCACTCACGGCGTCGCCTCCCTGCTGATTCGCCAACGGGTTCAGGGTCGAGTTCGTCGGTGAGCGCGTCGGCCACGAGCGACACCACACGTGGACCGGACGCTCTCGCGAACAGCTCGGGCACGGTGATGATCGGTAGATCGTCGACCATGTCATCGGCTCCGTCGATCCAGTTGCGCAGCCGATCGAGGTGGGCGGCCCCAGTGGAGCGTCTCGACTCGGTCAGGCGCGCGGCGGCGAGCACGGTGGGAGCACCGGCACCGACCGCCTCGACGAGGATCGGCATTGCGTCGTCGAGGTGGTCGACGACGGTCTGCTCTCGCCGGGTGAACATCGCAGGGAGCACCCGGTTCGCGATGACCGCTGACGCGTGGGCTCCGGTCTCCGAGCGCAGCCGAGCGAGCAATTCGATGGTTTCGGTGACCGGCATCTCCTCCGGTGTGGTCACGACGGCCACGCCGGTTCGCATCGGGTCGTCGAGGATGTCGAGCATCCACTGGGTCTGGTCTCGCACGAGTCCGACCTGCACCAGGTCGGCGATCACCCGCGGCGCCCCGATCTGGCTCACGATGTGTCCGCTTGCCTCGGCGTCGACGACCACCAGGTCGTAGTTGCGCTCACGCACCTCCCAGCAGAGCTTGCCGACGCCGAGGATCTCCTTCACGCCCGGGGCAGCGTCGGCGACGAAGTCGAACGTCGACGCGAGCGGGCCGATACGCCCGAGCAACGGGATCCGCACGAACAGACGCAGGTACTCGCGCAGCGAGTCCTCGGTGTTCATCGCCATCGCGTAGAGATTCGGTGCCACCTCGGTGGGCTCGAACTCGAGCGGCCCGACGTCGAACGCGTTGGCGAGTGCGCCTTTGGCGTCCATCTCGCACACCAGCGTGCGCCGCCCGTGGCGGGCGGCGACATCGGCGATCGCCGCCGCAACGGTGGTCTTGCCGACCCCGCCCTTGCCGGTGACCCAGAGCAGGTCGAGGTCGAGCAACCCAGGCCGACCGGTGGGACCCAGGTTCAGCCTCCGAAGCCGATTTTACGATCGCCGTCGGCCGAGCCGAGCTCGATGTAGGCGATCTTCGCTGAGGGAATGGCGACGTCCTTGCCGCGCTTGTCGCTGATCCACAGCACATCGGTCGCCCCGGCCAGTGCCGCCTCGACCCGCGATTTGAGTTCGTCGCGATCCACGTCTTCGGCGAGCTCGATGTTGATCTCGCGGGGGGCCTGGGTCACTCCGATGCGTACGTCCACGAACCCACGCTACCTGCGCCCCGGCGCCCCGGCGCCTTGTCTCCCGACGCGGCACTACGGTGGCCGAATGAAGGTGACAACGTGACCACCATCGCGATTCCGTTGTTCCCGAAGTTCACGGCGCTCGACGGGATCGGTCCCTACGAGGTACTGCAGCGGATCCCCGACTTCGACGTGACCTTCATCGGCCACGACCGCGGCGTCGTGCGCTCGGACAACGGCATGCTCGGCATCGAAATCGACGCGACGTTCGAGGAGATGGCGACACCGGACATCGTGGTGTTTCCCGGCGGCTTCGGCACACGCGCGCTGATGACCGACGAGCGCGTACTCGATTGGGTCCGCGCCGCCCACGCCTCGACGATCTACACCACCTCGGTGTGCACGGGCTCGCTCGTGCTCGCCGCGGCCGGCCTGCTGCACGGTCTGACCGCCACCACGCACTGGGGTGCGCTCGACGTACTCAGCGTGCATGGTGCCATCCCCACCAGCGAGCGGGTGGTCGAACACCTCGACCGTCGGATCGTCACCGCGGCGGGCGTGTCGAGCGGCATCGACATGGCGCTTCGGCTCGTCGAACTGCTCGTGGACCGGACCGCTGCCGAGGCCGCTCAGTTGATGATCGAGTACGACCCGCAGCCCCCCTTCGACAGCGGCTCGACCGCCAAGGCGAGCCCCGAGGTCGTCGAGCGCGTGATTCAGTACGCCCGAGCCCGCCACTGACACCCGTGACGTGCCGTGTCCCTCCGGGCCCGGCGGTGGGTTCAGGACGGATCGGCGAGGGGTGCGAGTGCCGCAGCGAGGCCGTCGACCGACCACTTGCCGTGCTGCTCGACGGTGTCGCCCATCTCCCACGAGCGCACGCGCTTGACCACCCCACCCTGGGCGAAGAACGTCTCGCCGGTGAACTGACACGCGGTGCTGCTGAGGTAGGCGACCAGCGGTGAGATGTTGGCGGGGTCCCATTCGTCGAAGCTGCCATCCTTGGGCGTCATGATCTCTTCGAGCCCCGGCGTGGCGAGCGTGAGTCTGGTGCGAGCACCTGGCGCGATGCAGTTGCTCTGGACGTCATAACGGACGAGTTCCTTCGCTGCGATCTGGCTGAACGTGGCGATGCCCGACTTCGCCGCGCCGTAGTTGGCCTGACCCGGGTTGGAGAACAGCCCGGACGTACTCGACGTGTGCACGAGATTGCGGCGCTTGCCGCGCCCGGCCTTGTGCTCCTCGCGCCAGTACGCAGCCGCCCAACGGGTGGGAGCGAAATGACCCTTCAGGTGCACGGCGACGACCGAATCCCACTCGGCCTCGGTCATGTTGACGATCACCCGGTCGCGAAGGATGCCGGCGTTGTTCACCAAGATGTCGAGGTCGCCGAACTCGGCAATCGCTGCATTCACGAGCCGCTGGGCGCCTTCCCAATCGGCGACGTCGTCGCCGTTGGCGATCGCCTCACCGCCACGAGCACGGATCTCGGCGGCCACTTCTTCAGCGGGCGTCTGGTCGCTGCCCTCACCGTCGTTTGCTCCACCGAGATCGTTGATGACGACCTTCGCACCCTCCTCGGCGAACAACAGCGCGTGCTCCCGACCGATCCCGCGTCCGGCACCGGTGATGATCGCAACTCGTCCATCGAGTGAGGTCATGGAGGCTCCTTGTCGACCCGATGACCGGCGGGCGCCGGGCACAGTCACGGAACCGTAGCGATCCGACCTCATTCGAGTCGATTCCCGACTGACGCCCGACGAACGAGCGCGTCTCCACAGCGAGCCCGGCCCCGAGCGTCAGAGGAAGATCAGGTCGACGCCGGTGCCCCTCGGGAATGTCGTCCCAGGCTGGACCTCTTCGCCGTTGACCGAGATCGACACGAAGGTGCCGTCGGTCGTGCCGAGCAGACTGTTCACGGTGAAGCCCGCCTCGACCAGTGCAGCTTCGGACGCGGGATAGGTCAGACCGGTCAGATCGGGGAGCGCGACGAGGTCGGGGCCCTTCGAGAGCTGGAACGACACCGTGCCGCCGCGCTCGACGGGCGTCTCGGGGGGCGGCGTTTGCGACACGACGCGACCGACCTCGACGTCGCCACTGAAGACGTCCTCACCCTGAGCGGTGACCAACTGGAGCGCGTCGAGCGCTGCAGTGGCTTCGGCGGCGGTGAGGTTGGTGAGGTTCGGAGCCGGTCGCGGTTCGGGTCCGAGTGACGCAGTGATGACGATCGCGGTGTCGGGAAGCACCTGGGCACCAGCTGCCAGGGCCGCGTCGTTCTGTACCTGCCAACGGATCACCGTGCCGGCAGGAACCTCTTCGGAGAACTCGGCCGGCGCTTCGATCGGGACCAGCCGCAGATCGGTGAGGGTCTGTTGCGCGTCGACGAGCGTCATGCCGGTCAGCTCCGGCAGCGTGCGGAGTTCGAAACCGTCGCTGACGACGATGAGGAAGGTCTCGCCCTCGTCGAGCATCTCACCGGCAACGGGCACCGTACGAACGACGTGGTCGATCTCGGGCACCACATCGCTTCGTTCCCGCTCGGTCTCGATCACCCAACCGTTGCCAGCAACCTCGTTGCGAGCGACTGCTTCCTCGACGCCGGTGAGGTCCGGCACCTCGAACGACTGGGTGCGCAGCAGCAGCCATCCGGCATAGCTGAGCAATGCGATCCCGACGAGAGCGATCGACCCGAACAACAGGTACTTGCCCCATGGCCGCCCGGGCTGTTCTTCGTCGTAGAGGATGCCCGACGGGGTCGGATCGATGGGCGCTGTCGCCGCTGCGACCGCGGCAGCAGGCATTTCGAGGGTGCCCGATGTGTCGGTGCCCGATGTGTCGGTGCCCGATGTGTCGTTGGCGATCGGATCGGCACCGGCACGACCGGACGACCCGGTGGCCACCTGGACTGCGCCGGTCGGCGGATCGGCCACGTCGGTCAGCAACAGCAGCGGCGCGGCGACGTCGATCAGCGCCGGCTCGTCGCCAGTGTCGACGTCGCCTGCTCCGATGTCCTCGGCTGCGACGATCCCGGTGGAGGTACTCGTGTCGGAGCTTGAGTCGTCGACGAAATCGTCATCGTTCGATGACCCATCGACCTCGTCCTGATCGACCGCCGGCGGTGCCGGGTCGACACGGTTGGCGAGCGAATTGGCGAACAAGCTCGACGCCATGACCGGAATCGGTTCGGGCCGCGGGAGTGTCTCAGCAGCGGCAACGAGCGCCTTCGCGAACTCGGGGGCTGTCCACCGATCCTCCGAGTCGGGACGGCCACCACGTTCGAGGACGGATGCGAGCGATCCCATGTCGGCGGTGACCGGCATCAGCTTGCCGACACGAGCAGCCAGCGTCGACACGGTGGACTCGCCAGCGAAGGGCACTTTGCCGGTGATCGACTCGGTCAGACACAGCGACAGCGCGTACACGTCGGTCTTCGCGTCGACCTCGAGTCCGAGCGCTTGTTCGGGGGACGAGTATCGCGCGACGTGCGTGGCGACCGTTGCGGGTTCGTCCCAGGCCTCGGCACCGAGGAGTTGCGCCATCGCGAAGTCGACGATGCGCAATCGTGCGTCCTCGCCGAACACGAGTTTCGATGGCGTGATCTCGGTGTGGATCACTCCGTGTCCGTGGGCGGCCTCGAGCGCCCGACACGCCTCGAGGCCCACGACGAGAGCCTGCGACGGGGCGAGCAACCGGCCGCGATCGAGCAGATCGCGCAAGCTGCCACCGCCGAGGTACTCCACGACCCAGTACATCGTGGGCTCGCCGGCGAACTCGGTCTCGCCCCAGTCGAGCACGGACGCGATGTTCGGATGGCTGAGCGACATCGCGACCTCGACCTGTCGTCGAAAGGCCTGGCGGAACGCAGAGGTGACCGCCAGTTCCGGACGCACGATCTTCACGGTCACGGGACGGCTCGCCTCGGTGTCGATCGCCTCGGCGATCACCGTGTTGGCGCCGGCGCTGACGACGTTGTCGATGCGAAAGCGATCGCCCAGAACTCGCCCGACGAGCATGCTCGTGCCGGTCGGTGTCGGGTCGGGTGTGTCGTCATCCACAGCGGACGAAACGCTATCGCCTGAGCAAGTCGCGTGGCGGGCAGGCATCATGGGAGATGTGACCGATCGCGTGACCGACCCCGACGACACCGCCGTCGATGATCTCGTTCCGACCCCCGGCGACGATTCCGAGGCGTCCGCCGAATCCGACACGCCGACCGAGCGCCCCAAACGTCGCCTCGACCGTGGCTTGTTGATATCGAGCTTGGCGATCGCAATCGGCCTGATGTTGGTGATCTTCGGTCTGACCACTGCCTTGACCGGCGATGACGGCATCGACCGCCCGGAAGCAATCGAGTCGGTGCAACCGGTCGAGAACGCCGTACAGGTCCTCCAGCAGGAACGTGTCGTCGTCGATCTGAAACCCGGCTACGAGGCCCGTCTGGTGATCGACGGCATCGAACTGCCGACCTCGGTGATCGGACAGTCGGATGTCGATCCGTTCGAGCAGGCCCTGCCGGGCCAGCAGGTCGACCTTCCGACCACGGCGGTGTTCGATCCTGGCAACGCCGTGATCTCGTTCCAGCCGGTCGAGGGTGCCCTGATCGAGACGTTCACCCAGGGCATCCATGAAGCCCGCGTGATCTTCTGGCGGATCGAGGATGGCCCCGAGCAGGCGTTGAGCTACCGCTGGGAATTCAACGTCATCTGATCCCTGTTCAGGACGGCGGAAGTTCGCCGGTGGCGAGGAGGTGCTCGAATCCCGCTTCGTCGAGGATCGGCACGCCGAGCGACTCCGCTTTGGTGAGCTTGCTGGCACCCGCCGACTCTCCGACGACCAGCGCGAACGTCTTCTTGCTGACACTGCCGGGGCTCGTTCCGCCGCGTGAGGTGATCGCTTCCTCGGCCTGTTCGCGGTTGTAGTTGGCGAGCGTGCCGGTGACCACGACCGTCTTGGCGTCCAGGGTCTGTGGCGTCTCGGCGCGAACTGCCGCTGCAGCTTCGGCCGCAGCCGGATCGCCGAAGTTCACGCCGGCCACACGCAGCCTGTCGATGTAGGCGCGGTTCGTGTCCTGTCCGAACCAGCTCACGATCGTGGTGGCGATCACCTCGCCGACGCCCTCGACCGCGGCCAGTTCCTCGACCGACTTCGACACGATCGCATCGAGCGTGTGGAACGCGTTCGTCAGCGCCAGCGATGCGGCCGGCCCGAGGTGACGAACCCCGAGTGCGGTGAGCAGCTTCGGGAGCGGTCGCTGCTTCGACTTCTCGATCTCGGCGACCAGGTTCTGCGCGCTCGTCGGACCCACCCGATCGAGGTCGACGAGTTGCTCGACGGTGAGCGAGTAGAGATCGGCCGGATCGCGGACGAGACCAGCGGCGGTGAGCTTCTCGACCATCTGCTCGCCGAGGCCCTCGATGTCCATGCCGCCGCGTGAAGCAAAGTACGCGATCTTCTGGTCGCGCTGGGCCGGGCAGTCAGGGGCAACGCAGCGAGTGTCGGCTTCACCCTCGGGCCGGACCAACGGGTTGCCGCAACGCGGGCAGTGCGTTGGGAACACCCAGGGCTCGCTGCCCTTCGGCCGCAACGACAGCACCGGCCCGACCACTTCAGGGATCACGTCGCCTGCCTTGCGGACCACGACCGTGTCACCCGGGCGAACGTCCTTGACCGCCACTTGATCCTGGTTGTGGAGCGTCGCCATGCCGACGGTGGACCCGCCGACGAAGACCGGCTCGAGCACGGCGAACGGCGTGGCCCGGCCGGTGCGCCCGACCGAGACCATGATGTCGCGCAGCAGCGTCGTGCGTTCCTCGGGCGGGAACTTGTAGGCGATCGCCCACCGGGGCGCCCGGGACGTGACACCCAACCGCTCGCGCTGTTCGGTGTCGTCGAGCTTGATGACCACGCCATCGATCTCGTAGTCGAGATCGTGGCGATGCTCCTGCCAGTGCAGGCAGTGCGCAGCCACCTCGTCGATGGTGGTGAAGGTCCGGACGTGGTCGTTGACGGCGAAGCCGAGGCTCGCGGCGAACTCCAACATCGCCACATGGCTGGTGAACTCGGGCCCGCCCGACACCTCACCGAGCTGATAACTGAAGAACGACAGGTTGCGGCTGGCCGTGACAGCCGGATCCTTCTGACGAAGGCTGCCCGCTGCCGAGTTGCGGGGGTTGACGAACGTCTTCTCCCCTGCTTCCACGGCACGCTCGTTGAGCTGCTCGAAGCTCGACCGGGTCATGTACACCTCGCCACGCACCTCGACCACCTCCGGCGCTCCCTCGGGAAGGTCGTGGGGAACGTCACCGATCGTGGCCACATTGGCGGTCACGTCCTCCCCCACCCGACCGTCACCACGGGTCGCAGCCTGCACGAATCGACCGCCCTCGTAACGCAGACTGATGGCAAGGCCATCGAACTTCAACTCGCACACGAACGTCGGGACGCCACCATCGAGCCCCTTCATCACCCGCTCGGCCCAGGCACGGAGTTCGTCCGCGTCCATGGCATTGTCCAGGCTCATCATCGGCACTCGGTGCACGACCGGCGAGAACGCGGTGCTGATCGCGCCGCCGATCAGCCCGGTCGGCGAATCGTCGACGACCAGATCGGGGTGATCCGCTTCGATCTGACGCAGCTCGCGGACGAGGGTGTCGTAGTCGGCGTCGCTGATCTCGGGGTCGTCGAGCGTGTGATACCGCTCGTTGTGGTGGGCGATCTGCGACCGGAGTTCATCGACCCGGAGCGCCGAGGGGTTCGCTGCGTCGAGCGAAGCGATCGCCGTGTCGTCACCGTTCTCGGTCATCGTCGCCCGAGGCTAGGACGTGAACCCGAGACGCGAACCGATGGTGCGCTGCAGCATCAGGCGCCGAGAGCGAAACGGGTGGCCGACGATTGGTCCTGGACACGCTTGCCGACCTCGGCGGTGAGCCGGGCGATCCGACGAGCCACCGACGCCGAGTGCATCGCCAGCCCGCACTGTGGGGTGACGATGCTCTGGCGACGCAGCAGCACCGGGTCGCAGCCCCGTCGGACCAGGCTGCACCAGAGATCACTCAAGGCACGCCACTGCCGTTCCGACGTCGACGGTACGGGCCCGTCGGTGGCAGTCACACCCCATGCGATGATCCCGCCGTCAGCGAGGAATCGTGCGAGGTAACCGACCCAGTCGACGAGCTCGGGCGAGACCCGCAACGACACGACATTCGGACCGGAGGCCAGCAGCGTGGCGACATCGCACGGGGCACAACAATGGACGCCCACGACGGTGGAGGCGGGCAGCGCGGCCATCGCGCTCGACATGCGGTCGATCGCCTCGTCGGGTGGGATCGGGAAGCCCGGTTGCATCAAATCGGCGAACCATGGCTCGTCGAGCACCACCATCTGCCGCGAGTTCGGCAGGGCCTTGGTCACCACTGCTGAGATGTCGGCCAGACGATGACGAACGCTCGAGAGCGCCAACTCGAACGCGACCTCGCGATCGAGGCCGGCACGCTGGAGGGCAACACCGAGGGTGACCGGGCCGACGAATTGCCACTTGACCGCCGCACCGTCGAGGCGCACCTTGGCCGCCAGGTCGAGGAACGAGCGCAGCCCGGCGAATGCCTCGCGTTCGATATCGGTCGTGATCGTGGCGAGCGGCTTCACCGCAGCCGGGTCGGCGGTGATCGTGCCGTCGGCAGCGACACGAACGCCGGTCACCCCGACGAGCGCCTGGCCGAGCATCAGCTCCTCCGGGGACCGTCGAGGCATGGTGGGGATCGTTGCAATGTCGAACTCGCCGATCGCGAATGCGGCCGCTGCGGCAGGATCGAGATGCGGGAGGCTTCCGATGCCCGCGGTGGCGCCGTCAGCGAACGCCGAGCGGGTGGCGGTGCGCAGACGGACTCCATTCTCGGATTCGCTCACGACCACACCTCCCATCGGTGATTTCCCCCTACGACTGTGCCAGTCCGACAGGCGCCGAACTGGGATCCGTGCATCGTTTCATGCGATGCGTCACAGGGCCGAATCCATTCCTGGTGACCATCGACACAGCACCCACGTGCCATTCCCGACGCCATGTGTGCCGCAGGCCGACCCGGGATGAGTGGTTCGATGCGACCAGATGCCGACGAACGCTGTGCCGATTCCGCCATGAGCACGGCAACCTGTGGAGATGGTGACAGCTGCGCAGGACCAGGTCGATCGGTTTGCTGGCTTCACGCCGTGGGTGGCCCGATTGGCATGGATCCTCGTTGCGGTGATCGGCGGCAGCGCGGTGGAGTCGGCCGTCGACGGTCGGAGTTCGGCCATCGCGTGGACGGCGGCGATCGGTGGATGGGCCCTCTGGGCTGTCGGCGCCCTCGGTCTGGCCATTGCTTCCGTCTGGTCGCTGACGGTCGTACGCATCGTGGTGCCCCTGTCGTTGATCGCAACGATCACCGCCGGAATCGGCGGAGCGACCGCCATCGATCTCGTGCTGCTGGGTGGTCCGGCGGTCGTCGCGGCAGCGGCGGTGATGACAGCCGAGTTCGGGCGCCAATGGGTGCAGGCATCGGCCTACGGCGACGAAGGCCGGTGTGCTTCTGTGCGTTCTTGCACTCGCGGGCGCCGTGCTGCTGGGGCCCCGATGGCACCGGCTGTCGCTGCGATGGTTCGTGCTCGTTCCCGCCGGTGTGGTCGTCCACGATCCGGTCGTCTTGGCCGACACGTTCCCGCTTCGCACGGCGCAGGTGGCCTCGATCAGGCTCGCTGCGGCCGATACCGAGGCGGCCGACCTCACCGGGCCGGCCAGTGGCTACGCCGTCGAGGTCGCCACGACCGAGTCGGTCACCGCGGTGTTCGCGTTCACGCCGGCGGAACCCAACGGCAAGGCCATCCACCTGCGATCGTTCCTGATCGCACCGAGCCGACCCGGTCGGGCATTGCGCTCGGCTCGGGCCCGCGGCCTGCCCGTGGCGTGAAAATCGACCGAAATCAGCGGCAGATGCCGCCGCCGAGGACCCGTCTGTTCGTGGGGTCGTAGGCCACGACGCTCTGGCCGGGGGCGATCCGCCGCTGCGGGTCGTCCCAGCGCACGATGATCGAAGCGTCGCCGGCGGCAGCGATCGTCGCGGGCAGCGCACGTCCGTGGGCGCTGCACTGCACCAGCACCGGGCCGTCGGCGGCACCATCGACCCAGCTCATCCGGTCGACCTCCAGGTCGTCGCGAAGTAGGTCGGCGTCGCTGCCGACGGTGACGGTCGCTGACGTCATGTCGACGTCGAGGACGTAGCGCTTCGGACCGCCGCCGGGCAAGCCGATGCCTTTGCGTTGGCCGACGGTGACCAGTTCGACCGACTCGACCTCGCCGAGACGCGTGCCGTCGGTGTCGACGACCGTGCCCGACCGGAACGGGATGCGATCGCCGAGAAACGCGGTGCGGCCGCCCGTGGACGTGATGAAGCACACATCCTGACTGTCGGGCTTGGTAGCCGTGCGCAGGTCGATCGAGGCAGCGAGCGCGCGGAGATCGGTCTTCTGCATCCCGCCGACCGGGAACATCGTGCGGGAGAGCTGCGCCTGATCGAGCATGTGGACGACGTAGCTCTGGTCCTTTGCCGCGTCCGAGCCGCGCTCGAGCGTGTAGTGACCGTCCGTGTTGCGGCCGATGTTGGCGTGGTGGCCGGTGGCAACGGCGTCGAAGCCGAGCAGGTCGGCTCGCTCGGCGAGGCGGGCGAACTTGACCGACCGGTTGCACTCGATGCACGGGTTCGGTGTGACGCCGCGGGTGTGCGCGTCGATGTACGGGGCGACGACGTGTTCGTCGAAGTCGTCGCCGAAGTTGAACACCAGGTGGTCGATGCCGAGCTGCTGGGCCACCCGGCGGGCGTCGTCGACATCGGACACCGAGCAGCAACCGGTGTCGCTGTCGCCGCCCCACAGCTTCATCGTGACCCCGACGACCTCGTGGCCCGCCTGTTGGAGGAGCAGCGCCGCCACGGACGAGTCGACCCCGCCCGACATCGCGCACATCACCTTCACGATGCGCTCACGATCGAGTCGGGAGCTACCGGCACGGACGCACCAGCCGATGTGGACGTCGAGCGGCGGCGGAGCTGGTCGACGGACGCGCCGATCACGTCGACGGCCCGTTCGATGTCGGCCGCCCTGGTGGTGTGACCGAGCGTGAGCCGGAGTGCCCCGAGAGCGATCGACCGGTCGACGCCCATCGCTGCGAGAACGTGCGACGGCTCCATCGCTCCGCTCGCGCAGGCCGAAGCGGCCGACGCGCACACGTCGGCCTCGTCGAGCAGGAACAGCAGCGCCTCGGATTCGATGCCGGTGATGCATACGTGGGCCGAACCGGCGACCTTGTGTTCAGGGGGCACAGTTTCGGTCACGCCCTCGAGACGGTGCCGGAGGCCGGTGACCAGCAGGTCGCGCAACGCCGCCAACCGAGCGTTCTCGTCGACCCGCTCGCGATCGGTGAGGTCGAGCGCAACTGCGGCAGCGACGATGCCGGCGGTGTTGTGAGTGCCGCTGCGCCGTTCGCGTTCCTGGCCGCCACCGATGATCAACGGGTCGACCTTCGGTCCGCCGCGCTCGACGAGCACGCCAACACCCTTCGGACCGCCGAACTTGTGAGCGCTCAGCGACAGCAGATCGACGTGGGGCGTGATGTCGCGTAGGTCGAGCCAGCACGGCGACTGCACGGCGTCGGTGTGCAACAGCGCGTTCGGGGCGTGACGACGCACGACCCGGGCGACTTCGGCGATGTCGGTGATCGTGCCGACCTCGTTGTTGACCGCCATCACGCTGACGATCGTGACGTCGGGAGTCGCGTCGAGCAGTGCCGCCAGCTCATCCAGGTCGACTCGGCCGAACGCATCGACGCCGATGACACGGCCCTGATCGCCAGGTTGATCGGCAGGGTGATCGGAAAGGTGTGCGACGACGTGGAGGACGGCGTGGTGCTCGACCGCCGGACACACCGCGATCCCACCCCGACGGGCGATCGCCCCCGTGATCGCCATGTTGTCGCTCTCCGTTCCGCAGCCGGTGAAGACGACCTCGTTCGGATGGCAGCCGACGACGCGGGCGACCGTGTCGCGGGCCTCGTCGACGGCCTGGCGGGCTCGGCGGGCGAAGCGGTGCGAGCCCGACGGGTTGGCGTACAGCTCCGACAGGTACGGCATCATCGCCTCGACCGCCTCGGCGCGCATCGGCGTCGAGGCAGCATGGTCGAGGTAGGTGATGGCCGGCTCCGTCACCCACCACACGCTACCGATTACATCAGGGGTCAGACCCGCGATGTAATCGGCCGTAGCCTCGGGATGGTGCGGGGATACGACCAGCGTTCGTACGGCGAGGGGTTCGCCGACGTGTACGACGAGTGGTACGCCGACGTCACCGACGTCGAGGCCACCGTGACGCTCATGGTCGAGCTCGCCGGCGCCGAGGGTCGGGTGCTCGAACTCGGCGTCGGTACCGGGCGACTCGCCGTGCCGATGGCGGATGCTCGTCTCCACGTGGTCGGTATCGACAGCAGTGAGGCGATGCTCGCCAAGCTCGCCGAGCGCGACACTCATCAACGGGTCGAATCGATCCTCGGTGACATGATCAACGACCTGCCCGACGGGAACTTCGACGCAGTCCTGATCGCCTACAACACGATCTTCAACCTCCTCGGCGAGGGCGAACAGCAACATCTCTTCGATCAGGTTGCGGCACGGCTCGCGCCGACTGGCGCATTCGTCGTCGAAGCATTCGTCCCCGAGTTCCAGCCGGGTGACGAGTCGTCCGAGGTGAGCGTTCGCTCGATGGCCGTCGACCACGTCGTGCTCTCCGTGTCGGTCAACCGGCCCGACGAGCAGTTCGCCGAGGGGCAGTTCGTGCAGTTCTCCGAGTCCGGCGGAGTCCGACTCCGGCCAT
>CAJDUH010000029.1_pt1 | contig 19285 bp, 22 predicted proteins | sample 7389931 | NCBI WGS metagenome assembly CAJDUH01 (sample SAMEA7055663, study PRJEB34461) | soil metagenome | biome: terrestrial ecosystem; feature: Peninsula; material: soil | place: Antarctica | collected 2016 | reverse complement strand
AACACCAAGGTGTTCTTCGGTGAGATGATCCCCAATCCCAAGAACGACGTCTTCGACGTCGAAGGTGTGTCGGCCGTGGCCCATGCGAACGGCATCCCGCTGATGGTCGACAACACGGTGCCGACGCCGTTCCTGATCCGGCCGCTCGAATGGGGCGCCGACATCGTGATCCACAGCCTCACCAAGTTCATGGGTGGTCACCCAGGTCCGTGACAAGACCACCAAACCGCTCCTCACCGCCTATCGCGGCGTCGTGTTCGGCTTGATCGCCGCTTCCCACTGCGAGAGATCGTCGGGGTCGTCGACGAAGGTGACCTCGATACCGAACTTCGGAAGTGTGTAGTGCAGCAGGTTGTAGGTGCCGCCGTACAGCGATGGCGAGGCGACGACGTGGTCCCCCGCCTCGCACAGCGTCATGAACGCGAGCGTCTCGGCGGCCTGGCCGGAGGCGACGGCGAGCGTGCCCGGCAGGCCAACAGCCGTCATGCAACCACCTTCGAGCGCGTTGACCCGGGCCTCCAACGCGGCCTGCGTCGGGTTCATGATGCGGGTGTAGATGTTGCCGATCTCGGCGAGACCGAACAGGTTCGCCGCGTGGTCGGTATCGCGGAACTCGTAGGCGGTCGTCTGATAGATCGGCACCGCCCGGGCGCCAGTCGTCGGGTCGGCCTCGCCGCCGACGTGGATCTGCTTGGTCTCGAAACCCCAGGAGTCGCTCATAGGGCGGGCACGCTACCCGCCAATACCCGACCTCACAAGTCGGGTTTACAGGAGGCTGGCCACGAGCCCAGCCTGGCCGAGGTGATAGGTGACCATGATCGTGACCGGCATCCACGGCGCCTTCGACACGAACTGGCGCCAGCCGAGCACGGAATCGGATGCGACGAACAACGCGGCGCCGAGGATCGCCCACGTACTGCCCGTTGCCATCGCTGCGCAGAACATCACCGAGATCGCGAGCAGATAGGTCATCACTGCGGGGCCGAGCGTGCGTTCCTTGCGGCGTGCGGCCAGCACGATACGAATGCCGACGGCTACGGCGAGCACGGCCATCATCAGCGCACCGACCGCGAACGCCGCCACCGACCAGTCGTCGAACTCGAGGAATCCGAACGTGTAGGCGAGGTGAGCGAGTAGGAACGACAAGAGACCGGGCACGAAGTACCGATCCCCGTAGAGCAGGAACACGTCACCGGCGAGCGAACACACCAGCGCCACCACGAACCACGCCCGCACCAGCTGATCAGCCGGCTCGAGCGCGATCGCCACGGCAATGAGGGCGATCAGCGCGAGCGGCTTGCTCCACACCTCGGTGCGGCGACGCCCGTCCGATAATCGGCTCCACCAGTTCGCCACCGCAGCGACCGCGAACACACCAGCGAATGCCCACGCTGCGTCGTTCATGTCGAGACCTTCCCTTCAGCTCGCTGAGGGGGAGCTCCTCAGCCTCCGGAGATGTCGGAGACCTTCTGCTTGCCGGCGCTGATGAACGGCATCATGCTGCGCAACTCGCCACCGATCTCCTCGATCGGGTGCGCCTTGCCCTCGTCCTGGAGGCGCTTGTAGTTCGGGCGGCCGGCCTCGGACTCGGCGATCCACTCGGCGGCGAACTGGCCGCTCTGGATCTCACCGAGGATCTTCTTCATCTCGGCCTTCGTGGCCTCGGTGACCACTCGCGGGCCTCGGGTGAGGTCGCCGTATTCGGCGGTGTCGGAGATCGAGTAGCGCATCCCGGCGATGCCCTCTTCGTACATGAGGTCGACGATGAGCTTCACCTCGTGGAGGCACTCGAAGTACGCCATCTCCGGCGCGTAGCCGGCCTCGGTCAGCGTTTCGAATCCGGCTCGCACCAGCGCAGTGACGCCGCCGCACAACACGGCCTGCTCACCGAACAGGTCGGTCTCGGTCTCCTCGGAGAACGTGGTCTCGATCACACCGGCGCGGGTGCCGCCGATCGCATCGGCGTACGACATCGCGGTGGCGCGGGCGGTACCGGTGGCATCCTGCTCGACGGCGATCAGCGCCGGCACGCCGCCGCCCTCGGTGTAGGTACGGCGCACGAGGTGGCCGGGACCCTTCGGGGCGATCATGATCACATCACAGCCGGCGGGCGGCTGGATGCGGTCGAAGCGGATGTTGAAGCCGTGGGCGAACGCAAGGGCCTTGCCGTCGGTCAGGTGCGACGCGATGTTGGCGTCGTAGATCGCCTTCTGCTCGGTGTCGGGCGCGAGCAGCATGATCACGTCGGCCCACTCGGAGGCTTCGTCGATGGTCATCACGGTGAGCCCGGCGGCCTCTGCCTTGGCAGCCGACGACGACTCGGGCCGGAGGCCGACGACGACGTCGACGCCCGATTCCTTCAAGTTGAGCGCGTGGGCGTGGCCCTGCGAGCCGTAGCCGATGACGGCGACCTTCTTTGCCCGGATGATCGAAGGATCTGCATCCTCGGCGTAGTACACGGTGACGGCCATGTCAGCCAGCCTTTCCAGTTGTGGGAGTGGGGTGCACGGCGCGCAGTCGTGCGCCGCGATCGAGTTTCGGAAGCGCGACCCGTCCGGTGCGCTGGAGCTCAACGATGCCATATCCGTCGAGCAAATCCTCAAAATCGTCGAGCTTGTCCGGGTGGCCTTCGAGGCTGACGGTGAGGGCGGCTTCGGCGACGGCGATGATCTTGCCCTCGAAGATGTTGATCAGCTCGACGACCTTGCCTCGTTGATCGTCTGGAGCCTTGACCGTGGCGATCAGCAGTTCACGCTCGACGGAGCGACGCGGGTCGAGTTCGGAGATCTTCACCACGTCGATCAGCTTGAACAGCTGCTTGGTGATCTGTTCGAGCGGCGTCGACTCGACGTCGACGACGATGGTGATGCGGCTCATCCCGTCGTCCTCGGCCGGAGCAACTGCCAGCGAGAAGATGTTGAATCCGCGACGGGCGAACAGTCCGGCGACGCGGGCGAGCACACCGGGGCGGTTCTGGACGAGCACGGACAAGATGTGGTGGTTGAGGGTCTGGCCCCCGTACTGGTTGATCGTGGTCATGACGTCAAGCTCTCGACTCGGTCGTGCTGGGTGGGGTGGAGGATCAAATCGTCATTGCTGGCCCCGGCCGGCACCATCGGGAAGACCTTCTCGGAGGCATCGGTACGGAACTCGATGACGACGCTGCGATCCTTGATCGAGTTCGCCTTCTCGATGGCCGGACCGACCTCCTCCGGCGACTCGACGAGGATGCCGACGCAGCCCATCGACTCGGCCCACATCACGAAGTCGGGGACCTTGGCGTTCAGGTACACCTCGGAGTAGCGCTCGTCGTAGAACATCTCCTGCCACTGACGCACCATGCCGAGATAGCTGTTGTTGAGCAGCGCCACCTTGATCGGCAGACCCTCGACCGTGGCCGTCACCAGCTCCTGGGCGGTCATCTGGAAACAGCCGTCGCCGTCGACGGCCCAGACGTCGCACTCGGGCTTGGCTGCTTTGGCGCCGATCGCGGCGGGGATCGAGAAGCCCATCGTGCCGAGCCCGCCCGAGTTCACCCAGGTGTAGGGCTCGTTGAACTCGAAGAACTGCGAGGTGTACATCTGGTGCTGGCCGACGCCAGAGGCCACGATCGTGTGCGGCGAGGCAAGCCGGTTGAGCTCCTCGATGCAGTACTGCGGCTTCAGCGTAGGTCATCGGGAACTGCTCGCGCCAACCCGACACCTTGCTCTTCCATGCCGACGTGTCGGCCTGGGTGCTCCCCGCAGCGATCATCGCCTTGATCTCGCGGATGATCTCCTCGATGACGTACTTCGCGTCGCCGACGATCGGCACGTCGGGGCGGCGAACCTTGCCCTGTTCGGCGGGGTCGATGTCGACGTGGATCACCTTGGCCTCTTGTGCGAACGCATCGACCTTGCCGGTGATGCGGTCGTCGAACCGGGCGCCGAGCGTGATCAGGAGATCGGACTTCTGCATCGCGGTGATCGCCGTGGCATTGCCGTGCATGCCGGGCATCCCGAGGCACAACGGGTGGTTGTCGGGGAACGCCCCGCGGGCCATCAGCGTGGTGACGACGTAGCTGTCGATCAGCTCCGCCAGTTCCCGGAGCGCTTCGGCCGCACGCGACTTGAGGATGCCTCCACCGGCGTAGATGATCGGGCGCTCCGACGCCATGATCAGCCGCGCTGCCTCTTTGATCATGCGAGGGTGGCCCTTCACGTTGGGGCGATAGCCGGGCAGTGAATCGAGCACCTCCTGATCGGTCGGCCAGTACCACTCCATCGTGTTGGTCAGGCAATCTTTCGGGACGTCGATCAACGTCGGCCCCGGGCGGCCGGTGGTCGCGATGTGGAACGCTTGGCGAACCGCCATCGGGATGTCGTCGGCCGACATCACGAGTTCGTTGTGCTTCGTACACGACCGTGTGATGCCGACGGTGTCGCACTCTTGGAATGCGTCCGATCCGATGGCGGCGGTCGGCACCTGTCCGGTGATCGCAACCATCGGCACCGAATCCATGTAGGCGTCCATCAGGGGGGTCACGAGGTTGGTGGCCGCCGGCCCCGAGGTCACCATTGCGACGCCGGGCTTGCCGGACACGTGGGCGTAGCCCTCGGCCATGTGGCCGGCGCCCTGCTCGTGTCGCACGAGGATGTGCCGGATCGAGCTGTCCATCAGCGGGTCGTAGGCGGGCAGGATGCAGCCGCCGGGATAGCCGAAGATCAGTTCGACGTTCTCGTGCTCGAGTGCTCGGATCAGCGCCTCGGCGCCGGTGAGTCGTTCGGTCATGTCGTTGCCTTTGTGTGCTGGTGATCGGTGTGGAGTGGAGTTCGAAGTCTGGGTCGGATGGAAATCAGTGCCGAAAAAGCAAACGACCTCCCGTCTGGGAGGTCGGAGCACGCGCAGCGGTATGCCGGGCGTGCTACTGAATGAGTACTACGAGCAGGTTCGAAAATGCAGGGGTGGTCGTAGACACGCTGAACATCATAGTCCTCATCGGCGCGATGTTGGCAAGTCATGAGGCGCGCAGGCGATTCACGACAATGCGCATGCGGTTGCCCGGCTGGGCCTCGTTCGTGATCGACATGAACGAACGTGTCGGCTTGCCGTTCCCTCAGATCGAACTGACCCCGGGCATCGTCGAGGTGTGATCGTCGCCATCTAGGGTGACCACCCATGGCTGCAACGCTGATGGACGGCAACGCTCTGCGCGACGAACTGATCGCTGGACTCCGGGATCGAATCGAACGGGCAGGGTCACCCGACATCTGCTTGGCGACCGTGCTGGTCGGCGACGACGGCCCGAGTCATCGCTACGTCAAGATGAAGCACCAGAAGGCCGCCGAGGCGGGCCTGGCGTCTCGACACGTCGATCTTCCGGCGACCGCGACCCAGGTCGAGGTCGAGTCGGTCGTTCGTGGTCTCGCGCTGGACGACGACGTGCACGGCATCCTCGTGCAGTTGCCGCTGCCTGACGGTCTGGACGCCGAGCCCGTGATCGACCTGATCCCGCCGGAGAAGGACGTCGACGGATTGACCGAGCGGTCGATGGGACGATTGGTGCGAGGCCGTCCGGGTCTGGTCGGATGCACGCCGCTCGGGGTGATGCGGCTCCTCGAGCGCTACGACATCGCCACCAGCGGGAAGCGGGCCGTGGTGATCGGGCGGTCGACATTGGTCGGGTTGCCCCTGTCGTTGTTGCTCGCCCGCAAAGGGGTGGACGCCACGGTGACGCTCGCCCATTCGCGAACGCCCGACATGGCCGCCGTCGTTCGTGAGGCCGACATCGTGGTGGGCGCTGCGGGCAACGCGCGCATGATCACCGCCGACATGGTGAAGCCGGGTGCGACGGTGATCGATGTGGGAGTCTCACGCACCGAATCGGGCATCGTCGGCGACGTCGACTTCGGCCCCGTGGCGGAGGTGGCCGGATTCATCACGCCGATGCCCGGCGGCACCGGTCCGATGACGATCGCCTGCCTCCTCGAGAACACCCTGACCGCCGCCCAACTCCAAGGCGCCTTCCCCGACTGACATCACCCCGCCCATCGAAGTCCCCCCTGCCCTGGGCACCGGGGACCAGCGTGGTCCCCCGTGCCCAGGGCAGGGGGAACCACGATCGGGGTACTCGACGCTGACCGATCGAGGTGCTCCAACACCCGATCACGCAGCCCTGCAAATGTGGTCGACTCGGCCGCCCGGACACGGCCGCGACGGGCGATTCGGCGTACCGAACGCAACTCACTCAGCCCGTACCGCTGGGCCAGGTCAGTGCTCGTTCCCACACGAAACTCCACAGCCAACGTGATCACGAGGGTGCGTGCGTCGTCGCTCACCTTTCCGTTCAAGGACCGCAGGTCGTCGATCGGTCGACCCGTGACCGCCGCAACAGCCCGCTCGATGTCCGCGCACCCGGTTGGCGTCAGTGGTGGCAGCGCTCCACGCCCGCGCCGATCGCTCGGCTGGGGCGTGAGGACGTACCGCTCGTAGGAATCGGCATCGAAGCCGTCCGTCACCAGACCGGTGGCGAGCCATGGAGGCGCCGGTCGGCGGTCACACAACGCTCCGAGACTCGACCACCGATAACCCACCAGCCCGGCAGCTCCGACGATCGGGAGTGGATTGCGGTGGATGTATCGGGCTGTCTGCGCCAGCTGAGCATCGGACGTGATCGGCTCGCTGAAGTAGCGGGCGGTGAACAGCGGGCCGCTGCGATCTGTCCACCCGTTGTACACCGAGGCGTAGCGCATTCCGAGCCGCCGCATGGCCTCCGGCAATCCACCGTGGGGAACGCGCACGAGCTTGTGCACATGATTGGTCATCCAGGCATAGGCATGCAGTTCGATGCCCGACCGTTCGAACGCGTCAGCCATGAACTCTTCGAAGACGGTGCGATGGCTGACTGCACTGAAGATGTCTTGACCATCGGCGCCCTTGTGGACGATGTGGAACCACTCACTGCTCTCGAGATCTCGTCGACGACTCATGCATTGAGCATGACGAACGCCTGTCACAGAGTTCGTGGTCCACGCTGCCCTGGGCACGGGGGACTTCGCTGGTCCCCGCTGCCCTGGGCACGGGGGACTTTGTCAGCCGGCTTCGGAGTGGGTGACGGGCTGCTCGCCCATCCACTCGCGCAGGGTGTTCTTCATCTTGGTCTGCTGGATGAACAGGTCGCTCTCAGCGGGGGACTCACCGGCTGCCTGCGGGGCCTTGAGGTAGAAGCTCAGCCATTCCTGCACGCCCGACTCTCCGGCACGGTGAGCGAGGTCCATGAACAGCGCGAGGTCGAGCACGATCGGCGCCGCGAGGATCGAGTCGCGACAGAGGAAGTCGACCTTGATCTGCATCGGGTAGCCGAGCCAACCGAAGATGTCGAGGTTGTCCCAGCCTTCCTTGTTGTCGCCCCGGGGCGGGTAGTAGTTGATGCGCACCACGTGGTCGATGTTGCCGTACAGGTCGGGGTACACCTCGGGCTGCAGGATGCCGTCGAGCACGCCGAGCTTGGAGACTTCCTTGCTCTTGAAGTTCTCCGGATCGTCGAGCACTTCGCCGTCACGGTTGCCGAGGATGTTGGTGGAATACCAGCCGCGCAGGCCGAGCATGCGGGCCTTGAGCCCGGGGGCGAGGATCGTCTTCATCCAGGTCTGGCCGGTCTTGAAGTCCTTGCCAGCGATCGGCACCCCACGGGTCTTCGACAGCTCGATCATGCACGGCAGGTCGACCGACAGGTTCGGTGCGCCGTTGGCGTACGGCACATCGGACTGGAGCGCGGCGTAGACGTAGATCTGGCTCGGCGAGATGTTCGAGTCGTTGTCACGCAATCCCTGCTCGAACGACTCGACGGTGGCGTGCACGTCGGAGGCCTCCTGATAGGCCTCGGTCGAGCCGCACCACACCATGACGAGACGGTCGCAGTCGTTGGCAGCCTTGAAGTTGGCGATGTCGTCCATGATCGCCATCGCCTGGTCCCATTTGTTGTCGATCTTCTTGACCCGGACGCCCTCGAGACGCGACACCCAGCGCTGGTCGAACACGGCCTCCATCGGAATGATCGCTTCGAGTTCGCTCGAGATCGCGTTGAGGTCTTCGTTGTTCAACACGCCGGCGGTGCGCGCCGCTTCGAGCGCGTTCGGCGAGATCGGATCCCAGCCGCCGAACACGATGTCGTCGAGGCCGGCCAGCGGCGCGAACTCCTTGATCATCGGGTTGCGGTTCTCGTCCTTCGTGCCGAGGCGGATGTGCGCCATCTGGCTGATCGAGCCGATCGGCGGATGCAGGCCCTTGCGGGCGGCGATCACACCGGCGATGAAGGTGGACGAAACGGCGCCCATGCCGGGCGTGAGGACACCGAGCTTGCCGGTGGCGGGAGCGATCTGTCGTGCGGTCATTCCCTCGATGATAAGTGATCATTCACGACACATGCTGATTGTGAAGCAAATCGAATGTATCTTCCACCAGGTGCGTCCGCTTCCCGACCTGTCGATCCGTCAGCTCGAATACCTCGTCGCGGTCGCCGAAGCCCCATCATGGGCGGTCGCCGCAGACCGTGTCGGCGTGAGCCCGTCGGCGCTCTCGCAGGGACTGGCCGAGTTGGAACGGCGCATCGGCGTGCCGCTGTTCGAGCGAGACGGTCGCCGACGACGCATCCGCGACAGCGCTGCTCCAGCCGTCAGTCATGCCCGGCATGTCCTGGGCCTCACTGGCGACCTTGCCGACTGGGCCGACCGACTTCGCGAAGGCCACGGGGGCCGTCTGCGCCTGGGGATGATCGATGCTGCTGCGGTCGGCCATCACTCGGACGTGGTTCGAACGTTCCGCCTGGAGCATCCCGACGTCGACCTCCGCTTGCGCGTGGCACCGTCGGCTCCCCTGATCGACCTGCTGGTCTCCGGCGACCTCGACCTCGTGGTCTGCGTGGACCCGCCGTCGGCCATCGACGGCATCGACACCGAGCCGCTGCTCACCGAGGACCTCGCCGTGTACGGACCACCGGGTGTCACCATCGGCGAACCGGCAACGTGGGGCCCGTGGGTGCTCTTCCCCGTCGGATCCCACACCCGCGCGGTGGTGGTCGATGCGCTGGCACGGCTCGGCTCACCACTCGAGGTCGCGGCAGAGAGTCACCAGCCCGAGGTGGTTCGCGAGATGGTCCGCCTCGGATCGGGCTGGACCGTGCTCCCCACGATCCAGGCCGAGCACGGCGACCGACCGCTCCCCCCTGGACGCCTGCTGACCACCCGCCGACTGGTGCTCGCGACACGACGCAACTCGGTGCGCGATCCCGCCGTCGACGAATTGGCAGAGCGACTCAGGCAGGTTTCAGCGTCACCGCCGACTCGTTGAGGTCGGAAACGTGATCGACGGCCGTTCACCTCGGCAATCAGGCTGCCGGCGTGGCGCCACCGAGCACTGCGTGCAGTTGGGCCGTGTCGACGTTGCCGCCGCACAGCACGAATGCGCTGCGCTTGCCGCGCTGATCGATCGGCTCGCTCAGGAGCCCAGCCAACGCGATCGCTCCGGCCGACTCCGCGACGTTGTGCGTGGTGCGGTAGACGATGCGCATCGCTTCGGCGGTCGCGCCGTCGGACACGGCGATGACCCGAGCGGCACCGGCGATGACTCCGGCGATCGAATCCGGGTCCGGCGAACGCGTCGCGACACCGTCGACGAAGGTGCTCGCGGACTCGGTGGTGACCACCTCGCCTCGCTCGAACGACAACAGCGTCGATGGCGCGCCGTCGGACACCACGCCCACGATCTGCGTGTCGAGTCCGAGCAGGTCGCGAACTGCGATGAGCGCATTGATCCCCGACCCCATCCCGACCGGGACGTACACGGTGTCGAGGGGGCCGGCCCCTTCGAACAACTCCAGCGCGTACGTCGCCACGCCGAGCACGAGATCGCGATGGAACGGCGGAACCGGCTCGAGTCCGCGTTCAGCCGCTACCTCGATCGAACGCTCCCGTGCCTCCTGGAAATCGGCGCCGAACTCGACGACCTCGGCACCGAGCGCCCGCATCGCAGCGTTCTTCTCGACGCTGTTTCCGTACGGGACGAAGATCGTGACCGAGCGCCTGTATTTCTGACCGGCAAAGGCGAGACTCTGACCGTGATTGCCTCGCGTGGCGCTGATCACACCGGTGACCTCTGGCCGCTCGCGCACCAGCTGGTCCATGTACACCAACCCGCCGCGCACCTTGAACGCACCGACTGGCGTGTGGTTCTCGTGCTTGACGATCACCTCCGAACCGGCGACCTCGTCGAGCATCGGCCACGAGTACTGCGGGGTCGGCGGAACGTGGCGACGCACGACCTCGGTGGCCGCATCGAGGTCGTCTCGATCGATTCTCATCGAACGACCCCTCGCTCGGTCACGACGTGGTCCATCGTGACGTCGTGATCCTCGAGCGGCAGCGTGTCGAGGATCTGTTCGGCGAAGCAGACCCCGATCGTGGTGCAGTCGGCACGAACCTGCGAGAGGAACCGGTCGTACCATCCGCCGCCCTGGCCCAACCGCTCCCCGGCTGCCGTGAACGCCAATCCCGGCACCACCACGACGTCAGGCCAGGCCGGATCGACGTCGGCCTCGGGCACCGCAGCGAGCCGGCCGGTGGCGGCGCACCACACCAACAGCGATCGGGTCTCGGGCTCGCCGGGCACCGACGTGAACGCCAGCACGGTCTCGGCAACGGCCACCGAGGGAAGCGCGATCAGATGCCGCCACAGTTCCTCGGACCGTTCGTCCCGCGCCGGCAGCGAGCGACGTAGCGTGCGCATCGAGGCTCGCAGCCCCGCCTTGGCGTCGGCGGCCGACGGGGACGCCGTTCGGTCGGTCATCGACCGGGAGCGTACAGTTGGCGTCGATGAGCGACCCGACGCAACTCCCCGACGCCAACGCCGTTCCCTTCGACTCGAAGCATTTCCGAACGGTGCTCGGCCACTTCCCCACCGGGGTGACCGTGATCACCGGGATGGCCGAAGGAGACCGGCCCCACGGCTTCACGATCGGTTCGTTCACGTCGGTGTCGCTCGATCCCCCGCTGGTCGGATTCCTCCCGCAGACCGATTCCGAGACCTGGGCGCTGATGGCCGACGCCGGCAGCTTCTGCGTCAACGTGCTCAGCGACCAGCAGAGCGATCTGTGTTGGAAGTTCGCGAAGAGCGGTACCGAGGCGTCGAGGTTCGACGGTGTCGAGTGGCACGCCGCACCGTCGGGCGCACCGGTGCTCGAACGTGCCGTCGCCTGGATCGACTGTGCTGTCGAGGAGGTCTACGAGATGGGCGACCACTACTTCGTGCTCGGACGGGTCACGGCGCTCGACGCCGACGCCGACCACGACGGCCTGCCCCCGCAGCCGCTCGTGTTCTACCGCGGCACGATCGGCGGATTCTCCGCCGAAGGCTGAAGTTCGAGGTGTGAGGCCGTGCAGATCGGACCGACAGCGACGAGACTGACGGGATGGATCGACGCCTGCAGCTCGCCCTCGGAATCGACGTGTTCTCGGTGACGTTGTTCGTCGCCATCGGGCGTCGCGAACACGAACGTGACTCCGCGATCGCGGGCTTCATCGGCACCGCTGCACCGTTCCTCATCGCCTTGGCGATCGCCTGGCTGGTATTGCGTGCCTGGCGGCGCCCCACCGATTGGCGCACCGGTGTCGGGGTCTGGGCGATCACCCTCGTCGCCGGCATGCTGCTGCGCAACCTCGTGTTCGGCGACGGCACGGCCACGGCGTTCATCATCGTCGCCGCCGCGTTCCTCGCGTTGTTCCTCGTCGGCTGGCGCTTGGCGTACGGACTCTTCGATCGGCGCCGGCAGGGAACGCTGCCGCCCGCGACGGCCTCCTAGCTAGGCGGCAGGCCAGACGTTCTGAGGGTCATTGACCACCAGCGTGCTCGACACCTTGTCCCAGATGTTCTGGTTGCGCTTGTCCCAGAAAGGCATGAGGAGCAGGATTCCGAGCGTGAACGTGATGGCGATCGACGCCACGAACCCGGCAATCAGCCCTCGCATGAACAGCATCGTGCCGAACCCGACAGGGCCACTGCCATCGGTCTTGACGACGCGCTGACCGAGGATCTTCTTCGCTGGCGTCTGGCCGTTCCCCGCCGTGAACGCCGCCCAGATCAACCAACCGATGAAGAGCGTGACGACAACGAGCACGCCCTCGAGCAGGTAGGCGAGCAACCGCATCCCGGGCGTCACGATCGTCACGCCAGGTGGAAGTGCGGGCCCTGCCAGTGCGGGCGCGTCCACATGTACCTGTGTGGCCACCCCGGGTGGCGGCGGCATCCCCGGCGGCGGGCTCGCGGGCGGTGGGGGCATGTCGGACATATCGACAACGTAGACCTCGAGCCGTCGGCTCGTCGGCGATGCCGCTGGTGGGGCAAGCTCGGCGGATGTCAGCATTGAAGATCGAGATCGACCCCACCGAGGCCGGTTTCTCCCCGGACCGACTTGCCCGCATCGACCGCCACTTTGCTGGATACGTCGAGCAGAAGAAGCTGGCTGGCTGGCACATCGCGCTGAGCCGGCGGGGCCAACTCGTCCACTCATCGACGATGGGCCACCGCGACATCGCTGCCGACCTGCCGTTCACCGACGACACGGTCGTGCGGATGTTCTCGATGTCGAAGCCGATCACGTCGGTGGCCGCCATGATGTTGTACGAGGAGGGCCTGCTCGAGCTGAAATCGCCGATCTCGACGTGGCTTCCCGAGTTCGCCGACACCCGGGTGTACCGATCGGGTTCGCATCTCGCCCCGGTGACCGAACCGCTCGTCGAGCCGATCCGGGTGTGGCATCTCCTGACGCACACGTCGGGTCTCACCTACGGCTTCCACAACACCCACGTGACCGATGCGATCTATCGGCGGGGTGGTTTCGAGTGGGGCAACCCACCGGGCGCCGATCTGGCCGAGTGCTGTGCGATGTGGGCCTCGATGCCGCTCGCGTTCCAGCCCGGCACCGAGTGGAACTACGGCGTGTCGACCGACGTGCTCGGCCGATTGGTCGAGGTCGTGTCGGGAATGCCGCTCGACGAGTTCTTCCGCACCCGCATCTTCGAACCGTTGGGGATGACCGACACCGATTTCCACGTGCACGACGACGTCATCGATCGCTTCGCGAGCTTGTACGTGCGCAACCCGGCGACCGGTGAAGCGGTGCAAGCGCCCGATGCGCTCGGCCGGGCCAGCACATCGAAGCCCACGATGCTCGGCGGAGGAGGCGGCCTCGTCGGCACCGCGCACGACTACCTCCGCTTCGCTCACATGCTGTTGAACAAGGGCGAACTCGACGGTGTGCGCCTGCTCGGGAGCCGCACGGTCGACTACATGACTCGCAACCATCTGCCCGGAGGGGCGACGCTCGAAGACTTCGGACGGCCGCTGTTCGCCGAGACGAGCTTCGACGGCGTCGGCTTCGGGCTCGGTTTCTCGGTGGTGCTCGACGCCGCCGAGAACAAGGTGATGCGCTCCGAGGGCGAGTACTCGTGGGGTGGTGCGGCGAGCACCATCTTCTGGGTCGATCCGGTCAACGAGATCGTGGCGTTGTTCCTGACCCAGCTCCTGCCGTCGAGTACCTATCCCATCCGCTCAGAAGCGCCAGCGACGAGTCGGACGCGGCGCGAGGAGGAAGCGAAGCGGACGACGAACCCGCCACCCGTAAGGGAAGCGCCAGCGACGAACCCGCTGCGTCAGAGCGTGTTGGTGATGGCGCCGGTCTCGGCGCCTTGCACGAGCTTGGCGTACTTGCCGAGTACGCCGGTGGTGTAGCGGGGCGGGTTGGGGCTCCAACCGTCCTTGCGCTTCGCGAGTTCGGTGTCATCGACGAGGAGATCGAGCGTCTTGGTCGGCACGTCCCCCACGTGCCACCCGAGAACCGGCCGTCGGTGATCAGCGCACAGTCCGACCCGCGACCTGCGCCCTTGAGCGCGCCGGTGATCGCCAGCATCTCGCGCATGCCGGGGCCACCCTTCGGGCCTTCGTAGCGGATGACGATCACCGTGCCGGGCTGGATCGAACCGGCAAGGATCGCCTCCATCGCGAACGACTCGTCGTCGAACACACGGGCAGGGCCCTCGAACTGCATCTGGTTGTCGGACAGGCCCGCAACCTTGACGACGGCACCCTTCGGAGCCAACGAGCCGGTGAGGATGTTGATGCCGCCCGCTGTGTGGATGGGCGCGTCGAGCGGGTGCACGACCACGCCGTCGGCGGCGGGTGGGTCGATCTCGGCGAGGTTCTCGGCCATCGTCTTGCCGGTCACCGTCATCACGTCGCCGTGCAGCAGCCCCGCGTCGAGCAGGACCTTCAGCACGACCGGCACGCCGCCGACGCGGTCGAGGTCGCTCATGTGGAACTTGCCGCCCGGCTTCATGTCGGCGATGTGCGGCACGCGGTCGGCGATGCGGTTGAAGTCGTCGAGGTCGAGGTCGACGCGGGCCTCGTTGGCGAGCGCCAGGAGGTGGAGCACGGCGTTCGTCGAGCCGCCGAGCGCCGAGGTGACGGCGATCGCATTCTCGAACGCCTTCTTGGTCATGATCTGGCGCGGCGTGATGCCGAGGCGGAGCAGGTTGACAACTGCGGCACCGGCGCGTTCGGCGTCGCCTTCGCGGCGGCCGTCGATCGCCGGTGGCGACGCCGTGCCGGGCAGGCTCATCCCGATGGCCTCCGCGATCGAGCTCATCGTGTTGGCGGTGAACATGCCACCGCAGGCGCCCTCACCGGGACAGGCGGTCGCCTCGATCTCGTGGAGTTCGTCCTCCGTCATCGTGCCTGCAGCGCACGCCCCGACGGCTTCGAACACGCTCGTGATGTCGGTCGCCACACCGTTGTGCTCGCCCGGCATGGTCGAGCCGTTGTAGACGAACACACTCGCCAGGTCGAGTCGAGCGGCTGCCATCAGCATGCCGGGGATCGACTTGTCGCAGCCGGCCAAACCGACGAAGCCGTCGAATCGCTCGGCATGCATCACGGTTTCGACCGAGTCCACGATCACTTCACGCGAGACGAGCGAGGCGCGCATCCCTTCGTGACCCATGGAGATGCCGTCGCTGACCGTGATCGTTCCGAACTCCATGGGGAACCCGCCGGCCTCGCGCACGCCGACCTTGGCGTGCTCGGCGAGCTTGCGGAGCGTCATGTTGCACGGCGTGACCTCGTTCCACGACGAGGCGATGCCGATCTGCGGCTTCTCCCAGTCGGCGTCACCCATCCCGACAGCGCGCAGCATCGCCCGCGACGGGGCCTTCTGCATGCCATCGGTGACGTCACGCGACCGTGGCTTCACGTCGACTGGTGTGCCAGCTGTCTTCGGGGCATCGCTCATGAACTGCACGGTAGTGGCGACAGCGCGAGGCGATCCTGGTGTTCTGCCCACCAGTCGCTGCCAGAATGGGCTGATGGCCGTCGTTCGAGAGACCAAGTTGCCGGGCGTCGGGGTGCGCCACGAGTTCACCACGGAGGACGGCGACGACATCGGAGTGCTCGTCCACCACGATGGCCGTCGCGAGATCCTCGTGTACGACTCGGATGATCCCGACAAGTGCTCGTCGATCGTTGCGTTGTCGGCTGCCGACACACGAACGGTGTCCGAGCTCCTCGGAGCGAGCCGGGTGACCGAAGCGGTCACCGCGGTGCAACAAGAGATCGAGGGCCTTGCGATCGAATGGATCGAGCTGACCACCGCCTCTCCGGCTGCCGGCGCGACGATCGGCGACGGCATGTACCGAACGAAGACCGGATCATCGATCGTCGCGGTCATTCGCGACGGCGAGTCGATTCCGGCACCGGGTCCGGAGTTCCCGATGCTGGCCGGCGACGTGATCGTCGCGGTCGGCACGGTCGACGGACTCGCCGCCATGCGCGACCTGATCCGCCGCTGACGATCGATCGATGCTGTTCGCCGCCGGCACCAGCGAGGTCGCATTGGCCTTCGTCGAGATCGGCGCGCTCATCCTCGCCCTTGCGTTGCTGTCACGGGTGGCCGGTCGCTTCGGCATCACTGCCGTCCCGCTGTACCTGATCGCCGGACTGGCGATGGGCGAGGGTGGCGTCGTTCAGCTCGACGTGTCCCGCGACTTCTTCGAGATCACCGCCGAGATCGGCGTGCTCCTCCTGCTCTTCGCACTCGGCCTCGAGTACTCCGAGAGCGAACTGCGCGAGGGTTTGAAGACCGGGATCCCGCCGGGACTGGTCGACATGGCCCTGAATGCGCTACCCGGCGTGGCGCTCGGCCTGATCCTCGGGTGGGATCCGCTGGCTGCGGTGCTGCTCGGCGGCGTCACGTGGATCTCGTCGTCGGGCGTGGTCAGCAAAGCGCTGTCCGACTTCGGCCGACTCGGTTTCCGCGAGACACCAGCGGTCCTCAACCTGCTGGTGATCGAGGATCTCGCAATGGCGGTGTATCTGCCGGTCGTCGCTGCCTTGATCGTCGGGGGCACGATCGTGGCGACTCTCACCAGTGTGGGGATCGCCCTGGTCGCGGTCTCGGTCATCCTCCTCGCAGCGTTGCGGTACGGACGGCGGATCAGCAACCTGGTCGCGGGCGGGAGCGACGAGACGTTCCTGTTGACCGTGTTCGGCATCACCCTGCTCGTCGCCGGGGTCGCCCAGCAACTCGAGGTGTCGGGCGCCATCGGGGCCTTCCTCGTCGGGCTCGCACTCTCGGGCCGGGCGGAAGAGCGAGCCAACGAGCTGATCTCGCCGCTGCGAGATTTGTTTGCCGCCACGTTCTTCCTGTTCTTCTCGTTCCAGATCGACCCTGCCGACCTTGTCGACGCGGCCATCCCGGCGCTGGTGCTCGCCGTCGTCACTTCGCTCACCAAGGTGGCGACCGGCTGGTATGCGGCAGGTCGGGTCGGTGCCGCACCGAAGGGCCGGATGCGGGCGGGCACGGTGTTGATCGCGCGCGGCGAGTTCTCGATCGTGATCGCCGCGCTCGGCTCGAGTCTCGTCAACGGCCCCGAACTCGGCGCCCTCGCCGCCGGCTACGTCCTGCTCACGGCGATCATCGGGCCAATGGCCGCCAAGTTCGCCGACCAGATCCCGCTCCCCACCCGGCTCATGCGCCAACGCACTCCGGCGCAGGCCTGAGGGACGACACGGGTCTGACCCGACGTCAGGTCGCGAGGATCTCGAACACGGGGTGGTTCGGCGCAACGGCGAGCAGCTCGGCGTCGCTGCTGTCCGCGCCGACGCCGTCGAAGAACTGACCGACCTCCCACTTCCAGCGGCGTAGGTAGGGCCGAAGGACATCGGGCTTGGAGTGGTCGTCGAGCGCCCGCAGACGTACGGTCTCCACGCGTCGCCCGACACGCAGGGTGCATCCGCCCGCGGCTCGCACGTTGAGCACCCACTGGGTCTCGCCGCGTGGCGCGACCAGATACCGGCGATCGTCGATCCTGAGGACATTGACCGGTGTCGAGCGGATCTCACCCGACACCCGTCCCGGCACCGAGAGCACCCGCGATCCCCACAGGCTGATCCCCCAACGGGTACAGCCGCCCACGATCGGGTTGAACACGTGACGTGTGAACCAATCAGGTGCCACGTAGCTCGGGTGGCGAGCCGGATCGGCCACGTCGGCGCCGGTGGATTCGTCGATGGTCATCAGGATGTTTCCCTTCGTTGAGAGAGCACTGCTCTCGTTTGTGATCACCGTACACACTTCAGCGAATGGAATCAAGAGCAGTGCTCTCGTTCTTCTGTCAGACTGCGGAGATGCCAGACCCCTCGCCCACGACCAGCGTCACCGGGGCCCGCGCACGCGCCCGAGCCGAGGTGCGCGCCGCGATCCTGGCCGCAGCCGCCGAACGCGTGGCGCGTGACGGGGCCAGCGACCTGTCGCTGCGGGCGGTCGCCCGCGACGTCGGGATGGTGTCGTCGGCGGTGTACCGCTACTTCGCCAGCCGTGACGAGCTGCTCACGGCACTCATCGTCGCGGCCTACGACTCACTCGGCGGCCACACCGAAGCACACATCGAGTCGACCAGCGGACAGCCCGCCGCCGTCCGCTGGGTCGAAGCCGCACTGGCGATCAGATCGTGGGCGCTGGCGCACCCCCACGACTATGCACTGATCTACGGCACGCCGATCCCCGGATACGCAGCTCCGGACGACACTGTCGGCTCCGGCACCCGGGTGTCACGAGCCCTCGTCGGCATCGTTCGTGAAGCAGACCGACTCGAACCCGTCGCCGAACAGCCGATCGAGCCGTCGCTGTCGGCATCGTTCACCGCGCTGCGTTCCGAACTCGACATCGACATCGACGACGATCGGACCCTCGCCATCGTCACCGCATGGTCGCAACTGTTCGGGTTGTTGACCTTCGAGCTGTTCGGTCAGACACGCAACTTCGTCAGCGACGACGAGGCACTCTTCCGAGCGGCCGCCACGGCGATGGCCTCGTCGATCGGGCTACGCGACGAGTGACGCCGTTCACTTCCGGCCGAAACCGAAGAGGTGCTGGCCGACCTTGCGCATCTGGATCTCCTCGGAGCCCTCGGTGATCCGATAGCGGCGGTGGTGGCGGTAGATGTGTTCGAACGGCATGTGGCGTGAATACCCCACGCCGCCACAGGTCTGCATCGCCCGATCCGCGGCGTCGCACGCCAAACGATTCGCCCGGTAGTTGCACATCGCCACGAGGTGAGTGACCTCCATGTGGTGCTTCTGGTCGAGCATCGACGCGGTGTAGCGAACCAGCTGGCGCAACATTGCCGCCTCGGTGTGCAGCTCGACGAGCGGGAACTGGATCCCTTGGTTGACCGACAGCTTCTTGCCCCACGTGGTGCGGCTGTTCGCGTACGCGACCGCTTCGTCGATGCAGTACTGCGCAGCACCGAGCGATGACGCTGCCTGGCGGATGCGGTTCTCGTGGACGAAGTGCTGGGCGAGTTCCAATCCTCGATCGGCCTCACCGAAGAGAGCGTCGGCGCCGACGCGCACGTCGGTGAGGCTCACTTCGGCGTGGTCGGTCGGCATGTTGAACGTCCACCAGAAGAACTCGACCTTGAAGCCGGGGGCGTCGGTCGGCACGAGGAACGCGCTGATCCCCTTCGGGCTGCCGGGTTCGCCGGAGGTGCGGGCGAAGATGATGTCGTGGGTGGCGTGGTGGAGCCCAGAGTTCCAGCGCTTCATCCCGCTGATGACCCACTCGTCGCCGTCACGGACCGCTGTGGTCTCCATGTAGGTGGCGTCGCTGCCGTGGTTCGGTTCGGTCAGGCCGAACGCGAGGCGGCGGGTGCCGTCGAGGAAGCCGGGCATCCAGTCGACCTTCTGCTGGTCGGTGCCGAAG
>CAJDUH010000034.1_pt1 | contig 20020 bp, 21 predicted proteins | sample 7389931 | NCBI WGS metagenome assembly CAJDUH01 (sample SAMEA7055663, study PRJEB34461) | soil metagenome | biome: terrestrial ecosystem; feature: Peninsula; material: soil | place: Antarctica | collected 2016 | reverse complement strand
ACCGTCGTCACACAACACGCAACCGTGGCAGTTCGCTCCCATCGCTCACGGAGTCGCCGTGATCGCAGATCGCCGCCGTCGCCTCCCGGTCAACGACCCGTTCGACCGTGAACTCACGATCAGCTGCGGCGCGGCGATCACCAACATCGAGATCGCCGCTCGACATCTCGGGCTCGATGCGCAGGTGACCCCACTCCCCGAACCCCACGACAACGATCTGCTTGCCGAGGTCCACGTAGCGGCCACAGCGGACGCACGTTCAGGAGATGACGCCGAGTTCGCCGCCATCGAGACACGACGCACCACCCGCGGCCATCTCGCGCCGCACCGCACGATCGACCTCGCTGACGTCATCGCCAGCGGCAGCGGAGTGAGCTTCGCCGAGATCGGCGACGACCGTCGACAAGAACTCGCCGACCTGGTGGCTGACGGCGACCGGGCGCAATTCGCTGATGGCGCATGGCGGCGCGAGTTGGCAGGGTGGATGCATCCTCGGGGCCGGGGCGACGGACTCACCGTCGGAGCTCTCACTGGGGCGGTCACTCGCACCGTCGTCTCACGCTTCGACCTGGGCCGCTCGACGGCCCGCAAGAACCACCAACTCGTCATCGATGCGCCACAGCTGATCGTGATCGGCTCGGTGGATGACGAACCGGGCGACTGGATCGAGGTGGGCCGTCAGCTCGAACACCTCCTCCTCCGTGCCGCCGCGCTGGGTTGCCGAGCGGGTTACCTCAACCAGCCATGCCAGGTGTCGTCGCTACGCGGTCGCTTGCAGGAGTTGGCGCCCGAAGCCGGCGTCCCCCAGCTCGTCGTGCGTCTCGGCGCGAGCAGCGAAACCGCCGAACCGACCCCGCGCCGCCCGATCACCGACGTGATCGCCGAACTCCGTGGGTGGTGAGAACCGATCGATGAACGAGTCACGGTCATCGTTGGAGCGGGCAGGAGCCGCGGCCCGCTCCGAGCCGAGACCAGTGGTCGATCTGTCATGGATCCCGTTGGGAGCTGGCTCGCCGGTCGTCGAGGCCAGTGGTCGCGCCTTCGAAGCGATCTCCGCGCGCGTGCGGCGGCGACCACGTAGCGATCTCTATCACGCCGCGCTCGAGGTGTACCTCCCGTCGGGCCGATTCACGATCGAGCAGGCTCCCGTGCCCGACGCCAACGGTGCGTTGCGTGGAGTGGTTGCAGTTGGGCCCGTCGGTGTTCGCGCCGCCGGTCGTTTTCGGCTGTTCCGCTACGAAGTGCGGTGCTGGCGCGACGGCATCATTCCCGATCTCGGCGACGCCGTCGAGAGCCCAGTCCACGTGAGCGTCGACGCAATCGTGGCGACTCGGATCTTGGAGGTGTTGCCGACCATCCCGACACCGGTGTGGGGTAGAGACGAAGCCGGGGTCGGCGACATGTGGAACTCGAACTCGGTGATCGCATGGGTGCTGACGCGTGGCGGCATCGATGCCCGTTCGCTGAAACCGCCGACCGGGGGACGCGCTCCAGGCTGGCACGCCGGTTGTCTCGTCGCCGGCACGGACACCGATCAAGTCGAGTACCTCACTCCCGTAAGCCAACAACAATGAAGGCAACACCAATGAAGGCAACACCAATGACAGCACCATCACGTTCAGCTGCCGCCGACACCGACCCGCAGGAACCGGTCGGCGACTATCGCATCGAGGTCGAACACCTCACCAAGCGATACGGCGACCACACCGTCGTCGATGATCTCACCTTCAGCGTTCCCGCCGGCCGGGTCACCGGCTTCCTCGGCCCGAACGGCTCGGGCAAGTCGACGACGATGAAGGTCATACTCGACCTCGCCGCCGCCGACGAAGGTCGGGTGTCCATCGGCGGTCACCGATACCGGGCCTTGCCGAATCCAGCACGGACCGTCGGCGCAATCGTCGAGTCCGATGCGTTCCATCCCGGCCGCAGCGGACGCAACCACCTGCGAATCCTCGCCGACGCCACCGGCATCAGCCAGCAGCGCGTCGATGACATCTTGGAACAGGTCGACCTCGCCGACGCCGCCGATCGTCGCGCTGGCGCGTACTCACTCGGGATGCGCCAACGCCTCGGTCTCGCCGCTGCGTTGCTCGGCGAACCACCCGTACTCGTCCTCGACGAGCCCGGCAACGGTCTCGACCCGCAAGGCATCCGAACGCTTCGTGATCTCCTCCGACAACACGCATCACGAGGCGGCACCGTGTTCGTGTCGAGCCACCTGCTCTCCGAAGTCGAGCACCTGGCTGACGACGTCATCGTCATCGACCAAGGACGCCTGATCACCCACGGGGCGCTTGCCGAACTCCAGCAAGCAGCATCGCTGGTGCGCACACCCGACGCCAGCCGTCTCGCAGACGCGCTCCAACAGGCGGGCGCGACGCTGCGCGCCGACGGCGATGACGGGCTCGTCGTACGGGGGATGTCGCTCGGCGAAATCGGCGACCATGCCTTCGTCAACGGCATCGCCATCCATGAACTCTCACCCCACGCCGGTTCCCTCGAGGAACTGTTCCTCGACTGGACGAACACGGCGTCGCAGCCCGAGGAGGCACCCCAGCCATGACCATGACACGTCTGATTCGATCCGAACTCCGCAAACTGACCACGACCAAGATGCCGTTGGCGTTCCTTGCCGTACTCATCGTGATCGCCGCACTCAACGCGTTCGCCGTGATCTCCGGCACCGACATGGATGGCAGCAAGGGATTCATCGCCACCGAAGCCGACCAGCAATCACTCATGGCGTTCGCATTCAACGCCTTCATGGGCGCCGGCCTCTTTGGGGCCATCGCAGTATCTCGCGAGTACAGCCACCACACCGTCGTCCCGACCTACCTCGCCTCGCCACGACGCCACCGTGCGGTACTCGCACAACTCGCCGCAGTCGCGCTCGGCGGATGTGTTCTCAGCATCATCGGTGCCCTGCTCAGCGTCGCGGCTGTCGCCGCCGCACTGCCCGCCACCGAGTACGGATTCCTCGTCTCGATCGGCAACGTCATCCGAGTCATCGCCGCCTCCGCGTTCGCCGGTGCGGCCGGTGCCATCCTCGGCGCCGGGATCGGCGCCATCGTCAGAAATGTCGGAGGCGCCGTCACCTTGGCGGTGTTCATCTTCTTCGTTGCGCCGGGGCTCATCGTGCAACTCGCGAACGGAACCGCGTCGTGGATGCCTGCCACCCTGGCCGCCGTCATCTCCGGCACTCTCGACGACGTCAGCGTTCCCGCTGCAGTGCTCGCCCTCGCTGCCTGGGCGGCAATCCCTGCCATCATCGGACTGATCGCCGTGCAACGCCGCGACGTCGTCTGACGTAGGGAGCGCGTCCGTGACGCGGAGCGATACCGTCGTTTCGGTGGTCGACGTCGATGAGTCCGGAAACGGGCCTGGCGGCCGCACCCGAGCAGTGTTGAGTGCCGGGTCGGTGCTGGGCATTCTGACCGCGATGAGCGGTCGGCGAGACGACGCGCTGGCTGTCGTCAACGGGCTGTTCGGCGATGCCCTCGACGACCGAGAGTCTCCGTTTGCCACGTCGATGACGATCCGGGCGGGCTCGACGGTCCTACCGCTCGAACGTGACGAGCTGCACGACGTCCTGGTGGGTGCTGTCGGCCAGGTCAGCTCGCGGATCTGTCTGCTCGTCCACGGTCTGATGTCGACCGAGTCCATCTGGCAATTCCCCGACGACGCATCAACGACGTATGGGACCCTGCTCGCCGACACGTATGGAGTCACCCCGCTGTCGCTGCGCTACAACACCGGCCGACGCGTCTCCGCCAACGGTCGCGAACTGGCTGAGCTGTTGAACCTGCTCGTGGCGGCATGGCCGGTTCGGGTCAAAGAGATCAACCTCATTGGTCACAGCATGGGTGGGCTCGTCGTTCGGTCGGCCTGCCACTACGCGCGCACCGTGCGGCCGCGAGGCCGACATCTGCCGATCGGCCGACGATGGACCACCAAAGTGCGGCGCGTGGTGCTGGTTGGTGGCGCGATTTGGTGTGCCCAACACCGGAGCGCCGCTCGAGGCGTTCGTCAACATCGCGAGCTCGACGCTGTGGTCGCTGCCCGTTCCTGCCGCCCGATTGGTCGGTCTCGGGCTCGACTGCCGCAGCGCCGGCATCAGGGACCTCCGATTCGGCAACATCGTCGATGAGGATTGGCTCGAGCAGGATCCCGACGCTCGCGTGCGCACACAGCCACACCAGGTGCACCGACTACGACGCGCCGATCACCTCGTGGTCGCCGGGACCGTGACCACCGATCCCGAGCACCCGCTGGCCAGGATCATCGGAGACGCGCTGGTCACCTCGTCGAGCGCCGCCGGTCTCGTCGGGGGCGCCGACCAAACCGAGCTCATCCCGGGCGCCACGATGCGTCTGTTTCCCAAGACAACCCACATCGCGCTTGCACACGACGGTGATGTCTACGCCGCCATCGACAACTGGTGGTGATGCGCGATCCTGGGCGACGTCGTCCGCGTTCAGCCCGCCGGGACCGGTTCGGGCTCGGGCGAGACGCGCTCGCTCTTCGCCCCCTCCGTGGCCATCGAGATCACGACGGCACCGCCGAGCGCGAGCACCAGCCCGACGATCGCGACCGCGACGTGCCAGGCCGGTCGGCTGAGACGTTCGTCGAGCAGGAACGTGCCGATGAGGATCGACACGAACGGGTTGACGGTTGACACCGTTGCGACCGACGGAGCAAGGCGGCCCGTACCGAGCGAGATCTGCTGCAGGACGAAGCCGAGGATGCCGACGAACGCGAGCACGTACGGTTCCCAGTGCGAGAGCATCTCGCCGACACCATTCTTCAGGTAGTCGAGCGTCGGCTTGGTGAGTGAGGCCGACAAGCCGAACAGGACGCCGGCGGCCGCGCCGTACATGGCGGCTTTCATCGACAGGCCGCCTCGGCCGGCGAAGCTGAGCATCGCGCCCGACACGATGGCGACGAGGACGATCACGAACAGCCAGTCGGATCCCGGAGCGTTCCCGTTGCCCGCGGCCGGCTGCCCGAAGACGGTGAACAGGGCAAGTCCGCCAATGATCACGAAGGCCCCGAAGATCTCGCGCCTGCCGACGTGTTGCTTGGTGAGGTAGTAGCCCAGCGGGAGTGCGAAGACGACCGTCGTGACGAGCAGCGGCTGCACGATGGACACCTGCCCGCGGTCGAGCGCCGCGGCCTGCACGACGTAGCCGATGAGCATGGCGCCCGTGCCGACCAACCACATCGTCTGTCCGACGAGTTTCAGCATCGACGACGGCTCCGCGAGTGACACCGTCGGCAGGCTGAGCGCTCCCTTCTGCTGGAGCGTTGCCGCCAACGCGAAGAGAAATGCTGCCACGAGGGCCAAGGTCGCTGCCACGATCGTTCACGTTACGCATTGCTGCAGCGACCATCGGCGATCGTGCCGCGAGCGCCCCGGAACTGGTCTCTCGTGCATCAGCTTCGCCAACCGGCAGGCGCGGTATCTTCCTCCCATGCGCCGAGCGATTCAGCGGCTGACTCATGCCATCGACTTCTCTTGGCGTCGTACCGAGTGATCTCCGCTACCGGTTACATACTCTTCTACGCGCTCATCGCCGCGGCCAGCCCGCTCGTGCTGACCGCGACGCTCGTCGTGATCCGAAGCGAGAGCCCGCGCACGAACAGCATCGCCTTCCTGATCGGGTTCCTCCTCGGGACGACAATCGCGGCGGTCTTGGCCCTGTTGCTCGGCCAGGCCGCCGTCGACCGGCTCGACTCGCACGAGACCATCAACGGGGTGTTGGCGCTACTGGTTGGCGTCGCGCTGGTTGCGGCCGGGCTCAGGGAACGTCACGCTCCGTCGCGGGCCGAGACCGAGACGGGTCGCGGAAGTGCGATCATGGCACGACTCAGCCATGTCCGGCCGGGTGCCGCTCTGTCGGTGGCCGGGCTTCTCGGGTTCGGTGGGCCCAAACGGCTCATCGTCACCTTTCTGGCCATGGCTTCGCTCAGCCAAGCCGATCTCCGCGTCGTCGAGAGCCTCACGCTGATCGTTCTGTATGTCGCGGTCGCCACGCTGCTGGTGTCGGTGCCGGTCGGCATCGTGATCGTCGGCGGGAGCCGTGCCGCCGCGATCGTCGGTCGAGGTGAGTCGTGGCTGAAGACGAACACCGCGTTGGTGCGCATCTGGCTGGCCCTGGGCCTCGGCGTGGCACTCGTCATCGACGGACTCGTCCGCCTGAGGTGAGAATCGCGGCTACTCGGCTGCTCGGCTGCTCGGAGAGAGGCCTGGTCCGTTGCTCTTGCCTCCCTCAACTCGAGCAGCGTGGCAGGCGTGCCGCATCACCCCGAATGGACGAATGCGGTCACCCGAAGTGGCTGATGAGCGAGGTCGGTGGCGTCCGTGGCTTGATGTCGAGGCGTACGGTCAGGCGGTGAGGCCGCTGATGCTTTTCCCGATGAGCACTGCTGCGATCACAGCGAACAGCACCGACATCACGACGGCGTTGTTCTTGCCAAGCCAGGCCTTCCAACTCTCGAGGACCGCCTCGGACTTGGCGCCAATGGCGATGGCGACGATGACCAAGCCGGTGATCAGCGATTTCCCCGTCGTGAACGACGAGATGCCTGCCATCCACTTCGGTTGTTCCGGTTCCGCGCCTGCCCGATCACATTTCCCATGGGGACTCCTCGTTCATCAGTGGCTCAGTGTTGCCGATCGAGTCCCGATCACCGGGGACCATCGAGTTCGAGGACCGTCGCGGCCGCGCACATCGAATACGATCGCTGCGGTGCCGACCTCGAACGATGGGCCAACGATCGATGGCCCCGGCCAGACGATGGCGAAGGGTGAGAATCGCATTCTGCCATCCTTGGTGGTGGTCGTCCTCGTCGGGTTGCCGTTCGCGCTCCCGTCCGAGGTGTTCCCCTCGGCCGCGTGGCTGGGTGCCCCGCTCGCTGTCGGTTTGCTGATCGCCGTCGTCGCGTCCGACCCCGGCCGGATCGATCGACGCTCCGGGCTGGGCCGGTCGCTCTCGATCGCCCTGACCCTGGTGCTCGTGCTCGTGTCGGGCGCCGCAGCGGTCTCGCTCGTCCTCGAACTGGTCGACGGTGCTCCCAATCTCCAGAATGCCTCGACGTTGCTCAGCACCGGAGCGCTCGTGTGGATCGACGTCACCCTGACGTTCGCACTGCTGTACTGGGAACTCGACTGCGGCGGCGCTGCCGGCCGACTCCATCGGGGCCGGAAGTACCCGGAGCTCGCGTTTCCGGAGGACTTGAATCCCGAGTTGGCCCCTCCCGGCTGGCATCCGACGATCGTCGACTACCTGTACGTCGCGTTCACGAACGCCACAGCCTTCAGCCCGACCGACGTGATGCCGATGCGACGCTGGACCAAGATGGTGATGGCATTCCAAGCCATCATCGCGCTGGTCCTGTTGTCGCTCGTGATCGCGAACGCGGTCAACATTCTCGGCTGAGCGCTGGTCGCTCGGCCGGCGGCAGAGTTGTTCGATCGCGTCCGGGCCCACGCGAGTCGTCGGCTCGAGATCATTCGATCCGTGGTCTCGGAGTCCATCCGTAGCGAGTTGATTCCGACGTCGAGCAGATCGCCGCTCGCGCAGTTTCGAAATCGGGATCCGGGGCACGACGCGCGACGAGATCACCAGTCGCGAGTTCGTTCCAATCGTTCGTACGAGGTGGGCGAGTACGTGGTCGATCCCCGGCGACGAAACCCGATCGGTGTCGTCGAGGACGATGATCGGAGGTTCGCACGTGCGCAGCACATGCGATGAAGAGCGCTGATGCGCTTCGTGATGAAGCTCAGCCGTTGGCGAGCACCGCTGCTGCGGCCCGCTCGGCGGCGGCAAGCGCCCCCTCGATGTGACCGGGCGAGTCCGGTGCGGTTTCCGTCGACGCCCAGTGGAGGCACCCCTCCAGCGACGGCTGCTCGAACGCGCGGTGTCCGTAGGTGGTGTAGTCGGTGAGGCCGAGTGACTCGGGCGCGACCGTGAACGGTTCGCGGCGCCAATCATGGATCCAGAGATCTGCCGGCGCTGCTGCTTCGGGACCGAACAGGGCCGCGAGCTGACCGAGCACGGCGTTGCGTCCGGGAACCGGTGCATCATGGGCGGGCTGGGCGAATCCGAACAACGCTGCGGGCATCCCGTCGCGTCCGCTCATGTCGTGGATCTCGCGGAGCGGCCCGACATGACTGAACGCAGCGCCGGCGAGCCCGGCTTCCCGCCAGAACGGGCGCTCATACCGTGCGACGACCTTGACCGTTCCACCCATCCAGACAGGGGTCGCCGCGGCGATTGCTGCGGTGGCATCGTCGAGTCCGTCGATCGCGATGCTCGCAACGGCGGTCGCGGGTGGCACAGCGAGAACCACCTGTGCTGTCGTCCACCGCGACCGATCGGCGTTCACCTCGACTCGGTCATGGACCAAACGGATGGAATGAACGGGTTCATCGAGACGAACCACGTCGTCCGGGAGCAACCTGGCGAGAGCCTCCGGCATCGACTGGGCTCCGGCTCCGAACCGTCCGGACTGCACATCGAGCTGGTTGCCATCGATGCGCTGCGGACCCGTCCGAGGCTCGTACATCATGTCGCCGTCGAGGTGCTGATCGAAGACGTCGAGGCCCAGCCCGTGCACGAGCGCTGACACGCGCCGCTCGTTGGGCCAGAACCAGGTTGCACCGAGATCGAAGTGGTGGTCGCCTGACTGCGCTGACAGCAGGCGGCCACCGACTCGGTGACGAGCTTCGAGCACCACGACCGACCGTCCGGCAGCGTGGAGCAAGCCAGCGGCGTGGAGCCCAGCAGGACCAGCGCCCACGACGACGACGTCGGCGGTCATGGGCTCGCTCACGTGTCGAGCGTAGGTGCTGGTCAGACGGGCAGCCGTGAGGCGGTCACGGTGGCGATCTCGTCGATCGTCTCCACCGGGGTGGCCTCGACGCGCCCTTCGAACGAGATCGTCGCGAGCGAGCGGCCGGAACGCACGACGACCTGATCGACGGTCAGCTGCCCAGCGACCCCATCCGAGGTGACCGGGATGATGACCCGGATGGCCTGAGTGGCGTCTCCTGCGGAACCGACGGCCAGACGGGTGGCAGTGACCTCGCCGATCTCCGCGCCCTCAGCGATCGCGCCGGGGCTCAACGCCGCGGCGCCCAACTCGGCGTAGGCGGCAGCCACGCACTCGGGAACCTCGGGGTTGGTGAGCCGAGCAACCACGAGACGGGCGTCGCTTTCGGTGGCCTGGACGCCGACGCTCTCGCTGATGACGAGGCTGCCGTCAGGACTCGAGAAGTCGCCGGTCGCAGCGACGGCTCCGGAGCTGTCGACGCCGACGCACTCGGCGAGGCGTCCGTCGATCTCGGACTTCGCAGCACCGTCGGCGGGTGCCTCGGTCCATCCTTCCGGGAAGTCGGCGAGGGTCAGCACTGCGGCCTGTGCGGCAGCGGAGTCGGCCCCGACGTCCTGCGCCGGAGCGTTGGTCGTCGCCGTGGTGTCTTCGGTCATTGCCTCGGTGGTTGCCGTGGTGGTGTCCGGGGTCGTCTCGGCGACGGTGGTCTCCGTCGCAGCAGGGTCAGCGACGGTGGCTTCCACCACGACGGTGTCGCCGCCGGCACCGGCGCCATCGCCGCCGCCGTCGGAGCCGCACGCGGCGATCAGGAGGGTGGCTGCGAGCGCGACGGTGATGACACGGGTTCGGGAGAACATGGGGGTTCCTCTTTCTGGGGGAGTGGGGTCTACGTGTTCGTGGGCTGTGGCGGCCCGTGTGGACGGTGGCAGACGGCGCCCGTCGAGAGACGTCGGCCGCTGCGATGCGAAGCGGGAAGTGTGGCCCTTCGGTGACCATGTCGGGTATCTCTAGTAGAGATGTTTGATATCTCTTCGATTCATGCGGTTGATGGGAATGGTCGGTCGATGATGGGGTTGAGGAGAGTGCTGTTCCCCCAGCAGCGCGAACACTGACCGCGAGGTCACCGACAACTGAGAATCAGGAACGACATGTTCACTCGCAAGCCCAAGCTCCACCCCGCACTCCTCGCCAGCGACTTGGCCGCGTCCGTTTCTCTGCACGAGCTCGAGCAGCTCGACCGTCTTGCGACCACGCTCAACATCGCCGCCGGCGAAGAGATCGTCCACGAGGACGCGTTTGGCCGTGAGTGCTTCGTCGTGATCGACGGCGAGTTCAGCATTCAGCTCGGCGACCGCTCGATCCACGTCGGCCCCGGTGCCGTCATCGGCGAACTGGCGTTGCTGACCCTCAAGCCACGCAACGCATCTGCGACTGCCACCGTCGACTCCAGCGTGTACGTGCTCAACAGGTCCGAGTTCGCCACCGTGCTCGACATCTGCCCGAAGTTCTCCCGCTTCGTACTCAACGGCGCTGTGCGTCGAACGACCGCCGCGGCCTGACCGCAGCGACGTTCGACGACCGGGCGCCCGCGCCTCGAGCGTCTGTGCTCTGATGACGCAATGGCCAACGGCGTCTCCCCGACATCATCGCTGACCGACACTCTCGCCGCGCTCGAGGCGCGTGACGTCTCGGCCAGGGAACTGCTCGACGATCATCTCGATCGGATCGAGCGTTTGGATGGCCCGATCAACTCGGTGATCACTCTCGAGCCGACCCGCGCCCGGGCCGAGGCCGCAGCGATCGACGAGGCTCGTGCCGCCGGCCGCAGCCTGGGGATGCTCGCCGGTGTGCCGGTCACGATCAAGGACGCCATCGCCACGGCTGGGATCCGCTCGACCGGGGGAGCGGTCGAGCTGAGCGAGCACATCCCCGAGGCGGACGCGACCGTCGTCGCCAGCGTTCGCGATGCCGGGGCCGTCGTGTTCGCCAAGACCAACGTGCCGCGCTGGTCCGGCGACTACCAGACGTACAACGAGATGTTCGGCACCACGAACAACCCATGGGATGTCGAACGCACGCCGGCTGGCTCATCGGGCGGTCCGGCCGCAGCGGTCGCAATGGGGTTCACCGGATTCGAGATCGGCACCGACATCGGCGGCTCGATCCGGGTGCCGTCGTCGTTCTGTGGCGTGTACGGGCACAAGCCGAGCTTCGGGATCGTTCCCACCTACGGCTATCTCGACGCTCCGAACTCGCACCGCAACGTCGCTGACGTCAACGTGTTCGGCCCGATCGCCCGCTCGGTCGACGACCTCGAGCTGCTGCTCGGTCTGCTCGCCGGTCCGAACCCCGACGATGCTGCGGCGTGGCGACTCGACCTCCCACCGCCTCGGGCCATCGAACTCAGCGACTTCCGGGTGGCGGCGTGGCTCGACGACGAGCTCGCGCCGGTCGATGCGGCGGTGAGCGACGTGATGGCCAAGGCCGTCGCGGCGCTGGAGGGAGCGGGCTCACGGATCGACCACGATCGTCGCCCGGACATCGATCCGCTGGTGGCCGCCCGTGAGGGGATGATCTTGATCTCGGCGGCCACCGAGATCTCCGACGGCGAGGGTGAGGGCGAGGGTGAGAATTCTGCGGCGAGCGGCGGCGGGCGTGGGCTCGACCATCGAGCATGGGACGTGCTGCATCGCCGACGCGGTGAGGTGCGTCAGCGCTGGGCTGAGTTCTTCACCGACATCGACGTGCTGCTGTGCCCCGTCACGGTGGTGCCGCCGTTCCGTCACGTCCACTCGCGGGAGGGAGCGAACTGGAGGTACGCCACGCTCGCAGATCACGGCGACCGGCACTACAGCGACCTGATCGGCTGGAGCGCCCTCATCGGCAGCGCCTACCTGCCGGTGACCGTGCCGCCGATCGGGCGCACGGCCGACGGCCTGCCCATCGGCATCCAGGTGGTCGCTCCGTACCTCCACGACCGCACGTCGCTGGCGTTCGCCCGGTGCATGGCCGACGTGCTCGGTGGCTACGCGCCCCCGCCCGCCGCGACCTGAGGGCCGATCGGACCGGGTCAGGACTCGAGGGCCTCGCGGAGCTGTTCCATGGCATGGTCGGGCATCGAGGTGTACAGCAGTTCGGCGCCGGCGAAGCGGCGTGCCTCTCGCGCCAGCGCGGGGACGTAGATGTGCTCGGCGAGGATCACCACGGTTGACGTGCCGGGCTCGACCGCGTCGCGGAACCAGGCCACCCACTCGTCGGGGATGCCGAGGTCGACGATCTTGGCGGCCACCACGCCCGACGCCGCCCCGATGCCGAGACCGGCGATCCAGCCAACCGGTCCTCCGAGCACGAGGCCCAACAGGCTGGTCCACATCGCGCCATTCAGCGCGGCGCGCCCGGGGGTGGGATCGATCGTCTCGACCACCTTCACCGAGCCGTCGTCGCTCTTGGTGACCACCACGGCGTCCTGGAGTTCCAACGCTCCGGACTCCTTGAGTCCGCCCATCGCCAACAGATACTGCTGGGCCAGCACCTGACGATCGAACGACACGCCGATGATCACCGGCGCGCCCGGGTCGGAGGTCACACGCGCGTCGGGCTCGATGCCTGCGCGCAGCGACGGGTCCGGCGGGTCGAACACGGGATCGGTCATGGGAGGAAGTGTGCCAGCGGCCAACTCCGATCAGTGCGCGACGTGTGCCGGAAACCGGAACTGCTTGCGCACTGATGGCTGGACGGGCTGGGTCGAATGACTACTTCGAGGTGACGATGACGCCGTTGGTGACGACCGACTCGTCGAGGCCGATCGGTTCGGCGTCGATGCCGAACACCCACCGGTAGAAGCCGGTGGCGGCCTGATCGATACCTGGCCACACCTCCTGCACCGGGCGATTCGGCTCGTCGCAGCCATCGGTGGCGAGCCGGCGGAGCCCATCATCGAGGAAGGCCCCGAGTCCTGCCTGTTCGGCGAGCACGATCAGGTTCGAGTCGCCCGGGCCGATCGCGCAGAGATCGGAGAACGCCAGGTGGCCGGTGTCGGCGAAGACCCACAACCACGACGGAGCGGGTGCGAGTTCGAACGACTCCACCGTGCGGCTCGATTCGATGATCCCATCGAGTTCCCCCGCCAGGAAGAGCGAGGGCATCTCCGGCACGTTGTCGCGGAGGCCGGACGCGTACGACACGTAGCCGAGGATGCTGCCATCGAGGGCGACCTCGCTGATGGTGCCGCCGCCGGCCGAGTGGCCGCCAAGGGCGACACGGTCGTTGTCGAGAGCGCCCGCGAGTTGGGCGTCGCCGTCCAACGTGGTGAGCAACGTTCGCATCGAACGCATCTGGTCGGCCGATGGTGGCTGCCCCTCGGCAGTACCCCCGAGCGAGTTGAGCAGGTCACGGCTCGGGTGATCAGTGGACGCGGTGACGATTCCCCATGTCGCGAGGTGCTGAGCGATGTTGCTCGACTGGAGGCGGAACGAGGATGCGCCATGGCTGAACAACACGATCGGGAACGGCCCGTCCGGCGCCGCAGCAGCGTCGCGGGTTGCGTCGATCGTGAGCGAATCGTCGATGTCGCCGGAGATCAGGTCGGCAACCCCTGTGGGCAGGAATGAGCGCACGTTGTAGGTGTCGGTGCCACCGCGGGTCGACTCGTCGGCCGGATACCAGATCTCGACCAACCCTCCCTCTGGCAGCGTGCGGGTGGTGACGCCGACGGCGTACGGTCCGGGTCCTGCGAGATCTCTCGGTCGTGGTTGCAGCTGGCTCGGTCGTCTCGGGCGCAGCGGGCTCCGTCGTCGCGGTCGACGCCTCAGTGGTGACCGTTGCTGCACCGTCGGAGTCAGAGCCGCAGGCAGCGGCGATCAGGGCGGTGGCGAACAGTGCGGGCAGGAGGCGTTTCATATCGGCGGTGAGCGTAGATGCCGTCACGCCGGTGACGCGAAGCCAGCTCGCCATCTCGCTGCCGCTCGCGGAAGGCCTCGGGCGGTCGATGGCTGTTCGGCCCTGGTGTGAACACGGTCACGAGTGGATACCCCGAAGCATGAAGGAACTCATCTACCACCGCATGCTGCTGCCGGCGATCGAACGGTACGGCGCCCGACCGGCCGTCCACGACGGCGAGTACGTCGGCACCTACGCCGAGCACGGTGATCGCGTTTTCCGGCTGTGCCGGGCGTTGGGTGACCTCGGGGTGGGGCCCACCGATCGCTACGCCGTGATGGCCACCAACAGCCACCAGTTCCTCGAGCTCTACCACGCCGCGTTCCTCGGCGCCGGCGTCATCAATCCGTTGAACTTGCGGTTGGCCGGTCGAGAGCTCGATCACGTCGTGCGCGATTCGGGGACCGAGGTGGTGTTCGTCGACGCCTTCTTCGCCCAGCACCTCGCCAACGCACTGGCCGCCGGCGACGGTCCGAGCCCGATCCGTCACATGGTGTTGATCGGTGACGTCCCCGACGGCGTCGAACTGCCGAACGACCTCCTGTACGAGGACCTGATCGCGGGTGCCGAGCCGTTGCTCCCCGCCGAACCCGAAGAAGATGACCTCGCCGTGTTGATGTACACCGGCGGCACGACCGGTCTTCCGAAGGGTGTGATGCTCGACCATCGGGCCGAGATGCTGAACCTGTACCACGTGGCCGTGGCCAATCGGTGTTCCTACCGCTCTTCGATCCGGGACCGGCAATGGAGCTCATCGAGCGACATCAGGTGACCCAGACCGTGATGGTGCCCACGATGATCGCGATGATGCTCGATCACCCCGAGTTCCGACCGGAGCGACTGGCCTCGATGCGGACGTTGACGTATGGGGCGTCACCCATGCCGACCGGTCTGCTCGCTCGGCTGCTCGAGACCTACCCCGACCTCGACATCACCCAGGGGTACGGGATGACCGAGTGTTCGTCGGTGCTCACCTGGCTCGACGCTCGCGACCATCGCATCGGTGGTGATCGCTTGCGTTCGGCTGGGCGCACGGTCCATGGGGCGGCGGTCTCGATCCGCGACGAGGACGGCCAGCTCGTGCCCACCGGCGAGCGGGGCGAGGTGTGTGCCCGCGCCGGGAACTTCATGCGCGGTTACTGGAACCAGACCGAGGCGACCGAGGAGGCATTCCGCGACGGTTGGTACCGCACCGGCGACGCTGGGTACCTCGACGACGAAGGGTTCCTCTACCTGGTCGATCGGATGAAGGACATGATCGTCACCGGCGGCGAGAACGTGTACTCGGTGGAGGTCGAGAACGCGATCAGCAAGCACGACGCCGTCGATCAGGTGGCGGTGATCGGTATCCCGCACGAAACCTGGGGCGAGCAGGTTCACGCCATCGTGGTGCTCCGCGCCGGCTTCGAGGCGAACGCCGACCAACTCCGAGAGTTCATCAGCGGCGAGATCGCCCGCTACAAGGTGCCGAAGTCGTGGGAGTTCCGCACCGAGCCGTTGCCGCTGTCGGGAGCGCTCAAGATCCTCAAGCGCCTGCTGCGCGAGCCGTTCTGGAAGGACCACGACCGCGACGTCGGCTGACGGCGACGTCGGCTGACGGCGACGGGGGTTCGGCCTGACACTTCGGGCGGTACCCTCTCGGTCCAACCGACCAGAAGGAACACGATCATGGCCCAGGCCAAACTCACGCCCCTCCAGCAAGCCGAAGCAGACCGCAAGGCCGCTGAAGCCGCGCGCTCCAACAAGGCGACGAAGACCTACTCCGACGAGGAGAAGGCCACCCGCAAAGAGCGCGTCGCCAAGGCGAAGGACGCGATGACCCGTTCGCTCGGGATGAAGGGCGTCCAGGTGGCGCCCGCGCGTGCCGCGATCAAGAAGTACCTGCAGAACCTGAACGATCCGAAGCAGCCCGACGATCAGCAGTTCGAGACGCTGATCGAGGCGCCGTTCAAGGCTCCGCCGAAGAAGCGGACCGACGACCGCCGATTCTGAGTGCCGGTTGTTCGAGATGTGCCAGGCACATCTCGAACACCGTGTCAGCGTCGCGATCAGCCGTGCGGCGGCAGGACCGCGTCGACCAGGGCCCGTTCGAGACGGGTGAGTTCGGTCGTGATCCGTGCGCGTGCCTTTCGGCGCTCGTTCAATGGCATCGTCGCCGAGATCGCCGCTGCACGGCTCAGCTCGTCGATCGCCTGGAAGATCACGGAGCCGTCACGATCTGTCGGATCGGGGAACACGAGATCGGCATTGCGTTCCAACGCAGCGATCCGCCGCTCGATGCCCTTCTGACCGAACCGTTGTGTGGGGTCGAGCCGATCAAGTGTGCTCGGCCCGCGTCGCTCGGTGCCCGGTACCTGCGCGTAGGCGTTGCCGGACAGGAACCCGACCGTCTTGCCGAGCAGCGCCTGCGCGGCCTTTCGGCGAGAACTCGGGATCGGTCGTTTGGCAGCCATCGGAAGTCCCGATCCTACGAGTTCGTCGTCGGCAGCTGTGATTGACCCGCCGATGTGATTGAGTGGGCGCATGCCTGCCGACTTTCCTGCGACCGCCCTCGAACTCCGATCGACGCTGACCGACGACGGCCTCGTCACGATGGGCATCCGCGAATGCGATGTCGTGACGCCGACCGACGACCAGGTCGTCGTCCGCGTGGAAGCCGCACCGATCAACCCGTCCGACCTCGGGATGATGTTTGCCGGTGGCGACGCCGGCGCTGGTCTGCCCGCCGGCGACGGGCTCCATGACGCGGTCGCCGTTCCGGTCACCGAAGCCGCGGTCGCGGCGCAACGCGCCCGGCTCGGCAAGCCGATGCCGGTCGGCAACGAGGGCGGCGGCGTGGTGGTCGCCGCCGGATCGTCACCCGCCGCGCAGGCGCTGCTCGGCAAGACGGTCGGGTTCCTGTCCGGCAACGCCTACGCGCAGTACCGCACGTTGCACGTCAGCCAGTGTCTCGCGATGGCCGACGGCACCGATCCGGCCGATGCGGCAGCAGCGTTCGTCAATCCGCTCACCGCGCTCGGCATGGTGGAGACGATGCGACTCGAGGGGCACACCGCACTCGTCCACACCGTGGGTGTGTCGAACCTCGGGCTGATGCTCAACCGGATCTGCCTCGACGACGGCGTGGGACTGGTCAACATCGTCCGCAAGCCCGAACACGTCGAGCAACTCCGCGCACTCGGCGCCGAACACGTGGTCGACTCCAGCGCCGACAGCTTTCTCGACGACCTCACCGAGGCGCTGCGCGCCACCGGCGCCACGATCGCGTTCGATGCCATCGGCGGTGGCGATCTCGCCAGCATCCTGCTGTCGAAGATGGAGAAGGTGGCCGGCGAGCAGGCGGGCGAATTCAGCCGATACGGCTCCGACACGCACAAGCAGGTGTACATCTACGGCGGTCTCGATCGCGGGCCGACGACCTTGCGGCGCGACTTCGGAATGTCGTGGGGCCTCGGCGGTTGGCTGCTCACGCCGTTCCTGATGAAGATCGGACAGGAAGCCGCTGACCGATTGCGCCAGCGCGTCGCCGACGAGATCACCACCACGTTCGCCAGCAGCTACGGCACCCGCTTGTCGCTGACGGAGGCCGTCGACCCCGAGCAGGTCAAGCGCTATGCGCTGATGGCCACCGGCGACAAGGCGCTCGTCACCCCGAACGCCTGAGGCGTACTCAGCGGCTGCCTTGGCCGTCGTCGACCTTGATGATCGTGCCGGTCACCATCTCCGATGCCGGCGACACCAGATAGAGCAGGGTGCTGTCGAGGTTCTCGGGCTGGCCGATCCGCTTGCGCGGGAAGTGGCGGGTCAGGTCGCCCATCCGCTCGATCATTCCGTCGGACATCTCGGATGCGAACAGCCCCGGTGCGATGGCGTTGACGTTGATGTTGAACCGCGACCACTCCACCGCGAGCGTCTCGGTGAGCCGATTCACGCCGGCTTTGGTGATCGAGTAGAGCGCTGCGCCCCCGCCCGAGTAGTGGAAACCGCCGACCGAGGAGATGTTGACGATGCGTCCCGGGAGCTTCAACTCGATCAGCCGTCGGGCGAACTCGCACGACAGGACGTATGGGGCGCGCAGGTTCGTGTCGAGCACCTGGTCGATCAGCTCGAGCGGCATCTTGGTCGCGTACTGAGCGTCGGGGATTCCGGCGTTGTTGACCAGGATCTGCACGGGTCCGAGTGCCGCTTCGGCGGTGCCCACGACGTCGGCGAGCTGTTCGGCATCGGTGACGTCGAGCTGCAGCGGCAGGCACGTGCCGCCGGCATCGGTGATCTCCTGCGCGACGTCCCCGAGGCGTTCCATCCGGCGTCCGGTGGCGACCACGCGGGCCCCGTTGGCGGCGAGGAGGACGGCGAATCGTCGGCCGAGCCCCGATGATGCACCCGTGACGAGGGCCACCTGGCCAGCGAGATCGATGGTCGGTTCAGGTGCGGTGGAAGCGTCCATCACGGCATGCAAGCACATCTGCACGGTGCCGCCGAAGGTGAACGGTCGATGACGTTGCGACAAGTCGGTCGAACGGGGGTGCGTTCGAGGCGTACCCTGGCGACCGTGTCAGATGTGTCGAAGATCGCAATCAGTACCGGTGGCGGCGACGCCCCGGGTCTCAACGCCGTCATCCGTTCGGCCACAGTTGCAGCTCGCAACCGTGGGTGGGAGGTGGTCGGTATCCGTGACGGCTTCAACGGGATCATGTATCCCGATGAGTACCCCGGTGGCGGGCTGATCGAACTCGATCGGCAGGCCGTCAGGGGAATCTCGCACCTCGGCGGCACGATCCTCGGTTCGACCAACCGCGGCAATCCGATGTCGTACCCGGTTCAGCAGGACGACGGCACGTGGACAGAGGTCGACCGAACAGCAGCGCTCGTCCAGCGATTCGCCGACGAGGGGATCGACGCGTTGATCACCGTCGGCGGTGACGGATCGTTGCGTATCGGCAACCATTTGCATCAGGCCGGGCTCCGGGTGATCGGCGTGCCGAAGACGATCGACAACGACCTCGACAAGACCACCGCCACGTTCGGGTTCGACACCGCTGTCGACTTCGCGGCCGAGTGCATCGACCGGCTGTTCACCACGGCAACCTCGCACGGGCGAGTGATGGTGGTCGAGGTGATGGGCCGCGACGCCGGGTGGATCGCGCTGCACGCCGGAATGGCCGGTGGCGCCCATTGCATCCTCATCCCCGAGATCCCCTACCAGCTCGCGCCGGTCGCCGAGACCATCTTGCAGCGCGATCGCAACGGGGCACGTTTCAGCATTGTCGTGGTTGCCGAGGGGGCCAAGCCGGTCGACGGTGAGGTGTCGATCATCGGTCACGCCGTTGGTCAGGCGGTACAGCTCGGCGGCGTCGGCGGCAAGGTCGCCGCCCAACTCGCCGAACTCACCGGCAAGGAGACTCGCACCGTCGTGCTGGGTCACCTGTTGCGTGGTGGCTCGCCGACGGCACTCGATCGCCTCCTCGGTCTCCGCTTCGGAGCCGCAGCAGTGCGGGCGCTCGATGAGGGCCAGGACGGGATCATGGTCGGTCTGCAGCCTCCCGAGGTCATCTACGTGCCGCTGGAGGAGGCGACACGCCAGCTCAAGCTGGTGCCGCTCGATGGCGACACGATGCGCACCGCCCGCGACCTCGGGATCAACTTCGGCGACCAGATGCCGGGCGAACTCCTTGGGCGCTGACGCCGTCGATTCCGCGGGCGGGGAGCAGGACGGCAGCGAGCAGGACGGTCGGCGACTCGACTTGTTGCGCGCCACGGAGCTCCTGCGCCGCATCGGGTCGGATCGGGAACTCCTCACGGCGCTGAGCCCGCAGGAGAAGCAGGACCTGCTCAACGCGGCGGGCGACGTGTTCTGCCCCGACCCCGAGGAGCGTCGGATCAGAACCAAGGCGCTCAAGCGGCGGCGCCGTTCGGATCGGGTGCGTCGCGACGAGGACGTGCTCTCGGGCACGGGGATTCGCACGCTCCGCGAGCAGACGGTGTTCACCACGCCGAACGTTCATCCTCCAGCCGATTTCGAGCAGAGCGACGTCGACGATCCGCTGTACCGCGAGACCGTCGACGAGCAGCATTGCTACGTGTGCAAGGCGAAGTACCGCGAGATCCATCACTTCTACGACCAGCTCTGCCCCGAGTGCGCGGACTTCAATTTCGCGAAGCGCGGCGAGCTCGCCGACCTCTCGGGCACCGTGGCGCTGCTCACCGGCGGGCGGGTGAAGATCGGTTACCAGGCCGGCATCAAGCT
>CAJDUH010000012.1_pt1 | contig 20092 bp, 13 predicted proteins | sample 7389931 | NCBI WGS metagenome assembly CAJDUH01 (sample SAMEA7055663, study PRJEB34461) | soil metagenome | biome: terrestrial ecosystem; feature: Peninsula; material: soil | place: Antarctica | collected 2016 | reverse complement strand
TCGACCACATCTCGAACGGGCGGCTCGTGCTCGGCATCGGTGCTGGCTGGCAGATCAACGAGCACCACGTCTACGGCATCGACCTCGAGGAGCCCGCCGCCCGAGTCAGCCGGTTCGAAGAAGCGATCCAGGTGATCCGGTCGCTGCTCAACGAGGACGTCACCGACTTCCACGGCGACTACTACGACATCACCGATGCTCCGGCGAACCCGAAGCCAGTGCAGTCACCCCTACCGATCCTGGTGGGAACCGGCAGCCCGCGCATGCTGCGAATCACTGCCCGCCACGCCGACGAGTGGAACACGTGGGGCGCGCCAGACATGGCCGGCGGAGCGCTGGACAAACTCCATACCGCCTGCGAGCAGGTGGAACGCGACCCGTCGACGCTCTGGAAGTCGACGCAGGCGCTCGTGTTCATGACCGACAACGCCGAGCTCGCCGCCAACGTCAAGGGCGGCGACATGGGACCACGATCGATCGTGGGATCGAACGCCGAACTCGTCGACGAGGTCGGCCGCTACGTCGAACTGGGTTTCGACGAATTGATCATCCCCGACTTCACCCTCGGCGGCACGCCGGAGGAACGAGTCGCCAAGTACCGCGAGTTCCAGGCCGAGGTTGCCGCCCACTTCGTGTGAGCCGACCCGTGAACGACTGAGCCTCCGCTCGCCGACGAGTCGAGCGAGCGAATTCTCTGGGTGAGCGAATTCTCTGGGTGAGACCTGTGACACGCAGAGCTGTTGCTCATGCGGGTGGATGGAACTTGCCGTACACCGCGGCAGCCACAGCGTCGGGCAGGAAGCTCAACGCCGTGAGTTCGTCGAGTTCGGCCCGCTTCACTGCATTGACACCTCCGAACGCCTTCACCAGCTTCTTCTGGCGGACCTCGCCGAGCCCGGGAATCCCGTCGAGGGCGCTGACCGTCATGTGCTTGCTGCGACGCTCGCGGTGGAACGTGTTGGCGAATCGGCGCCCTGGGATGAAGACCTCCTCGAACCGCTTCGCCAATCCAGCGACGGGGATCTCATCGGTGAGTTCGAGCTCGTCGACCACCCGTTTGGCAGCGTTGAGCTGGCCTTTTCCGCCGTCGACCAGCAGCAGCTGCGGCGGGTACGCGAACTTTCCGGGCTTGTCGCCCCGTTCGGTGATCGGCTTGTCGCGCTCGTCGAGGTACGCCTGCAGACGGCGCCGAACCACCTCGGCCATCGCCGCGTAGTCGTCGCTCGGGCCTGCCTCGTCGCCGCCCACACTGTTCACCTTGAATCGGCGGTACTCACGCTTGTTCGGCAATCCGTCTTCGAGCACCACCATCGAGCCGACATAGTCGGTGCCCTGCAAGTGAGCCATGTCATAGCACTCGATTCGAAGTGGAGCTTCGGGGAGCCCGAGATGATCCTGCAGCTCGGTGAGCGCCCTGCTGCGGGTGTTGTGATCGCTCGCCCGGCGCAACCGGTGCCGCGTGAACTCTTCCTTGGCGTTGCGGGTCACGGTCTCGAGCAGCACCCGCTTGTCGCCGCGCTGCGGCACCCGCACCTGCACCCGGGAGCCTCGACCCATCGACAGCCACTCCTCGTAGGTGCCGAGATCGTCCGCGTCGTAGGGCACCAACACCTGCTTCGGCACGCCGAGAATCGGGTCCTCTCCGTACATCGACTCGAGGATGCGGTCGATCAGCTTGCCCGGCGTCAGCTCCTCGACCTTGTCGAGAATGAACCCCTTGCGACCGACGACCCGGCCCCGGCGCACGTAGAAGACCTGCACAGAGGCCTCCAACTCGTCCTCGGCGATGCCGATCACGTCGACGTCCTCACTGCGGTCGGCAACCATCTGCTGTTTCTCGATCGCCTTGCGCACCGCCATGAGCCGATCGCGAAGGCGGGCGGCCCGTTCGAATTCGAGGTCGGTGGCGGCCCGCTGCATGTCCGCTTCGAGCCGGTCGACGATCTCGTCGGTGTCGCCGTCGAGGAAGTCGATCAGTTCGTTGACCAACTCCTTGTAGGCCGGCGCCTCGATCTCGCCGACGCACGGACCGGCGCACTTCTCGATGTGGAACAGCAGGCACGGACGCCCCAGCCGCTCGTGCTGGTTGAACTTGGCCGGACTACACGTACGGATGGGAAACGATCTCAACAAGAGGTCGAGAGTGTCGCGAATTGCGTACGCGTGGGCGTAGGGCCCGAAGTAGCGGGTGCCCTTGCGTTTGCGGCCCCGCATCACCAGCGCCCGCGGCCACTCGTCGTCGATGGTCACGGCCAGGAACGGATAGCTCTTGTCGTCTCTCAACCGAACGTTGAAGCGCGGGTGATGCTCCTTGATCAGCGAGTACTCGAGCATCAACGCCTCGACCTCGTTGCGCACAGTGGTCCACTCGACCGACTCGGCGGTCTCCACCATCTGCGCGGTGCGCGGGTGCAGATTGCGAGGCGCCTGGAAGTAGTTCGAGAGGCGCTGGCGGAGGTTCGACGCCTTGCCGACGTAGATCACGCGGCCGTGGGCGTCCTTGAACTGGTACGACCCGGGCGACTCGGGGATCGTGCCGGCCGGGGGACGCGTCACCATCGTTTCACTGCCCCTTCACAATGTCGCATCCACCATGACGTCCCAAGCATACGGACCGCCGGATACCGTGTTGCCCGATGTCCGACCAGTTCGCCGCCATCTTCCGCCGCCGCCCGAACGACGGTTGGTTCCGCGCGGGCCGCTACGACATCACGACGACCGACATCCTCTGCGGGCTGTCGGTGCTGTCGATGTTCCTGTGGGGACTGTTCCGCGAGGCGTGGAACCGGCTGCCGTTCGCGCCGGTGCTGGTGCGCGACTTCGAGGTGTGGCGTCTCGTCACGTGGCCGATCGCCACCGAACCGGCCATCTGGCCGCTGCTCGGCATCGTGTTCTTCTGGCTGTTCGGCCAGCAGCTCGAGTCGCTCTTCGGACGGGCCAAGTTCGTCACGTGGGTCCTCGCGCTCACGATCGTTCCGGCACTGATCCTCACGCTGCTCGGCCCACTCGACGCCAGCGTCGACTTCATGGTGCAGTTCGGATTGAGCAACCTGTTCCTCGGCGGCATCTGGGTGTACGCAGCCACGTATCCAGGCGTGAAGTGGTTTGAAGTCATCCCGCTGTGGGCGCTCGCTGCGGTGTTCACGGTGCTGAACCTCTTGCAGTTCACGGGCACCGGCGCCACTGGTCAAGTGATCTTCCTGCTCGTATCGGTCGCTGTGGCGCTGGTCGCCGGACGCTCGCTCGGTCTCGCCACCGGCTGGCCGATCCCTCACATCCCACTCGATGGAATTGGCTCCGGCTCGTCCGGACGCTCGAAGAAGAAGTCGAAGTCGAAGCGTGCGACGGGTTCGTCGAAGTCGGGCGGCGTCGTCCAGGGCCCGTGGAAGAACGCCCCGGCACCCATGCCGCCACCGGCCGGCCCCTCCCCCGCCGACCAGCTCGAACTCGACTCACTGCTCGACAAGATCGGCGCCAACGGCATGGACTCGCTCACCGGCGACGAGAAGAAGCGCCTCAACGACCTCAGCAAGCGCCTCCGCAACCGCTAGAACACCCCCGAGCGATGAGATTCCAGACCACCTTCCGGCCCGATATCTCATCACCTCCGAGCTCGACTCGGAACGTGGAGGCAATGGCGGCCCGACGGCCATAGCCTCCGAGTACCGACTCCCTCCTCGACACCATTCTGGAGAACGAGGAGGTGCACATGGTGCATCTGAACGAGCAGGCTCATCAGCTCTTCGCCGCCCAACACGGCGTTGCATCGGTCGACCAACTGCAAGCGCGAGGATTGACACGGAGGCAGATCAAGCGTCTCGAGACCGTCGGAGCGATCATCCGAATCCACAACGGCGCCTACCGATCGCCGAGTATCAGGCTCGATGAGCTGGCTCGATGCGCAGCCGTTTGTCTTGCCAGGCCCCGAGTTGTCATCGCTGGGCCAACAGCCGGGCGGTTGTGGGATCTCCGGCGCCTCCCGCGCGACCAGAGGGTCCACGTCCTCGCTCCGCCCGCAAGCAATCCGTGCGTCGCGAAGTGGGTCGTGCCCTTTCGGACTGACGCATTCCATCCTCACGATGTGGTCGAGCGACACGATGGGATTCGCGTCACGTCACGAGCTCGGACCGTGTTCGATCTGGCGCGTTGGCTGGGTCCGGCAGATCTGCTCTCCGTGATCGAGCAGGTGTTGCACGACGGCCACCTCGATGAAGCAGACCTCTTCGAGGTGGCCGCCGACTGGATCTCGCCTCAGCGCCCGTGGGCCTCGAGCTTCGTGCGCCAACTCGATCGACGCATTCCTGGCGCAGCGGCAGAGTCGCACCCAGAGGTGCGCGTGGCTCAGGCACTCACGCGGCTCGGAGTCACCGGGTTGGTTCGCCAGTTCCCCATTGACTTGCCCGGGTACGGCAAGGCGCGCTTCGATCTGGCCGTCCCAGCACTCCGTTGGTCAATCGAGATCGACGTTCATCCTCGCCACCGCGAGACCGAGGGACGGATGTCCGACCACCGACGCGACATCGCGGCACGGGCTGTGGGGTGGGACACCAGCCGAGTCAGCGACGCAGCCACCCCAACCGAGGCAGCGATGCGATTCCGGACTACCCGCCGGGCCGAAATCTCATCGCCTGAGCACTCTGGGCCTCATCGATGAGATTCCGGACCAACTGCCGGGCCGAAATCTCATCGCTTCAGGTCGACCGCGGAAGGGCTCCGAACCTGCGGGTGGTGGCGGCGGTGTACCAGGCGAGGACGAGGAGGGCCGCTGCCAGGGCGGTGGCACCGTCGGCGAGGAGGTGGAAGCCGAACGAGTCCTTGACGAAGCCGGAGCTGAGCGCAGCTGCCGCACCGCACAGGCTGAGGGTGAGGTCGCCGGTTCCCTGGACCTCGACCCGTGACGTCTTCGGCACCGACGCCGTGAGGATCGTCGTGCCGCCGATGAGACCGAAGTTCCAGCCGAGGCCGAGGAAGAACAGCCCGACGAACATCAGCACCGGCACGTAGCCGGCGAGCACGGTGGTGATCGTGCCAGCCCCCAGGATCATCGCACCGATCTTGATGGCCCGAACGGGACCGGCCCGGTCGACGAAGCGGCCGACGAATGGTGCCATCCCGTACATCCCCACGATGTGCAGCGCGATCACGAACGCCGAGAGGTCGGCGTGGCCATGGTCCTTCATGTGCGGCGGCGTCATCGTCATCACGCCCACCATCGCCGCTTGCGAGGCCGCCATCGCCGCGAGGCCGAGCCGTGCTCCCGGCGACGCCCAGATCACCGAGGCCGACGACCGGACCACCCGCAAGGGTCTCGTTCGTTCCGCATGTGGGTCGATGCCGCCGATCACCTCGAGTGGATCCGGCCGGAGCCGGGTCCAAACCACCGCAGCAGCGACCAGGAAGAAGACCGCGGCGAACACGAACGGACCAACCAGTTCGTCGAGACCGAAACCGCCGGCCACCGCCTTCTCGAACGGCGTCATCAGCGGCCCGAGCGCGGCACCCAACGTGCCGACCCACACGATCGCCGCGATCGAGGCGCCCTGCTTGGCGGGCTCGGCAAGATCGGCGGCAACGTAGCGCTGCTGGAGCGTGGCCGCCTGGCCGGCTCCGAACGCGATCATTCCCACCAGGAACAACGGGAACCAACGCAGCTGTCCTCCGGTCGCGGCGATCGACGCACCGACCGCGCCGATCAGGAGGGCCCGGGTGAGACCGATCCGCCGACCTCGCCGGCGCATGAACGCCGCCAACGGGATCGCCGTGAACGCCGCGCCCAGCGTGAACGACGCGCTCCCCATCCCGGCCAGACGATCCGAGCCGAGCAAGTCGCTGGCCAGCAGCGAGACGACCGCGACCATGCCGGCAACCGCGGCTTGTCCGGGCACCTGCGCGAAGCGCAACGAGCGCAGCGTTCGGCGCTGGAGTTCTTGCCGGTCGACGCCGGTATCAGCGAGCGCCTCGACCATCTCGGCAGTCTGTCAGGACCAGCGCTCCCGACCATCGGAGGGCGATGAGATTCTGGACCGACGTGTGGACCGAAATCTCATCGCTCATCGCTCGGGGCGTCTGGGGCGTGGCGGTCAGAGGACGTTGCGGAGGAAACGGCCGGTGTGGCTGGCTTCGAGCGATGCGATGTGCTCGGGGGTGCCTTCGCCGACGATGGTGCCGCCACCGTTGCCGCCATCGGGGCCGAGGTCGATCACCCAGTCGGCGGTCTTGATGACGTCGAGGCTGTGCTCGATCACCAGCACCGTGTTGCCCTGGTCGACGAGGCGCTGCAGCACGGTGAGGAGCCGCTTGACGTCGTCGAAGTGCAATCCGGTGGTGGGCTCGTCGAGCAGGTAGATCGTGTGCCCGGTGGACCGCTTGGCGAGCTCAGCCGACAGCTTGACGCGCTGCGCCTCGCCACCCGACAGCGTCGGAGCCGACTGCCCGAGTCGCACATAGCCGAGTCCGACGTCGACGAGCGTCTGCATGTACCGGGCGATCCCCGGCTGGTTGGCGAAGAAGTCGACTGCGTCGGCCACGGGCATGTCGAGCACCTCGGCGACGTTCTTGCCCTTGAACTCGATGTCGAGCGTGTCGCGGTTGTAGCGCGCGCCGTGACACACCTCGCACGGCACGTACACGTCCGGCAGGAAGTGCATCTCGATCTTCAGCGTGCCGTCGCCCGAACACGCCTCGCAGCGCCCACCCTTCACGTTGAACGAGAACCGACCCGGCATGTAGCCGCGCACCTTCGCCTCATTGGTCGAGGCGAACAGCTTGCGCACGTTGTCGAACACACCGGTGTACGTGGCCGGGTTCGATCGCGGCGTGCGCCCGATCGGTGACTGGTCCATGTCGATGACCTTGTCGAGGAACTCGATGCCGTCGATCCGCTTGTGCTTGCCGGCCGACATCTTCGACTTGTAGATCCGCTGCATCAGCACCGGCAGGAGGATGTCGCGCACCAGCGACGATTTGCCGGAGCCCGACACGCCGGTGATCGCCACGAAGTTGCCGAGCGGGATGTCGACGTCGATGTTCTGCAGGTTGTGCTCGCGGGCCCCTTGGATCCGCAACGATTCGAGCCCCTGCGGACGTCGCTGCTCGGGCACCGGGATCGACTTGCGGCCGGACAGGTACTGCCCGGTGATCGACTCTTTCACCTTGAGGATTCCGGGCACCTTGCCCGAGTAGACGACCTCTCCCCCGTGCTCGCCCGCACCCGGCCCGATGTCGACGATCCAGTCGCTCTCGCGGATCGTCTCCTCGTCGTGCTCGACCACGATGACCGTGTTGCCGAGATCGCGCAGCCGTGTGAGCGTGTCGATCAGGCGCCGGTTGTCGCGCTGGTGCAGCCCGATCGACGGTTCGTCGAGCACGTACAACGTGCCGACGAGCCCGGATCCGATCTGTGACGCGAGTCGGATGCGCTGGGCTTCGCCACCGGCGAGCGTTCCGGCCGACCGCGACATCGTGAGGTAGTCGAGCCCGACGTCGAGCAGGAACCCCAGCCGGGCGTTGATCTCCTTGGTGACCCGTTCCGCGATCATCCGGTCGCGCTCGGACAGCTCCAATGCGGCGAGGAACTTCGCCGATTCGCCGATCGACATGTCGGCAACTTCGGAGATGTTCTTGTCTTCGATCGTGACCGCCAACGTCGACGGTTTGAGCCGGGCCCCGTCACACGTGGAACAGGCGACGAGACGCATGTAGCCCTCGTATTGGTCGCGGGCCCAGTCGCTGTCGCTGCCTTCGTGGCGCCGCTTGATCCACGGGATGACACCTTCGTACTCGGTGGAGTACGACCGCGACCGCCCGTAGCGGTTCTTGTACTTGACGGTCATCTTCCCCTTCACGCCGTGCAAGATGACCTTCTGCTGCTTGGCGGTCAGTCGCTCCCACGGGGCGTTCATGTCGATGTCGTTGGCCTCGGCGACCGATTCGAGCATGCGGATGAAGTACTGCGTGTTCGCGCTGCGCCACGGCGCGATCGCACCGTCGAGCAGCGACATCTCCGGGTCGGGGATGATCAGTTCGGGGTCGACCTCGAACGTGGTGCCGAGCCCGTCGCAGGCCGCGCAGGCGCCGTACGGCGAGTTGAACGAGAAGTTGCGGGGCGCAGGCTCGTCGTAGCTCGTGCCGCACACCGGACAGGCGAGGTGCTGGCTGAACGTGAGGGTCTCGGGCTGGCCTTCGCCCTCGCGCGGCACCACCTCGATCTCGGCGACGCCGTCGGCCAGCCCGAGTGCTTGTTCCAACGACTCGGTGAGTCGCCGCTCCTCGATCTTGTGGTTCTCGTACTTGGCGAGTCGCTCCTCACGCTTGAGGAATTCGTCGATGTCGACGGTTTCGCCGTCGATGCGGGCGCGCACGTAGCCCTGACCGGACATGTCCTGGAGGAGCGTGTCGTACTCGCCCTTGCGTCCACGAACGACCGGCGCCAACACCTGAAAGCGGATGCCGTCGTCCATGTCGAGGATGCGATCGACGATCTGCTGCGGCGTCTGACGTTGCAGTCGTGTGCCGTCGTTCGGGCAGTGCTGCACGCCGATGCGTGCGTACAGCAGTCGCAGGTAGTCGTAGACCTCGGTGATCGTGCCGACAGTGGAGCGCGGGTTGCGGCTGCCCGACTTCTGGTCGATCGAGATTGCCGGCGACAGCCCCTCGATGATGTCGACATCCGGCTTGTCCATCTGCCCGAGGAATTGGCGGGCGTAGGAACTGAGCGACTCGACGTAGCGGCGCTGCCCCTCGGCGTAGATCGTGTCGAACGCCAAGCTCGACTTGCCTGAACCGGACAGCCCCGTGAACACGATGAGCTTGTCGCGTGGCAACTCGACGTTGACGTTCTTGAGGTTGTGCTCGCGGGCGCCGCGCACGATGATCTGCGGCTCGTCGGCCTTCGACTTCGTGGTGCGCTTGCGGGGAGGTGACTTCTCGGGGGGCGCCGCGGGCGAGGTGCCGGTGGCGGTGGTACTGGCGGCCATCGGCGTCAGAGCCTAGCGCCGAACATGTGTTCCGCAGAACGGAGCGGGCAGACGACTGGCATCGCCATCGGGCCACGGTTGTGCGATCAGCAGTGGTATTGCACGGCCGCGCGCTCGGCGACCCGGCCGGCGATCAGGTCGGCGATGAAGGCTGCGTGGACAGGGTGATCGCGATAGGTGACGTAGTCATCGACCGAGTCGAAATCGCCGACCACGACGTAGTCGTAGTTGCCGTCGTTCACCCCTGCGTCCACACCGTGGAGATATGAACGAATCACCGGGATCGCCTCGGGCAGTTCGTCGAGACGACGGGCGACCTCGGCGACGTGCGCATCATCGACATCGTCGGCCCAGCGGAACATCACCACATGGCGAAACATGTCAGCCCTCCCCAACCACAGCGACAGCATGCTCGAACACGCGAGCATCGTAGACCGGTCGATCCATCATCGACCCCGCCGCTCGGCACGGCGCAGCGATGGGCGGCGTCGGGCGTGGGGGAACTCCTCGGAAAACCTCGCCTCGGCCACGTCGGTCCCCACCAGCACGAGCTCCCCCGTCGCGGGGAGCGGAACGTCGGGGTCGGGGTTGCCCTCGAGCACGCCGTTGCGCTCGACCGCGACGACGTTGCACGACGTGCGCCGGTGCACGTGTGCAGCAGCGAGGGTGGTCCCCGCGAGCTCCTTCGGAATCGGCGTGCGGAACACGTTGAGCCCCTGCGCAACGAGCACCGTCTCGTCACCGCGCAGGTGGTTCCAGATCGCCGCCGACCCGGTCCCCGCATAGGACAACACGGCATCAGCGCCCGCCCGGTACAGCGTCGACACGTTCCGGTCGAGCTTCGAACGCGACACGATCCGAGCATCGGGCCGGAGTCCTCGGCAGTACCGCGTGAGATACACGTTGACGTTGTCGTCATGGGTGGTGATCAAGATCGCGCCGGCGTCGTCGATGCCGGCCGCCTCCAGCACCGCCCGGTCGGCGGCGTCGCCGATCACGTAGTTCGCGCCGTCTCGCTGCCGGTCGGGAAGCTGCTCGACGATCACGTACTCGATACCTTCGCCGGCGAAAGCGGCACCGACGGCGCGGCCCACCCGTCCCCCGCCGATGATCACGGCGCGATTGGGCGCAGTCGAGTTCGTCGAATAGCACGCGTCGTAGGCGGCGAGTTGCTCGGCGGTGCCGGCCAAGATGAGCATCGACGAGTCGGTGAGCACCGTGTCGGCGGTGGCGATCGCGAAGTCGCCGCGGCGCCACACCCCGATGATGCTCACGCCCAGGCGCTTGCGAAGCTGCGCATCGGCCAGGGTCTTGCCGAGCAGGTCGGTGCCCATCGGGCTCGCCTCGGCGATCTGCAACCCGGCGAACTTGCCGATCACGTGGCTGTGGCCCGACAGGCCGAACGTGCGCGCCGCCATCGCCGAACCCAGGATCTCGCCGAGCTGCACGACGTGGTCGGCTCCGGCGATCTCGAGGATGTCGACCGATGCCGGCGAGTTGGCGCTGGCCACGATCTCGACGTCGGGTGCGATCTCGCGCACCGTGAACGCGATGTTGGTGTTGATCTGATCGGACTGCGTGGCGATCACGAGGGCCGCCTGGTCGACGCGGGCGTTGCGGTAGGTGGCCGGGTCGTCGAGCGCACCGACCATCACGTTGCGACCCTCGTCGTGGATCAGGCCGGCCTCGGCGACGTCGTCGACGATCAGCACGTACGGAACTTCGGCCTGGTCGGCTCGCTCGATGATCGCTGCCTCGACCGGCCCGAGTTGGGTGAGCAGCAGGTGCCCCGACGTCGAGGCTGGCAGTACGCGAGGGGCCCGACGCCGTTCGCGTTCGGTCATCCATGGCATGAACACGAACTGGATGAACACGAACGGCAGCATCACCAAGAGGAACGTCGACCCGGCGAGCAGCACGACCACCGAGAAGATTCGACCGGCGTCAGATTCGAACGTGATGTCGCCGAAGCCCAGCGTGGTCATCGTCGTGAGGGTCCAGTAGACGCTGGTCGGCCACGAGTACTTGCGGTCTTCGTGCTCCATCAGCGTGTGGAAGACGGTGCTGAACAGCGCCACCATCACCACGAACACCACCGCGAGCACCAAGAACGTCTTCTGACGTCGGCGCCGCTCGGCCTGCTCTGCGGCCCGCTGGGCTCGTTCGAAGTGCTGCAGCGAGCGTCCCCGATCCTCCGGCACGCCCACCCGCACGCGCTGGGTCACCTGGGCGATCGTGGCTCCAAGTGATTTCAGCACGTGCACCTCACCGTGATGATGATGGCACGGCAACGAGGGGCCTTGCCTGGTCCAGGACGCCAGCCGGCGGCAGCGTCCCCCACCCGATGGGGCGGCTCTGGCACAGTCATGAAGTGCCAGAGCACACGAGGACGATCTTCCCGACGGCGATCACCGTCGCCCGGGCACTGGTGGTCGCCCGTTGGCTGACGTTGCTGTGGATGGTCGGCGTCGTGGTCGTGTCGTCCGAACGCGACGCCATCGACCATCCGCTCGCTGCATGGCTGTGCGTCGTGGCGGTCGCCGCCGCCGCCGCGTGGACGACGTGGGCCGTGCGCGTCAAGCCCGCCCGGCTGTTCGGCACCGGTTTCCTCGTCGTCGAAGCGTCGCTGGCTATCGGCCTCAGCGTGGTCGACGGCTGGGTGTTCGAGCCAGGACATGTCTTCGAGGTCTCGCAGAGCCTCGCCACCCAGTATCCGCTGATCGCCGTGGTCTCGATCGGCCTCGCCCGGGGCCCGATCATCGCCGGTGCGGTCGGTCTCATGATCGGACCGGCGGAGTGGGCCGGGGCAGTCCTGAACGAGTTCGACGACTGGAGCACCCGCCACGTCATCTCGCTGGTGGCCACGTCGTTGTTCTTCGCCGCCGCCGGCGTGGTATTCGGCTGGCAGGCACAACTCCTCCGGCAGGCCGAAGCCGACATCACCGACCGGAGGGCCCGCGAGGACGTCGCACGGGTCCTCCACGACACCGTGCTCCAGACGCTCGCACTCGTCGACCGCCGAACCTCGGGCAGCGATCCCGAACTCGCCAGGACGGCACGCGAGGCCGACCGCGAGCTGCGCCGCTTCCTGTTCGGCAGCACCAGCCGGGCAGATGACACCCTCGAACAGCGAGTGCGTTCGGCGGTCGAGCGGGCAGCACGCCATCACGATGCGGCTGCACACGTTCCGATCAGCGTCAGCGTCGTCGACACCGCCCCACCGCCCCCGACCGATGTGGCCGATGCCATCGCCGCCGCGATCGGCGAGGCCGTCGCCAACGCGCTCGAACACGCCGGCGCCAGTCGGATCGTCGTGTTCGTCGAGACCAACGACGACGGCGACGTGTTCGCATCGGTGCGAGACGACGGGTGCGGCTTCGACATCGACCAGGATCGAGCAGGCCATGGTGTCGACGAGTCGATCGTGGCACGCATCCGTGACGTCGGCGGCCGGACCGAGGTGGTCAGTTCCCCGACCACCGGTACCGAGGTGCGAGTGTGGTCGACGTGAACGATCAGTCGCCGAGCGAGGACCTGACCACCGAGGATGTGATTCGGGTCGTGCTCGCCGACGACCACGAACTGATGCGGTCCGGCCTGCGCGGCGAACTCGGCGACCAGTTCGAGGTGGTGGGCGAGGCCGACGACGCCGAGGGGGCGATCGACGTGATCACGGCCCGACAGCCCGACCTCGTCGTGTCCGACCTGCACATGCCGCGAGGTGGCGGACTGGCCGTTGTCGAGGCGTGTGCGACCGTGTGCCCGATCGTGATCCTCACCGTCAGCGAGGCCGAGGCTGACCTGCTCGACGCCGTCGCTGCCGGTGCTGCCGGCTACCTGGTCAAGAGCGCACCGATCGCCGAGATCCGATCTGCCCTCCTGGCGGCGGCGGCCGGTGAGCCGGTGTTCTCGCCGTCGCTCGCGGCCTTGGTGCTCGGCGAGTTCCGTCGGCTCGCGAAGGCCGCCGACACCAATCCGCTCACCGAGCGGGAACGCCAGGTGCTGCAGTTGGTCGCTCGCGGCCACACCTACAGAGAGATCGGCGTCGAACTCGCCATCGCACCGAAGACCGCCGAGAACCACGTGCGCAACATCCTCGGCAAGCTCCACCTGTCACGCCGCAGCGACCTCGTCCGCTATGCGGTCGAACACGGGCTCGACTGAGCCTGCTGCGTCGCCGCTCGCCAGCGACGCGTCACCTGTCGCTGCCAGATTGCCACTGGTATCGACGCCAGTGCCACCACCCAGACGATGGCGGCGAGGACGTCCGTCAGCACCGGTGCAGCGACAGCGAGGAGCAACCCCACTCCGATGACGTAGACGACGGCAGTGGTGCGCCGCCGTTCAGGCGGCCAGCCCCGACGTTCGAGGATCGCCGAGACCGTCGCCATCAGCGCGACCGACACGACGACAACGATGGCGGCGATGGCGGCGAGCGCGCCGAGCAACAACCAGACGAGACCGGTGCAGTCGGTCTCTTCGCAGATCGCGCCAGCGATCACGGCGTGCTCGGATTCAGCGTGGTGTGGTTCATGACGTCATCGTCGTGAACCGGCGCGGCGGTGTCGACCCGGTGAATCCCCCAGTGTCGTCTGGGGCCCCACCGATCCCCCAGACGACGCTGGGGGATTCGCCCGATGGCGTCGATTGGGAACGCCGTTCAGGATCAGGACATGGACAGCACGCCGACCACCCCCAGCCCATTCCCTCCTCCCACGCCGGGCGCCTTCGCTCCCCCGAGCCCACCCGACCTTCCGGACGCGCCAGGCGGGCGGCAACTGCCGCAGCTGTCCGCTGCCGGCTGGCTCGCTGCGATGGGGGCATCGCTGCTGCTCGTCGCGTCGATCATCGTCGTGGCAGGCAACTGGCAGTCGATCGACCCGATCGTGCGGTTCTCGGGACTGGTGGCGGCACTGTTCGCCGTCTACTTCAGCGCCGAAGCCGGGCGACGTCGCTACCCGTCGACCTCGACGGCGCTCGCCACGCTCGCCGCGTGCCTGACCGCTCCTGTCGGCATCGCTGCCGCTGCGACCCTCGAGCAGCCCTGGCCGGTCTGCGTGCTCGTCGGCGGCTTCGCTGCACTGGCGGCGACCGAGTTGCAGGCCCGGCGCTGGAAGGTGCCGGTGCTGCACGCTGCAACCGTGGTGGCGTTCGGTCTCGCCGCAGTCGGCCTGTCGGCGCTGTCATCGGTGCCGGTCGCGGTGATCGGCGCAGTCGGCGCCCTGCTCGCATTGCTCCTCGGCGCCGAGCGGAGGCCGGTTGCGCTCGGCTTGGCGGTCGGTGTCTCGCCGTGGCTCGTCGCACTGTCCGATGTCGGCCTCGGCACCGGCACGCTCGCCGACGTCGGCGTGACGGGATCGGCGGTCGCCTGGTCGGCCCCCATGTCGTGCGGCATCGCCGCGTTGGTGATCGCCATCGTCGCTCATCGCCACCAGAACGCACCCCTCGCCCAGACCGCTCTCGCTGTCCTCGGCTCCGGCGTGGTGAGCGGCTTGGTCGGCGCAGATGCTGGTGCGGCATTGTGGTGGTCGGTGCCGGCGATCGTCCTGCTCGCCGCCGAGGCCGTGGCGGCCAGCCGCAGCAGCGCGGTGTGGTCGGATCTTGCCCGGCGTCTCGGGACGCCGGCCGGGATCGGGATCGCCTACGCGGCGCTGACCACGCCCTACCTGACGCTGTTGGCGCGGGGCGGCACGAGCGCCGCTGCCGTCGCGGCCGACCAGTGGTATGTCCCGCTCGGTCTGTCGGCGGTGGCGCTGGCTGCCAGCGCAGTCGGCACCGGCCGGGCGCGACCAACGATCACCGTGGTCGCTGCCATCGCCGCCGGCGTCGCTGCATCGACTGCAGCCGGCGTTCCGTACTGGCTGGTCGCTGCGGTTGCTGCAATCGGCTGGATCGTCGCGACCGTCGCCACGCCCTGGTCGTCCTGGGATGCAACGACTGCGACGTGTGCCTCGTGGATCCTCATCGCTGCGTGGATCGTCGACGTGCCGCAAGCGAGCGGCTGGCTCGCAGCCGTCGCCGCGTCGGGACTCGCGCTGATCGCTTCCTGCTCGATGGTGGTTCGCAACGACGAAGGCTTCCGCACCATCGTCGCTGCAGGAATCGTCGGTCTGGTTTCTGGGGTGATCGCCGACTCGCTCTCCTCACCGATCGCGACACCTGGTGACGTCGGCACGATCATGTTCTTCGGTCTGATCGCGGTGGGTGTCACGCTGCGCGCCGACCGATCGCTCTGGCCGCTCGTCGCTGCGGGCACGATCGGCATCCGCACCATCGGCGACGGTGCCATCACCTGGTACGACGTGGCGGTGGCTGCACTCTTCGCAGCCGCCGTCGCCGGATCGGTGCGCAACCCCCGGGGGCTGCAGGCGCACGTGGCCGCTGCCGCCATCACCGGCGCCGTTGCGCTGGCGCTGGCTGCCGGTGGCGTCGACGCCGGGACCGCAACGGTGGCCGCCAGCCTGTCGGGCGTCGCCCTCACGGGCCTCTCCGCCATCGATCGTCGCCTCGTCACGGCGCAGACCGCCGGCATCACGGCGTCGACGATCGCCGTTTTGGCGAGCGCTGAGGCGAGCCCGGTGTTCGCCTCGATCGCCTTCGCCGTGCTCGGCGCCCAGCTCGCCTACGCCGGAACGCTCACGCGTACCAAGCTGGCCGCCCTCCCCGGCGTGGCGCTCGGCATCGCCGGCACCGTCTCGCTGTGGTGGACCACGGGCACGAACGCCTGGGTGATCGTGGCGCTCGCCCCGTACGGGGCCGATGGCACCGACATGGCGATCGCCGCGACCGTGACCGTCCTCCTCGTCGCCGGCTGGCTCGTCCGGCGGCGGACGTCGATGACGACGTGGCTCGCCTACTCCCCCGGCCTCGGCATGGCGGGCACCTGGCTAGTGGCCTCGCAGCTCGAGCCGGGCACCGACTGGGCGACATTCGGCGCCCTGATCGTCGGGATCGTGGCGCTCGGAATCGGCGGGTTCCGACGCCTCGGAGCCCCGCTCGTGCTCGGCACCGCGATGGTCGTCGCCACGATCGTCGTGTCCGCCGGCCCCCGCCTCACGGCGGCGCCGACCTGGGCCTGGATCGCATCCGGCGGCATCGGTCTGCTCGTGGTGGCTGCACTGATCGAACGCTCGGAGCGTCCACTCCTCCCGATCGGCCGCAAAGCCGAGACCCAGAGGTCGCTCCTCGAACAGTTCTGCGAGGAGTTCGGGTGATCAGCGAGTGATCAGAGCGTGAGGATCAGCACGCCGATCAGGGCGAGGACACCCACGATCGCAATGGCAGCCATCTTGGCCGGGGAGCCGAACGACACCGCGCTGTGCGCCTCGTGTTCCCACTCCTGGTTTGCCGGCGTACCGACCTTCGGGAGATGCTTCGACTTCTCGTGGCCCTTGCGAGGCTTGCTGGAGCTACTACCCACCTGCGAGACCCTACTGGGCGTCACGGAGCTCGCGGCGGAGGTCGTTGACCTCGTCGCGGAGCCTGGCGGCGTACTCGAACTTGAGCTCGGCTGACGCCTCGTGCATCTCGGCCTCGAGCGTCTGGATCAGGCGGGCCAACTCCTGCTGCGGCAATGACTTGAGGTCGCGTTGCACCTTGTCACGCTCGCGCTGGCGACGTCGGTCCTTGCCGGGAATCGGCGCGCCGTCGTCGGGACGCAGCAGCGACAGGATGTCGCCCACGGCCTTGCGGATCGTCTGCGGGTTGATCCCGTGCTCGAGGTTGTACGCGATCTGCACCTTGCGACGCCGCTGGGTTTCGTCGATCGCCGCCTGCATCGAGCGGGTGACCTTGTCGGCGTACATCACCACTTGGCCGTCGACGTTGCGGGCGGCGCGACCCATGGTTTGGATCAGCGCCGTCTCGGAGCGCAGGAACCCCTCCTTGTCGGCGTCGAGGATGCACACCAACGACACCTCGGGCAGGTCGAGTCCCTCACGCAACAAGTTGATCCCGACCAACACGTCGAAGTCGCCGAGACGCAGCCCGCGTAGGATCTCGATGCGTTGGATGGTGTCGATGTTCGAGTGCAGGTACCGCACCCGCAGGCCCTGTTCGAGCAGGTAGTCGGTGAGGTCTTCGGCCATCTTCTTGGTGAGCGTGGTGACCAGCACCCGATCGCCTTTGGCGACTCGCCCATTGACCATCTCCATCAGGTCGTCGATCTGACCCTTGGTGGGCCTGATGATCGCCTCGGGGTCGACCAGACCGGTGGGGCGCACGATCTGCTCGACGATGTTGGTCGACACCCGCAGCTCGTAGGGGCTCGGCGTGGCCGACAGGAACACGCACTGGTTGACCCGCCCCAACACCTCTTCGAAGGTGAGCGGCCGGTTGTCGCGCGCCGACGGCAGGCGGAACCCGTGCTCGACGAGCATGTCCTTGCGGCTGCGGTCGCCGGCGAATTGGCCGTGGAGCTGCGGCACCGCGACGTGGCTCTCGTCGATCACGAGCAGGTAATCGTCGGGGAAGTAGTCGAGCAGGGTGAACGGCGGCTCGCCGGGCACGCGCCCGTCCATGTGCATCGAGTAGTTCTCGATGCCGTTGCAGTAACCGACCTCGCTCATCATCTCGAGGTCGTATTGGGTGCGCATCCGCAGCCGTTGCGCCTCGAGCAGCTTGTCGTTCTCGTCGAACCACTTCAGTCGCTCCTGCAGTTCGACCTCGATCCCGGCCATCGCCGTGCGAAGTCGCTCCGGGCCGGTGACGTAGTGGGTGGCGGGGAACACGTGGGCCCGCTGCAGCTCGCTGAGTTGCTCGCCGGTGAGCGGGTCGATCGTGGTGATTCGATCGATGGTGTCGCCGAACATCTCGATGCGCAGCACGCTCTCCTCGTAGGCGGGGTGCACCTCGATGGTGTCGCCGCGCACCCGGAAGTTGCCGCGCCCGAGGGTCATGTCGTTGCGGCCGTACTGCATGTCGACGAGGCGGCGCAGGATGTTGCGCATGTCGTAGTCGACGCCGACCGACAGATCGAGCAGGTTGCCCCGATATTCGTCGGGGTTGCCCATGCCGTAGATGCACGACACCGACGCGACCACGATCACGTCGCGCCGGGTGAGCAATGCAGCCGTTGCCGAGTGGCGGAGTCGGTCGATCTCGTCGTTGATGGACGAGTCCTTCTCGATGTAGGTGTCGCTGCTGGGGATGTACGCCTCGGGCTGGTAGTAGTCGTAGTAGCTGACGAAGTACTCGACCCGGTTGTCGGGGAAGAACTCGCGCATCTCTTGTGCGAGCTGGGCCGCGAGCGACTTGTTGGGGGCGAGGATCAGCGTCGGGCGCTGGGTCTGCTCGATGGTCCAGGCGATCGTTGCCGACTTGCCCGACCCGGTGATGCCGAGCAGCGTCTGGAAACGTTCGCCCTCGTCGATCGCCTTGCTCAGCGCAGCGATCGCCTGTGGCTGGTCGCCAGCGGGTTGGAAATCGGACACCACCCGGAACTTCGCATCGTCGAGCGCCGCGTAATTGCTGGCCGGCGCCGCATGCAGCAACGCCTCGTCAGGTGCCAGGCCGTCGGGCGTGAGCGTCTCGGACATCCGACAACCCTATCTCGGGAACACCTGTTCGCCCAGGTGTCGGAACGCATGGGCGATGGTCGGAGGCGCAGCGTTGCCGGGTCTCGTACAGTGCTTCGGTGGATGCGGATGCGCTGATCGCCGACCTGGATGCTGACCAGCGCGCCGCCGTGACCACCGAATCGCAGTTGGTGGCGGTGATCGCGGGGGCCGGATCCGGCAAGACCCGGGTGTTGACGAGGCGAATCGCCCACCGGATCGCCATCGGAACGGCCGATCCCCGCCACACGCTGGCGCTCACCTTCACCCGCGAAGCCGCCGGCGAGATGCGCAAACGGCTGCATCGGCTCGGCATCCGTGAACACGTGGAGGCGGGCACGTTCCACTCGGTGATGCTGGGGGTGCTCAAGCAACGATGGACCGACACCGAACGGCGCCCGCTCAACATCGTCAACGACCGCCGCCGGCTGGTCGGCGACACCATCGATGCCGGCGACCGACGCAGCCTGGCCGCCTACCTCGCCGAGATCGACTGGGCGTCGGCCCGAGGTATCGACGCCGACCACTACGCAGCAGCAGCACGCCGCGATCAGCGACATCCCGCCCCCGGCATCGACCGCTCCGCGACGGTATACGCCGACTACCAGACCGTCAAGAAGCGGCGCGGCGTGATCGACTTCGACGACGTCCTCGCCCACACGATCCGCGACCTGCGCCGCGACGACGAGTTCGCCGACACGGTGCGTTGGCGCTTCCGTCACGTGCTGGTCGACGAGGCGCAGGACCTCAACCCGCTCCAGCACGCAGTGGTCGATCTGCTCCGCCAGGGGCGCAACGACCTGTTCCTGGTGGGCGACCCGTCGCAGGCTGTCTACGGCTTCAATGGCGCCGACCCCAGCCTGCTCGTCGACGTCGAGACCCGATTCCCCGGCATCGAGGTCATCCGGCTCCCCGTCAACCACCGATGCACCCCCCAGATCGTCGCCGCCGGGGTCCACGTCCTCACCGCCACCGATCAAGCGAGTCCGCTCGTGTCGAATCGAGGCGACGGCCCGATGGTCGAACGTGTCGTCGCCGACGACGAGGCCGACGAAGCTCGCCGCATCACGCAATTCCTCCTGCGGTGCGACCCGAACCTCATCCGTACCGGCGAAGTCGCCGTGCTGGCCCGCACCAACGCGCAACTCGGCCCGATCGCCAATGCGCTCGACGGGGCCGGACTCCCCGTGCGCCGCCATGCCACGGCAAGCGGCAGCCCGCTGCAAGCCGCAGTTCGTCACGCCGCTGCGCTCGGCTCGGCCTCGCGTCTGCGTGGATGGGCGCACGACATCCTCGACGCGCCGCCCATTGCGCAGTCGCTGCGGCACCGGGCGCCTGAACCCCGCCGCGGAGTCGAGGCTCACACGAGCAACGACGACAACGGCGATCGCGACGGCGACCCCGAGCGTCGAGTAGCCGCCGCGGTCCTCGATTTCCTCCGCGAGCAGACATTCGGAGACGGCGCCACGTTCCGGGCATGGGTCGCAACCACCAACCCGTTCGACGACGCAACCACCGAAGGGGTCGACCTCTTGACATTCCACGCCGCCAAAGGACGAGAGT
>CAJDUH010000027.1_pt1 | contig 20825 bp, 17 predicted proteins | sample 7389931 | NCBI WGS metagenome assembly CAJDUH01 (sample SAMEA7055663, study PRJEB34461) | soil metagenome | biome: terrestrial ecosystem; feature: Peninsula; material: soil | place: Antarctica | collected 2016 | reverse complement strand
TACGCCGGATTCGTCGCGCTCGGGCTCGGCGACGAGGGGTTGGTCACGCTGCGCATCTCGCAACCATTCGGCTACGAGTTCGACGAGTTCACCGATCTCACCGGCTTCGACGTCGGCGCTCCAGACGAGTTCGGCACCGTGGTGTACACGCGTTCGGGTCTGAACGAGGACGTCCGGATCACCGTCGGGATGGCCAACGACGATCGCCTCGTGTCGAAACCGCTCGACGTCGAGGGGGTCGACATCGCGCTGCGGTCGTGGCCTGATGATCCGGAGTGGGCCGACTTCGCCGCCGCCCGCGTCGAAGCGGGAATTCCGGCGCTCGAGGAATTGATCGGCAGTGTCTGGCCGGTCGAAGGCAGCTTCGGCGTACGCGAGACGGTCGAGCCGAATCTGCGCGGCTACGCCGGATGGTTCGACGCGCAGAGCAGCGAGATCGCCGTCGGCGAAGCGCTCGACGCCGACACGATCTACCACGAGCTGTCCCACGCCTGGTTCAACGGGAGGATGTCGACCGAGCGTTGGCTCACCGAAGGCCTCGCCCAGGTGTATGCCGCCGAGCTCGTCCGCCGCGACGGCGACGATGCTCGCACACCGGTCGAACCGAACGCCGACGATCCTGCTGCCACACCGTTGACGGATTGGGGCGGCGTCGGCAGTGAACGCTCGGTCGAAGAGTACGGCTACGCCACGTCGTTCTGGGTGCTCGACACGATGGTCGATGACATCGGCATCGACCGCACCGACGAGGTCGTCGACTCACTTCGCAGCGGTGTCAGCCCCTATGACGCCGGGTTCCCCGGTGCACGACCCGAGCAGGACTGGAAGCGTGTCTACGACATGTTCGTCGAGGTGGGCGGTGCGAGTGGTGTCGCTGACTTGTTCCGGGCGTACGTCGTCGACACCGACGACGGCGCGCTGATCGAACGGCGCGACGGGGCCGTTGTCGACGTGTCGGGGCTCACCGATCAGAGCCTGCCATGGGCGCTTCCCGTCGGGGTACGCAACAGCCTCGAGCTGTGGGAGATCGACGACGTGATCGACGGGTTGCTCGGAGCAAACGCCGTACTGGCACGTCGCGCCACCCTTGAATCGATCGAGACATCGGTCGGCATCGACGAACCCGATCGGGCAGGTGATGCCTACGCCCAAGCCCCCCGGCGATCGTCGAGCGGTGTCGACTTCACCGAACCGATGGCGATCCTCGACGAGTCGATCGAGATCGGTGGACAGCTCCAAGACCGTGTCGACGTCATCAAGGTTCTCGCAGCGACGGCAGCGGTGTCGCCGCCGGCACTCGGCACGGTCGAGGGTGTGGACGATTTCGCCAGCGGGCTCGACGCGGCAGGCGACCAGTTCCGTGCGCTGGAGCGGATCATCGAGGTCGACGAGCAGTTGGATGCCACGACGGGCATCATGGCAACGATCGGACGTTGGGGATCCGACATCGAGCGCGACCTCGACCAGGCTCGTGCGCAGATCGAGCAAGGTGACAATGACGCCGCTCTGGCGACACTGACATCAGCCGACGACCGGATCGACGGTCTCGCCGCAAGCGGAGCGTTCCGTCTCGCCGTCGCTGGTGCGTTGGCGATGCTGCTGTTCGCGGTGCTGGCGATCATGCGGCGCCGACGCAACCGACCGGCGACAGCAGCGAGTGGTGCGTGATGGCGCCTCACCGGACGTGGAGGATCAGCCGCCTCGGATCGAGGTCAACACCGCATCGATGATCGCCTGGTCGATGCCGCAGGCGAGCGACGCCTGCACGACCGGCGCAGCAGCAGCGTCGTCACCAGCGAGCACCGCGCCGGTGTCGATGTTGTCGACGCCACCTGGCACCGACTCGATCGCACAATTCGCCACGTTGGGAGCCACGCCCTGAGCGGTGAGTTCGTCGAACAGGATGCCGCCCACCAACGACGTGGGCTTGTCGGTCCCGAAACCGCCCGGGTCGATCGTCGGCCCCTCGGGCACCGTGTCACCCGGCACCGTCGAAGGTGGAACTGTGGTGGTGGTGGTCGTGGTGGTGGTCGTCGGCAGCGGGGTCGCCGCGTAGGAGATCTCGCTCGCCTGGCCAGTGCTGGTGTCGGCCGTGGCGTACACCACGCCGCCGGCCGCCATGAACCCGACGACACCCACTGCAGCACCCAGCGCCTGTGGTCCGGGGAACGCGGCGGCGAGACGTACCGAATCGATCGGACCGGCGACGCGGTCCTGCGTACCGAGCCAACCCTTCTCGTCGACCCACACCGACAGCGGCGGCATCACGACGAGCGCAGCGAGCAGTGCGATCGCCACGTTCAGCGTGACGATCAAGCCGAAGTCGCGCAGCAACGGTAGCGACGATCCGATCAGCACGGCGAAGCCGCAGATCGTGGTGACCGCCGAGGTGAAAAATGCTCGACCCGTGCGGCTCGCGGCAGTGTCGGTGGCCTCGCGTGGCGACAGACCGCGTTGGCGTTCCTCGAGATACCGCCCGAGAATCAGGACCGAGAACTCGGCACAACTCGCGATCACCAGCGGCCCGCTCACCGTGGTCAACGGGCTCAAACTGAAGCCGAGCAACCCGACCACCAGTGACGAGACGCCAACCGCGAGCAGCACCGGCACCAGCGCCAAGAGCGCCCGCGTCAGGCTCCGGAAACGAAGCACGAGGAACAGACCGGCAAAGCTCAGCGCGAGGTAGGTGAGGTTCGCCCGGTTCGCCGAGAGGTTCTCCAGGAGTCCGATGCCCACGGTGGCCAAGCCGGCCGGCGTGGCCCGAACCGCCGCCTGTCCCTTCGGCAGGTCGGTGAGCAAGATGCTGTCGGCCGGCAGGTCGAGCGCCGCGATGCGGGCGTCGAGGTCGGCCTCGAGTTCAGCGACCAAGTCAGCTCGATCGGCGAGGCTGCTGGGCGCCAGTCGCAAGTTCAATTGTGTGGCGGTCGGGTCGTCCTTGGCCCGCAACAGCGCCTTCACGATGTCGTCGGGCATCTGCTCGACCGAATCGACGATGTCGGCCGTCGTCGGCGCAACGGGGGTCGCACCATCGATGAGGATGATCTTGCCCATCGTGTTGACCAGGCTCGATGTCGTGACGACGGCACCGTCGTCACGACCCTCGGCATCGAGGGTGAACTCCCACAACATGTCGATGACCTGCTGGTCGTAGATGTTGTTCGCCGCGACCAGGATGCCGAGCGTCGACGAGAACCCGGTCTCGTCCTCGAGGAACCCGATGTCCTTCACGACCTGGCTGTCCTGGTCGATCCACTTGATCGGGTCGGACTCGATCTTGGCGCGACCTTCGACGAGTACCCCGCCGATGAACAAGATCCCGGCGAGGATCACGAGCGGCAGCCCGAGCTTGGTCGGAAGCCCACCGAGCTTGACGACCACCCGCTCGACCAGCGACGGCGGCCGTTCCTCGGTGCGCTTGGTGTACTCCCGGATACCGAGTACCGACGCGGTCAGCACGATGCCGACCACGACCAGCACCGAGATACCGATGGCAAGCAGCACGCCGAAGTCGCGAATCATCGGCACCTTCGAGATGCGAAGCGCCATGAACGCGACCACGCCGGTCAACGTCGCCGCGATCAGGGGTGGTGCGAGGTTGGAGAGTGTCTCGGCGATCGGGTGGGCTTCTTTGTCGAGCACCACCTCCTCCTCCACTCGGTTGTGGACCTGGATCGCGAAGTCGATGCCAACACCGATCAGAATCGGGAGGCCGGAGATCGTCACCAGCGACAAATCGATCCCGATCAGTCCGAGCAGCGAGAACGACCACATCACTCCGATGACCACCGACAACAGCGGCAGCAGGCGCCAGCGCACCCGGAACATCAGCGCCAGCACCACGGCCATCAAGCCGAGCGCCGCAGCACCGAGTCGCAACATGCCACCTTGCAGATAGTCGTTGATCTCTGCGAGGTAGACGGGCGAGCCGGTCACCGTGAGGTCGAACCCATCGAATGTCGCCCCGTCGAGCACGTCGATGACGTCCTTGGTCGCAGCGGTCTGCTCGTCGAGCGTTGCGTTGCCCTTCAGGACGACGCCACCGACCGCCGTGCCGTTGATCGCGCCGTCGTCGACGTTGGGAAAGGTTCCCCGCAACGACGCTCGGATGACGAGATCCTCTTTGGCGGGAGCCACTGGCGCGCCGTCGACGACCTCGAATCCGGTGTTGTCGAAGATCAGCAATTGGTTGTAGTCGACGACACCGATCTGCTGATCCTCGGCCGGAATCGCGTTGAGCCGAGCGAGCGCGATCTGGATGTCAGCGTTGCGGGCCTCAGCACCAGCCTCGTCGCGCGATGCTGCCGAGAGCAGCGCCGAGGTGCCGACCCCACCCGAGAGCAGATTCGAGCTGTACTGCAATGACGTCAGCGGCGTGACGATGGCGAACGAGCCCTCGACCGCCGAGAGTTCGGAGGTGATGCGTTCGAGCTCGGCCAGGTTGGCACCCTCGTACAGCTCGCTGACATCGGAGCCGTCCGTGGAGGTGAACAGCAAGATGACCGTCTCGCCGCCAAAATCGTCCTGGAACGCGACGTTGTCGATGGCGATCTGCGAGTCGGGGTTCAGGTAGCTGTCCTGACCCGTGGCGAACTCGATGTTGCGGGCACTGACGCCGAGCACCACGGTGATCGCGACGACCACGGCCGCGACGATCTTCCAGTGCTTGCCGAGCGCCACACCGAGCCAACGCCAAAACGATTCCATCCGCATGATTCCCCCTCAGGTCTCGAGCCAATCGTAGACCTTCGGCATGGTCGGCGACACAAAGCTCAGCGGGCCCGTGCAACACTGCGACCGTGGACAGCACCGTCGAGATCGTGCAGGCGCTGGCAGCGATCGTCGGTGACGAGCACGTACTTGCGGATTCCGATCAGCGCGCCGGGTTCGAGACCGACTGGACCGGCCGCTACACCGGTCGATGCTCGGCGGTGGTTCGGCCGGGAACGACCGCAGAGGTCGCCACTGTGCTGCGCTACTGCAACGACCATGCCGTCGTCGTCGTACCCCAAGCGGGCAACACCGGTCTGGTTGGTGCGAGTGTGCCTCGCGCCGCCAGCAGCTCCATCAGCCCCGTCAGCATCGTGCTGTCGATGCGTCGGCTCGACACGATGTCCGACGTCGACGTTTCGTCGATGCAGGTCACCGCTGGAGCCGGCGTCACGATCGCCGACTGGCAGCGAGCAGCCAGGGCCGGCGGCATCGACACTCCGATCGACTTCGCTGCACGCGATTCGGCCACCGTCGGCGGAGCAATCGCCACGAACGCCGGCGGTTCGAGAGTGGTGCGCTTCGGAACCATGCGCCAGCAGGTCGTGGGTGTCGAAGCCGTACTGGCCGACGGCACCGTCGTCGGGTCGTTGGCCGGCCTCCCGAAGGAGACCGTCGGACTCCATTGGCCTTCGCTGCTCGCCGGTTCGGAGGGCACGTTGGCAGTGATCACCGCGGCTCGCCTGCGCCTCGTCCCCCACTTCGAGTTCGTCACCACGATGCTCGCGGCCATCGATTCCGTCGACGCGACGCTGGCGATGCTGGCCGTGGTGCGGCGCGAGCTCGGGTCGCTCGACTCGATCGAGATCATGTTTCCCGAGGCGATCGACCTGGTCTCGGCGCATCTCGGCACGGGCGCACCCGTCGACGTTCCCGTCGGAGGTGTCGCGTTGCTGATCGAGTGCGCCGACCACATCGATCCCACCGCCGGTCTCCATGCCGTGCTCGACGGTCTCGGGGGCATCGCTGCCACGGCGGTCGCCGATGGTGGACCGCGGCGCCAGCAGCTGCTCGACTTCCGCGACCGGATCACCGAGGCGATCGCTGCCGCGGCCACAGCATCCGGCACGCCGACCTACAAGCTCGATGTGGCGGTGCCGGTCGCGTCGATCGATCGGGTGGTCGACGTGGCGCGGCATGCGGCGCAACGTCAACAGGCTCGGCTGATTCCGTTCGGACACCTCGCCGAGGGGAATCTGCATCTCAACTTCCTCGATACCGCCGACCCGGATGAGATCGCCGACACGGTCCTGCCGGTCGTCGCCAGCCTCGGCGGCACGATCTCGGCCGAGCACGGTGTCGGCATCGCCAAGACCAAGTGGATGCACCTCGTGCGGAGCGCCGGCGACCTCGCCGCACAGCAGTCGATCAAACGAGCGCTCGACCCGCATGGCATCTTGAACCCGGGCGTCCTCGATCCAACGATCGGCCGGGCCGACGACGATCAGGTGCCGTAGCCGAACCCGAGATCGGGGGCGGTCAGTAACGGCCGATAGTCGATGTCGTGATCGGCAGCCATGGCCGCACAGGTGCCCCCGCGGTCGACGATCACCGTCATCCAGACCGGTACGGCGCCGAACGCGGTGATCTGCTCGGCCGCTTCGATCAGCGAGGTGCCGCGGGTCGTGGTGTCCTCGGTGACGAGTACCCGGTCACCCGGCCTCAGTGCGCCGGCGATCCGGCCGGTGATCCCACCTTGCTTGGCCTCCTTGCGCACGCTGAAGCTGCGCATGTGGTGGCCACGAGTCGCCGCAACCGCGGCGACTCCATATGCGACGGGATCCCCGCCCATGGTGAGGCCCCCGATGGCGTCGATCTGATCGAGCACGTCGCCGAACACCTCGAACACAGCGTCGGCAACAGCGACGATTCCGTCCGGTAGACACGCCGTCTGCTTGGTGTCGAGGAACCAGCTGCTGGTGGCGCCGGACTTGAGCATGAACGCACCATGCTTCACCGAGTGCTCCAGCACGTGCGATCGCAGGGCCTCCAACGTCGAAGACAGCGGTGTCGGTGTTGGTGCGTCGTTCATCGATCGCCGACCGTAGCTGACCCCGAAATTCGGAGCAGATCTTGCGCCAAGCGCAATGTTCGCTCCGAATTTCGGGGGTCAGTCGCGATCGCGGGCGTCGCGGACCAACACTTCTTGGGCAACGGTGGCGACGTGGGTGCCATCGGAGGCAAACACGTGGCCGATCGAGAGGCCACGCCCGCCGACGTAGTGGTGGCAGGAGAAGTCGTAGAGATGCCACCTGTCGGCCCGCAACGATCGGTGGAACCAGATCGTATGGTCGAGGCTGGCGCAGAACAGGCTCGCCCTCGCCTCGGGATCGTCGGCGATCGGGTGCGCTCGGATGACCGAATCGGTCGGCATGTCGTCGGACAGGTACGCCAGCCAGCATCGGTGCAGCAGTTGGGCACTGGCGTCGTCAGGATCGCCGAGATCGTCGGTGACCCGCATCCAGGCGACAGCCCGACCCATTCCGTCGCGTGCCCCACCGGTCACCTGGGCTGCCGGCACCATCACACGATCGAACGTCGGAGTCCACGAGTCCTCGTCCAGCGACTCGGCATCCGGCACATCCGGCATCGTCACCGACTGGAACGCGGCGGCTCGTTCCGGACGTTGAAACGAACTCTCCGCGTTCAGAATTGCACCAATTGCCTGTCGTGCGACCACCCGTCGGGTGGCGAAACTGCGGCCGTTGCGGATGCGATCGACCTCGTAACGTACCGGCTCGGTGTGATCGCCTCGACGGATGAAATAGGCCCGAATCGAGTGCGGCTCGAGCTCGGGATCAACCGAAATCGCCGCCGCCCGCAATGCCTGAGCAACGATCTGTCCACCATACAAACCGCCCCATGGATATCGAGGGCCATCGCCGACGTGGACATCGGTCCCATGTGATGACAGTTCGAACATTGAATTCAAGGGTATTGCATCCGCGTCAATTCTCCATAAGATCACGGACATGGCAGGCAAGAGAGGCCCAAGAACACCGATGACCGACGAGCACAAGGCAGCGCTTGCCAAGGGCCGTATGGAAGGCCGAGTCGTTCGCGACTACCTCGAAGGGCTGCGGGCAACCAAGCCCAAGCGCGGCCGCAAACGCACGCCAGACACGATCCGCAAACGGCTCGATGCCATCGACGTGGCGCTCGCCAGTGCCAGCCCGCTCGACGAACTCCTCCTCGTGCAGGAACGTCGCGATCTCGAAGCGGAACTCGCCGCCAAGTCGAATTCGATCGACATGGACGCACTCGAGGGTGAATTCGTGAAGGTCGCGAAGAGCTATTCCGACAGCAAGTCGATCTCGTACGCGTCGTGGCGCGACGTTGGCGTGCCCGCCAGCACCCTCAAGCACGCCGGTATCAGCCGCGCCGACTGACTGTTCGAGATGTGCCTGGCACATCTCGAACAACTACACCTCGATCGCGTCGAGCTGGTCGAGAACGTGGTCGAGGTTGCGCAACGAACGGCGCAGGTCGAATGCATCGTCGAGCAGGGCGTTGTCGACGTCGTCATCGGCCTCGAGCAACGACCGGAAATCGACGCCGTCGTCCCACGCCTGCATGGCGTTGCGTTGCACGATCCGATAGGCGTCGTCGCGGGTGGCGCCCGCTTGCACGAGTGCCAGTAGCACCGGCTGACTGAACACCAATCCGAAGCTGGCATCGAGGTTGGCCTGCATCCGCTCGGGAAAGATCATCAGGCCGTCGAGCAGCCGACGGAGCCGACGCATCACGTAGAACGCCAGCTGTGACGAGTCGGGCAGGATGATCCGCTCGACCGACGAGTGCGAGATGTCTCGCTCGTGCCACAGCGCCACGTCCTGCATGCCAGCCGACAGGTTGCCACGCAGCACCCTCGCAAGACCGGAGATCGTTTCGGCCGAGATCGGGTTGCGCTTGTGCGGCATCGCCGACGAGCCCTTCTGGCCGGGCTTGAAACCCTCCTGCACCTCACGCACCTCGGTGCGCTGCAGGTGCCGCAACTCGACCGCCATCAGCTCGCACGTGGCGCCGACGGAGGCGCACGCGTAGAGGAACTCGGCGTGACGGTCGCGGGCGATCACCTGCGTTGCCGGCACCGGTCGCAGCCCGAGGGCGTCGCCGACATGACGCTCGATCTCGGGCGGAATGTTCGAGTACGTACCCACTGCGCCGCTCAGCTTCATCACCGCGACGTTGTCACGGGCGGCCCGCAAGCGGGTCCGATCACGATCGACCTGCAACGCCCAGAGCGCGACCTTGGCGCCGAACGTGGTCGGCTCGGCGTGGATCCCGTGGGTGCGGCCGATCATCACCGTGTCGCGGTGCTCGCGGGCGATGCGAACCAGCGTCGCGAGCAGTTCGGTGGATGCGTCGATCAACAAGTCGGCGGCGTCGCGCAGTGCCCAGCACAGTGCGGTGTCGACCACGTCGGACGACGTGAGCCCGTAGTGGATCCACGACGAGGCTGGTGGCCCAATTGCGCCCTGCACGACGTCGACAAAGGCAGCAACGTCGTGGTCGGTGACCGCCTCACGTTCGAGCACCTGCTGCACGAACGCGTCATCGGTGACGGGGGCCAGCGCGCGGCAGGTCACCGCATCGTCGGCCGGCACGAGGCCCAGCGCGGCGTGTCCTTCGGTGGCGAGCAGCTCGACTTCCAGCCACCGGCCGAACCGCACCGTGTCGCTCCACACCGCGTCCATCTCCGGGGTGGAATAGCGCGGGATCATGAGGCCCAGACGAGGTAGTCGTCGCGTTCGGCGCCGACGCCGACGACCTTCACCGACACACCCACCTGCTCTTCGACGATCTCGATGAACCGCTTCGCCTCGGGTGGGAGCTGACCGGGCTCGCGCTTGTCGCTGAGCACGCTGCCCCAACCGGGCAGCGTGACGTAGACCGGCTCGACGTCGGCGATCAGCTCGGAGCGATCGGGATAGTGCTCGAGCAGCTTGCCGTCGAGGCGGTAGCCCGTGCAGATCTTGATCGACTCGAACCCGTCGAGGATGTCGAGCTTGGTGAGTGCCAGTTCGGTGAGACTGTTCAGGCGCACAGCCTGGCGCAGCATCACGCAATCGAGCCACCCGGCCCGGCGGCGACGCCCGGTGACCGTGCCGAACTCCTTGCCGACGTCGACCAGCGTCTCGCCATCCACGTCGAACAGCTCGGTCGGGAACGGACCGGCACCGACACGCGTGGTGTACGCCTTGGTGATCCCGACGACGCGGTCGATGTCGCGAGGGCCGAGCCCGGTTCCGACGCACGCCCCGCCGGCCGTCGGGTTCGACGACGTGACATAGGGAACCGTGGAGCAGCCCGACCGTGTCGGAAACGTAGGGAGCGACGCGGGCACCGAACTCGCCGAAGTTCGCCACGATCTCGTCGACGTCGAGCGGATCGCCACCCGCCTGCTCGATCAAGGTGTTCTCGGCCACCGCACGCTCGCGCACCAGACCGGCGAACCGGACAGGGTCGAGGACGTCGCCGACACGGATGCCGACACGACGCGCCTTGTCGGCGTAGGCCGGCCCGATGCCCTTGAGCGTGGTGCCGATCTTGTCATCGCCGCGCATCGCCTCCGCGATGGCGTCCTGGGCCTGATGCCACGGGAAGATCAGATGCGCTCGGCTCGACACCTTCAACTCGGCGCACGAGTGACCGCGAGACTCGAGCATGTCGACCTCGGCGAACAGCGTGGGCAGGTCGACGACGACACCGTTTGCGATCACCGGGATCACGTGGTCGTACAAGATGCCCGAGGGCACCAACTGCAGTGCGTAGCGCTCACCATCGACGACCACGGTATGGCCGGCGTTGTGGCCGCCCTGGTAGCGCACGACGTAGGTGTGCTCTTTCGACAGCAGGTCGATGACTTTGGCTTTGCCCTCGTCGCCCCATTGGGCTCCGACGACGACGGTGACGGGCATGCACGCTCCCCTGGATGGTGGTTGGAACGTGTGCTGATGGTAGTGCGTACGTGTGGCTCGTACCTCGGTGGATTCCTTGCTGGGTGGAGACGACCTTGCTCGCGTCACCGCTCCTCTGGCTTCTGCGTGGACGCTTCCGCCCGCCGCCTACACCGACCCTGCGGTTTGGAACTCTGAGGTTTCCTCGATCTTTCGGCGGGACTGGATCTGCGTGGCTCGTGCGTCGCAGGTGGCCGAGCCAGGCGACTACGTGGCCGTCGACCTCGTCGACCAACCGGTGCTGGTGATCCGACATGACGACGGCTCCGTCCGAGCAATGTCGAACGTGTGCCTGCACCGATGATGGAGGGTGCCGACGACTTCGACGTCACGGCATGCCGACTCCCGCAGCTCGCCGTCGAGGAGTGGGAGGGCTTCGTGTTCGTGTCGATGCACGACGACCCGGCGCCGCTGGCACCGCACCTCGAACCGCTCGCAGCCACCCTCGAGCAGTACGGACTGGCCGACCTCGTGATCGCCGACACGATCGAGTTCGACTCTCCGTGGAACTGGAAGCTCCTGGTCGAGAACTTCATGGAGGCGTACCACCACATCGGTCCGCACCGCGACACGTTCCAGCAAAGCAATCCGGCCAAGGACTCCTTCGTCGTCGACAACGAGGGCGGGCCGTGGTCGCTGTTGCACATGCCCGGCGTGACCGACATCGACGAGAGCCCCGACCTGCCGTTCCTGTCGGGGCTCGACCGCGAGCGACGCGCTGACCTACTGGCGGCGTGCGTGTACCCGACCTGCCTGTTCGCCGTCACCGGCACGGTCGGCACCTGGTACGAGGTGGTCCCGCGGGCGCACGACCAGATGACGTTGCGCATCCACCTGCTGCTCGAGCCTGACGTGGCTTCGGACCCCGACGTGATCGAGGCGATGCCGATGATCCACGAGGGGCTGAGCTGGATCCACGGCGAAGACATCCCGGTCAACGAGGGCCCATGGCGTGGTCTGCATGCGCCGTTGGCGGCGCAGGGTCGGCTGTCGCCGTACGAGGCAGCGATCTGGCAGTTCAACCAGTACTGGCTCCAGAGGGTCTGACCGAACCCGAGACGTCAGCCTTCCAGCACGCCGTCGAGTCGGAGGTCGAGGGGGCGGATCTGGGTGTAATCGGCCGTGACGAACGACATCACACCGGCGCCACGGAGATCCTGATAGGCCCCCGTTCCCGACACGATCGACCAGACATCGGGGCCCCACTGCTCGTTCGTCACGAACGACCCCGAGCCGTCGGCACAGGTGTTCTCGACCACGAAGGTGACCTCCGTCGAATTCTGATTCGTGATCGCAGCGTCGAGAATCGCCGACCACGCCCGAACGAACAAGGTCTCAGACGTCGCCGGGTCGATCCCCCTGATCACGTGGCGCATACCTCTCGCGCACATGGCCCCGCTCTCGACCGCCGCCCCCGCTGCGGTCCAACGCTGCCCCGCCTCGAGCACCACCTGGAACGCGATCGACCCATCGAACGAGTCTGCAGCGTCGTCGCACGAGGTGACGGTGAGCGCGATGGCCGCCACGACCAGCGTGGCCGTCGCGCGCTTCAGGCGCGAGACGATGCCCATCATCCACCGCCTGCGGGTTCGCAGGTCGTGAGGGGCTCCGTCCCGGTGAGCAATTCGAAGCGAGTCGCGAGTTCGGCGCAGTCGGGCGCCGGTTCGATCAGGTACTCGGCGTCGCCGTCGGCGGCGAGACCCCAAGCCATCGTCTCCGCAGCAGCCTCGACACCGCGTTCGGGCCAGAACACGTCGGCACTCCGCCAGGTCTCGAGTCCGACTCGTTCCAAGAAGGCATCACGGTCTGCGTCGTCGACGTTGTCGTACATCCAGACATGAGCGAATTCATGGAGGCCCTGGTGGGCGACGTGCGGCGACCACATCCGGTTCGGCCAACCCGACGAAAGCTGGTCGGGTGTGAAACACAGCGTCACGGTGTGGCGCCCCTCGAACCGATCGTCTTCTCGCCGTGCGATCCCCTCGGCCAAGCTGCAGTCGACCGACGGCGGGTACCACACCGCGGCCACATCGGGCTGCGCCAACGAGGCCGAGGCGAAGCGTTCGAAGAGCCAACGAACGAGATCCGCCTGTGGAGCGCTCGCATTCGTGACGTCGATCTGGCGTCCACCGACGGTGACCGTCTCGGTTGCCAGGTCCTCAGATGGCACCAATTCGAAGCCGACCCACCACCCATCATCCGGCCGAACGTCGCAACGGCGGACCGACTCGACATGGGCGTATCGCGTCTCGTCGACGATCACGCCATCGCCGAACACCCAACGTCGAGCTTCGAGCCGCCGGCACGAGCCCCCGATCTGGAACACGGCAATCTGCTCGTGACGCTCCCCGACGTCGTAACGAAAGAGCTCTGGCCACGGTCCAGGTTCGATGTCGAACGACCTGTTCATGTCGCTCGCGAGTTCGTCGAGCCCGAGCCAGTGCTCACCATCGAGAGCGTCACGCACCTCGACCGCATCGGCGTACACCTCGGCGAGCCGGCGTTCGTCTCCCGATGACCACACGTCGATGTACCGGTCGTAGAACTCGTGCTCCACTGGTCTCGTCCATCGCGACGGCGGTCCGACGTGCCCGAGGTCTTCGCTGTAGACCCGCGAACTCGCCACCGCGTGCTCACCGATCGCGTACAGCTGGACCCATGGCACCCCGCCCGGGCCGACGTACCCGTCGAATCGGACGACCGCCTCGTTCGCTCCGACGAACAACTGGTCGACGTCGACGTCGATGTCCGGATAGTTGTCGCCCCCCTCCGTTGCTGCCCGCAGCGTGAGGTAAAGGGTCCCGCCCAGCGCCTCGGCGATCTCCAAGGGGCCTGATGCCACGCCCCCGCTCCATGCACGGAGATCGAGAACGCTGCCCTCAGCGAAATGGGAGGCGACGGAATACCGGTCGAGGTCGTTCAGATCACTGGCGATTCCGTCGAAGAGTTCCACTGCCTCGGCCGCCCACGGTCGCTCCTCGGGTCGAGCGCCCGCGCAGGAAGCGAACGTCAACCCGACGACGAGCAGTGCGCCCAGTCGGGCGCCGGAGATGGATGACCTCGACACCATTCATCGCGCGCCCCATCTGCGATCGACCGCCAGGGTACGAAGTCCGCAGTCGATGCTGCTGTTCGAGGGCCGAGCGCTGGTTCCGAGCAGGTCACCGATCCGGTCGGGCCCGGTAGCGTCGCCGGGGTGAGTGTGATGCGACGCCAGGTGTGGAACGACATGAACGTCGAGGCCCGCGACGCCCTGATGCGCCGCGGCATCGACGACATCTTCGACCCAGCGCTTCGGCGTTCGATCGGCGACTTGATCGACGACGTCCGCGAGCGTGGCGATGCCGCTGTGTGCGATGCGCTCGGTCGATTCGACGGGATCGACGTCTCGCCGGACGGGCTGCGGGTGAGCGCCGACGAGTTCGAACAGGCCGCCGTGTCGGACGAGGTCGATGCCGCACTCGACGACGCGATCGCCCACCTGCGTGCGTTCAACGAGGCACAGATGGAGCAGGCACGCGACTGGTCGATCGAGAGCGAACCCGGACTGACCGTCGGCGAGAAGATCACGCCGATCACGTCGGCCGGGCTGTTCACCCCGTCGGGCAAGGCGAGCTATCCGAGCGTGGCGTATCAGCTCGCCGTGCCAGCCGTGGTTGCCGGCGTGCCGTCGATCTCGCTGGTGGTGCCGCCGATCCCGGGTGGCACGGGCGAGGTCGATCCAGCCGTACTCGTGGTGTGCCGCAAGCTCGGCATCCTCGACGTGTTCCGCGTCAACGGCCCAGCGGGGATCGCCGCACTGGGCTTCGGCACCGAGAGCATCCCGAAGGTCCGCAAGATCGTCGGCCCCGGCTCGCCTGCGGTCACGATCGCCCAGGTCGAGATGCAACGCCACGGGGCGGCGACGATGATGCTGCTCGGCCCCACCGAGAGTCTCGTGATCGCCGACGACTCCGCCGATCCGGCGCTCCTCGCAGCCGACCTGCTGATCGAGGCCGAGCACGGCACCGACAGCACGGTGGTGCTCCTGACCGATTCATCCACGCTCGCCGATGCCGTCGACGCCGCACTCGAACAGCAGCTCGCCACGCTCGACGAGGTGCGCGCCACCGCGGCACGTGCATCGCTCGGACCGAACGGCGGGTGTGTGCTCGTCGACTCGCTCGACGTTGCAGTCGGCATCTCCAACGAGTTCGCACCCGAACACCTGCAGGTCGTCGTCGCCGAGGCGTTCGTCGACGAGGTGGTCGACGGTCTGATCAATGCCGGCGAGATCCTGGTCGGTCAACACACGCCATTCAGCGCGGCGAACTTCGTGATCGGCTGCCCAGCCTCGCTGCCCACGTCAGGCTTCGCGCATGTGTCGTCGGGCATCACCGCCGACACGTTCCTGAAGCGCACCGCGATCGCCCGCTCCGACGCCACGGCGCTCGCACGGATGACCCCTTCGGTGTTGGCCCTCGCCGACCACGAAGGGTTCCCCGCCCACGGCGACGCGCTCCGACTCCGTCAGCGATGAGTTTCCGCGCGTGCAGGTCGCGCGGAAACTCATCGCTCGCTCGTCAGTCGGCGAGCACGAGGCAGAACGGATGCCCGGCCGGGTCGATCATCACCCGGAACTGATCGGGGCTCGGCTGCGTGGCCGCCTTCTCGGCGCCGAGTCGCAGCACCGCTGCCTCCGCGCCGTCGAGGTTCACCACGTCGATGTCGATGTGGCCCTGCTGCGGCACATCGCCGCCCGGCCACGTCGGGCGCCGATGGTCGTCGATCTGTTGGAAGGCGAGCCGTCCGGTCGGCGTGTGCACCTCGACCCAACCCTCGTCGTCACCGGGTACGAGATCACCACCGATGATCGAGTTGTAGAAGTCGGCGAGTGCGAGTGCATCGGGGCAATCGAACGCCGTCACGCCGAGTCGTCCGATCGAGGTCGGGAAATCGCTGTCCATTCGGCGACACTAGAACCTCGACTTGTTCGACGACGCCAGCGCCACGCCTCGTCCCAACGGTGTGACGCTCAGACGGTCGGGAGGACCGTTCGCAGGAGCCGCTCGACGAAGTCGTCGTCGAGCGGGTCGTGGCTGAGCAGGCGGCGATACACGAACGGGCCGATCAGCGCGTCGATCACCACTTCGACGTCGGTGTCGGCTGCCAGTTCGCTGCGCTGGATGCCGCGCCCGAGGATCGTCTGCAAGGGCTGGCGGCGGTAGCGGATGTATTCGTCGAGCGAGGTTCGCAGGTTGGAGTCACGCACCGATGCCGCGATGAGATCCGGCAGGACATCGCTGGCCTTCCCCTCGGACATGCGACGCGCGAGTTCACCCAGGTAGGCATCGAGGTCGCCGCGCAACGTCCCGGTGTCGATCAGATCGAACGGGCGCATCGCGTGATTGAGCGCGTCGAGGACAAGGCGTTCTTTCGATGGCCAGCGCCGATAGATCGTGGCCTTCGACACCCCGGCACGCTGTGCCAGGTCGTCCATCGACATCCCGTTGATGCCGACCTCACCGGCGAGCTCCAACGTGACGTCGAGCAGTGCTTCGTCGAGCCCTTCGGCGCGCGGGCGACCCCGTCGCGGTGTCGTTGCCGTGGGCATTGCTCAGTCGCCCGCCACCGGCGTGGGTGCAGGTTGCGGTGCAGGTTGCGCGCCGGGCATCGGCTCGGTGTCGAACTCATCGGGGAGGTCGATCACCTCGAACGCCGGCTCGGCAGCGTGGGAGGGCAGGAACTTCCAGGCGATCACGAACGCCCCGGCAACCGCGAACGCGGCCAGTCGGAGTCCGATCGAGAGCGCATCGACGAAGCCGTCGCCGGCTGCAGCAGCGAATGCTCCGGCCTGGTCGCCGAGACCGAGGGCAAGGCTCTGGGCCGCACCGAGCGACGACTCGGCTCGGGCCACTTGGTCGGGGGCGAGTCCGAAGACCCCACCGAGGTCGACGATGCGAGCGCTGTAGACGCTGCTCACGACCGTGCCGATCACGGCCACCCCGAGAGCGCCGCCGACTTGGCGGGTCGTGAGCCGATGCCGGCCTTGGCCCGAGGGAGCGAACCCATGACCGCCTCGGTGGCGGGCGCCATCGTCATCCCCATCCCGGCCGCCATCACCATGAAGTAGGCGATCACGATCGGATACGGCGAGTCGGATGCAATCGTCGACAACAGCAGCATTCCGATGATCACGAGACCCAGTCCCGTCATCACGACCTGCTTCGTGCCGAGCCGTTCGACGAATCGTGCGGACAGCGGGGCGACCACCATCATCGTCGCGGCATACGGCAGCAGTCGGATGCCCGCCTCGAGCGGCGAATAGCCGTGCACGAGTTGCCAGTACTGCGTCATCAGCAGCATCGAACCGAACATCGCGAAGAAGACGATCGTGATCGTGCCGCTGCCGGCGCTGAACCGGGGGTTCTTGAACACCGACAAGTCGAGCATCGGGTGCGGCGTGCGCCGTTCCCAGATCAGGAACGCCGCAATGGTCACGACGGCGAGGGCGAAACCGCCGGTGACGAGTGGACTGGTCCAGCCCTTCGACGGCCCCTCGATGATGGCGAACAGCAGCGAGGCGAGGCCGACGAACGACAGCACCGCACCGAGCGGGTCGATCTTGCCCTGGTTCGGATCGCGCGACGTCGGCACGAGGAAGGCGCCGAGAACCAGCGCCGTGACGCCGATCGGCAGGTTCACCCAGAACACCGACGACCACGAGAAGTGCTCGAGGAGGAAGCCGCCGGTGATCGGGCCGATGGCAACCCCGAGGCCGGAGAAGCCGGCCCACACGGCGATCGCCCGGCCCCGCTCGACGGGGTCGCGGAACACGTTGATCAGGATCGACAGGGTGGCGGGCATGATCAATGCGCCACCGATGCCCATGAAGGCCCGGGTGAAGATCAGGCCGTTGGCCGAACTCGACATCGCCGCTGCCGCCGATCCGATGCCGAACAGCACGATGCCGAGCTGCAGTGCCCCTTTGCGGCCGAATCGGTCCGACAGGCTGCCCGTCGTGAGGAGGAGCCCGGCGAAGACCAGGACGTAGGAGTCGATGATCCACTGCACCTGGCTGTTGGTGGCGCCGAGCTCGGTGATCAGCGAGGGGATGGCGACGTTGAGGATCGTGTTGTCCATCACGATGATCAACAAGCTCATGCAGAGCACGCCGAGGATCAGCCAGCGTCGCTCGTGCACGCGTGGATCGATCTCCTCCTCGAGATGATGCGGTGCCGGTGCCGGCTGCGGCGAGGTGGTGTCGTTCTGCATGGATCCTGTCGGTTCTTTTCGAAACGGTACGGATCGGTATCGTAATTTCGGTTCCGTGCGTTCGCAACCTTCAAGTCGAGATGGTCGGGTGCCGATGATCAGGCGATGGAATCGACGTTTCGGGCACCCCGCGACACCGCCGTCCTCGGTAGCAACACCGCCGTGCTGCTGGTCGAGGACGACGATCGCATCAGCGAGCCGCTCATCCGCGTGCTGCACTCGGAGGGCTTCGAGGTGCAACACGTCGGCTCCGGCATCCCCGCAATCGAGTCGGTTGCCGTGGCCCGACCCGATCTCGTCCTGCTCGATCTGACACTGCCTGACATCGACGGCCTCGACGTCTGCCGAAAGATCCGTGCGAACCATCCGGACCTGCCGATCATCATGCTCACGGCTCGGGCGGAGGAGATGGACGTGATCGTCGGGCTCAACGCCGGTGCCGACGACTACGTCGCGAAACCGTTCCGACTCGCGGAGCTCGTCGCGCGAATCCATGCACGGCTGCGGATCATCGAACACGCCAGGGTCGCGACGTCCAGTGGTCGGCTGATCGGCGCCGGGATCGAACTCGACACAGACGCTCGCCGTTGCTTCGTGAACGATCCCGCCGACGGACGCACGGAGGTCGAGTTGACCACCAAGGAATTCGACCTCCTCGAACTGTTGATGCGCGAGCCTGACGTGACACTCAAGCGAGAACGAATCATGACCGAGGTGTGGGACGAGAATTGGTGGGGTTCCACCCGCACGCTCGACACCCACACCTCCACACTGCGCCGCAAGATCCACGACGACAGCGATCCGCCCTCGAAGATCGTCACCGTACGCGGCGTGGGTTTCCGCTTCGACCCGAGTGCCGAATCTGCCATGCCGTCGACGAGGAGCTGATCGGCGTGCGTCGCCGGCTCGTCCTGTCGACGATCTCCGTGGTCGTCGTGGTGATCGTGGTACTGATCATCCCGGTCCTCCTCGTGGTCCGCGATGCCGAGGGAGGCGAACTCCCCGGCAGCGTCGTGTCGCGACTCGCAGTGATTGCGCTGGCGGCGATCGGGACAGCAGCGCTCCTCGCGGGCGTCCAGGCTCGCCAGTTGGCGCGACCGCTCGAACGGCTCGCCCGGAGTGCCTCCCGCGTCGGTAACGGCGATTTCAGCGCCGCAGCGCCGCAACCTTCTGGCATCGAGGAGATCGACGCGATCGCCCGGTCGCTCCGACTCAGCGCCAACCGGGTGGACCGCATGCTCGAATCGGAACGCGGCTTCACCGCCGACGCGACCCATCAGCTGCGCACCGGCTTGACCGGCATCGCAATGCGCTTGGAGCTGTTGGAACGTTCCAACGATGCAGGGGTGGCCGCCGAGGCCGCCGCTGCACTGGCGCAGACCCACGAGCTGAACACCACACTCGGCGAGCTGCTCACCGTTGCCCGCACGGGCAGCACGAAGGAGCGCACCGAGCTGGACCTCACCGCACTGGTCGACCATCAGGTGGCCGACTGGCAGCAGCGCTTCGCTGAGAAACGCCGCCAAGTGGTGGTGACGACCGGGATCACCCAACACGTGATGGCCACACCCGGACTGATCGGTCAAGTGCTCAGCGTGCTGCTCGAGAACTCGTTGCGTCATGGACGTGGCACCGTGGCCATCCTCGTGCAGGACTCGAGCGTGACGATCGAGGACGAGGGTCCAGGGATCGCCGACGATCGTGCCACGACGTTGTTCGACCGCCCGAGCGACCATCACGCTGCCCACGGCAGGGGTCTCGCGCTGGCCCGCCGGCTGGCCGAGTCCGACGGCGGTCGCCTCGACCTCGTGCAACCCCGCCCGCCGATCTTCCGCCTCACCCTCGTACCGGCGACAACAGGAGTACCTCAGGGGTCAGACCCGCGATGTACTCCTCTGCCGATTACATCGCGGGTCTGACCCCTGTTGTACTCACGCGGCGGTGACTTGGAGGCCCTCGTCGGCTGAGCCGGCGCGGACGTTGATCGTGCCGCCGTCCGCAACGTCGCCACCGAGGATCAGCAGTGACGCCTTGTCGCCGATCTCACGTTGGATCACTCGCTTCAGCGGACGGGCGCCGAACGCTGGATCGAAGCCCTCACGGGCGAGCTGCACCATCGCACCTTCGTCGATGTCGAGCACGATGCGTCGATCGGCGAGCCGCTTGACGAGCGTGGCGAGCTGGATCCGCACGATGCGTTCGAGGTCGGCCTCGGTGAGCGAACGGAATCGGATGATGTCGTCGACCCGGTTGATGAACTCGGGCTTGAAGAACTCGCCTGGATCGCCCGGCAGGTTCGAGGTCATGATCAACACCACGTTGGTGAAGTCGACCGTGCGGCCCTGGCCGTCGGTGAGGCGACCGTCGTCGAGCAACTGCAACAGCACGTTGAAGACGTCCGGATGTGCCTTCTCGATCTCGTCGAGCAGCACGACCGAGTAGGGGCGGCGGCGCACCGCTTCGGTGAGCTGACCGCCCTCGTCGTAGCCGACGTAACCCGGGGGAGCACCGATCAAGCGTGACACGGAGAACTTCTCCATGTACTCGCCCATGTCGATGCGCACCATCGACTTCTCGTCGTCGAAGAGGAACTCGGCGAGTGCTCTGGCGAGTTCGGTCTTGCCGACACCGGTCGGGCCGAGGAACATGAACGAACCAATCGGGCGATCGGGATCGCTCAGACCGGCACGGCTCCGTCGAATGGCGTTGGCCACCTTGGTGACGGCCTCGTCTTGGCCGATGACACGTTCATGCAGGAGCGATTCGAGGCTGATCAGCTTCGCCATCTCAGACTCGAGAAGCCGCGTCATCGGGACGCCCGTCCACTTCGAGACGACCTCGGCA
>CAJDUH010000014.1_pt1 | contig 21017 bp, 18 predicted proteins | sample 7389931 | NCBI WGS metagenome assembly CAJDUH01 (sample SAMEA7055663, study PRJEB34461) | soil metagenome | biome: terrestrial ecosystem; feature: Peninsula; material: soil | place: Antarctica | collected 2016 | reverse complement strand
CTCGAGCGGACGTCGGTGGTGACAACGAACTCGTACGGCGCGGCGGAGAGCACACCGCGGGCGTCGATCTCGGACATGCCGATCACCTCGCCAGGAATCTGCACGCTCGACGGTGCCGCTGACACGACCAGATTGACCTCGGAACCCTGAAGTGCAGGGGTCTCGGGCGCGGGATCGCTGCTGATGACGGTGTCCTGGGCGACGTCTTCGCGCTCGACGGTGGTGATCTCGCCGACCACGAACCCATCGGTTGCGAGACGGGTGCGAGCTTCCTCCGATGACAACCCGACCACGTTCGGGATCGGCACCAGCTGGGTGTCGGGGTTGTAGAAGACCTCGACGATCTGATCCTGCAGGATCAGCGTGCCGGCGACCGGATCGGTCTTGAAGACGAAATTGACCGGGACGAGGCTGTTCTCCTCGGCGGTGGTCGTGAAGCGGATGTTCTTCGCTGCCAGGTCGGCGGTGACCTCGGGGAGCGGGCGGTTCGTGTAGTCGTCGAGGACGAACTGGGTCGTTTCCTCGCCGCCGCTGTCGCCGCCCAGCGCCTGGAACAGCAGGACCCCGCCGATGACCAACAGGATCAGTGCCACGAACGCTCCGAGCGCGTACCAACCGGTGCGCGACCCGTTGGTGTCGTAGTACATGGCATCGGCCGAGGCTCCGGTCGGGTATCCCGCTTCCATCATGCCGTTCGAGGGCACGTTCGTGGAGCGGGCCGCGCCGGTCGGGATCATCCCCGTAGGTGCCGTGGTCGGGTTGACGGTGGTCGCTCCGGCGACGACCCCCGCTGCCGCTGCACCAGCGATCCCCGCAGCGCGGTTCTGGGCGCCCTGTGCCGCTGCGAGCGCCTGCACGGGTTCGTCGTTGCGGAATCGGCGCAGGTCGTCACGCAGCGCGGCAGCGCTGGGGTAACGCAGCTTGGGATCCTTCGCGAGCAGTTTGGCGACGATCGCCTCGAACGACCGGGGGACGTCGGCGACGATCTGCACGAGCGGTTGTGGCGCGTCGTGCACCTGCTTGTACGCGATGCTCACCGGGTTCTCGCCGGTGAACGGCGGCTTGCCGGCCACCATCTCGTACATCACGATGCCGAGTGAGTAGAGGTCGCTGCGTGGGTCGGGCTGTGCGCCCTGGGCCTGTTCGGGCGAGAAGTAGGTGGCGGTGCCCATCACCGAACCCACCTGGGTGAGGTTCGCCTCGGTGGGCGCGTTCAGGGCGCGGGCGATGCCGAAGTCGGCCACCTTCACCTGGCCGTTGGTGCCGATCAAGATGTTCGCCGGCTTGATGTCGCGGTGCGCAACGTGGTTGTCGTGGGCGAACCCGAGAGCGGCTGCCACCTCGCTGGCGATCTCGGCGGCCTGCTTGGACGAAAGCTGCTTGTTGGTCGTGAGGACCTCGGCGAGGGTGCGTCCCTGCACCTCTTCCATCACGATGAAGTAGGTGCCTTCGTACTTGCCCCAGTCGTACACGTTCACGATGGGTGCGACAGGCTGGCCGCCGACTGGGCCTCACGTCGGAACCGTTCGACGAAGTTCTCGTCGGTTGCGAATTCCGGGAACAGCACCTTGACGGCAACCTGGCGGTCGAGCAGGAGATCGCGTGCCGAGAACACGTCGGCCATGCCGCCGCGTCCGATCCGCTTGTGGATCTCGTATCGGTCGTTGATGACCGTCGCCTGCCCGTTGTTGGTCACTGTGTGCTCTCTCCGCCGCCACGTCGGTTCGCAGCGCTGGACAAGGTTACCGACTGGTCGCCACCCGTGAGCTGCAGCCACGTGTCACTCCCGGAGTCCGACATCATCAGCGACACGTTCACCCTCCGGCCCCTGGGGCGGGGACGGTGGCTGGGGCGGTGGCTGGGGCGGGCTGTGCGCCGGGGCCCGTCAGGAGGAAGTCGAGCATGCCCTTGGCGAGCGGCCCGGCCAGGCGGCCACCGGTGGCGGCGACGTCGGCGGTCGACTGCACGTTGGTGAGCACCACCGACACCGCGTACTGCGGGTCGTCGGCGGGAGCGAACGCAAGGATCCACGCGTGTGACAGATCGGGATTGGTCGGGTCGCCGAGCTCGGCGGTGCCGGTCTTGGCCGCCACCGGAATGCCGCCGTTCAACGCGATGCAACAACTCGCCGTGCCGCGCTCGGCGACGCCGATCATCAGCTGTCGCTCGATCTCGGCGGTCCCTGGAGAGATCGGGGTCTTCCACACGCTTGGAGACGTCTCGTCGATCACTCGGCCCGCCTGGTCGTAGGTCGCCTCGATGGCATACGGGGCCATCATCCGTCCGCCGTTGGCCACCGTTGCAGCAACCATCGCCATGTGCAACGGCACCATCTGCACCTCGCTCTGTCCGAAGCCGCGGATCGCCAGCAGCGGGAGCTCCTGGGCCAGGTTGTCGGTGTTGCCGAACGTGCTCGCCGTCGGTCGCGGCAGATCGATCGGCAGTGGCTCGCCGATACCCCACGCCTCGGTGCCGGCGACCATCGCCTCGGGCCCGAGGAGCGTGGCGAGCTTGGCGAACGGGATGTTGCAACTCCGGGCGAACACGGTGGCCAGATCGCCGCCACACAGGCTCCCGTTGTAGTTCTGGATCGGGTCGGAGGTCTGCGGTGGCACCCACTCGCGCTCGTCGGGAAAGACGGTGTCGAGTGTCGCGCCACCGTTCTCGAGTGCGATGCCGGTGGTGATCACCTTGAACGTCGAGCCGGGCATGTACCGCTCCTGGTACGCCTGCGCGAGCAGTGGGTTGCCGGGTGCGTTCTGCAGTTCGGTGATGGTCCCCTGCGCGACGGCGAAGTCGGCGTTCACGAACGTGTTCGGGTCGAAGGTGGGATTGCTGTACATCGCCCGGATCGCGCCGGTCTTCGGTTCGATCACAGTGATCGAACCGGTCTGGCCCCCGAGCAGGAACTTCGCCACCTCCTGAGCGTCGTGACGCAGGGCCAACTCGACGGTGCCGGTCTGGCTGGTTCCACCGGTCAGGAGGTCGCCCAAGCCGCGAATCTGCTGCTCGGCAGTCGATCCGGTGAGCACGTCGCCGTACAGCCGCTCGACCTGGGTCGAACCAAATGCGAACGTGAAGTACCCGGTGATGTCGGCGAGGAGGTCGCCGGTCGGGTACTCGCGTCGGTAGTCGTACTTCTCGCCCGGTGGCGTGGGGTACGACACGGCGGCGACGATGCCATCGCTGGTCACGATCGGACCGCGCGGTTTGTTGAACTCACGAAGCACCTGGCGGGTGTTGTCGAACCGCGCGTCGAGTTCCTGCTTGCGGCCGACCTGCCAGTAGTTGAGCGCGACGAACAAGATGACGTAGCAGGTCATCAGTCCGAGTGCGAGCTGGCGGATCTGACGGTTCACGCTGCTGCCCTGCGCTCGTCACGACGTAACTGTCGACCCAGACGCCATGCCTTCCGCCGCTCTGACGGGGTGGGGTCGTCGGGGAGTTCGCCGAGGCGGCGGGCGGAGGAGTCCGACAGTCGGATCAACAGTGCGAGCAGCACGTAGTTGGCGACGAGGGACGAGCCGCCGTAGCTCACGAACGGCAGGGTGATGCCGGTGAGCGGAACGACCTTGATGACGCCACCGATGATGATGAACCCCTGGATACCGACGATCGTCGTGAGGCCGACGGCGAGGAGCTTTTCGAAGGTGCGGTCGGTGCGCAGCGCAATGCGCAGGCCGGCGCCGACGATCAACACGAACGCCATCAGCACCGCCGACGCGCCGATCAGGCCCCACTCCTCGCCGATGGCGGAGAAGATGAAGTCGTTCTGGGCCTCGGGCACCTGGCCGGGGTTGCCGCGGCCGAGTCCCGTGCCGGTGAGGCCTCCGTCCGCGAGCCCGTAGAGCGACTGGATGATCTGGTATCCCTTGTCGAGCGGGTCGGCCCAGGGGTCGAGCCAGTTGTCGACGCGGGTCTGGACATGGCCGAACTGGGTCCACGAGAAATAGGCGGCAGCGGCGAACAGCAGTGCTCCGATCAGCAGGTAGCCGATGCGTTCGGTCGCCACCCACATCATCACCACGAACAAGGTGAAGAACAGCAGCGACGAACCCAGATCCTTCTGGAACACCATCACCACCACCGCGAACCCCCACGCCATCAGGATCGGCGCGATGTAGCGGGGTTCGGGGAGCCGGAACGGGCCGACCTTCCATGTCGACGCGGCGATCAGCTCGCGTCGGTCGGCGAGGTACGACGCGAAGAAGATGGCGAGGAACACCTTCGCGAACTCGCCCGGTTGGAAGTTGATCGGCCCGAGGCTCACCCAGATGCGGGCGCCGTTGATGTTGACGCCCAGGCCGGGAACGAGCGGCAACAGCAGGAGGAACGCGCCGCCGAAGAAGAACAGCCAGCTGTACCGGGCGAGATCGCTCGCCCGCTGCACGACGAGCAAGGTGGCCACGAACGCAGCGATGGCCACGAGGCTCCACGTGGCCTGGAGGCCCGCGAGGTTGTCGTCGAGACGTGCGATCATCACGAAGCCGACACCGTGCAACAGCGCCGCCAACGGAAGCAAGGTGCCGTCGGCGCCTCGGGCGACCAGGCGTATCACGACGTGGGCGAACAGCAGGAGCCCCAGCAGGATCGCGACGAAGACCACGATCCCCGGCGGGATCTCGGCATTCGTCCCGAGCGCCGTGATCGTGTACGCCGCGCCGGTGATCAGTGCCGCCATCACCAACAGCGTCAACTCGGTGGTTCGTCGGCTGCGTGCGAGCGGCGAATCGGGACGCACGACGATGTCGTCGTCCTCGACGTACCAGGTGGGCGCCGCGGTGTCGGTCACGGTCCGCTGGTGGTGGTCACGCCGCTCGGCACGCCGGCACCGACGGTCGTGGTCTGTGTTGCATCACCCGCCGCGGTGGAGGGAGGAACGGCCGAAGGAGGCACCGTCGTGGTTGTCGTCGTCGTGGTCGTCGTGGTGGTGGTGGTTCCGGCGTTGATGAACTCGACCGCCGCTTCGAAGCTGTCGAAACGCGGTTCGGAGTCGATGGACTCAGCGGTGGACGCGTCGAATTCGGTGCGCTCGGGCCCGGCGGCGTTCGCCGCAGTGGGATTCACCCACAGCACACCGCCCGGGCGGCCTTGATAGATGATCGCCTGGTCGGTGTCGTCGAACGCCACGAACCAGCCGCTGCGCGCCCACGCGGAGAACACGACGAACGCGACCACGAGCACAGCAGCGATCGCGAAACCGACCGCCATGCGTACGAGGTTGCGACGGCGGCGAACCGGAGTGTCGTCGGCTCCAGGGATGGCCGAGGCCAGCCCCGCCTCCGAGTCGGGTGATCTCGGATCGGGATCGAGCTGCAATGTGCCCGCCGGGGTCGGATCGGTGCCCTCCTCGGCCCAGACCGGCACCAGGTCGAGTTCCTGGGTCGGGTCGGGTGGATCGTCGCCCTCCAGCACGTCGACGACGACCACGGTGATGTTGTCGCGACCACCTGCCTCGTTGGCCTTGTCGACGAGGCGATCGGCGGCGATCTGGGGATCGGATTCGATCGTCAGCGTGGAGGCGATGTCGATGTCGGCGACCTCGTCGACGAGGCCGTCGCTGCACAGCACGAATCGGTCGCCGCGGATGAGCGGCAGTGTCCACCAGTCGACCCGTACTTCGGGCTCGATGCCGAGGGCCCGGGTGATGATGTTGCGTCGTGGGTGGTTGCGTGCTTCGTCTTCGGTGATGTGTCCGGTGGCGACGAGTTCCTGGACGTAGCTGTGGTCGACGGTGACGCGTCGCAGTCGGCCGTGTCGGAACAGGTACGTGCGCGAGTCGCCCACGTTGGCGAGCACCAGTGCTTCGCTGGGTTCGGCTGGAACGACGGGGGTGACGTCACCCGGCAGGGCGTCGTCGGTGTCGTCGCTGTCGCCCTCGACGCCGCCACCACTCAGATCGACGTTCGGAGCGGCGCGACCGGCGAACGCGTCAGCGATGACGGCGATCGCCGTGATCGTCGTTCCCATGCCGTGCTGGCCGGGGTTGGCGATCGCTGCACGGAAGATGTCGCCGTTGGCAACTCGGATCGCGTCGACGACCTCGGACGCGGTTGGCGGCTGTTGGCCGTGGAGCAGGTCGCCGATCCGTTCGACGGCGATCTGGCTCGCGACCTCGCCGGCTTCGTGTCCGCCCATGCCGTCGGCAACGACGAACAGGCGCTCGGTGACGAGCAAGTTGTCTTCGTTCTGGGTTCGGATCTGGCCGGTATGGGTGGAGGCTCCCACGCGCAACTCTGCCATCAGGTGGTCTCCATCGATGAGCGGATCATTGGGCCTCGATCACCGTCGTGCCGGCCTGTATTCGGTCGCCCGGGTGGAGCAGCTTGCTGCCCGTGAGCTTGGAGCCGTTGTGGAACGTGCCGTTGGTGGAGCCGAGATCCTCGACCATCGGCTGGCCGTCGTAGTCGTAGAAGCGGACGTGGCGCTGCGAGATGTAGGCGTCGTCGTCGATCATGAGCGCGCATCCCGGCTCGCGACCCAGCACGATGTCGCCGCCGAGGGCCACGGTGACGCCACGCCGAGATCTCGGCTCGAGTATGACGAGGCGGGTGGCTCGCCCGCGTTGTTGCTTGGACTGCTTCTTCTGTCGCTTGGACGCCGCAGCTGGTTTGCTCATGGCAGCGGTTGCCGCTGCGGGGCGACCCATCGGGGTGGTCTCGCCGGCCGGCGAGGGGACCACGCCCTGTCGCGGCGCGCCGATCATCGGTCGACGACTCGGCGTGCGGACCTCGCTCCAGACCGCCCAGAGCACCCGCGCGAAGAACAGATACAGCAGTCCGAGGAGGACGAACTTCAAGATGGTGAGGACTTGATCGGTCATGGCTGGGAGCTGACGCTCCGGTCGGTCAGGACGCCTCGAACCGGACGTGGGTGGAGCCGAAGCTGATGATGTCACCGTCGCGGAGGCGGCGCTCGCCGACGATCTTCACGCCGTTGACCATCGTGCCGTTGGTGGAGCCGAGATCGATGACCACGTAGGCGGTCGGGCCTGCCTTGACTTCGGCATGGTTGCGGCTGATGTTGCTGTCGTTGATGGCGATCGTGCACTCGGGGAGTCGCCCGACGGTGGCGGTGCCGTTGTCGAGGTCGACGCGTTGCCCGGACGGGAGGACGAGCGATCCCATGCCGGGTCCAGCTGCTGCCTGCTTGAGCTGACTGACGATGTTGAATCGTCCGGTGCGCAGGCTGTTGTCGACGGCGAGTTGCACGCTGACCGGGCCCATGAAGTGGTAGCCCTCTTCGCGGGCGTACTCGCGGGCGGCCTCGGCGAGTTCGGAGACGAGCGCCTCCTCGATGTCGTTGAAGCTGGCGTGATCGATGGCGCTGAGCACCACGGTGAAGTCGTTGGGGACGATGCGTCGACCCTTGACATCGACCGAGCGTTGGTCGTCCATCTCGCGCACGAGGCGACGGCCGAGTTCGATGGGGCGTATCGAGCCCTTGGAGCGACGAAAGAACACGCCATCGACCATACGCTCCAAACGGTGCTCTAGTGACTGCAATCCCATAGGTGGCTCGTCAGGCTACTTGCCCCGTCAGGTCACCCACCGTCGTCCCGGAGCCGGTGGTTTCCCGCCACCGATGGAGCCCAAGCCCGTATTCGGTGCGTTCGCTCATCGCTCCTGCTCGTGTTGCCCGGGCGATGAGCCAAACTCCGCCATTTGGTGCGTTCGCTCATCGCTCGCAGTTGTGCGAACGGCGCGTGCCAACACAGACCGGCCGCGCTAGCGTTCGGTGCTCCACTTGCGCGAGTGGCGGAATGGCAGACGCGCCAGCTTCAGGTGCTGGTGTCCGAAAGGGCGTGGGGGTTCAAGTCCCCCCTCGCGCACGAGAAATCCCTTGCACTGCAAGGGATTTCTTCGCGTCTGGGGGCCGTTCGGACTCAGGCCGCGTGGGTGTCGGCCGCCCACGTGCCGACCCGACGGCATCCACGCCGCAACCGGGGTGTCGTGCTCGATCGTCAATGCATCGACGTCGATCACCACGAGCCCCCCGAGTTGCACCGGGCCGGTCGGAGCCTGGAGACCGCCCACACCGGTCGCCACCACCTGCTCGCCGTCGATCCCCATCGTCACGTGGGCGATGTCCTGGAGATCCACCCAGCGGCTCGGCGTGTTTCGCTGCTCCAAGATGCGGCCGGCGGCGTCGAGGCGGTACCAGCGCCTCGACGCCCACGAGACGGCGAACAACGTGCCGTCGGTGAGGGCACAGATCGCCCCGAGATGATCGTCGAACGGGAACGACTCCACCGTTGCCAGCTCGGCGTCGAGACGCATCACCGTGGTCGTCGATCGGGGCCGGTACTCGGCAACCGCGATCCAGCAGCCCGGGGAGCCGACCGTCGCTGAATCCATGGTGAACCCACCCGGATGGAACCGTTCGCCGTCGGTGACATCGACCCGGCGCAGCACCTCGCCCTCGGTCGAGACCATCACGACCTCGCCTCGAGCCGAACCCGGATGCACGGTGCTCGCCAACCATCCGTCACGCCATCGACACAAGCCCTGAGGGTGCCCGACATCGCCGCTCACCTCGAGCGAATCGACCAGCGCCCATGAGGTCGAACGGCCCAACGAACGCACCACATCGATCACCATCCGGCCAGTGTGGTCCACCGCGACGCGTGGTGCCTGACACCGGGCGTCGCGGTTTTCAGGTGGGGCGCGAGCGGGTGAGACGGTAAGTGGCGAGGGCCGCGGCAATGGCCAGCAACGCCAGCGTGGCGACCATGCCAACGGTGGTGACCACAGAGGGCACGGTGTTGTCGGCGCCAGGGTTGCGGTCGGCGATGCCGACCGGCCGCGCACCGATCTCGCCGAGCGACGAGATCCACAACCACAGCGACACACTTGCCCCGCCGGCGGCCAGCCCGAGGCCGTAGCTGCGGACGATCAACATGCCGACGACACCGGCCAGCGCGATCAGCCCGACCTGGCCGAGGCGGCCGGCGAAGAAGGCAGCTGGAAGATCGCGGGTCGGATCGACCGAACGGAAGTTGTCGGCAAATGCGGCGCCGTTCACCGGCACCAGCGGCCCGAAGGCGAGTACGACCATCGCAACGGCAGTGACCGCGGCCACCAGCGGGTTGAGGGCTGGCCTGCCTCCGGAACCGATCGAACGCAGCGATGCAAGGAACACGATCAGGCCGACCACGCCGACGCCAACGATCAACCACCAGCCGAGGTCGCGGGTGACCCGGAGCGTGAACTGCACCGACGAGGTTCGTGTGATCGAGCCTCCTGCGAGCCCGGCGCCCCAACGCAGACCGAAGCAGGCGAGCAGCCCACCGAGCACCATCACCGCAGTGCCGACGAAGCCCGCGAGACCGAGGTTCGAGCCGAGCTGCTCCAGCGTCTGGGGGCCCGTGGTGATGCCCGATGCCGGCCGAGTGGTGCGGATGTCGATGACGTCGGCGGCGAGCGTCATCAGCATGGCGGCGGCACCGAACACAGCGAGGAGGAAGATCACACGCACCTGGAACGGCTCTCTGGGTGCCGGATACTCGGCGAATTCGTCGCGGCCGTCGAAGAGGGCGGGCATCTCTGCCGTGACGGGTGGAGCGAACGCATCGAGTTGTGTCGTCGGTTGCTCGTCGACGCCGGGCGGCTGCAGCATCACGCCGATGGGTTCGGTCACCTCGGACACCGCGACCGGTTCGGTTGGTTCGGTTGCCTCGACGGGTTCGGTTGGTTGGGTGATCTCGACCCGTTCGGTCACCTCGTCGGCCACCTCGATGGGTTCGGTCGCCTCGATGGGTTCGGTCGCCTCGATGGGTTCGGTCACCGATGGTGTCATCGATGCCCGGCTCGCCGACGGCTGGTGGCGTCAGGGTCGCCCCGCACTCGTGGCAGAACTTCTGGTAGTCCGCTACTTCGATCCCGCAGCGAGCACACACCATGGCACGACTGTAGAAGATGTCGCCGCTCGCATCGCGTCGACGACCGGAAGATCGCAGACCGGATCGTCGTCAAGATCGCGTGGCATCGGGGCCGTGCTCGGCGACACTGTCGGCGTGGCCGGACGATTCGCGCCTTCCCCGACGGGTGATCTGCACCTCGGCAACCTTCGGACAGCGGCGATCGCTTGGCTGGCCGCCCGGTCGCGTGGCGACGATTTCATCGTCAGGATGGAAGACCTCGATCGTCACCAGTCCAGCCTGCAGTTCGAGACGTCGCAGCTTCGCGATCTCGAAGTGCTCGGGATCGACTGGGACGGCGACGTGGTCCGCCAGAGCGAGCGGTTCGACCGATACGAGGCAGCGATCGAGGAGCTCGCCGCCCGCGACCTCGTCTACGAGTGCTTCTGCAGTCGCCGAGAGATCCGCAACGACATCGAAGCCGCTGCGAACGCACCGCATGGACCGCCTGGGTCGTATCCGGGAACCTGTCGCCAGCTCACCGACGGCGAGCGCGCCGCCCGTCGGTTCGGCGGGCGGCAGCCTGCGTTGCGATTGCGCACCGACGGACACGAGATCGAGTTCCACGATCGTGTGCACGGCGCCGTGACCGGTGTCATCGACGACGTCGTCCTACGACGCAACGATGGCGTGCCCGCGTACAACCTGGCGGTCGTTGTCGACGACGCGGCCCAAGGGGTGACCGAAGTGGTTCGCGGTGACGATCTGTTGGCCTCGACAGCCCGCCAGATCCATCTGCAAGAGCTCCTCGGTCATCCGAGGCCGACGTACGTCCACGTTCCGTTGGTCGTCGACGCCGACGGCGAGCGCCTCGCCAAACGGCGCGATGTGCCCGTGACGCTGACCGAACTTGCTGCGGTCGGCGTCACGTCCGTCGACGTCGTGGCGTGGATTGTGGCGTCGCTCGGCCATGACGCAGCGGGTCCGCCCGTCACCCTGCGTGACCTCGTGCACGGGTTCGACTCGGCTGCGATCCCCTCTGACCCCTGCAAACTGCCATTGTTCGCGTCCCGAACCTGAAGATCAACAGAACCTCGAGGAGGTGCCGACACGGCTTCGTGTACGGCCGTTAGGCTCACGTACCGTGGTTGACAAAGAGCGAAAGCGCGCCAAGATCGGCACCCTCGTGGTGTTCGGGCTCGTCGCCATCGCTGGTTGCTCGACGGCAGTCACCAGTGGAACGGGCGGCGACGGGGCAGGAGCCGCGGAATCTCCAGCCGTCAATGCCGTTGCCAGTCGCGACGACGCCGGCGCCACGGACGCCCCCGAATCGGTCGTGACCACCACGGTTGCGCCCACGACCACCGTTGCGCCCACCACCACCGTTGTGCCGACCACCACCGTGGCGCCGACGACGTTGCCGCCCACCACCACCGTGCCGGCGAACATCATCCCGGTCGGCGTCATGGATCCCCCGCTCCAGGCGGTCGGTTCGAACAGCGGCCAGGAGACGGCCCGGGTGCAGCTGCGGCTGTACGAACTCGGCTTCTGGCTGTCGGCTGCCGACGGCGACTACGGCCTCACGACCAAGCAAGCCGTCATGGCGTTCGAGAAGTACATGGGTTTCGAGGCCGACGGCAAGGTGGATCAGCGCACCGCCGACGCACTCACCACCATGAGCCTGCGTCCGATCGCTCGAGCGAACTCCGGCACGCTCGTCGAGGTCGACAAGGCCAAGCAGTTGCTGTTCTTCGTGATCGACGGCAAGACCGAGTGGATCCTGAACACCTCGACCGGCAACGGCGAGGAGTACATCGAAGAGGACAAGAACACGCCGGGAGAGATGATCTCCGGTGTGTCGCTCACGCCGAGCGGGTTGCACAAGGTCAACCGTGAACGCCCGGAAGGCTGGTGGGAAGGTGATCTCGGCGAGATCTACCGGCCCAAGTACTTCGTCGGCGGTGTGGCCGTTCACGGGTCGAACAGCATCCCGAACTACCCGGCATCTCACGGTTGCGTCCGGGTGAGCGTCCCGGCGATGGACTGGATCTGGGACAGCGGCATCATGCCGATGCGTGTCCCGGTCTGGGTCCACGACGGCGCCTGATTCGCGGCTCTGATTCGCTGACATTTCGCGGCGACTGGTCTGGGAGACTCGGCGCCATGCTTCCTGCCATCGGTGTCATCCGGCCGTGGGCCGACCCGCATGTGGTGTCGATCAACCGGCTGTCGATGCGACCACCAACCGTTGCGTCCACCTCGCTCGACGACGCGCGAACAGACCGGGTCTCACCGTGGCGCCGCTCGCTCGATGGCCGCTGGCAGTTCCGCCTGTTCGACGACACCGATCGAGTTCCGGCCTCCGCCGTCGCGAAGCCGGCTGCCGGTGCGTCATGGTCGACGGTCGCCGTGCCGGGCAACTGGACCCTGCAGGGCGTTGGTGATCTCCCGCAGTACACCAACGTGCGGATGCCGTTCCCCGGCCCGCCGCCGCGACTTCCCGATCGCAATCCCACCGGTGTGTACCGCCGGACGATGCAGATCCCCAAGCGTTGGCTCGATCGCCAAGTGGTGCTCCACGTCGGGGGTGCCGAGAGCGTGCATGCGCTGTACATCAACGGCGAGTTCGTCGGCTATGGCACCGACAGCCGGCTCGCCAGCGAATATGACGTCACGTCGTTCGTCCACGCCGGCGCGAACGACGTCGCGATCGTCGTGGCGCGCTGGAGCGCCCACAGCTATGTCGAAGACCAGGACCAGTGGTGGATGGCTGGTCTGCACCGGGATGTGTTCGTCGAAGCCCGTGGCGCAGTACACGTCGCGTCGCTCGTGTGTGATGCGGGTCTCCGAGGTGCGGGCACGTCCGACGTCGTCGGAACGCTGGCGGCCAGTGCCACGCTCGACGGGCTGGCGCCGCCGGGCCCGGGTTGGCGGGTGCGCTTCGGCGTCGAGACGCTGCGCGGTCGACGTCTCGGTCGACCCCAGACCGTCGATGTGCCCTCTCGGTTCGCGACGCCCTACCTCTTCAGCGGGCACACCGCAGCGGCAACATTCGAGTTCCCGGGCATCGATCCGTGGTCGGCCGAGTCACCGAGGCGATACCGGGTGACCGCCGAGTTGCTCGATCCCGAGGGCGCCGTCGCCGAGGTGCACACGCAACTGATCGGTTTCCGCTCGGTCGAGGTTCGCGACCGCCAGTTGCTCGTCAACGGCGCGCCCGTCTGGATCTTCGGAGTGAACCGACACGACCACCATCCGACCCGGGGCAAAGCGGTGACGCTCGACGACATGCGCGACGACCTGCTCGCGATGCGGCGGCACAACATCACCGCGGTGCGGTGCTCGCACTACCCCAACGATCCGCGGTTCCTCGATCTGTGTGACGAGATCGGGATGTACGTCGTCGACGAGGCAAACATCGAGAGTCACGCGTACAACACCAGCCTCTGCGACGACGCCCGCTACCGATCGGCCTGGCTGTCGCGTGGTGCCCGCATGATCGAACGCGACCGGAACCATCCGAGCGTGATCATGTGGTCGCTCGGCAACGAGGCCGGCTACGGCACGAACCACGACGCGCTTGCGGGATGGATCCGTCGCGCCGACCCGTCGCGGCCGCTGCACTACGAGGGTGCGGTCTTCCATGACGGCTGGGTCGACGGTGGCACCGCGGCGAGCGATGTCGTGTGCCCGATGTACCCGACGATCGACTCGATCGCCGAGTACGGGCGCAACGGCGCCGGTTCTCGACCGCTGATCATGTGTGAGTACAGCCACGCGATGGGCAATTCGAACGGCTCGCTCGCCGACTACTGGGACGTCATCACGTCAACCCCCGGGTTGCAGGGCGGCTTCATCTGGGAGTGGAAGGATCACGGCTTGCTGACGCGTTTGCCGAGCGGCAAGCGTGGGTTCGCGTACGGCGGCCAATTCGGTGATGATCCGAACGATGGCAACTTCGTCGCCGACGGCCTGATGTCGTCCGACCTGCAACCGCATCCGGGCATTCAGGAGGTGATGTGGGTGTATCGGCCGGTGGTGGTGGCGCTCGAGGGTGACACCCTGACCGTCACCAACCGGCGCAGCTTCGCCGATCTCTCCGATCTCGTCGGTTCGTGGGAGCTCCTCGTCGCCGGCGACGTGACGTCGTCCGGGGTCCTCGGGGACAACATGGGTCAGACCCCAGTTGTCCCGCCTGGTTCGAGCGTCGAGGTTCCGCTCCCGTGCGCGGTTCCCGACGTCCCCGACGTGCACCTCACCGTCCGCTGGGCCCAGCGACGCGCCACCGCCTGGGCCCCCGCGGGCCACCTCGTCGCCTGGGATCAGGTCACGCTCCAACCCCCCGCGGCCCCCGCCCCACCCCTCAACCACCCGAAAAATCCCGTCGGTGTTGCGCTCAGCGCAACACCAGCGCGCCATTTCGGTCGAGAGGGTGGTCCGAGGCTCGCGTTGTTCCGAGCGCCGGTTGACAACGACGGCTTCAAGCTGTTGCCAGACCTGGGTCGACGGATCGGTGTCGGCGGCGACGGTCTCGGTCACTGGATCGGCGCAGGGATCGACCAGCAGCCCGCCGATGATCTCGTCGAGCACGAACACGAGGTGGTGGAACTCGACGATGGTGCCCAGGTGCACACCCACGTCGTGGTGGTGCCCGACCCTCTCGACGATGTCGCCCGTGTTGGCGTGGCGTTCGAGCTCCGGCCCGGATTCGACCGCCTCCGCTGGTACGGCCGCGGACCGCTCGAGAACTATCCCGACCGTAACCGTGGCGCCCTGCTCGGAGTCTGGGAGTCGGACGTCGATGCGCCGCCCTATCTCGTGCCGCAAGAGTTCGGGTTGCGCACCGACTGTCGCTGGTTCGAGTTCATCGACTCGTCAAGCGGCGCAGTGGTGCGCCTCGATGTGCTCAACCCCACGTCGATGCACGTTTCGGCCACCCGTTTCACGACCGACGACTTGTACACCGCCGGCCACGAGACCGACCTCCGCCCCCGCCGGGGTCTGGTGGTGCACGCCGACGTGGCACATCGGGGGGTTGGCACCGGCAGCTGTGGCCCCGACGTACTCGACCGTTACCGCATCACTCCCGGCACGTACCGATTCACCTACCGGATTACATCAGGGGTCAGACCCGCGATGTAATGCGATTACAGCGCGGGTCTGACCCCTGATGTAATCACCGTGGAGTGCTGAACCAGGCGCCGATCGCGGGGGCGCCGTTCTGGTCGTCGGTGAAGCTGTCGATGCGGTCGCCGATCCACTCGAACAGGCTGGCCTGCGCGATCACCTGGAACACGAAGTAGGCCACCAGCAGGACGATCGCAACGATGGCGGCGAAGCGGATCCACTTCACGATTCGGTTCGTGTACTCGGACACGAGGGGAACGATGTCACGCTGCATCTGGCGCGCACGCTGCGTGAACAGGTCCGCAGCCCGGTCGACCTCGTCGCGCGCCGCGCGCCTCACGTCCTCGACGATCTGTTGGTTGTCCGGTCGCCCCATCCGGTTCGACACGGCCTGTGCGGCGACTTGCGCCGATGGCGCCACGTACTGGTGGGCCAACTCGAACGCCTCGCGCTGCTCGTACGACAGCAGCTCGGCGGTGCTCGGCGGCGATCGCCGCGCGTCGGTCCAGTCGAGACCATCCCAGAACCGCAGGTTGCCCTGACTCTCTGGGTCGGGGTACCAACCTGCCATTGGTGCGTCGATGCGGCGCATGACTATCGGCGCGTCTCCGAACGGGCCGGCTCGGGGAGGTCGACGCGATCGTCGTCGGCGGGGATGGGCAGGCCGTCCTTGGGGCGCACCTCGTCGTCGGTGTCATCATCGGTACTCGCAGCAGCGAGCGCCGCGACGGTGCCCAACAGGCCGGAGAACTCGGCGGGGATCACGAGCTTGGTGGCGCGTCCGTCGCCGATGCGTTCCAACGCCTGCAGGTACTCGACAGTCAAGACGGCTTTGTCGGCTCCAGCGGCCTTGATGCCGGTGAGGCGGGCCTTGGCTGCGTTGCCTTCGCCCTCGCCGATCAGCTCCAGCTGGAACTTCTCGGCCTTGGCGCGCAACTCGATTGCCTGGGCCTGGCCCTCGGCGTCGAGCACCGCGGCCTGTTTGCGACCCTGCGCCGACAACACTGCGGCCTGCTGCTCGCCGTCGGCGCGGGCGATGGCAGCTTCCTGGTAGCCCTTGGCTTCGGTGACGGTGGCGCGGCGGTCGCGTTCGGCGCGCATCTGGGCGTGCATGGCCGACACGATGTCTGGCGGCGGATCGATCCGCTGGATCTCGACTCGCACCACTCGCACACCCCACTTGTCCGTGGCGTCGTCGAGCACGTCACGCAGTTGTGTGTTGATCGTGTCTCGCGAGGTGAGCGCGCGGTCGAGTTCGAGGTCGCCGATCAAGTTGCGGAGGTTGGTCTGGGCGAGCTTGGTGAGCGCCATGAAGAAGTCGGCCACGTTGTACACGAGGCGCTGCGGGTCGGTGGCCTCGTAGTACACGACCGCGTCGACCGACACCACCACGTTGTCGGCGGTGATGACTTCCTGCGGCGGCACGTCGACCACCTGTTCACGCATGTCGATCAGCTGCATCGTCTCGATGAACGGCAGGATCAAGTTGAGACCTGGCTCACGCGTGGTCTTGTACTTACCGAGACGTTCGACGAGCCCACGTTGATACGGGCGCACGATCTTGACCGCGCTCACGAGCACGCCGATGCCGATGAGTGCGACGACGATCAGGACAATGGCGATGGGGTTCATGGAAGCTCCCGGCTTGGTGGTCGGACTAGAGGGGTGGCGCTGGTGGCGGAGGGGGCGATGACGCAGGTGGGGCGTTTGGCGGCGCGGTGGGTGCTGCGGGCGGCACGACATCGGTGGACTGAACGATGACCTTCGTGCCGGTGACCGCCACGATGCGTACGTGGGTGCCCCGCGCGAGCGGTTGGCCGCTCTCGGAGGTGGCGCCCCACACGTCTCCGTGGGCGGTGACACGACCGCGGCGGTCAGTGTCGTCGGGGTCGATGGTGGTGGTGACGATCCCGGTGAGACCGATCAGGCGGTCGGCGCCGACGCCGGGTTGGAGTTCGTTGTCGCCGGCGAACCGCTTCGCGTATCGGTAGAGCAATACCCAGATGACCGCACCGCCGCCGAGGAACACGAGCCACTGGATCTCGATCGCGACGTCGTAGAAGCCGAGCAATGCGGCGCCGAGTGCTGACACGGCGAAGGGGAGCAGGACGAACGACCCGGCGAGCACGGTGAGCTCGATCAGGGCGAAGAACACGGCGATGCCAAGCCACACCCATGGCCACAGGTTCAGGTCGATCCCGAGATCCAGCACCCTGCCAACCTATCCCACCCCGTTTGTGTTGCATTTTCAGTGGCCCGGTCCACCGAGAATGTCACGCAAACATGGTGGTGGGAGCGCGGATGGTGGTGGGAGCGTGGATGGTGGTCAGTCGGAGGCGGTGGCGGGGCGGATGCGCAGGGGCTGGTCGGCGGCGGTCTTGTTGCGGCCGGTCTCGAGGTCGAAGCGCCAACCGTGCAGGGTGCAGACGAAGTCGCAGCCGTCGATCTCACCGAACGCGGCGAGATCGGCGTTGCGATGCGGGCAACGACGCTGGACCAGGTAGTCACCGACGCGGATGTCGTCCTCGTCGAGCTGATCGAGCACGCCCGCGGGTGTGAGCTTGCGGACCACCTCGGCTTGGGCGCGACGCATGCGCTCGCGCGACAGCGACTTCAAGAAGTTGTAGACGTACTCGTTGAACTCACCGTCGCGCCACGCCGTGAACCGGCACGACAGCAACAGCGAGTTGCTCCAGTCGACTGCTCGCTGGGCGACGACGGTCTCGACCAGTTCGCGGGGGATGTCGAACCGGAACGAGAACGGCTCGTCGGTGTGGCGGCGGACTTCGCCATTCGGGAAGTCGACCAGGATTGGCAGGTCTCCCGCGTTGATCAGCACATTTGCGCCCACCTGGGTCCGCAGCGTCGGCGCCATCTCCAGGAGCGGTTCCCACCATTGCTGCAACGTGGTCAGCAGGTCGGTGCTCGGCGGATTCCACGACGCTTTCAGCTCGTCGAGCCAGGGCTTCCAGTCGGCCCGATAGGCCTCGAGGTACGCACGCTTGTCGGTGAAGATCGCCTCGACGTCGGCGACCGGCATCGGGTGGTTCACCTCGATCGAGTCCGCACCAATGTCGATGGTGGTGCCCGGGATGTTCATCACGCCGTGCCGCCCGGCCGCAGTGAGGCGTCGCAAGAACTCGGTCTGGTCGGGGAAGATGGTCGGTTCGTCACCGTCGATCATGTTGAGCGCGAACAGGTCGTCGTCGAGGAAGGCGGGCGGACCGGCGCTCGGCACGACGTAGCGGGCATCGATGTTCTCGACGTAGCGCATCGCCCGGGCGAATTGGGCGTTGACCTTCGCCGTGCACAGTCGGCGTTTGTCGTCGTCGGGCATCTCGTACACCATCGGGTACCAGATCGCTCCCGAGAACTGCAGCCAGTGCAGATCGACCGGGCCGTGCGCACGCAGTTGGGCGAGGTCGTTGGTGCGGCAGTCATTCTGGTTGACGAGGATCGAGGTGCCGTCCGATACGACCAGCGCCGAGTCGCCGCCGGGGCCGTCGGTGATCGAGGTCTCGACGTGGATCGCGACGGTGAGTCCGGGTGCGATCTCCAGTTCCTCGGTGTCGACCGTGCGGATGAACTCGGTGAATCCGAGAGCCTGGAGCGTGCGCTGTTGCTCGCGGGTCGGGAAGCCCGGCAGCAGGATCGGGATGTCGCGTCGCAGGTGTACGCGCAGCCACGGCTCGTCGTGGTGATCGCCGTGGAGGTGCGAGATGTACAGGAAATCGGCGTGCTCGATGCGCTCGCGTAGATCGTCGCTCAGTTGGTCGTTGCGGGGGAACACGAACCACGACCCGAAGAACGCTGGCACGAACCATGGGTCGCAGAGGATCGAACCGGCATCGGTTTCGATGAGCATCCCGGCGTGACCGATGGAGGTGGCGCGCATCGGCTCAGGGTACGTCGATCAGACGCTTCGGTATCAGGCGACCGGCGGATCGGTGAACTGCTGGCCGGCGCGAGAGACGTGCTCGGTCCAGGCGCTGCCGTCCCAATAGCGCAGCTCGAAGCGACCCGACGGATCTGCGTACCATCCGGCAGGAACGGCCGACTCGACAGCCGGAGCCGCGTCGGCGACGGGCTCGGCTGCGGCGGGTTCGGGCTCGCTCACTTGCGCGGCGAGGTCAGCGATCGAGGTGTCGACCGACTCATCGATCGTGGAGGCAGCATCGGTGGCCTGTTCTTCCGGGGCGCTCGCCCAACCGGAGGGCTCTTCGACTGGCGCAGGCGTCTCGGCCACGACGGCGGCGTCAGCGGCCGGGATGAACGGCGACTCGTCGGCCGGCTCGGTGGCGTCAGCGACCTCTTCGACCGGTGCTTCTTCGATCGGCGTTTCTTCAACCGGCGTTTCCTCGACCGGTGTTTCTTCGGCTGGCGCATCGGCGGTGGGCTCGACCGCGTGATCGTCGGCCTCTCGCTGGAGATAGGCAACGATGTTGGTGCCGGCGGCCACGATCGAGACGACCGACCAACCATCGGCAGCCTTCTCGTTGAGCAGCGGTGCCAGTGAATCGGCGTCGTAGGACGAAGCGGTGACCGAAGAGAACTCCTGCATGGCCGAGATGCTAGACGACGGATTACCCGCTTGATGCTCTCTTGAATGAAAGCTTGACGGTCAGTCGCGATCCTGGCGCACGCCCTCGGTGAGCGCTGCGAGATCGGCCTCGGCCGGATCGCCGTCGTAGGTCACTTCACCGCTGCTCAGCGCGATCAACCGGCTGCTCTCCTTCACGCTCGACAGTTCGTGGGTGGCGACGACGAGGGTGGCACCGTCGCCATGGGCGAGCGTCAACAACTCCAGCAGGGCTTCCTTGCCGAGGCGGTCGAGACCGACGAAGGGCTCGTCGATGAGCATCACGTCGAACGGGCGGACGAATGCCATCGTGAGCGCGGCCTTTTGCTTGAGGCCGCGGCTGAAGGTCGTCGGAAGGTCGTCGACGCGGTCCATCAGCCCGACCATGTCGACGAGGTCGACCGCCTGCTGCTCCCAGTCGTCGGTGCCGTGCAGTCGGGCGATGTACTCGAGGTGTTCCCACACGGTGAGGTCGTCGTAGAACACCGGCTGGTCGGCGAGGTACGACACGGCCGCGCGTGCTTCGATCGATCCGATCGGGTGTCCGGCGATGGTGGCGGTTCCCTCGGATGGTTCGAGCATGCCGACGAGCATTCGCATGAGGGTGGTCTTGCCACTGCCGTTGTGGCCGATCAGCGAGATGCGCTCGCCGGCGCCGATGCGCAGGTCGATCGGCCAGAGTGCAGGCGCGTCGCCGTAGCGCTTCGCCAACCCGACGGTCTCGATGGCGGGTGGTGGTCCCGCTGCACGTACCGGCTTGGCCGCCGGTGCTGGTTTTGTCGGTGCCGCCGACGCGCCGCCGGCGTTCTTGCCGCTGGACGATTTCGTGCTCGCCGGTGTGGCGCCCGCGCCTTTCGCTCGCGTGCGTTGCGACTTGGGGCGGCTCGATCGTGAGTTGCTCATGCTGCGGCTCGACCTTCTTCCATGAATGCCCGGACCTTGATGCCCCAGGGATCGCGGCGTCGCACCCAGACCACCACGATCGCGGTGAACAGCGCGAGCGCAACGAGCGAACGACCGACGCTGGCAGCGTCGTCAGCGAATCGGGCGACGAACACCGGCACCGTGCCCACGGCGCTGATGAGGACTGGCAGCAGCGTTCGCAACGCCGTGCTGAAGCCGGCGAATTCCGGCGGGACGAGGCTGCTCTCGGAATCACGCGGTGTCCCGAGCAGGGTGGTCGGCGACGGTGTGCTGGGCGCATCGAGCATCGTGACGACCACGGGCCCCATCGCTGCGGCCCACACCATCGGAACGGCGGCGGCGAACGCCATCGCACCGAGTTCGGGCTCGACCAGTACGGCCGTTGCCGCGCCGATCAGTCCGACGAACGCGAGCAGGACCGCTGATGCCACGAGGTGGTGCGCGTAGACCCAGCCTCGCTCGATCGGGAAGCCGTCGGTGAGGTCAGGGCGGTCGATCTCCTGCGACAGCGGTTCGAGCGACTCGAGG
>CAJDUH010000053.1_pt1 | contig 21611 bp, 11 predicted proteins | sample 7389931 | NCBI WGS metagenome assembly CAJDUH01 (sample SAMEA7055663, study PRJEB34461) | soil metagenome | biome: terrestrial ecosystem; feature: Peninsula; material: soil | place: Antarctica | collected 2016 | reverse complement strand
GTCGAACGATCGGCCCTGGTGTTGAAGGCACTCAACTTCGCGATCACTGGCGCGATCATCGCTGCGCCGACGACGTCGCTGCCCGAGATCGTCGGTGGCACCGCCAACTGGGACTACCGCTACTGCTGGGTGCGTGACGCCACGCTCGCATTGCGGGCGCTGTCCACCGTCGGCCACGACGAGATGGCACAGGGCTTTCGCGACTTCATCATGCGCTCGTCCGCCGGCCACGGAGCCGAGTTGCAGATCATGTACGACATCTTCGGCGGGCGGCGACTCCCCGAGCTCGAACTCGACCTCGAAGGATGGCGTGGCTCCCGCCCGGTGCGGATCGGTAACGCAGCCTCCAAACAGGTCCAGATCGATGTCTACGGCCACTTGCTCGACGCAGCGCACCTCTGGCAGCGCCACGGCGATGGCGGCATCGATCCCGACGAGTGGCGATTTCTTGCGTCCGTTGTCGAGCGCGCAATCGACCACTGGGAGCAGCCCGATGCCGGCATCTGGGAGCTGCGCGGCGAGCCGCGCCACTACGTCCACTCGAAGTTGATGGTGTGGGTGGCACTCGACTGCGGCATCGCACTGGTGGAGAACTACGACGTCGACCACGTCGACCTCGACCGCTGGAGGTTGGTTCGCGACGAGATCAGGACGGCCATCGAGACGCACGGCGTGGATCCGACCGGGACCCACTTCGTGCAGCACTTCGGGGCGACCACGGTCGATGCCAGCCTGCTGAAGCTGGCGCTGATGGGCTTCATCGAACCCGACGACCCCCGCATGATCGCCACCGTCGAGGCGGTCCAACGCGATCTCTCCTGCGGACCGGACGGGTTCATCCGGCGCTTCGGCGCTGATCCGAGCGAAGCGTCCGGGACGGGACGGGCCAACGACGACGAAGGCATGTTCCTGCTGTGCACGTTCTGGCTCGTCGAGTTGCTGGCACTGCAGGGACGGTGCGACGAGGCAACCTCGCTGTTCGAACGAGCGATCGCCACCGGCAACGATCTCGGACTGTTCTCCGAAGAGTTCGACGTGGAACGAGGCGAGATGGTCGGCAACTTCCCCCAGGCATTCACCCACCTCGGCCTCATCGCGGCCGACGCCCGGCTCCGCTCGCTGCGCGATCGCTGAAGGATCCGGCAACGTTCCGGCTGACATTCCTGCGGCCCTCGAATGCACCGCAGCCAACTGGCCAACTGTGTGGTGCCCCTTGGTCACCGCAATCGACGCGCTCGGCTCGATCGACCCGAGCGAGATGGAACCAGCATGCGCAACCAACTCGGCGAATGGGCTCAGGCGGCGCGAGCCGGCGCTGTTGGCGTCGCCCAGAGCGAAGCGATGGCACGCGTCACCGCCAACCCCCGCATCGACCCCGATGTGCTGGCGCGTGACGCCGGGATGTTGCTCGACGACGCCATCAACCTCCCCTACGTCGAGTTCGAACGCAACCTACGCACCTGGGAAGCGCGCGCCGATCCCGTCGGCGACCACACCCGCAACGAACGCGCCCACCAACGCCGCGCCGACGGCCTGTCGGCCATGGCCCGAGCCTCCGTCAGCCGAGACCCCAACACCGCGACCCCAACCACCCCGCGACCCACCAAATCAGCCGTCACCTGGTGCGCGATCCCCGTCGGGAGTCCACGATGCTGCATACTCGTAGCACGCACATCCGAGACGAAGGGGCACGTCGATGAGCACAGACCAGCACAGCGCCACCCAGGGGACCGGTCAACCGCCGGTCACCGACTGGGCGACCGACTACGACATCTTGGATCCCGACTACGTCGCCGATCCGAACCCGGTGTGGGACGACCTGCGCGAACAGTGCCCGATCGCCCACTCCGACCGCTGGGGCGGGTCGTGGCTCCCCACGACGTATGCCGACGTCCAGCGGTTCGCCCAGGACCACGCCCACTTCTCCTCGATCGACGTCGGCGTCCTCAGCTTCACCGCTGAGGAGCGGCCGCCGCGGCCAATCGAGATCCCGTTGCCACCGATCGACCAGGACCAGCCGGTGCACACCTGGACTCGCCGCCTGCTGCTGCCGTGGTTCTCCCACACCCGTGTGGCCCAGTACGAGCCGTACACGAAGGACCTGTGCAACCGGCTGATCGACGGGTTCATCGAGAACGGCACGGCCGACGCCGCCGGCGACTACGCCCGCCAGATCCCAGTGCGCGTGATTGCATTGCTCCTCGGAGTTCCCGAGGAGATGTCGGACACGTTCGGAATTTGCGCACGACGAGAAGCGCAGCGGTGCAGCCACAGACGCCCTCACCGCCTACCTGGTCGCGAAGTTGGAGGAGCGCCGTCTCGATCCGGGCGACGATCTGATCAGCTCGCTGCTGCAGGCCGATGTCGAGGGCGAGCCGGTCGACGACCTCGTGATCCTCGGCATGGCGGCGCTCGCCCTGATCGCCGGGGTCGACACCACGTGGTCGTCGATCGGTTCGGCGATGCTGCACCTCGCCACCCATCCCGACGACGTACAGCGCCTGATCGACGAACCCGAGATCATGCCCCTCGCCATCGAGGAACTCCTGCGGGCCTACTCGCCGGTCACGATGGCGCGCATCGCCACCGAGGACATCGAGGTCGGAGGTTGTCCCATCAAAGCCGGCGACAAGGTGCTGATGAACTTCCCCGGAGCGAACCACGACCCAGCAGTGTTCGACCGTCCCGACGAAGTGATTCTCGACCGAGCCCAGAACCGACACGTCGCGTTCGGGGCCGGCATCCATCGCTGCGCCGGCTCCAACCTGGCGCGCATGGAACTGCGCGTCGCCATCGAGACCTGGATCGAGCGCATCCCCGACTTCCGCCTCGCCGACGACGGCGAGGTCACCTGGGCCGGCGGACAGGTACGCGGCCCGCGCACGGTTCCCGTCGCGTTCTGACGACAGTCTGAGCGAATTCTCGGCGTCCGGTTCCCCAACAGCTCCAGCGTCTGGCACACTGTTCCAAACCTCGATCGCAAGGCAGGGACATGAGCACCGACACCACCCCGGACACCAGCACCCCGGACACCAGCACCCCGGACACGAACGCCGGCCCCATCACTCCCCCGGTCACCGACTGGGCCAGCGACTACGACATCTTCGACCCGCAGTACATCGCCGACCCGTATCCGATCTGGGCCGAGCTGCGCGAGTCCTGCCCGATGGCGCACACCGACCGCTGGGGCGGTTCGTGGCTGCCGACCCGCTACGAGGACGTGTACGCGATCGCCCACGACATCGTGACGTTCCCGTCCGGCCACGGCATCAGCGTGGTGCCGATGATGCCGGTCGGCAACGAGAACGAGGAAGGTCACATCCCCGCCCCCGTGCTCACGTCGGGTGTGCCGCCGATCAGCGCCGACCCGCCGCTGCACACGTGGACCCGGCGGCTGGTGCTGCCGACGATGAGTACGAACCGCGTGGCCGAGTACGAGGTGTTCACCCGTGAACTCTGCCGTCGTCTCGTCGACGAGGTGCTCGGACACGGCGAAGGCGACGCCGCTGCGGAATACGCCCAGCAGATCCCGGTCCGCGTGATCGGCCACATCCTCGGCGTGCCCGAGGACATGGCGGGAACCTTCACCGAGTGGGTACGTGACGTGCTCGAATTCGCCCACGACCCCGAACGGCGTCGTCGCGGCATCGTCGGCATCATCCAGTACCTCGACGGTGCGATCAACGAGCGCCAGGCGAACCCGACCGACGACTTCATCAGTGAGCTGATCCAGTCGGAGCACGACGGCGAGCCGATCACTCGCGATGTCGTGATGGGAATGTGCGCCCTGCTGCTCATCGCCGGCATCGACACCACGTGGTCGTCGATCGGCTCCACGATGTGGCACCTGGCCACCCACCCCGACGACCGGCGGCGCCTGATCGCCGAACCCGAACTGATGTCGACGGCGATCGAAGAGTTCCTTCGTGCCTACGCCCCGGTCACGATGGCCCGACGCCTGATCGAGGACGTCGAGTACAAGGGTTGTCCCATCAAGGCCGAGGAACGGATCCTGATGAACTTCCCGGCCGCCAACCGCGACCCCGAGGTCTTCGAGCGCCCCGACGAGGTCATCCTCGATCGCCAGCAGAACCGCCACCTCGCGTTCGGTGCCGGCATCCATCGCTGCGCCGGCTCGAACCTCGCTCGCATGGAACTGCGCGTCGCCGTCGAGGAGTGGCTCGCCCGGGTTCCCGAGTTCGAGATCACCGACCCGGCACTCGTCACCTGGGCGGGCGGACAGGTGCGCGGACCACGGTCGATCCCCGTTCGCGTCGTCTGACACACCCGCGCCACACCGAATCGCACGGCAACTCGCCCGGCCTCGATTGACGACGATCGGCGCGGGCTGACAGGCTGCTCACGTGATCAACGCCTTCGTGCTCGTCCATGCCGAACCCAACGCTGTCGCCGACCTGGCACCACGGCTCGCCGAGATCGAGGGCGTCCGCGAGTCGCACTCGGTCGCGGGAGCCGACGCCGACATCGTGGTGATCGTCACGGTACGCGACCACGAGGACGTCGCCCGGGTGGTCACCGAGCACATCGGGCGCGAGTCCGGAGTGCTGTCGACCACCACGATGATCGCATTCCGATCGTTCTCGCAGGCCGACGCCGCGGATGCGTTCGGCGACTTCGGCTGACGGTCAACCCACAGCACGCAGGAGACGAAGGTCGTCGAGGGCCGGCGCGACCTGTTCGGTGACGAACCGTTCATTGAGCCCCGGTCCCAAGTGCACGCCGTCCGGCCGACCCTCGGGGCCCTCCAGGCCGTTCGCGGCCAACCATCCGGGCAGATCGATCGGCACCACGCCGAGACCATCGATGATCGCTCGGATGGCATCCCAACGAACGGGGTCGTTGACCGGGTCATCGAATTCGCCCCATCCCAGGTGGGAGTCGGCGGGCGTCACCCACACGATCGTGGCGCCCGCATCGGCGACCAGCGCCACGAACTGCTCGTAGGCGGCGGCGACCAGCTCGCGTCCGACCTCGTCGGCGACCGACACCACCCGACCGTCGGCGAGGTGCATGTCGAGAGCGTCCCACGGGCCGATGTCGACCAGCACCACGTCGATCGCCTCGTCCTGGACGCGTTGCGGCACCGAGGCCCACTGCCCGACGCACCCGCTGATGTCGAGCAGTTCACGCTCACCGCTGACGTTGGTGAACTCGTGGAGTCGTCCGTCGGTGGCTGCCGACAGCCCGCAACCGCCGAACGCGGCGCTGCCTGCGACGAGCTCGTCGGGTCGCGACGCTGCATGTTCCAGCAGCGCGTCCGACAGGTGCACGGCCAAGCTGTCACCGGTCACGAGCACGCGTAACGGTCCGCTCGGAACCGCCGACGGCACGGTCGTCGTCACGCTGGTGCCACTCGGCGACTCGCCAGGCTCGAGCGAAGGCTCCGACGACGCCGTGATGTTCGGCGGGAGCGTGATGTTCGGCGGCGGCAGCGTGATCACCGATTCCGCCGACGTCGACGCCGGACGGGGCACCACCGTCACCAGCAGCACCGCAAGCAGCGCCAACGACAGTCCGGCGGCGACGGTCGCGTGCCAGCGCGGCAGCCGCCGTCGACGACGGATCGGTGTCTCGAGGTAGCGGTACGACACGTCGGCGAGCGCCACGGCCAGCGCGACGCGAACGGCATCGAGCGCCAGCATCGGCGCCCACGAGTCGTCGATGCCCACGCGAGAGGCGGACAGCAACAGGAACACCGGCCAGTGCCACAGATACAAGCCGTAGCTGCGATCCGCCAACCATCGCATCGGTGGAGCGGCCATCACCGGCTCCGCGTACCCGTCGGCGGTGGCCACCACGACGACGACCATCGCCAGCGCGAACACCGGGAACCCCCAACTGAACAGCCACGTCGAACGCTCCGACGACACCAGGATGATGGTGACCGCCACGACACCGGCGATCGGCGCGAGGCGGCGCGCTGCCGACCCGAATCGGAGTCGGCCGTCTGCCAGCACGACGGTCAACGCTCCTGCGGCAGCACCGATCAGCAACGTGTGCGCACGGGTGAAGGTGTTCATGTAGGTGGCGGTCGGATCGACAGGATCGAACAGCACGTTCATGAGCACCACCGAGGCCACTGCTCCCGCAACGCTCACGACTGCGACCACCCGACGCACGCGCACCGTCATCGCGACCACCACCAGCAGCACGATCGGCCAGACGAGGTAGAACTGCTGCTCGATCGCGAGCGACCAGAAGTGCGTCACCGGCGATGGTTCTCCGAAGCGGGCCCAGTAGTCACCGCCCCCCGAAATCGTGCCCCAGTTCGACAGGCCCACCGCGGCCCAGGCGATGTCGCGACGCAGCGACGGCACATCGATCCCGGCGAGGGGCCACACCACCGCCAGCGCAACGAGCACCGCCATGCTGGCAGGCATCAACCGTCGGAGCCGGCTCGTCCAGAACTTCCGGGTCTCCACCCGGCCGTCGCGGTCGATGTCGGACAGCAGCTTCCACGTGATCAGCCAGCCGGACACGACGAAGAACGCATCCACACCGAGATTCCCACCGGGCAGGCGACCGAGATGGAACGCCAGCACTGCCGCCACGGCGAGGGCTCGGATGCCGTCGAGCCCGGGCCGGTAGCCCCGCTCAGGCGTACCGATCATGCCCCTGACGGTATCTCAGGCGGCCGATTTTTCGAGCACGTGGATGCCGCACGCCGAGCCGAGACCGATCACGTGTGCGAGCCCGACCTTGGCGCCCTCGATCTGACGGTCGCCTGCCTCGCCACGAAGGTGGTGGCAGACCTCCCAGACGTTCGCGATGCCGGTCGCCGAGATGGGGTGCCCCTTCGACTGCAGCCCACCCGACACGTTCACCGGGGTGGAGCCGGTCCGCCACGTGGCACCCGAATTGAAGAAGTCGGCGGCGCCGCCTTCTTCGCACAACATCAGGTTGTCGTAGTGCACCAGCTCGGCAGTGGCGAAGCAGTCGTGCAACTCGACGAGGTCGAGGTCGTCGGGCCCGACGCCGGCAGTCTCGTAGGCCTGCCGCGCGGCATTGCGGGTCAGTGTGTTGACATCGGGGAGCACCTGGCAGGCCTCCTGGTACGGATCGGTGGTGAGGATCGACGCCGACACCTTGACCGCTCGGCGCTGTTGCTCGAGCGACAAGGTCTTCAATTTCGAGCCGCTGACGAGGACCGCAGCGGCACCACCATCGCAGTTGGCCGAACACATCGGCCGGGTGTTCGGGTAGGCGATCATGAGGTCGCCCATGATCTGCTCGAGGCTCATTGCCTTGGTGTACGCGGCGAGCGGGTTGAGCGTGGAGTGCGAGTGGTTCTTCTCGGAGATCCGGGCGAACAGCTCGAAGTCGACGCCGCCGTACTTGTGGCCGTACTCCATGCCGATCTGGGCGAACACGCCGGGCATCGTCTCGGTTCCGAGCCGACCGTCGACGGGCGCGACGGCGCCGTATCGACCACTCGGGGTCCAGGTGTCGCTGTCGGCCTTGCGATTTCCGCCGGAGAGCAGTCCGGCACCTGACAGCTTCTCGACGCCGACCGCAAGGCCCATGTCGCACTCGCCGGCCTTGATCGCCATGATCACCGTACGGAGTGCCGTCGCGCCGGTGGCACAGGCGTTCGACACGTTGTACACCGGGATACCGGTCTGGCCGACCTGCTTCTGGAGCGCCTGGCCGAAGCCACCGCCGCCCATCAGGTTGCCGGCAGCGAGGATCCCCATGTCGGCCATGGTGACGCCACCGTCGGCCAGTGCCGCCTGCACTGCGTCGGCCGCGAGATCGACGACGTCCTTGTCGGGATGCTTGCCGAACTTCGTCATGTTGATGCCGAGGATGAAGATCTCGTCGGATGCGCTCATGGGTTTCTCCCTGGTTCTCTGCGATGGTGCACGGTGGTGGACGGTGGTGAGTCGTTCGTCGAGGTTCGCTGATCAGCTGGCCGGTTCGAAGCCGAAGCCGATGGCTTCGACCCCGTCGGCGTCGGTGCCGATCGAATACGTCGCGAGCCGAACCTTCATGCCGGTGTGGATGTTGTCAGGGGTCGGCTCGGTGTTGATGATGTTGCCGCGCACGCTCGTGCCGTCGCAGTCGATGACACCGGCGACAAACGGCACGTCGACGCCGGGGGCAGCGAACGCGACGATGGTGAACGTTCGCAGTTCACCCTCGGTGGGTATCGAGACCTCGGCGAACTCCGTCGCGAAACACGCCGCGCACGCATTGCGGCGGTCGAAGAACCGGGCGCCGCACGAGGCGCACTCGTTGGCGACCAGATGGGCGGGGCCATCGTCGAGCACGAGGTAGTCGACGAACGGGATCTGACTGACGGTCGGCATGACGCGGTTCGGCTCCTGGGATCGGGTGGCGCATCGATACAGCGTGCGCGTGGACGACCGCGACGTTACGACTCGCGTGATCGGGTTTCGCTACCGGTCGGTCCGCCCGCTCGGCCAGGTTCACTCGTCGTGGGTGTCGAACTCGCTCACGGCGATCAGCGCGGCGTTCACGATGCTGCCGGCATCGATGCCGACCAGTTCGTACAGCTCGGCGATCGTGCCTGATTCGCCGAAGCGGTCGACACCGAGCGCGAACTGACGGGTCCCGATCGCCGAGCCGAGCCAGGCGAGGCTGTGGCTGGCTGCATCGTGGACACTCACGATCGGCCGGCGGCGTTCCGCTGACGGAACCAGGCGGTGCAGATGGCTCGGCCGGCGCACGACCCGGGCTGACGCGGTCGACTGGGCGAAGCCGGCACGCCAACTGCGATACACGCGGTCGGGGCTCGTGAGGTGCACCACCGTGGCAGCGACCCCTTCGCCCTCGAGTTCGCTCGCTGCGGCGATCGCCTCGGGTGCCATCACGCCGGTGGTCACGATCGTCACCCCCGGGCGGCTGTCGTCGCCACCATCGATGCCCTCGACGCCATCGACGAGGCGGTATCCGCCGGCGAGCACCTGCTCGCGGAGCCGATCGACGCCGAGGCGTTCTGCGGCTGCGGCGAACGGCGCCTGGTCGATCGGGCGCGTCGACAACCGCAGGTAGGTGCTCGATCCGTCGGGGCGAGACACCTCGGACAGGGCGTCGCACAAGAGCCAGTCGACTTCGGTCGCGTAGGCGGGTTCGACGTAGGTGAGGTTCGGGAGTTCCGCTCCGACCGACGCCGTGATCGTCGACTGGTGCGCTCCACCCTCGGGTGCGAGCGTGACCCCGGCCGGGGTGCCGGCCACCACGAAACGCGAGTCGTTGTAGATGCCGTAGATGAACGCGTCGAGGCCCCGGAGGACGAACGGGTCGTAGACGGTGCCGACCGGAAGCAGCTGCTCGTGGTGATGGTCGTGGCTGAGGCCGAGCTGGCCGAGCAGCATGAAGAGGTTCATCTCGCTGATGCCGAGTTCGATGTGTTGGCCCGTCGGGCCCGGCGCCCATTTGAGCAGTCGTTCTGCTCCGCCGTGGTCGTCGCGCTCGACCGGCGAGTACACGCCGCGCTTGTTGATGAAGCCACCGAGGTTGGTGGAGATCGAGACGTCCGGCGCGGTGGTCACGATCCGCTCGCCGACACCTTCGACGTCGGCGAGACTCGCAAGCACGCGGCCGAACGCCTCCTGTGTCGACGTCGAGCCGTTGGTGACGATCGAGCGGGCACCCGTGGGCACCGGAAGCTGGGCTCGTGGCACGGGTGCGGGGTTGTTGATCTCGCTGCCCACCGAGCGACAGAGCCGACCAGCGTCGCTGTCGGGATCGAATCGGTCCCACTCGGTGTCGGCGTCGAGACCGACGGATGCGCGGAAGTCGTCGATCTGCTCCGGGCTGAGCATCGCAGCGTGGTTCATCGGGTCACCGGCGATCGGGAGGCCGTGTCCCTTGATCGTGTAGGCGAACACCACCGAGGGTCGGTCGGTGACCGCATCGCACTCGGCGAAGGTGTCGAGCAGGAGACCGAGGTCGTGGCCACCGAGGTCGGTGACCAGTTCCTTGAGCTGATGATCGTCGAGGCCATCGGCAATCGACTGCACCGCCGGGTCGGCGTCGATCAGGAACTTGCGCCGCAGATCTGCACCGTCGAGCGCGAACAGGTGCTGCGCCTCGGTGAGACGCCGCCCGTACTTCGCCTCGGCGACGTGCCAACCGGCGTCCGCGAAGAAACGCTGCAGCCGAACCGCTGCGATGTCGGGGATCACCCGATCGAGCGACTGGCGATTGAGGTCGATCACCATCGTGAAGTCGCCGAGCCCCTGCGTGGCGGGGTCGGCGATGGCTTCCCACACGTTGCCCTCGTCGAGTTCGGCATCGCCGACGAGCGCCACGAACCGCGCCGGGGGTTGCTCACCGAAGTGCGAGCTCACGTACCGCCGTGTCAGCGCAGAGAACAGCGGCGCGACCGCGCCGAGCCCGACCGACCCGGTGGAGAAGTCGGCGACGTCGGGGTCCTTGGTGCGCGACGGGTAGGCCTGGAGACCGCCCCGTTGGCGCAGGGTGGTGAGGTACGACCGGTCGAGCTCGCCGGTGAGGTACTTGATGGCGTGGTACACGGGCGACGCGTGCGGTTTGACGGCGACCTTGTCGTCGCTGGCGAGATGACCGAACCAGAGTGCGGTCATGATCGACGCCATCGACGCGCACGAGGCCTGATGACCGCCGACCTTCACGTCGGTGGTGGCGCGATGGTTGGCGTGGTCGATGATCCGGGTCGCCAGCCAGAGCACGCGCTGTTCGATGTCCTGCAGCGTGTCGAGGTCGGGTCGCTCGCCTGTTGTCATTTCCTGTTCCTTCATGCCTTCGAGTTCGGTTCGGCGCCGACGGCGTCGCGGATGGACCAGAGCGCTTCGGGGTTGGCGAGCGCCTCGACGTTGCGCACCTCGCGCCCGTTCACGACGTCGCCGACGGCGAGTTCGACGAGTTTTCCCGAGCGGGTGCGGGGCAGCTCGTCGACCGCCACGATGCTGCGCGGGACGTGGCGCGGCGAGCAGCCGGTTCGCACCGCAGCGGTGATGCGAGTTCGCAACCCGTCGTCGAGTTCGACGCCGTCGTCGAGCACCACCAGCAACACGATGCGTACGTCATCGTCGATCTCCTGGCCGAACACGAGCGACTCGGCGATGCCGTCGATCCGTTCGACGACCCGGTAGATCTCAGCGGTGCCGATACGGATACCGCCCGGGTTCAGCGTCGTGTCGCTGCGCCCGTGGATGACCACGCCGCCGTGCTCGGTCCAGGCGGCGAAGTCACCGTGATACCAGACGTCATGGTCGGGTGCGAAGCGTTCGAAGTAGGCAGCGCGATACCGCCCGCCATCGGGATCGTTCCAGAATCCGAGAGGCTGGCTCGGAAACGGCTCGGTGCACACGAGTTCACCACGCTCCCCGGCCGGAAGCGATTTGCCCGCGTCGGACCACACATCGACCGCCATGCCGAGCCCCGGTCGCTGGATCTCTCCGGCATACACCGGCGAGGTCGGGTCACCGAGCACGAAACACGAGCACAGATCGGTGCCACCGCTGATCGAGGCGAGATGAACGTCCGGCTTCACCTCGTCGTACACCCAACGAAACCGCTCGGGGCTGAGCGGTGAACCGGTGGAGGCGAGCGTTCGCAACGATCCGAGGTCGTTGCTCTGGCGTGGCGAGAACTGCACACCGGCGAGTGCATCGAGATATTTCGCTCCGACACCGAGCATGTCGACGTGATGCTCGTCGACGAGGTGCCACAACCGTTCGGGACCCGGATGCATCACGTTGCCGTCGACGCACACGATCGTGACGCCCGACGCCAACGCCGACACCATCCAGTTCCACATCATCCAGCCGCATGTCGTGACATAGAGGAGGCGGTCGCCCGCTGCCAGGTCGCAGTGCAGTTGGTGTTCCTTCAGGTGCTGCAGCATCACCCGACCGGTTGCGTGCACGATGCACTTGGGCGTACCGGTGGTGCCACTCGAATACAGGACGTACCACGGGTGATCAAAGGGTCGCCGCACGATCGGCACCGGCGTGCCGCGGTGGGGCGCGAGGTACTCGTCGAACTCTCCGACCGTCACGACACGTCGGACCGTGGGGAGCCCGGCGACGATCTCGTCGCGAACGGCGCTGCGGTCGTAGTGGGTCCCGCCGTAGTCGTAGCCGTCGACGACGAACAGCACGCTCGGCTCGATCTGGCCGAACCGGTCGAGCACCCCGGCCGCACCGAAATCCGGGCTGGTACTCGAGAACACGGCCCCGAGCGCTGCCGCACCCAACATCGCCACCACCGCTTCGATGCCGTTCGGGAGCCAGGCCGCGACCCGGTCACCTTCACCGACACCGTCCGCGGCGAGGGCGGCAGCCATCGCGCCCACATCGACAGCCAATTGGTCCCACGACAGCGTGCGAGTTCCCGCTTCGTCGACAGCGATCATCGCCGGCTCGTCACCGGTTCGGCGCAACACGTTCTCGACGACGCTGAGCTGGGCGTCGGGGAAGAAGCGCGTCTCGCGCATCGTGGCGCCGCGCTCGAGCTTCCGCTCCCCCGGGTCACCGATCATCGCGCACTGATCCCAGACCGATCGCCAGAACGCCTCGGGCTCGTTCACCGACCAGTGGTGCAATGTCGGGAAGTCGACCAGACCGACGCGCTCGAGCATGCGGTTCATTGCCGACCGTTGCACGCGTTCGATCGTGGGTGTCCAGAGCGGAGTCGCCACGTCGGTCATCTTGGTCAGTCTTGCCGAGTCGCACGAGCCTCGCCGCGTGGCCTGCTCATTGCGCCTTCGACACTTCCGCCGGGGGTCCTCGTGATCGTGGCCCCAGGACGGATGAGATCGAAGACCGGGGTCCCGCTCGAAGTCCCAGCGGCGCTGTGGGGACATCGACGGTCGGGCACAATGGCTTCATGTGGTGGTTGGCTCACGGAGAACACGACGTACCGGCGGCACGCGAGTGGTTGTCGTCCGACGAGCAGTCCCACCTCGACTCGATCCGGTTCACGAAGCGCCGCAACGAGTACCTGACTCGGCGGTGGACGGCGAAGCAGGCGATCGCCACGGTCCTCGATCTCGATCGAACAGCGCCTGCACTCGCCCTCGTCGAAATCCGACACCACCCGAGTGGCGCTCCCCACGTCGTGATCGACGGGCAACCCGCCCCGATCGACGTGTCGATGAGCGATCGGTCCGGCTGGGCCGTCTGCCTGGTCGGGCCACCGGGCAGTACGGCGTCGGGCACGCTCGGCATCGACCTCGAAGTCGTCGAGCCGCGCAGCGACGGCTTCGTCAACGACTACTTCACCCAAACCGAGCGGGAGTACGTCTGGGCGCTGGCGCACATCGACCAACGCCACGAGGCCGCCAATCTGATCTGGTCCGCGAAGGAAGCTGCGCTCAAGGTGCGACAAGTGGGCCTGCGCGTCGACACCCGAACCGTCGAGGTCCGACTCGGCTCGGTCCGCCGGGCAGATGGTTGGCGACAGATGACGGTGACCGGTCCTGACGGAGCGATGCCCGGCTGGTGTCGGCGTGACGGGGTGTTCCTCTTGACGATCGCCTTCGCCGCCGCGGCCGAGCCACCGCAGCGATTGGCGACAGGCAGCGATCTCGCTGCGGCGGTACCGAACCACTCGTGGGTCGAGCGCCCGGTGTGCTGATCGTCCGGGTGCAGCGTCAGGCGTGGCGCACCATGCCACGCTCGAGCGCGTCCACGACATAGGGCCGGATGTCGGCGGCCGCGATGATGCGATCGACTGACCCGACCCGCAGGGCCCGGTCGATGGTGTGGATCGCGTCGAACTCCGCGGCCACTTCTCCGAGCTTTTCCGATCGCACCAGCTCGGTGATCGCCGCCAGGCTCGTGCGCAGCAATGCGACATCGGTCCCGGTTGCTCCCGCCAGGGTCTCACGCTTGTCACGAACGCGGGAATCCTGCTCGGTGCGTTGCTTCACTTCGCGGGCGAACACGGTGGCCGCAGCCGGTGCGCCACCGATCACCGACGCGAACGATCCCTCGACCGCAGCGATCTCCATCGATTCATTGAGCGCCTTGGAGAACACCACGAAGGCGCCCCCGTGGTACCGCGACACCACGACGAACACGATCGGCCCGTCGAAGTTGGTGACGGCGCGACCGATCTCGGCGCCGAACTCGAGTTGGCGCCGTCGCATCGACTCGGGTGAACCGTCGAACCCCGAGAGGTTGGCGAGCACCACCAGAGGCCGGTTGCCGGATGCAGCGTTGACGGCCCTCGCTGTCTTGCGCGACGAGTGCGGGAACAGCGTGCCCGAGGTCCACGCGGGCGGACCATCTGCCGGCACATAGCCCGTTCGGGCGACCGTGTGCGACTCGATGCCCAGCAGGCACACCGGAAGACCTCCGATCGTGGTATCCCAGACGATCGACGTGTCGCCGTCACGAAGGTCCTTCCATCGTTCGAGCGGGTCGCTGTCGGCGTCGGCGACGGCGCGCATCACCGAACGCATGTCGAACGGCTGCTTGCGTTCGGGGTTCAGCTCGGCGGAGAACACGTCGCCGACGGTCGTGAACGAGCACTCCGCGAGAACCGCATGGGGGCTTGGCCTGACGTCGCGATCGACCGGGTCGTTCGTCGGGCGGCGCCGGGGGAATCGCTCACCCGGCACGACGTAGGCCAGTTCGTAGTGCCGCATCAGGAGGGCGCATGCGTCCGGGAACGACGGCGCCCAGTAGTGCGCCTGACCATTGGGGCCCATCACATGGTCGTACCCGCCGATGCCGAAGTTGTCCTCGGCGCTGACCGCTCCGGAGAAGTCCAGCGCCTGCTTGCCCGTGAGCACCATCGTCGACGCCGGGGTCATCACCAAGATGCCCTTGGTGTGCGTGAGCATCGTTGCCTCGGCGTTCCAGTACGGCTGACCGCCGACGTTGATACCGGTCACCACGATGTTGACCTCGCCGCCGGCCTGGGTGAACTCGATCAGACGCCGCAACGTGAGCGAGATCCAGTCCATGTTCTCCGTTCCGGAGTCCATCGCGATCAACGCGCCGCTCGACACCGCGAACCACTCGACCGGGATGCGATGCTCGAGGGCGTACCCGAGCGCAGCATTGATCCGGCGACACTCTGGTTCTGCGAGGTTGCCGAGACCCTGCGTCGGGTCGGAGAGCAGTGCGATCCGCCGGACACCCTCGGGCACGACCGCGGTGTGGTTGGTGATGATCCCGACGACGATGTGCGCGGTGTTGGTCCCCGGAGCCCGGTGCACGGGAACCAACTCGTCGTTGCCATCGAGGTCGAGTTCCTCGAACGAGTCGGCGGGTAGCCCGTTGCCGGCATCGTGCTGGGTGAGCAGCCGGACGATCTCGTACGGGTACGGCGAGCCGAAGCGCGCTGCGGTGAGCACCTTCTGCTGATATGCGCCGAGCGATCGGACCGGCTGGTCGCCGGCGCGATCCTCGCGAATCAGGATGCTCTGCCCGACATCTTCGATGTGGATCACGGCGTCACGCAGTTGTCCCGGAGCCTCCTCATCGGGGATGCACACCTTCAGCACCACCTTCTCGAGACCGACACGCGAGGCCAGCGCAGCGAAGCGACCGGCCATCGCGCGGGTCTCGTTCGTCGGCACAGTCCAGGGCGCCCGGATGCTGAGCACCAGCCGGTTCGCCTGCGGACGGTCCCGCAGGGCGTATCGGGTCAGCTCCGACCTCATCGCCGCCATCGCCATGAGAGCGACGCGTTCGAGGCGCGGGTACGACGTCTCACCGGTCACCGGATCGATGGTTGCATCGAGGTCGCGGACCTCGGCCAGGGCGAACAGCCGGTGGTCGCTGGGGTTGTCGCGCGCAACGCCGTCGAACAGGTACACGTCCTCGGGAGACGGACGGCGCTCGAGGCGGAAGTTCGACAGCCGCCAGAACTCGAGCCGCTCGGCCAGCATCGGATGCAGGTTTCGGTAGAGCAGATCCTCCTCGAACAGGCCGTCGTGCGTGCCCGCGAAGGTGACGTGTTGGGTTCGGAGGTGATCGGCACTCGGACCGGTGGCACTGCTGGCGGTGATGTCGATGCGGAGAAGCGGCCGCCCGAAGCTGCACGCCGCCAGCAGGTCACTCACCTCAGCCGACAACTCGTCGATCTCCGGCACTTCGCCCGGCCGCCAGGTGACGACATCGACCACCACCTCGCGGTCTCCACCCAACGCGCTGAGGTGGTCGGCGATCGCGGTTGACCATTCGGCGAGCTGATCGAGCGGCAGGTAGCCGACGACGACGTGCGCGTCGAGATCTCCCGACCGGTAGTCGGTCGTGGCGAATTGGACACCGTCGGCCTCGTGGGACTCGATCGCGCCGAATTCGCAGCCCCGGTAGAAGCGGCGGATGTGCACGTCGAGCACGATCGGCCGGACTGCCCGACGCTGAGGGGAGTCGTCGTTCCACGATGCGGCCAGAAGTGATCGAATCGGCTCCGGGCACCAGACCAAACGGTCGATGCGCGCCTCACGATCGGCGCCGTCGGGGTCGGCAGCGAGGGCGTGGACGTGCCCGGCCATCTCCACCCGACGTTCGGCGGCCGCGGCCTCCATCGGTGGCTCGTCGAAGTAGTGGAAGCGCACGTCGCGAGCCAGATCCGCGATCGGTTGCTGGCGGCCGTGGGTCGCCGCCGCGAGCCGGTCGAGGCGGGCGCCCATGTCGGGGTCGGTCAGGCTCGAGAGGTCATCGCGGTGCTCGAGGCGTCGCTCGAGAATCGCAACGACGACCGGGCTGAGCTCACCGAGCCGAGCGAACGAACGAAACAGCCACATCAGGGCCGACTGGAGTTCGCGAGTTGATTCGAGACCCCGAACTCCGAAACGCGCCAGCGCACGTTCCAGTCGACGCCGATATCCCTCGGGCAACGCGGCTCGATCGGCGTCGAGCCACTGCAGGAACGACACGAGATGCTCCTGGTTGTTCTCCGCAGGTGCACCGAGTTCGTCGGAATCGGCCTCTGCCTGCGGGCGGTACAGCGAACCCAGCTCGGCGTAGATGTCGAGGAGGCTGTCCTCGCAGTCGATCAGTGCCGCCTCGCCGGGCTCGGCGATCTCGGCGATCCGACGCTGCCGCGTGAGCAGTCCGCGAAGATCCGCCGCCGGGAGGTCGTAGCCGAGGAGATAGTTGCCGAGCGGGCCGTACACGCGCTCGCACGGCTTGCGGGTGAAGTCGACTGCTCGCTCGAGACCCGAGAGGTCGACGTGGGGGGCGTCGCCATCGGCGGCTGTCCGAACTGCGGCAGCGTGTGGACGCAGCCGAACCAGGGCCGCGCCGGGCTCGACCTGGGCGTTGGGCGTGACCGAGACCGACACGACGACCCCGGCGACCGGCGCCGTGACAGTGGTCTCCATTTTCATCGATTCGAGCACAGCGATCGGGTCACCTGCGGCGACCGTGTCGCCCGGACTGACCCGCGCCTGCACGACGAGCGCCGGCCAGCTGGCGCGCACGACCACCCCGTCCTCCCGGCCGATCTGGTGCGTCTCGCTGCCCAACTCGACCCGGTACCCGAGCTCGGTGGGCGACACCACCACCCGGTGTCGCCGCCCCCCGCACGTGATCCGCCGCTCGAACGCGTCGAGTGCGTCGACGGACACATCGGCGACGACCGAACCGTGGCGGATCGAGTAGGAACCCGGACCGACGCAGTTCACGTCGAGCCGGTACGACATACCCAGGTAGCCGAGTTCGATGCCGTTGCCAGCCGCCATCGGTGGTTGCGGACGCCCGCGTGCGGCCGACGCGTAGAACCCGGCCTGAGCGTGCTCGCGGTCGGCTTCGTAGGCGTCGACCGCCGCGGCGAGCAAGGCAACCGGATTGGGGAGTGGCATCGACCGGTCGGCCAGGATCCGGTCGAGCCAAGAGTCGTCGACCTCACCGCGGACGAACTCCTCGTGACCGAGCAACTCGAGCAGCGTCGTCCGGTTCGTGGCCGCACCGTCGATCACGATCGCGGTCCGTTCGAGCGCGCGACGCACACGGGCGAGCGCCACCGCACGATCGGGGCCCCATGCGCTGATGACAGCAAGCAGCGGATCTGCGGACTCGACGGGGTCGCCGGTGCGCCGGTTGGCATCGATGCGCACCCCGGTTCCGACGGGGAATGACAGCAGCGACACCCTTCCGGGTGCGCTCGCAGCATCGAGACCCTCGACACGTAGACGCGCTTCGACCACGACACCATCTCCGAGAGGCTCTCCGCCGACCAGGGGTTCGCCACGCTCCCCGGTTCGCTCCTCGGTGGTGGCGTGATCGGGCGGCGCCACACAGTCGACGCCCTGGATGGCAAAGTCGGTGCCGTCGTGGACGAACTTGACGACACCGGCGCCGCGATAGCCGACCGAGCGCACCAACTCCGTGGCCGCGATCCTCATGCGTCCGCCCAGTTCGTCGGAGATGGCTGCGCACGGAGCCTCGGCGATGAGTGGCTCGCCGTCTCGCCGGACGCTGACGTCTCGTCCGCCCAGGTTCCAGATGTTGCCGTGCTCGTCGGCCAGGACATCGACCTCGACTCGACGCACCGGGCCGGTGGGCGCCCAGTCGAACGCGTCGCCGACGACGTCCGACGAATCGGCGAAACTGCGGATCGTGGCGGCGTTGGGGCCGACGACCGCGATCCCAGCGGATTCGCAGGCGTCGATCAGTTCGGTGCGTGTCGACGGCGCCCAGGCCCCGAGCCACACCGTGTCGATCTCGGCCTCGTCGAGCCTCGTGAGGACATCGTCGGTCGTGATCGTCTCCGCCGACGCGACGAGCGGGCGGACCTCGTCGGCCTCACGCGCGTACCAAGGGCGCGCATCAACGTCGCGATGGAACAACACGGTCGTGATCAGCGGTGCGTCGCCCGCGTGGTTGAGTTCGCCGACAGCGTTGAGCACCCGCACTGCGTTCTCACCCGCCTCGATGATGCCCAATCGCTCGATGCTCACCATGTCACTCATCCCCTCCTCGTCGGGCCGATCACGTCCGGAACTGGTCACGTCCGGTACGCCGAGTGCAGGTCGGCGGCGACGTCGTCGGAGATCGGCGCGGGGAGCGCAATGGTCTCGTACCCGTCGAGACGGGCGAACACCGTGCCGTCGGCATCGACGACGGCACAGTCAAAGACGCCTGGCGTCGTCTCTCGTGAGATGGCGTGCAGCGTGCCATTCGCCGCTGCCGGGTCGGCCAACGTCCGTGCGCTCGCCACCCGCATCGGGAGTGCGAGCCGGTCCTCGAGTCCGGCTTGCCACAGACCGGCGGTCTGGAAACACAGTTCGATCAGGCGGGGAGCCGTGACGAGGCGCAGCTCTGCCGGCTGATGGTTCGCCGGCAACGGGTCGGCCAACGCGGCGACCGAGGACTCCCCGGAACGCCAGGCCGATGCCACCACCTGGTACGCAGGTCCGTGGAAGTAGAACGAGTAGACCCGGTCGGCGTCCATCGTCGTGCCGCTCGGGTCGCCCGGTGTCTCGGACTTCTCCGACTCGGCGGGCTGGGCACCGAGCCGCACGCGGCCGGTGAAATGCACGGTGCGCTGCGGCTGCTCGTAACCGGGCAACATCCGCTCGGCGCTGAGCTGGCAGTGCGCGACCAGACCATCGCCGTCATCGTCGGGTCGTACGACCGCCTGGACGATGAGCTCTCGTGGCTCGTCGCGGTAGAACTTCAGCGGTGCGGCGAACGTCACGTCCTCGACTGCGAGCACGTGATGGTCGGGAGCGAGCAGCTGCGCCGCTTCAGCGAAGGCTTCCATCCCCATCACGCCCGGCAGGACCGGTGTCCCGTCGATCCGGTGATCGTCGAGGAATGGCTGCGTGGCCGGGTCGAGCGTGGTCCGCACGACCACACCGTCGTGGACACTCATCGTTGCCGTGCCGATCATCGGCCCTGGCGCGTCGCCATCGCCGCTCAGTGCGCCCGGTGCGATACCACCCTGGTCGTCGTACTCGGCGGCCATCATCCCGAGCACACCGGCGACGATGACCTCTCCGCTGTAGGTGCTCGCCGTCAGTTCGCGACGGATCCATGCGACGCCGGCTTCCGGCGGCAGCATCTGCACACCGGCCATCTCCATGATCTTCGGGATCGAACCGCGCGTGGCCATACCGATGCCACCCCACGCCGTCCAGTCGAGTGACAAGCCGCGGGTCTGCGGACGGCTGCGACGCAGGTTGCTCGTGAACTTGCACAGCAGATCGTTCGCGGCCGAGTAGTCGGTCTGGCCCTGGTTGCCGAAGCGGCCGGCGACGGACGAGAACACCACGGTGGCGCCGATCGGCATGTCCTGGGCGGCATGGAAGACGTTGAACCAGCCATCGCTCTTGACGTCGAACACGAGGTCGTATTCGCGTGGCTCCTTGTCGGGCAGGTTGCGGCTGATCTCCAGCCCGGCCGCGTGGACGAGCACGTCGATGCGACCGCTGCGTTCGCGGACGTCGTCGACCACCGCCCGCACGGCGTCGGCCTCGGTGAGGTCCACCGAGTGGTAGTGCACCGTGCCACCGGCGGCTTCGACCGATTGCACTGCGGTGAGCGCAGCGTTCAAGCGTTCGCAGCGGCTCAACTCGCGTTCGATCGCGACCGGCGTCGCATGCTCTCCCGCGGCCTTCATCCGTGCCGCGATCGTGACCTTGAGACCGTTCTTGTCGGCCCGGAACGCAGCGAGGTCGGGGTCGTCGCGATCGGGGGTCGGCGTCAGATCGAGGAGATGGAACGTTCCTCCTGATGCCGCTGCCAGGTCGGCGGTGATCGCCGACACGATGCTGCCGGCCGCCCCGGTCACCACGAACACCGAGTCGGGGCCGAGCACCATTCCGTCGTTCGGAGCGGACGAGTCGTCGTCGCCACGTACGGGGAACGGCGCCTCGATGAACGCGACGCCGAAGCGGTGATCGTCGACGCGACCGATCTCGACGCATCCCGGATCGAACAGTGTCTCCTCGATCAACTGATCTGCGATCGCGGTCGTCTTGCGACTTGCGGCGAGATCGACCGCTTTGACGAGCGCGTCGGGACGTTCCTTCTTGTACGACTTGGTGAACCCGACGACGGGCCCGCCGAGCGGGTTGGTGGCACCGGCCGCGTCGTAGCCGTGGTAGCCACCGAGCCGGGTCGCCGACACGAGGAACGGGCTGGTGTCGTAGAGGTGCCGCATGGTTGCGTACAGGGCCTTCACCCTTCGCCTGAGGGCCTCCCGCCAGCGGTCGAGGTCGTACTCGGCGAGGTCGCCGTCGTCGTCGAGCGCCGGGAGCCAGTAGACGCCTGCGATCGGCGCCTCGTCCGTCCACGATGTCAGTTGAGCGAGCAGGTCGTCGGTGTCGATGCCGGGCGACACGGTGAGTGCCTCGGCTCCTGCCTTCTCGAGCTGCTTGACGAGTGCAAGGCCGACCCCGCCCTCGTCGAGCATCACGACGACACGGGCACCGGCGAGTTCGACACCGGTCCGGAGGCACTGATCTGCCTGAGGGCGCAGCGAGGGAACGGGGATGCGGCGAGGCAGGGCATCGACCGCATCGAAGTCGCCCCGGATCACGCTCGGCGCTTCCGGGGCCGCGTCGGTGACGCCGGGCTCGGCGTGCGTCTCGGGCTCCCCCGCCGTGGATGTCGCTTCGAGACCGGTGCGGTCACGAACCCAACCCGCCACATGACGCAACGTCGGGAAATCAC
>CAJDUH010000001.1_pt1 | contig 25979 bp, 23 predicted proteins | sample 7389931 | NCBI WGS metagenome assembly CAJDUH01 (sample SAMEA7055663, study PRJEB34461) | soil metagenome | biome: terrestrial ecosystem; feature: Peninsula; material: soil | place: Antarctica | collected 2016 | reverse complement strand
AGGCTGACGCAGTGGCTGGCGGTCACGGGGTGGTCGAACCCGCCGAGCACCATGGTCGCGAGGTCGACGAGCCCGAGCACGGTGGGGTCGAGCGTCTCGTCGGTGTGTAGGTCGACGCCCACGCCGTGGTCGGTGGCGGTCTGGAGGAAGAACTCGGTGGCCGCGGCGATGTTGCCGGCGGTCTCGAGGTGTGGGCACCCGCCGACCAGATCGGCGCCGACCGCCAACGCCTCGATCAACAACGCCCGCTGGTCGGCGCCCGATGCCCCGGTGACGGGCCATCCGCAGAGCGCAACGATCTCGATGTCGATCACGTCGGCCACTCGCCGCCTGACCTCTGTGAGCGCTTCGATGCTCCGAAGGCCGTGTTCGACGGTGAGGTCGGCGTGGGTGCGCACCATCCGGTACCCGTTCGCGGCCATCAGGCGTGCGGCGCGCTCGGCGCGCTCGACGATCGAGTCGACCGAGAGGAGGTGGCCGTGCGCTGCCATCGCCTCGATCGCACCCATCAGGTCGCCCGTGGGATTCACGACCTGCTCGGCGAGGAATGCCTTGTCGAGATGAGCGTGCGGCTCGGTCGCTGCGGGAACGAGGAGCCAGCCGGTGAGATCGACGGTCTGGTCGACGTTCTGGTCGAACTCGGCGCCGATTTCGATGGTGGGGGCCACCTCGATGATCGTCCCGTCCACGATCAACACGTCGCTGGGCTGCTCTGTCACGGGACCGTGAACAATTGTCGCCTGCCGTAGGAGGGTGGAGGACATCTGCGCGAAACTAACCGCCATGAACGCACGACCGGATCTCAAACTTGGTGCCTTCTTCTTCGGCGGTGTCGAGATGGACGATGCAGGAGCCGGGGCGCCGGCGCCCATGGATCGTCGCTATTCGAACGACGCCTGCTGGCAGGCAACGCTCGAGTACGTCAACTCGGCCAAAGAAGCCGAGCGTCTCGGTTTCGATTCGTTCTGGACCACCGAACACCACTTCCAGTACGAGGGCTACGAGGTCATCCCCAATGGCCTGTTGATCTCCACGTGGATCGCCGCGCAGACCACCACGCTGCGTTTCGGTGCGATGTTCAACGTGGTGCCGCAGTGGAATCCGCTGCGTCTCGCCGAAGACTTTGCCACGCTGCACAACCTGTCGGGTGGGCGCGGCATGCTCGGCGTCGGTCGGGGCACCGTGCCACGCGAGGTCCTGCACCTCAACGACAAGGGCGTGTCGATCGGCTCGATGGACAATCCCGATCAGGTCGCCGCCGACCTCCACAACCGCGAGATCTTCGAAGAGTCGATGGAGATCATCCGCCGGGCGCTCAACCAGGAATCGTTCTCGTTCCAGGGCAAGCATTTCCAGATCCCGCTGCCAGGTATTCCCGACCGCGGCGAGACGGTTCAGGAACTCACCCTGATCCCGAAGCCGATCCACCCGTTCGAGATCTGGCAGGCGGTCACGTCACCCCCAACCCTCGACTACGTGCCGGTGGTCGAGCACGGAGCGGTGTTCTGGAACCAGCACTACAGCTTCATCAAGCGGTTCTGGGACAAGTACGCCGAGAACTACCACGCCGCCCACGACATCGAGCTCGCGGATCACGAGAAGCGGATGCTCGTGGTGTCGTACCGCATCGAGGACACGATGGAAGAAGCTCGGGCGTCAGCCCAGAACGGCCACGACGAGTTCTGGAAGTTCCTCGGCCCGTACGGCTGGAGCCGTGGCTACATGGGCCCGGACGGCAAGCCCGCTCAGCCGGGTCTGATCCCGACGCTCGATGAATCGATCGAGAACAAGACGATTCTCGTGGGGCCGCCCGAGAAAGTTGCCGAAGAGGTCAGCTTCCTTCGTGACCTCCTCGGGTTCGAATACCTCACGCTGTTCCCCCACCTGATCGGTGACCCGTACAAGAAGGCCGACGAGCAGATGGCCCGCTTCGCGGAAGAAGTGCTCCCGCTGCTCTGAGCGCTCACGCTCCGGCGGCGGAGCCGATGACGGTCCTCGGATCGGCGGCACCGGAGAACATGCCGGTGCCTTCGACGACGATGGCGTGGGCGTGGCCGAAGCCCGAGTCCCATGCCGTACGTGACTCGCTGCGGTGGCCCCGTGCGGCGAGGGCGTCGACCCAGTCTGCGGGGGCGTGCCCCTCGACGTGGACGAGTGGCCCACCGGCCCCGGTCCAGGTGTCGAATCCGGTAGCTGGGCCGTGGAGGATCCAGCGGGCGGCATCGATCGCAGCGGTCGGCGACTGGCCGTGATGGAAGAGCCGGGCCGCGATCTGCAACAGGATCTGTGGTTGGGCATCGCCTCCCATCGTGCCGAACACCGACGCGAGCTGTCCCGACCTCGTGGCCAGCGCCGGTGACAGGGTGTGCGGCGGGCGTCGACCGGGCCCGAACTCTGCCGGGTGGCCATCGACGAGGTTGAAGCCGATGCCACGATTGTGCAGGTTGATGCCGGTGTTCGGTTCGACGAGGTGACTGCCGAAACCGGAGGCGTTCGACTGGATGAGCGACACGCCGATTCGCCGACCGTCACGGTCGATGCCGGCGGTGCACAGAGAGGTCGTGTCGCCGTCCGATCCCGGTGCGGACCTCGTGCTGGCTGTTTCCAGGCCGATCAGCTCCAGCCGCTGATCGATCTGATCGAGGAGCGCGATGCCGTCGGCATGTTCGTGCAGTGCATCCGGCCGGTCGAATCCTGCGGCGGTCGCTGCTTCGATCAGCAGATGGGCCCAGCGTTCGTCGTCGGGATCCTCGGGCAGGTCGAGTCGGTCGGCCAAGCGAGCAGCCCCGAGCGTCAGGTAGCCCTGCGAGTTCGGTCCGATCGTGTGCAGTTCGACACCGAACGCTGACGTGCTCAGCGGCTCGGTCCAGTTTGCCTGCACCGTGCCGAGGTCGTCAGCGCTGAACAGTCCGTCACCGAGTTCCAGCAGGCCGTCACCGAACGCCCCGAGGTAGAAGCCGTCGCGTCCGCTGGTGGGGAGAGCGGCGAGTACCAGTGCCGGACCGGGACGTCGTACGACCGCACCAGTCGCCGTCGCCTGGGTCGCCAGTTCAGCCAGGTTCTCGCGGCTGGCTGCATCGAGGCGCCGCAGCGAACCCACCAGCAGCGGACCCGCGGGGAACCCCTCGGCCGCCAGTCGGCGAGCGGGTGCCAGGATCAGGTCCAACGGCAGCGACCCGAAGCGTTCGTGGAGCGCCATCCAACCGTCGACGCAGCCGGGCACGGTCACTGACCGGACGTCGAGCTTGAACGGCATCTCGGTCAAGCCGTCTGCCCGCAGCGCGGCGGCATCGGCTCCCGATCCGGCCCGACCGGACGCATTGAGGGCGAACGTCTCACCTGTGGAGCCAGGGCTGCTCGGGTCGTCGATGTGGACCAGTGCGAACAGGTCGCCGCCGATTCCGCACAGATGCGGGCCGGTGACGGCGATCGCAGCGTTGGTGGCGATCGCTGCGTCGACCGCGTTGCCGCCCTGGGCGAAGATTGCGAGCCCCGCGGAGGTGGCGAGTTGGTCGGCGCTGGCCACCATGTGGTGCGGAGCGCGAACGGTGGATCGGGGGGTGGCGATCGACATGGGTCGGACGTTAGGCCCTGTCCGGTGCCAGCGAGATACCTGGGGTGATGAGCGAAAAGCCCGGATCAGGGCGGTTCGCTCATCGTGGGCAGGGTCAACGAGGTGCGTCGTACCACTCGTCGCGATCGATCAGCACGTCCCGCAGGATCTCGGGGCGATCGGTCATGATGCCGTCGACGCCGAGATCGAACAGGCGGTGCATTTCGTCGGGATCGTCGATCGTCCAGACATGCACCGGGAGACCGCGCCGGTGCGAATTCCGCACGAATCGCGCGTTGACGACGGTGATGCCCTTGGGTCCGCTGGTTGCCCCGTATCGAACGGGCACCTGAGCCACCCGTCGGGCGTGGCCACCGATGCGGCCGGCCAGACGAAGCGACGCCACCTCCTGCGGGCTCGTGCACGACAGTAACTCGGGCCCGAGCAGCGTGCGGAGCTTGGTGAGACGGGCGTGGCTGAAGGCGCCGATGCACACCCGGTCGATCGCTTCGTAGCGCCGGATCAGCGCGGCAAGCGGCCCAGCCGCGGCGTCGGACTTGCAGTCGATGTTGAACCGCACGTCGGGGAACCGCTCGAACAGTTCGCTCATCAGTGGGATCGAGGCCCGTCCGTCGACGCGCACCTCGGCGAGTTCGTCAGCGGTCATGTCTGCGATGGTTCCGTCGACGCCACACGTGCGGGACAGGTCGGGGTCGTGGAAGGCGATCAGTACACCGTCGGCACTGAGGTGCACGTCGGTCTCGAGGTAACAGAACCCGAGCGACACCGCATGTTCGAATGCCGGCATCGTGTTCTCCGGCGCCTCGCTCGTGCCGCCCCGATGTGCAAACGCGATCGGCCCCGGCCAGTCGAGGTACGGATGGACGGCGGTCACGTCCCGACCGTAGTTCCTGCGCGGTTCCTACCCGACACGCCCGTCGCCGCCGGGTGCGGCTCAGATCGAGCGGTCCTTCCAGTACTCGTCCTTGAGGAGGCGCTTGTAGAGCTTGCCTGTCGGGTGACGGGGGAGTTCGTCGCGGAAGTCGATCGAGCGGGGGCACTTCACGTCGGCCAGCTCGGTGCGACAGAACTGGATCAGCTCCGACGCCAGTGCCGATGCGGCCTCGGCGTCGGCTGGCATCTCGACGGGCTGCACGACCGCCTTGACCTCCTCGCCGAAGTCGTCGTTCGGCACGCCGAACACAGCGACGTCGATCACCTTTGGATGGGTGACCAGGATGTTCTCGGCCTCCTGCGGATAGATGTTCACGCCACCCGAGATGATCATGTAGGCCTTGCGGTCGGTGAGATAGAGGAAGCCGTCGGCGTCGAGGTAGCCGACGTCGCCGAGGGTGGTCCAGCCCTTCGCGTGCCGCGAGGCAGCGGTCTTCTCCGGGTCGTTGTGGTACTCGAACTCGCCTTCGCTCTCGAAGTACACGGTGCCCGACTCGCCCTGAGCGACTTCTTCGCCGTCCTCGCCGACGATGTGCAGGACGCCGACGATCGGCTGGCCCACGGTGCCCTCGTGGGCGAGCCAACTCTCACTGTTGCAGTACACGAAGCCGTTGCCCTCGCTGCCGGCGTAGTACTCGTGGATCACGGGGCCGAACCACTCGATCATCTGCTTCTTGATCGGCGCCGGGCAGGGCGCCGCGGCATGGATGACCGTCTCGAGTGACGACACGTCGTACTTGTTGCGCGTGTTCTCGGGCAGCTTGAGCATGCGCACGAACATCGTCGGCACCACTTGGCTGTGGGTGATGTCGTATTGGTCGACGAGCGACAGGTACTCCTCGGCGTCGAAGTGCTCCATCGCCACGATGGTTGCGCCGATGGCATGCACCGCGAGACAAAAGCGCAACGGGGCGGCGTGGTAGAAGGGCGCGGGGGAGAGGTAGCGCTTGGTGTCGTCCATACCGAACAACAGCTGCAGCAGGCCCTGCACCGCGCTCGGCGACGCTTCGAGCGGCTGGTTCGGGAAGGCTCGGGTGATCCCCTTGGGCATCCCAGTGGTCCCGGATGAGTAGAGCATGTCGAGCCCAGCGATGCGCTGTTCATCGAGCGGCTCGGGCGACTGCTCGGCGACGGCGTTCTCGTAGCTCTCGTAGCCGTCGACGGTGCCGTCGAGCATCAGGCGCAGCTCGACGTTCGGCGTGGTGCCGGTGACCTCGGTGGCCTGATCGGCCTTGTACTTCGAGGTGATGTACGCCCGCGCACCGCAGTCGTTGATGATGTACTCGAGTTCGTGGCTGGTGAGCCGCGATGAGGCGCACGTGTACACGAGCCCGGCGTAGTGGCAGCCCCACACGATCTCCAGGTAGCGATCATGGTTCTCCATGCAGATGGCGATGTGGTCGCCTGGCTGGAGTCCGGCCGACCGCAGGAGGTGGCTGAGCCGGTTGGCGGCCGCGTCGAGCTCGCGATAGGTCTGGGTGAAGCCGGAACCGCCCATGATGAGCGCTGGCTTGTCGCCGTGGGTTTCGAGGTGTGCACCGGGGAACATGCCCGGCAACGTAGTCGACCGGGGCCACGCAACGCATGGTGGCGATACGGTTCGGGCATGGTCCGAGCCCGCTTTGCCGAGATCATGCGGCTGGGCCAGCCGGTGGTGCCACTCGACGAGGCCGCACTCCTGATCTCCACCGCGATTCAGCCGGACCTCGACGTCGTCGACTGGCTCGCAGCGCTCGATGAACTCGCCGAGGGTTGTTCGACTCCGACTGCCGACGGTGTTGCCCATCATCTGTTCGCCGATGGTCACTTCACCGGCAATCGCGTCGCGTACTACGACTGGCGCAACTCGTGCCTCGATCGGGTGATCGCCAACCGCACCGGCATCCCCATCAGCCTGTCGGTGTTGATGATCGAGGTAGCGAGACGTATCGGTGTCGAACTCGACGGGGTGGGAATGCCCGCCCACTTCCTGGTGCGGGTGGCGGCCGACTCCGACGTGTTCTTCGACCCGTTCGACGGTGGTCGCCGGCTCGACCGGAGCCAGGCCCGTTCGCTGTTTGAGCAGGTGACCGGAGGGCAGGTGACGTGGAGCGAGCAGTACCTCGACCCGACCCCCAACCGCGACATCGTGATCCGGATGCTCAACAACCTCAAGAGCGTGTTCGCCGGACGGTCCGATGTCGTGCGTTTGGCGATCGTCATGGACTTGCGCAGCACCATCGCCGAACTCGCCGAGCTCGAAGCCGCCGAGATCGCTGCGACCAGCGCCGTCTTCAACTGACGAACACGTCAGCCAGAACACGTCAGCCAGAACACGTCAGTAGCTCGGCGTTCAGAGGACCGCGGCTCGGATCAGTTGCTCACCGAGGAACGCCGTTGCGATCGACGTCGCAGCCTCGGGGGCGAGATGGATGCCGTCCGGTCGAGCCTCGCGGTCGGTGTCGAGTCCTGCCTCGGTGAACCACGATGCCAGGTCGATGACGCGAACGATGTCGGGTCGGGCTGCAGCGACATCGTCGTACACCTCCGCGAGCGCAGCGTGTCGGCGGGGGTCGTCTTCGCCAAGGGAGTCGCTACGCCACCAGCCGTTGGACACCGGTTGGCGAATGAGCGCGACCCGCGCTGCGCCTGCCGCAACCAGGTCGTCGACGAGTGAGGTGTAGGTGTCGATCAGCCGCGTGCGGTACTCGGGATCGTCAGGGCTGAGCACCTTGCCATCGTCCCATCGCCGATCGACGATGTCCCACGCAGTGGTCATCACGGCAACCACGTCGGGGGTCGTGCGTTCGATCACCGGGAAGAGCTGGGCCTCGGGCCAACCGTTGCAGCTCGTCGTGGACACGAACTCGTCGCCCCACAGACGGTCGCCGCCCATGAGGAAACCACACCCGAACGCCGCCTGCACCTCCACCTGTGCGAGGTCTGGGTTGGCTGCGGCCCATCCGACGACGCCGGTGCCCAGCGCGTCGCCGGTCGAATCGCCGGTGACGACGATGCGAAGCGGCCGGGCCAGTTCGGGCAGCGGAACAAGGGTCGTCGAGGTCGTCGACGTGGTCGAGGTCGTCTGGACGGCAGTGTCACCGGCGCCGGCCGTGGTGGTCGTCGTGGAGTTGTCGGTGGTCGGAGTGGTGGTGGGAGTGGTGGTCGGAGTGGGAGCCGTCGTTGCCGTCAATGCCAACGATGCCGAGTCGGTGTCGGTGTCGATTGCGGCGGCGGCGATCGCGTCCGGATCGCCGAGCCAGTAGTTGGTCGGTCCGCTCGGCATCACGACGAGCGCGACCGCCCCCAACGCGATCGTGGACACTGCTGCTGCCCCGACCGTGATACGGAATGGGACCCGCTGGCGCAGTCGGATCGGTCGTTCGAGCAGGTAGTAGCTGGCGAGTGCGATCACCAACGTGACCGAGAGTCGCAGGGTGGTCAGCGGGACGCCATCGACGCCCACCCGCTCGGCGTCGAGGACGACGAAGACCGGCCAGTGCACCAGATAGACGCCATATGAGATCTTGCCGAGCGCGACCAACGGCGCCAACGACAGCAGCCGACGGCTGGCGCTGTCGGCCTGGAGGCCGAGGATCAGGGCGCCGGACACCAGCGCGAACACGGGCAGGAGGCCCTCGTAGGCGGGTCCGCTGGACGACGGGAACGTGACGACGGCCACCGCCAAGAGCACCAGCGCGACCGGAGCGAGCATCGAGATGCGACGAGGCAGGCGCGCGGTGCGGACCACGAATGCGAGCAGTGCGCCGACGAGGATCTCGCCGAGCCGGGCGGGCGTTGCCCAATAAGCGGCATCGGGCCCCCACACCTGGGCGATCACCGGGGCGGCCAGCATCGCCGTGCCGGTCATCACGGCGACCACGATCACCCGTGATCGTGCCACCGCAACGCGTGACAGCAGCAGCAGCATGAGCGGCGGCCACAGCCAGTAGAACTGCTCTTCGATGGCCAGCGACCAGAAGTGCTCCAACGGCGACGCGGTGCCACTGGCCTGGGCGAGCAGGTCCTGGTACGAGCTGTTGCCTGTGAGCAGTACCCAGTTCGACACCTGCAGCAGTGCGCCGACCACCTGGGCGCGTAGGCCGACCACCTCGTCGAACAGGTCGGTCACGGCGGAGAGCACCACGATGGTGGCAACGGTCGCGACACTGGCGGGGAGGAGCCGCCGAAGCCGTCGACCGTAGAACCTCCGATAGTCGATCGTGTCCGAGTCCTCGTGCTCGTCGAGTAGCAGGCTCGTGATCAAGTAGCCGGACAACGTGAAGAACACCGACACGCCGAGGTACCCGCCCCCGAAGCCGGGCGTACCGGCGTGGAAGAACAGCACCGCCAGCACCGCCAGAGCCCGCACCCCGTCGAGAGCGGGTTGGTACTCGAGTCGACGAGATCCGCCCATAGCCGCTGCGAGTGTACGTCTCGGTGAAGCGCTCGTTCGGGCGCCGCAGTACCTTGCGGGACATGACGATGACGGACGACCGCACCGAGTTGACCGCCGACGAACAGCGCGTCAGCGCACTCGTCGACGGACTCCTCTCCGAGTTCCCCCCTGCGTCCACCGATCCGAAGGCATTCCTCGGCGAACAGTTCGACCGTGGACTCGCATGGGTGCACTTCCCCGAGGGTCACGGCGGCCTCGGACTGAACCCGAAGCTGCAGCGGCTGATCAACGAGCGGGTGTACGCAGAAGGCGCCCCGAATCCGATGTACCGCAACCCGATCGGCCACGGGATGACCGGCCCGACGGTGGTGGCGTGGGGGAGCGACGAGCAGAAGCAGCGGTATCTCCGCCCACTGTTCACCGGCGAAGAGATCTGGTGTCAGCTGTTCTCCGAGCCCGGATCGGGATCGGACTTCGCTGGCCTGTCATCGACCGGTGTGCAAGACGGCGACGAGTGGATCGTCAACGGCCAGAAGGTGTGGACCACGTTGGCGCACCTGTCCAAGTGGGGGCTGCTCGTGGTGCGCACCGACCCGAATGCCGTCAAACACGCTGGCCTCACCGCGTTCGTGGTCGACATGGAGGACCCGAACGTCGAGATCCGACCGCTGCGCCAGATGACCGGCGAAGCAGAGTTCAACGAGGTCTTCTTCTCCGACACCCGGATCCCCGTCTCCGAGATGCTCGGCGGGGCGGGCGACGGCTGGCGCGTGTCGCTGACGACGTTGATGAACGAACGAGTGTCGATCGGAGGAACGATCCCGGCGCGCGGATCGGGCACGATCTCAGCACTCGTGCAGACCTGGCAGCAGCTGCCCGAGTCAGCGAAGGGCGCCGCAGCGCGTGATGAGGTGATGAAGCTGTGGGCACGGGCCGAAGTGCTTCGCCTCACGAACATCCGGGCCAACCAGAACCGCAAGATGGGTGACCCTGGCCCGGAAGGCTCGATCGGCAAGATGGCCTCGGCCGACCTCAACAAGGACATCTACGACGAGGTCATCAACCTGATGGGGGCCGACGGACTCCTCTACGGCAGCTACGAGATGATCCGACCCGAGACGGCGATGGGTTCCGACACGCTGCAGAAGGCGTTCCTGCGCAGCCGAGCGAACTCGATCGAAGGTGGCACCACCGAGGTGATGAAGAACATCCTCGGCGAACGGGTGCTCGGTTTGCCCGGCGACATCCGCGTCGACCGCGACAAGCCGTGGTCAGAGGTCCCTCGCAGCTGATCGACCTGTCACACTGCGGCCATGGCAGCACAGCGGCCCCCTGATCCCACGCTCCGGTACTTTTCGGCGGTGCTCCAGGCTGCCCGCCGGGATCTTGGTCGAGATCTCCCGCACGGCACGACCGTGGTGGCGTCGGCCGATCGGGAGGGCTCGACCGCAGCGGTGGCCTATCCGCTCGGCGAGCAGACGGTGATCTGGTGTGCGCCGGCCATCGCCACACGCTTGTCAACGCTCAACCAACCAGACGCATTGACCGCCGACGCGTTCGTCGCCGCCGGGGAGCTGCTGGGAGGAGCCTTCGGCGGGCGGGGTCGCCATCTGGTGCTCGCCAGCGAAGCGGCGGTTCTGCAAGATCACCGCTATGAGCCGATCGAACTCGACCGTCACGCTGTCAGCGATCGCAGGCTCCTCGCCGCCTTCGTCGCTGCGTGCTCCGAGGACGACCTCGACGAAGCCGAACTGGACATGGACGAGCTGGACCCGGCCATCCTCGCCCTCGTCGACGACACCGGGTCGGTTGCCGCATACGCCAGCGGACGGCCCTGGGCGATGGACGCCGACTTCGACGAGATCGCCGTGATCACCCACCCGGAACATCGGGGCCAGCGGCTCGGGGCGAACGCAGTGGCCGAGTTCGCCAGACGGCGCCAGCGGGCCGGCCGAATGATGTTCTACAGCCACAACGTCGAGAACGAGGGATCGAGTCGCGTGGCTGACACCGTCGGGTTCGACGTGACGACCACCGTGGCCGCGGTCCGCTTCGACTGACCGGCGACATTGAGTTTCGGCCTGATGGAGCAGCGGCCTCAGGGTCGATTCAGTTCATCGGCTGAGGCTCAGCGAACAGGCCCCTGACCTCGATCGCGTACTGGCTGCCAGGCGGATGGAACCCGATGAGCCCCACATCGAATCCCGGGATCGATGCCGTCGGCAGCGCAACGTCGAGCACGGCCTCGGCCGATTCGAGCAGCAACCGGCGCAGGTGCCGAGCGTTGGATGGCCGGCGAACGGCAGTTCGCGGCCCGGGCAGAAGATGCGGACGCGATAATCGGCTCGTGGGTCCGAAGCTGGCAGGAGGAACGTGGTCTCGGAGAGATTCGTCCACGAGGTGATGTCGAGCATCTGCTGGGTGCTGATGCCGGTTGCGTCATGCACGACAGCAAGCGGATTGCCGGCAAATCCGCAGTTCGAGAACACGTCGACCTGGGTGGACGGGTGGTTCGCGATCGTCAGCTGATCAGGCTGGCGAGAACATCGCTGGCGCCGAGGCTGCGGTCGTCCATGCCCGGTCGATCCAGCAGGCTGCCGCCGAGCAACACGGTCGCCGCCATTTCGATCGAGGTCTGCAGGTCGCGAATGTTGCGCGGCGGCGGGAAGTACTCGTCTTCGTGGGTGACGTCGACAAGTTCGATGCCGCCCACGGGCGCGAGGAACTCGAGCACCTCGTCGACGAGTTCTTCCGGCGCCGACGCACCGGCAGTGACGCCAACGATGCCCGAGAGATCGGCCGGCAGTTCGTCGACCGAATTGATGCGGTAGACCTGCTGGCAACCTTCCTCGCGGGCGAGCTGTTCGAGCGCGCGGGTGTTCGACGAGTTGCCCGACCCGATCACGACCACGACATCGCATCGATGGGCCAACTCCATCAACGCCGCCTGGCGGTTCGTGGTGGCGAAACAGAGATCGCTTCGTCCCGGAGTCCACACGTCGGGGAAGCGCTCTTTCACCCGTACAGCGACACCCTCCCAGTCGCGGTGCGACAACGTGGTCTGCGCCAACAGCGCCACGGGCTGCTCGGAGGTCTCCAGCTGGTCGACTTCGGCGACCGACTCGACTCGGTCGATCGCATCGGGGGCCACCGCCATGGTGCCGATCGCTTCCTCGTGGCCTTGGTGGCCGACGTAGACGATCCGGTAGCCCTTGCCCGCACGCACCTTGACCTCGTGGTGCACTTTGGTGACGAGCGGGCACACCGAATCGACAACGTACGAGCCCCGGCTGCGTGCCGCATCGACGACGTCCGGGGCGGAGCCATGCGCTGAGAGCATGATCGGGCTACCGACCGGGACATCGGCAATGTCGTCGACGAACACGACACCCTGCGCCTTGAAGCGGTCGACGACGAGCTTGTTGTGCACGATCTCGTGGTAGCAGTAGACCGGCGCCGGGAAGGTGCGAACCATCCACGCCAACGCCTTGATCGCCATCTCCACGCCAGCGCAGAATCCCCGGGGCTGGGCGAGCAGGACCAGATCGACACGGGAGTCGCTCGGCGTGGGTGACATCCACTCCAAGGCTACCCGCGACGCCCGGCCGGTAGCCTGATCGCTCCATGTCTCACACCATCCACGTCGGTTCCGACGTCCAACCTGCGCGAGGGCGCGCCAGCGAGCGCGACATCGAGCGAGCGACCCCGTCGCGTTCGCTCGCGCCGGTGGTCGTGGCGGTGACGACCGGGTCTCCGGCGGCGCATGTCGGCGTGCAAGCCGGTGACGAGATCGTGCGGATCAACGGCGACGTGCCGCGCGACATCATCGAGTGGCAGATGGCTGCCGACGAGGCCGACGTCGAACTCGATGTGCAGCGCGGCGGGCTCGACCTGGCGTTCTCGATCGAGAAGCGAGCCGGTGAACCCCTCGGTGTCGATGTGTCGAGCGCCGTGTTCGACCGGGTGCGCACGTGCGACAACCACTGCGAGTTCTGTTTCATCTACCAGTTGCCGAAGGGCATGCGCCGCAGCCTGTACCTCAAGGACGACGACTATCGCCTGTCGTTCCTCTACGGCAACTTCACCACCCTCACCCGGTTCACCGAGGCCGACCTCGAACGCGTGATCACCGAGCGACTGTCGCCGCTGCACGTCAGCATCCACGCCACCGACCCCGACGTTCGCAGCCACATGCTGAAGAACCCGCGTGGAGCCATGAGTCTTCGCTGGCTTCGCGCATTGCTCGATCACGACATCGCTGTTCGCGGACAGATCGTGGTGTGCCCTGGCGTGAACGACGGAGCTGTGCTCGCCGACACGATGGCAGGCATCCTCGATCGCTTCCCCGAACTCGAGTCGGTCGCCGTCGTACCCCTCGGGATCTCGAAGTTCAATGGCGAATCCGCGATGCGCCTGCACACCGTCGCCGAGGCGCAGGCTGTGGTCGAGCTCGTCGACGACTGGCAGGACGTGTTCCAGGCCACGCTCGGCAAGCGGATGGTCTACGCCGCCGACGAGTACTACCTGATGGCCGAGCGTCCGTTTCCGCCGGCCGAGCGCTACGACGGATTCCCCATGCACGAAGACGGCATCGGCATGGCCCGCACCTTCGAAGCCGAGTTCGTCGGCCGGTCCAACGAGGCCACCGGGGTGCGACGGGGCTTCTTCGCGGCTGTCGACGCCCCACCGAACCCGGCTGCCTACACCGGGCTGCGAACCAGCACGCCGTGTAGCACCGACTCATCCGGCGCCGCCGCGATCTCGCTGCGACCGCGCCGCAACGCGCCGATCGGCATCCTCACCGGCGAACTCGGCGCGCTGGTGATCGGCCCGCTGATCGACTCGCTCGGGCGTGACGACATCCGCGTGATTGCCGTGCACAACGGGTTCTTTGGTGGAAACACCGGCGTCACCGGTCTCTTGACCGGTGAGGACGTCACCCGCACGCTCGCCGCAGAGCCCCAGGGCCATCGCTACCTGCTGCCCGACGTGTGCCTCTCGGACGAGGGACACTTCCTCGACGGACTGACAGTTGGCGACCTTCCCAGGGTCGTGGAGATCATCGAAACCGACGGCATCGCACTCCGTGCCGCACTGGAGCAAGCGTGACCGACATCGAACAACCTGCCACCTCGGCGCCCGAAACCACCTCAGCCCATGACACCGGCGACGCCGTCGAGGACGCGATCGCCACCGTGGTGATCATCGGGCGCCCGAACGTGGGCAAGAGCACGCTGTTCAACCGCATCGTCGGCAGCCAGCAGGCCATCGTCGAAGACCGGCCGGGGATCACCCGCGACCGCAAGGAGCTCGAGGCTGAATGGCTCGACGTGCCGTTCCATGTCGTCGACACCGGCGGCTGGATGCCCGGCGGCGACGAACTCGACGTCAAGGTGAGCCGTCAGGTCGAGGCGGCCGTGAAGGGTGCCGACGTGGTGCTCTTCGTGGTCGATGCCTCCGTTGGTCTCACGGACGACGATCAGCAGATCGCCAACTGGATCCGTCGCTCGAAGACCGAGGTCATCGTCGTCGCGAACAAGTCCGACAACGAACGGCGCGAAGCGGAGATGTGGGAGTTCATGAGCCTCGGCATCGGCGAGCCGGTGCCGGTGAGTGCGCTGCACGGTCGCCGCGCCGGCGACCTGCTCGACAAAGTTCTCGAACGGTTCCCCGAGCGGCTCCGCCAGCCGGTCAACAAACCCATCGATCCGTGGGCCCCGCTCGACGATGACGAGGCCGCTGCCGCAGAGCAAGAAGCCAAGGTTCCCCGCGTGGCGATCGTCGGTCGCCCGAACGTCGGCAAGAGCACGTTGTTCAACCGGTTGGTGGGCGCGGACCGCTCCGTGGTCCACGATCTCGCGGGCACCACGCGTGACTCGATCGACACGATGGTCGAAACCGACGACGGGCCGATCGTGTTCATCGACACTGCCGGCATGCGCCGCAAGGGCAAGATCGACGACGCCGCCGAGTACTACTCGTTCGTCCGGGCGCTTCGATCGATCGACGACGCCGACGTCGCGCTCCTCGTGATCGACGCGACCGTTGGGGTCACCGCCCAGGATCAACGTCTCGCCGAGCGCGTCGACGCTGCAGGCTGTCCGATCGTGTTGATCCTGAACAAGTGGGACCTCGTCGGCACCGAGGCGCGGCTCGAGATCCAGGCCGAGGTCGCCCGCATGCTGGGATTCGTGGCCGACAGCTCGGTGCTCAAGATCTCGGCGCTCACTGGCAAGAACGTCGACAAGCTCCGACCGCGTCTGCAGGAGGCGATCGGGCAGTACCACACCCGGGTGCCGACTCGTGATGTCAACAAGGTGATCGCCGCTGCCCAGCAACGCCAGCCGATCGGCGGCGGAGCCAAGATCCTGTATGCCGTGCAGGGTGCGATCGACCCGCCGACGTTCACATTCTTCGTGAACCGCGAAGTGCCCCAGCACTACATGCGGTACATCGAGCGGACCATCCGCGAAGAGTTCGATCTCGGGGCCACGGCGATCAAGATGCGCGTCCGTAAACGCCAGTGACGCTGACCGCCATCGATGAACGGAACCGCTGATGCCCTGGTGTGAAGAGTGCGCCAAGTACTGGACGCCGAACTCGATGAACGACGACGGCACCTGCCCGAGTTGCGGGCGACTGGTCGAGGAGCCGACCCCAGCTGGTGATGACGACGACGAGAAGACGCCGTGGCACTTCAAATTGATGGTCGCCACCTTGGTCGTCTATCTCGGGTGGCGGTTCGTCCAGATCCTCACCTGATCAGATCCTCACCCGGCCATGGTTGGGTGCGAGCGAGGTCAGGCTGCTCGCCCGACGGTCGACGCCGCCACGAAGTGGGGTCGACTTCGACTGTGCACGGTTCCATCCGGCAGCGTGATCGTGAGCTCTCTGGTGTCGGGATCGAGTTCGAGCCGCCATCCGCCCTCGTGGACGAGATGGTGATGTCGTGAACATCCCGGAATGAGGGAGTCGAGGTTGGTTTCACCCTGATCGGCGGTCCATTCCTCGATGTGGTGGATCTCGCAACGGTCGAAGGGCACATCGCAGCTACCGATGCCGCAGGTTCGATACATCACCCGGAGGGCTCTGCGCTGGTCGTCGGTGGCGAGCCGGCGGCTGCGGCCCACGTCGAGCGGGACGCCTTCGCCGTTGAGCACGACCGGGATGATGTGGGCGTCGCAGGCAAGGCGTCGAATCGTCTCGATCGGGAGCGCGGTGCCGTCGTCGAGCTCGCAGACCGATGAGTCGTGCAGGCCGGAGGTGATCGTGTCGAGGTCGACAAGTGTGAGCAACTCGGTGCGGGCCGGACGGCGGCTCCGGCTTGCGCTGGTGGCGAGATCCACGAGTGCCTGGGCGGCAAGCTGCTCGCGCCGGCGGTCGTCGTTGCTGGGATGAGATGCCAGCGATTTGGTTTCGGCGTCGATCGCCCGGAACAGTCGCGCGCCGTTCTCTGGGTCGAACTCACCGCGTAGCCAATACATGCCAGTTTCGTCGTTGATGCCCTTCACCAGGCCCGTTGCGTTTCGCTGGCGGGCGGCGCGCTCGACTCCGCTGTCGGCGGCGAGCTGATCGACCATCCGGTCGACGAAGCGTTTGAACTGACCCGGGGTCGACGCAGCGGCGTGCTGTGCGAGCTCGTCATCGAATTGCAACAACGAGTCACGTCCGTCGTCATCGAGCCGGCTGGCGGCAGCTGCGATGGCATCTGCATGTTCGGTGCCGATACGGCCGGTGCTCAGCTGCTTCGACACCGACGGCAGGACTCCGAGGGTCTCGGCTCTCCGAGACGTGCGCGCTGCTTCTCGAGCGGAGCAGTTTCCGTTCGCGCTGAGGATTTCGATTGCCGGTGCGCCGGAACCAGCTGCGGCGAGCTGATTCGCGCGGCGGGCGACGGCATGCTCGACGTCGCTGATGAAGCCCCGGAGTCGTCGGAGGTCTCGCAGGCTGGTGGCCACCCCAGCGGCATCGAGCGTCGACGGATTGGTCCGCTCCAGTTGCTCGATCAGTCGGCTCATCGACATGTTTCCATCATGACAAAGGGGTGTAACGAAGTTGTTTGAGCCTTGCTGTGATTGGGTGCGCGCTGAATGAGGTCGCTGGTGTTCGCGGGTTGCGGCGGTGTCAGGCGACGGGTGCGAGTTCGACGTTGTAGCCGAGTTGCTCGAGCTGTGCGACGAGGTGCTTGCGTCGCCGTTCGGGTTGGTCTTTGCCGGCGAGGTAGTCCGGTCCGAGCTCGTTGTAGATGGTGTCCTCGGCGAGGATGTGCCAGCAGATCACGAGCAGCGTGTGCGCGATTGCGATGAGGGCGCGTTGCTCACCGCGTCGTTTGCGGATGCGTTGGAACCGCACAGCGAGGTAACAGTCCTTGGTGCGGATCGCCGCCCACGCGGCCTCGACCAGGGCGGAGGTGAGATACAGGTTCCCGGAACGTGTGCCGGTTGGTTTGTGTTTGCCGGCTGATTCGTTGTTGCCCGGACACAGCCCTGCCCATGAAGCCAGATGCCCGGGTGTCGGGAATCGGTTCATGTCGACACCGATCTCGGCGATCACGATCTCGGCGCAACGTTTCGCGATGCCCGGGGCGGTGTCGAGCCGGTCCCGGGCATCAACGAAAGGGACCATCAACACATCAACCTGCTCATCAAGACGACAGACAGCCAGGTCGAGGTAGTCGATGTGATCCAACAGCTCGCGTGCCATCACGGCATGGAAGTTGTTGAACCGTCCCGGCACCGAACGAGCCAACATCGCGGACTTGTTCTTGAGTCGGCCCTTGGCCATCGCTGCGAGCACTGCGGGGTCACGTTCACCGTCGATGAGTGCTTCGAGCATCGCCCGCCCGGTCACACCCAACGTGTCAGACGCGACCGAGGACAGTTTGACCCCGGCGTCTTCGAGCAGTTTCTGCAACCGCAGCACCTCACGAGAACGTTCCTCCACGAGTCGGCGCCGATAGCGGGTGATCTCACGCAGCTCACGGATCTGCATCGGTGGCACGAAACTCGATCGCAACAGCCCGCACTCCAGCAGCGTTGCGATCCAGGTTGCGTCGTTGACGTCGGTCTTGCGGCCAGGCACGTTCTTGATGTGTGCCGGGTTCACCAACAACACCTCCAACCCGTGGCCTTCCAGCACGTCCCACACCGGCTTCCAGAACACTCCGGTTGCTTCCATCGCGACCTCGGTCACTCCGGACTCGATCAGCCAGTCGCGCAATCTGGCTAGGTCGTCGGTGAACGTCTCGAACGTGCGCACCTCGACATCACGTTTGCGGCGCCCAGTTCCTGGTGATCGCACACACGCCACCACCGTGCGTTTGTGCACGTCAAGACCGGCACACCGATCCACGATCACATCCATCGTCTTGCCTCCTCTGCTCGTGATGCCCGCAGAGGTTCGGTCGGGGCCAACAATCTGAAGAAGGTGTAACACGTGCTCCAACGCACAATCGCAGCCACCTGCCGGACCCCGCCGTCATGGTGTCACGCGGGCTGCACCGCACCAATCCCCACTCTCGACGTCTCCCGAACCCGACTACAACTTCATCCCCGCAGCCGCGGGAGTCAACCCCCATAGCTGGTGTCACAGAGATGATGTGTGAGGCCGATCACGATCAGCCGAGCACGACGACGCCGACGACGCCGACCATCACCAAGGCACTCGCGGCGTACTCGGCGCGGGTATGGCGCTCATGGAGCACCCACGCCGAGATGGCGAAAGCAATGACCAACTCGACCTGCCCGAGGGTGCGCACCTTCGCGGCGTTGGTCATCGTCACGGCCACCGCCCAGCCTGCTGATCCGCACAGGCTGAGGATCCCAACCGGCAGCGCAGCGCGCCATGCGGTCCCGACCCGGAGCAACTCCTGTCGATCCCGAAGCATCAGCCATGACGCATTCAGCACGGTCTGGATGCCGAGCATCACGGTCAACGTCAGCAGCGCGTGATCCCACGTCGTTCCGCCGTCGAGTGATGTCGACGCGCCACGAATCCCGACGGCGGCGAACGCGAAGCACCCGCCGGCCACGATGCCCATGAGCGCTGCGGGGTCGCCGGCGCGTCCGAGGATGTCACGGAGCCGGTTCGGTGCCGCGAGCCACGCGACTCCGGCCATGCACACGAGCGCGGCGACCCATCCCAGTGGTTGGAGCGGCTCGCCGAGGGCGACTGCGGACACGATCGCCACCTGGATCACCTCGGTCTTCGCGTACACGGTGCCGATCGCGAAGTCGCGTAGATCGAACGCCCGCAGCAGCGCGAGTGTCCCGAGGATCTGCGCTGCACCGGCGCCGGCGATGATCGGCCAGAACCGGGTCGGGACCGTCGGCAGCTCGTCGCCGACGATCACGAACGTCACGATCGACACCAGCACGGCGAGTGGGAAGCCGTACGCGTAACGAACGAACCCGGCGCCGTTGACCGACAGGACGGTCCGCAACCGGTGCTGCCGCGAGGTCCGCAGGACCTGGAACGTCGCCGCCGCGAGCGTGATGGGAATCCACATGATGAGCCCGCAGTGTTACATCGCGGGTCTGACCCCTGATGTACTCGTCAGTCGCGGTCGGGGGTGGGGAGGAACCAGGTGTCGTCGTTGACGAGGATGTCGTCGGCGTCGGCCGGGCCCCACGAGCCGCGGAAGTAGGGGACCACGCTGCCGGGTTGGTCGAGCGCCGGCTGCACCACGCGCCACGTTCCCTCCACGATGTCCTGGCGGGCGAACCGCCGTAGCGACCCGATCAGCGCATCACCGAGCAGTCGCTCGTATGCGTCCTGCCGCTCGCCGAGCGCGGCTGCGAAGTCGACGTCGACGTCGACCTCCTGGCTGTCGAGGTCGGGCCCCGGCGTCTTCGCTTGGAGCGCGAACGTGACGCCGTCGTTCGACCCGAGGCGCAGTCGAATCAGGTTGCGCCCGGGGGGCGGACCGCCGGACTCGTCGAACAACATCCGCGGCGGCTCGCGCAACTCGATCACTGCTTCGGTCGCGCTCTGCGCCATCGCCTTGCCGATACGGACGTACCACGGCACGCCAGCCCACCTCCACGAGTCGATCTCGAGCCGCGCCGCGGCGAACGTCTCGACGTTCGACTGCGGATCGACGCCCGGTTCGTCCCGGTAGCCCACGTACTGGCCGCGCACCAGCGCATCAGGTTCGATCGGACGCATCGCGGCGAACACCTTGGCCTTCTCGTCCTGCAGGAACCCCGAGTCGGCGCCGGCCGGTGGCTCCATCGCCAGCAGCGACACCACCTGCAACAGGTGGTTCTGGAACACGTCGCGGATCGCCCCGACACCTTCGTAGAACGAGCCGCGACCCTCCACGTCGAGCGTTTCCGACATCGTCACCTGGACGCTGCGCACGTAGTTGCGGTTCCACACCGGTTCGATCAAGGTGTTCGCGAAACGGAACACCAACAGGTCTTCCACGGCCTCCTTGCCGAGGTAATGGTCGATGCGGAAGATGTGGTCTTCGGCGAACACGTCGTGCAGGGTCTTGTTCAGTTCGATCGCCGACTGCAGGTCGCGGCCGAAGGGTTTCTCGACCACGATGCGGCCACGGTGATGGAGGTCGACCGACGCCAACTTCTGTGCGACCACCGGGAACATGCCGGGCGGGATCGCCATGTAGAACACCGCCACCAACGAGTTGTGGCGGTCGAGGGTCGCCCGGAGTGAGTTCCAGGTGTTCTCGTCGGCATAGTCGCCCTGCACGAGGTCGAGGCGCGCGCACAGCGAATCGATGACTGCCGGATCCGGGTCGTCGATGTGCTCGGCGATCGATTCGCGTGCGTGGCGGCGGAAGTCGTCGTCGGTCCACTCGCTGCGGGCGACTCCGATCACCGGGACGTGGAGCGTGCCCGAGCGCTCCAGGCGATACAGCGCCGGGAACAGCTTGCGTACGGCAAGGTCGCCGGTCGCGCCGAAGAGCACGAGTGCGTCGGCGTCGGGCTGGTTGGTCTGCATGCGAGAGGTGTCGACGTGTGCGGTGATCATGGCGGCGTCGGTGGGTGCGTCGGTCGGGTTGTCGCTCATCGTGTGCCGTCCTTGCGTTCGATGTGGCCGCCGAACCCGGCGCGCATTGCGGAGAGCACTTGGTCGGCGACGTCGGAGCGGCCCCGCGACGAAAAGCGCTGGAAGAGCGCCGCCGAAAGCACCGGCACCGGGACGCCTTCGTCGATGGCGGCGTTGACCGTCCAGCGTCCCTCGCCCGAGTCGCTGACGACCCCCTCGTAGGCGCTCAGTTCGGGGTCGGCGTGGAACGCCTCGGCGGTGAGGTCGAGCAGCCACGAACTGATCACCGACCCGCGGCGCCACACCTCGGTGATCTTGCCCAGGTCGAGGTCGTATCGGTAGTACGGCGCTGCGTCGAGCGGTGCGGTCTCGGCGTCGACGGAATGATCGACCGCACCGATGTTCGCCTTCGCGAGCACATTGAGACCTTCGGCGTAGGCGGCCATCAGCCCGTACTCGATGCCGTTGTGGACCATCTTCACGAAGTGTCCGGCGCCGCTCGGCCCGCAGTGCAGCCAGCCGTGTTCTTCGGCCGCCTCGGGATCGGCGCGGCCCGGCGTTCGCTCCGCTGCGGCGATGCCGGGGGCGAGCGACTCGAAGATCGGTGTGAGCCGCTCGACGGCCGCATCCGGGCCGCCGATCATCAGGCAGTAGCCGCGCTCGAGTCCGAACACGCCGCCACTGGTGCCGACATCGACGTAATCGATCCCGACCGGGAGGAGGGCGCCCGACCGGTCGACGTCGTGGCGGTACCACGAGTTGCCACCGTCGATGATCGTGTCGCCGGCATCGAGCAGCGGTGTGAGCGCGTCGACGGTTGCCCCGACGTACGCCGCCGGCACCATGATCCAGATCGACCGTGGTGACTCCATTGCTGCTACCAGGTCGCTGAGCGACCGTGCGCCGGTGACGCCGAGTTCGGCTTCGAGTTCGGCGATCGGAGCCTCGTCGACGTCGTGGACCACGCAGTCGTGTCCGTCGTGGTGGAGCCGGCGCACCATGTTGGCGCCCATCCGGCCGAGTCCGATCATCGCGAGTTGCATGCCGACAGCCTGCCACGGGCGACGCCTCGGTAATCCGGAAGACGCGGATGACGCAGCAGCATCGGTGACTCCGACCGGGCGGATCGACACGAGTCGGCTCTCGACGCGCTCGGAATCTCGGGGTGATCGTTGGGGCGCCGATCCCAATTGTGCTGGGAATCCCCGCCCAATTTGCGGTATGGTCGGATCGATGAAGGTGACTGTCGACAAGGTCGGGAGGGTCGTGATCCCGAAGCGGCTCCGGCTGGCCTACGGCATCGAGCCCGATTCGAAGTTGGAGATCGTCGAAGACGGGACCGGCATGCGCCTCGAGCCAGTGGTGGGTGTCGAGCGACAGATCGAGGAACGCGATGGATTCCTGGTCCTTCTCCCGCCTGATGATGATCACGAGGCCGTGACCGATGAGATGGTCAGAGACCTCCGTGACTCGATGCAGCGGTGACCGGCCGGCATCGATACGCCTGTGATACCAGCGTGGCGATCGCTGCGCTCGACGCAACTCACCCAGACCATGCGTGGTGTGTCGACCTCGTCCGGGCTCGTCGACCCGCACTCGCCGGACACGCCGCGATCGAGACCTTCTCGGTGCTCACCCGCCTCCCTGCGCCGTCACGGCTGACACCACTGACCGCCGGTCGCGTGATCCTGCACAACTTTCCGGATGCGTGCCCCGGTCCGTCCGACGACGCACTCTCGTTGGTCGAGCGGTTCGCCGAGCTCGGCGTGGCCGGCGGCGCTGTGTACGACGGGCTCGTGGCGCTGGCCGCGCATGACGACCAACGCCTGCTGCTGACGCGTGACCAACGAGCCGAGCGGACATACCGACGACTGGCAGTCGAGTTCGAACTGCTCGTCGGGCCCGCCTGAGTCGGGGGCTACCTCGGATCGGCCGCGTGTACTCGCAGCGAGATCGCATCGCAGATGGCGATGTCGTCGTCGAGGAGGCGGTCGACTGCGACACAGACAGGTGAACCCGTATCGCGCAGGAACTCGACCCAGGCCGACGTGTCGACGAGGATCATGCTCCGCTCGAGCGCAGCTCGTCGAGATCGCCATCCCAACCCGAGCCCCTCAATGATCGGGCCTCATCGAGTCCGAGTGGCTCACCGGCGAGGCGTCGCGGCGCGAGGTTCACTGCATCGCGTTTGGTGGTGAGATGAAACCGCCCCATCACCTGGCGGCACAGATCGTTGTCGACGTCGATGTTGGTGCGTGCCATACACCAACAGTGATGTGGGCTCAGTCGACCCCGACGGCAGTGCGGCCTTCCTTGAGCTCGGCCATGCCGGGGGTCTTGCGAAGCTCCAACAGGTAGGTCGCCAGCGCTGGCACGCTGGTCTCGATCCAGTAGTCGAGATCTCCGACCGCCAGCATTCGTTCGTGCGGATCATCGAGTTGTTCGATGGTGGCGACCTGCCGTTTCGCCTCGGTCCACTGCGCCGCGGTGACGTCGTCGAGGCTGGCGTTTCGGCGCACCGACGGATCCGACGCAGCGACAGCGACTGCGGCCAAGGTGATCAGGTCGTAGGTCTGTGCAGGGATGTGTCCTTCGGCGAGTCGCTCAGGATCGGCCTGGTCCCTCCAGTTGCTGGCGAGCTTGACCGCCTGCCCGGCGATCGCACGTGCCACCGAGCCGGCACCACCAGCCAGCAGCGCCACGTTGGTGCCGAACCCGATCAGACCGCTGAGCTGCCGGCGCCGAGCCTCCTCGACCGCGGCAGCCATCACCAGCTCGGCCTGTTCGGTTCGACTCGCATCACCGATGAGGTCGGCGAACTCGGCGAGATGTGTCACGTCGGGTCGTGTCGTCGCCTCGCCTCCGACCCGCTCGAAGGTCTCGAAGGTGTAGGCCGCAAGGACGGTTCCGAGTGCCGGCTGCGCGTCCGGCACCCGGACCACCGCGCCGAACAGATCGACGAGGTCGTCGTAGGTGCCGAGTTCGAGCGATGGGCTCACTGCTCGGATCACCACCGGCGTCTCGCCTTCCTGTTCGATTGCCGGGGCGAGTGTGTCGATGTACCCGGCAAGCGATGAAGCGACCCCGACCGCCATTCCAGCGCTCATCCCGCCGTCGAGCGGCCCGTTGGCCGCCCTCGTCAGGAACCGCAAGACCTCGTAGCCGTCGCGAAGGCGATCCGGCGCGGCCTCCACCGCCACGTGCAGGCCGCTGACCACGAAGTCCGCCAGCATCGCTGTGTCCAACGACTGCCACGAGGCGAGCGCGTAGGCGGTCGGTTGGTCGAGCAGCAGATCGAGGCACGCAGCTGGATCATCGGTCAGGCTCGCCAGGGCACTACTGAGCGACTCGGCGTAGCGGTCGCGATCGACGCTGGTGTCTGGGCCGTTCGGTTTGGCCATGCGTCGCACGACGCTGGACGCGAACGACGACGAGAACTTCGTTTCGCCGAGCAGTTGACCGATCAGCAGGTTCGAGGTCGCCAGTTCCGAGAGTTCGTCGGCGAACCGGTCGTCACGCAACACCCAGTACGCAAGGTCTCGGCCGAGCGCTCGGAGCTCAGTCTTCGTCGGCACACCGGTGGGATCGGCTCCGGCGGTGCGGTCAGCGTCGGCGTTCACCGCCTTGCGTTCGACGAGGTCGAGGCGCCGGAGCAAGTCGTGACGTGTGTCCACCGGAATGGAAAGCGCAGCGACGCCGCCCGGTCGCAGATGGTCGGGGAGCGAGTCGCCGAGCGCGCTCACCGATCGGAGCCCGAACGTGCCCAGCCGACTCGCCCGCCAGCGCACCATCGCGTCGCTGCCTTCGATGTCGCGCAGCGCTGGCATCCAGTGATCTTCGAGGTTGCTCCGGGTGAGCCTGACGGTTCGGATCGCCTCGGCAGCTGCAGGATCGGTCGATGCGAGGTCGGCGAGCGTGTCGATCGCCTCCAGCGTGCGCCGGGTCAGCTGCACGACCCGCCCGGGTTCGTATCCAGCGTCCATCTCAGCCCGCCAGTCCGATCTGCGAGTGCGCGACGGCGTCGAGCTCATGCGCCTGCTGTTCGAATCGGTAGGCGTGCCACCGGAGATCATCGGCCGCGGCGTGGAGCTGGTGCTGGTTGGTGGCCAGCGTCGCTCGACACAGGTCGGGCCGGGTACCGCGCCACGTGTCGACGTCGCCATACCGGTCGAGGCGCATCACGGGCGACGCCTCGATGGCAACGGCGAGCTGACGCAGGTGTTGTGCTCGTTGTCGGAGTTGGTTCGCTCGGGCCGTTGCGTTCATCGCCCTGTAGTGGGCGCATCGAGTCGGAAATGGGAAAGGTCGACGTCAGAGGTCGGCGAGTTGCGCGGTGCGATCGGCGATCGTTTCGGCCTCGTCGTGGTCGTGGGTGACGAGCAGAGTGGTCACGTTCGCGTCGTGCAGGAGCGCACCCAGGTCGACCGCGAGTCGATCGTGCAGATCGCGGTCGAGGCCGGTGAGTGGTTCGTCCAGCAACACGACAGCGGGTTCCCCCGCAAGCGTGCGCGCAAGCGCGACCCGCTTCGCTTCGCCACCCGACAGGTCGGTGACCCGCCGATCCTCGAACCCGGCGAGGCCGACTCGCCGGAGCCATTTCACGGCGCGCTCGGCACGTTCCGAACGTGCGACCCCGGCCATCTTCGGCCCGAAGGCGACGTTGTCGATCACCGACATGTGAGGGAACAGCTGGTTGTCCTGGAAGACCATCCCCACCCCCCGCAGATGCGTCGGCCGCTCGGTCACGTCGACACCATGGACGAGCACCCGGCCACTGTCGGGGACGATGATGCCGGCGATCACTCGCAGCAACGTGCTCTTGCCGCTGCCCGACGGTCCGAGCAACGCCACGACCTCACCCGAGCCCACCGACAGCGAGACGTGGTCGAGCACGACGAGCCGCCCGACCCCATCGTGGTCATCGTGGTCCCCGCTGCCCTGGGCACGGGGGACTACGAACGAGACGGTGACGTCACGGACGTCGGCGGCTCGCCGGGGACCGCGGTCAAGGCCATCACGGTCGCCAACAGCCAGGACTCCGCGAGCCGACTCGATGGGTTGCACGTGATGATCGATGCCGCG
>CAJDUH010000016.1_pt1 | contig 33981 bp, 26 predicted proteins | sample 7389931 | NCBI WGS metagenome assembly CAJDUH01 (sample SAMEA7055663, study PRJEB34461) | soil metagenome | biome: terrestrial ecosystem; feature: Peninsula; material: soil | place: Antarctica | collected 2016 | reverse complement strand
CTTGCCAGCGAGGGCGAGCGGCAAGCTGGTCCAGTCGTGATCGGGATCCTTGGCCAGTCGCCGTTCGACTCGGTCCAGGAATCGCTGACGGTCGAGGACGGATCCCTCTCGACGCACGTCGCGTTCGCGCACGACGATCAGCTGATCGACCTTCGCGAAGCTCGGGCGGCCGCTTCGATCCCAGTCGCCGGTGCCGACCGCAACGACGCCGTTGCCCTTGTTCTTCGACGTGAGCGGGACGCCGGCGAGATCACTGCCCGTGCGTCCGATGATCACGACCGGCCGATCCTTGCCCTTGGAAGGGTCGTCTTCGTAGGGCACCCACGTCCAGACGACTTCGCCTGGGTCGGCGTCGCCGTCGATGTCCGGTGAGTATTCGACCTGGGTGCCGGTGGCGACACGACGAGTGGTCGGCGCGGACTGCTTGCTTGTCCTCCCGGCGAGGCGATCACGCTCGCGGAAGAGCGCGAGTCCGGCAGCAATCAGTCCGGCGATGAGTCGGCGGTTGTTCGACATCGCGGCGAGCGTATTCCAACCACGTTTGTGTTGGGTTCTGGGTGGGACGGGTCACCGGAAATGCAACACAAACGACGCTGGATGGACGGGCAGAAGGGAGTCAGCCGAGGTCGGTGGCGAGGAGGTCGTCGTAGGACTCGCGACGCACGACGAGACGGGCCTGGCCGTCGGCGACGAACACCACGGGTGGTCGAGTGATCTTGTTGTAGTTGGAACCCATCGAGTGGCCGTACGCGCCGGTGACGGGCATCGCCAGGAGGTCGCCGACCGCCAGGTCGGACGGCACCTGCGCGGCGAAGGCCAGCACGTCGCCGGATTCGCAGTGCTTGCCGACGAGGCGCACCGTGAGGTCTCGCTCGGCATCGACCGCTCGCGGCAGGAACGATTCGTAGCCCGAGCCGTAGAGCACGGGTCGAGGGTTGTCGCTCATCCCGCCATCGACGGCGACGTACGTTCGAACGCCGGGGATCTCCTTGATGGTGCCGACGGTGTAGACCGTCATCGCCGCCGCGGCGACGATCGCGCGACCTGGCTCGACGCTGACCCGCGATCGCACGCCGAGCGCCTGGCACGCATCGAGCAGCACACTGCCCCACTGTCCGATCGTCGGCGCCTCCTCGCTTCCGAGGTACGCCACTCCGAGGCCACCACCGAGGATCAGCTCGGGAAGGTCGAGCGGTACGGCGAAGTCGGCCATCACCTCGGCCGCCTTCGCGAACGACGACGCCTCGAACACGTTCGAGCCGATGTGACAGTGCAGCCCGACCAACTCCATCGCCGACGACCGGCGGGCGTGGTCGACGGCACGGAGGGCATCGCCGTTGCCGAGGTTGAAGCCGAACTTCGAGTCGTCCTGGCCAGTGGCGATGAATTCGTGGGTGTGAGCGTGGACACCGGGGGTGATCCGTAGCACCACCTTCGGTGCCGGGCCGACACCAGCAGCGGCGAGCACATCGAGCCGATCGAGTTCGTCGAATGAGTCGACAACGATGTAGCGGACCTCGGCCTCGATCGCATGGCGGAGTTCGTCGCCCGACTTGTTGTTGCCGTGCACGGTGCAGGCACTCGCCGGGACGCCAGCGGCCAACGCCACGTGGAGTTCACCACCGGTCGCCACGTCGAGGAGGAGCCCTTCGTCGTAGGCGAGCTTCGCCATCGCCCGGCACAGGAACGCCTTGGTGGCGTAGATCACCCGCTCGCGGCCGAACGCCGCGACGGCCTCACGGCAGCGAGCACGCAGGTGCGCTTCGTCGTACACGAACAGCGGCGTGCCGAACTCCTCGGCCAGCGCCTCGACCGACACCTCGCCGATCTCCAGCCATCCGTCGTGGCCGACCTCCGCCGTGTCGGGCAACAGCCGTCGCTGGATCGCGCTCATCGCCCGCCCCACTTCGGATCCAGAGCCAGAGCCAGAGCGTTTGCGTTGGACTTCCGGTGACCCGGCCCACCCGAAATCCAACACAAACGGGATGGGAGCGCAGCGCTGGCGGTCACATCTGCTCCGGGGCGTCGATGCCGAGCAGGCCGAGCGAGTGGGCGAGCGTGCGGGCGGTGAGGTCGGCGAGCGCAAGGCGGCTGGAGCGGGTCGGCTCGTCGGCCTTCAGCACGGGACAGTGCTCGTAGAACGCCGTGAAGTCGGTGGCGAGGTCGTACACGTACGTACACAGCTTGTGCGGGCTGTAGGTGTGGAGCGTGCTGTCGATTGCCGTCGGGTATGCGAGCAGCCGGAGTGCGAGATCCCGCTCCTGCGGCGCGTCCACCAGGATCGGTAACCCCCGCACTGCGACCCGGTCGATGTCGGCGCGCCGGAAGATCGAGCAGATCCGAGCGTGCGCGTACTGCAGGTAGGGACCGGTGTTGCCGTCGAACGAGACCATCCGGTCGAGATCGAACACGTAGTCCTTGACACGATCGCTCGACAGGTCGGCGTACTTCACGGCGCCGATGCCCACCATCCGGGCGACCGCGGCCCGCTCGTCGCCGGAGATCTCGGCGTTCTTCTCGGCGATCGCAGCGTCGGCGCGATCGACCGCCTCGTCGAGCAGGTCGACGAGTTTCACCGACTCGCCGGAGCGGCTGCGCAGCATTTTGCGGTCGGCGCCGAGCACGTTGCCGAACCCGACGTGCACCGCTTCGGTCGGCGATGCCAGCCACCCCGCCATCTCCGCAACGGCGAACACCATCTGGAGGTGCTGCTGCTGCGGCGCTCCGATCACGTACAGCATGAGGTCGGCATCGAGCCGCTCGACGCGATCGATCACGCACGTGAGGTCACTCGTCGCGTAGTTGAACCCGCCCGTACGCGCCTGGATGATCAGGGGCAGCGGGTCGCCGTCGCGGTTCTCGAACCCGGGCGGGAACACCACCTTCGCACCGTCGTCCTCGACGAGCAGCCCGGCTTCGTCGAGCCGTTCGACGGTGCCCGCCATCATCGGCTGATAGATGCTCTCGCCGGCGAGGTCGTCATCGGTGAGCAGCACGCCGAGCTTCGAGTACACCTCGTTGAAGTAGGCGGTCGACATCTCGACCAGGCGCCGCCACAACCGGTTGGTCTCCTCGTCGCCACCCTGCAGCAGCACCACCCGTTCGCGAGCGCGTTCCTGGAACTCCTCGGAGTCGGCGAACTTCGCGTTGGCCTGCTTGTAGAAACCGTCGAGGTCGCCCTGCGTGAGACCGACTGCGGCGACGTCCTCACCGATGTCGACGAGGTGTTCGATCAGCATGCCGAACGGACGGCCCCAGTCGCCGATGTGGTTCTCGCGGATCACACGATGCCCGAGGAAGGCGAGCATGCGCACCAGCGAGTCGCCGATCACCGTCGAGCGCAGGTGACCGACGTGCATCTCCTTGGCCACGTTCGGCGCGGAGTAGTCGACGACGACGGTCTTGATGTCGGCTGCGGGCGCCACGCCGAGCCGGTCATCGACGGCGACATCCGCAAGTTGGGTGGCAAGGAACTCCGGCGAGAACACCACGTTGACGAACCCCGGCCCGGCGATCTCGAGTTCGCTCGCCACGCCCTCCAACACACCCGAGTCGACGACGCGTTGCGCGATCTCTCGCGGGTTGGTGCCGAGCTTCTTGGCGAGCGGGAGGGCGCCGTTGATCTGAGCGTCGGCACGGTCGGACAGCCGTACGGTCGGATCAGCGGGTTCGCCTCCGTTCAGCTCGGCAAAGACCGGCTCGAGCAGGTTCGTGATCGTGGCGATGGGGTCCGACATGGTCGCACCAGTCTGCCGGACGAGGGCCGCTCGGTCACAGGTTGTTACCTCGGTGGTCGGAACTGATGACCACAACGATGGAACACCCCACATGCACCGCACCGCCGACGGCCGGCGTTCTCGTGTTTGGACCTCTGTGCGGACTCAGTTGCGCGAGCCGCAACCAGATCCGCTCAGAGCCAAGAAACCAGTGGCGCCCTCGGGAGGATTCGAACCTCCGCACACGGCTCCGGAGGCCGATGCTCTATCCCCTGAGCTACGAGGGCAGGGGCCCCGAACACTACCGGCCGTGGAGACTGTTCGAGATGTGCCCGGCACATCTCGAACAGTCAGTACGAAGAGGTGGCCGGCGGTGGCTCGCTGCCGTCGACGACGGCGAGGAGGGCGTCGAGGACACCGCTCGCGCCGTAGCGGAACGTGGCCGAGGTCGACCAGCCCTCGCCCATCACGGCGTCTGCGAGATCGAGGTAGGCCATGGCGTCGTCGAAGGTGCGGATGCCGCCCGACGGCTTGAGGCCGACCGTCCGTCCGCCCCGCGCCGCTGCCGCGATCTCTCCGAGCATCGCTCCGGCCGCGTCGAGCGACGCACCTTCGGCAATCTTGCCCGTCGACGTCTTGACGAAGTCGGCGCCGTTGGCGATGGCGAGATGCGCCGCTGCGGCGACCGACTCCGGGCCGGGGTAGGCCCCGGATTCGAGGATCACCTTGAGCAACGTCGGCGGCTCGATCAGCGCGGCGATGGCAGCGACCATCTCGTTGGCGCGCTCGGGGTCGCCGTCGAGGAATGGGCGGTACGGCAGCACCAGGTCGATGTCGTCGGCACCGGCCGCGAGCGCCGCCTGCGCCATGGCGAGAACGTCAGCGACCGGTTCATCACCCGACGGAAAGTTCACGACGGTCGCCACCCGCACACGTGATCCGTCGAGCAACTCGGCGCAGCGAGCGACGAACTCGGGCCAGACGCACACCGCGGCGGTTCCATGCGCACGCGCACGGCGGCACAACTCGGCGATGCCGTCGGGTGCGTGGTCGTCGGACAGGTCGGTCAGGTCGATCAACCCGATCGCACGGCGGGCCCGGTCGGTTCGTTCGCTCACGCTTCGAACGTATCCGACTCGAGCACGACCGCCGCAGGGTCGAGTTCGGTCAGCGGGATGCTGCCGGTGTCGAGACGGAGCTGTCGTTCCTTGGGAGTCAACGCCAACACCCCGGCGACGTAGTCGTCGAGAGCGTCACTGGTTCGCACCTCGCCGCCTCGGCGCTCCGCCATCAGATACCGGTGTTCGAGCAACTGATGAAAGATCTCCGCCGGCTCGAGGTGTGACCGGAGTTCGTCGGGGATCGCATTGATCGCGGGCTCGTACACCTCGGCGAGCCACCGCGCCGTCGCCACCGCCCGAGGGATCGAACGCCCCTCACGTCGCTCCAGCCATGCCCGGTGCTGGTCGATGTCGGAGAGGAGCCGACGCGCCTGGTTCTCCTGCACGTCGAGACCCGTGCGTCGACGCAGCTCACGTGCGTGGTGTCCTTCCTCGATGAGTACCGGCTTGATCGACAACTCCTCGACGTCGAAGCCCAACTCATTGATCCGGCGGACTCGCTGCTCGATTCGCCAGCGATCGTCCAGGTCGAACTCGTCGACCCGGGTGAGTTCGCTCCACAGCTCCTCGTAGCGACGGCGAAGGTTCTCGGCGATCGCCACCGGGTCGATCGCGGCGTCGATGCGCCCGCTCGCCTGCAACTCGAAGAGTCCACCAGCGATGTTCTCGACCGCGATCTCGAGGTCGTAGGTGCGCATCTGATCGCTGATGGAGGCATTGCGTTCGGTGGTCTCGGCGTCGACGAGGTACGCCATCATCTCGCCGGCATCGCGACGCCACAGGATGTTCGAGAGCGAACAGTCACCCCAGAACACCCCCTCGAGGTGCAGGCGCACCAACAACACCACGCCGGCATCGAGGAGGCGGTCGGCGAGCGATGAATCGCCCCGCCCGAGGAGATACCAGTACGGCAACGAGTAGTCGAGGTACCGCGTGATGAGCACGCCATCGCCAGGGTCCGGCGCGTCCGACACCACGCCGACCGGCTCGACCACCGGGAGATGCTCGTCGCGGAGATCGCGAAGCACCCGATACTCGCGCTGGGCCGCCACGATGCCCGTCGCCTTCAGTGCATAGACGCGATCGTCGAACCGGACGAAGCGCACGATGTGGCGGCTGATGCCGTGGGCCATCTTGACGAGGCGGGGATGCTCCCACTCCACGAGCGGCATGTCCCACGGGAGATCGAGGAAGTCGGGATGCCCCTGCTTGGTCACGATCTGCATACGTCAGCCCCCTGATCCGTCATGAGATCCAGACTGCCGTGTCCGGTGGCAGCTGACCATCATGGAGCGGCCACGACGAGAGCAGCACCTCGCCGTCGGGGACCGCGACTGCAGCGTCACCCATGTTCACGACGCACAGCACCTCGCGTCGCCGGAAGGCGAGCACGTCGGCTCCGAGTTCGACGAGTTCGAAGTCGGTGTCGGCCTGCAGCCGGCGTCGCCGGAGTTCGACGGCGCGGCGGTACAGCGTGAGCATCGAGCCGGGATCATCCTCCTGCACGGACGCTGCAAGCGCTGCGAACGAGGCCGGCTGCGGCAGCCATCCTGCACCATCGCCGAAACCGAATGATGGCCCGATCGGCTCCCACGGGATTGGGACCCGACAACCATCGCGGCCCTTGACGGTCTCGCCCGAGTCGTGCCAGATCGGGTCCTGCAACACGTCGGTCGGCAGGTCCCACACCTCTGGGAGGCCGAGCTCGTCGCCCTGGTACACGTAGGCCGATCCAGGCAGCGCCAACGTGAGCATGGCGGCCGCGCGAGCGCGTCGGCGCCCACGTCCCACATCGAGCGACTCGTGGGGTCCGTCGAGCAGCCACCTCGACGGATCCACGTCGTTGGGCAGGCCATACCTCGTGGCGTGGCGGACGACGTCGTGGTTCGACAGCACCCACGTGGGGTTCGAGCCCACCGAGTGCGCCGACGTCACACTTTCGCTGATGATCCGGGTGAACTCCGCTGCATCCCACGGCGCGGAGAGGAGATCGAAGTCGAACGCCTGGTGGTACTCCCCCGCACGCAGATACATCGGCCGACGGCTGGCGTGCACCCAGGCTTCGGCCACCATCATGCGGTCGTCGTATTCGTCGAGCACCGTGCGCCAGCGCCGCACGATGTCGTGGAGTTCGTCGCGATCGAGGTACGGGAGCGGGTGCTCGCGCCCCTTGCCATCGTTGACCGCTATCCCTGCGTCGGGATATCCCGCCTCCTTGACGAGCGAGTGGGCGACATCGATGCGGAACCCTGCTGCTCCCCGATCGAGCCAGAACCGCATCACCGACTCGAACTCCGCCGCCACGTCCGAGTGGTTCCAGTTGACGTCAGGCTGGCTCTCGTCGAAGAGGTGCAGGTACCACTGGCCGTCGTCGACACGGGTCCAAGCCGGACCACCGAAGATCGACCGCCAGTCGTTGGGCGGCAGCTCACCGGCGTCGCCGCGCCCGTCGAGAAAATGGAACCGGGATCGCTCCATCGACCCCCTCGGCGCCACGAGCGCTGCGATGAACCACGGGTGTTCCCACGACACATGGTTGGGGACGAGATCGACGAGGACGCGAATGCCTCGCTCGGCGGCCTCAGCGATGAACGCTTCAGCCTCGGCGGTGGTGCCGTACTGCTCGTGGATCTGGCGGTAGTCAGCAACGTCGTAGCCGCCCTCCAAGAGCGGTGACCGATACCACGGGTTGACCCAGATCGCATCGACGCCCAGGCGCTCGAGGTGATCGAGCCGCAAGCGAATCCCGGCGATGTCGCCGGTGCCGTCGCCGTTCCCGTCGGCGAACGACCGGACGTAGATCTGATAGACGACGGCGCGCCGCCACCACTCCATCGTGTCCAGGGAAGTGGGAACCGGCGGCTGGGGATCACGCATGGGGTGCAAGATGGGCGACGGTACCGCATCGGGCAGCGAGGGTGTGTAAACGCTTACACTCCTCCACATGGGGACGGGCACGGGGACAAATGATCCGTTGGCGCCGCGCTCGCGGGGGCCCCGTATCGAGGACGTGGCCACCGCAGCGAACGTCTCTGTCGCCACGGTCAGCCGAGCACTGCGAGGTCTGCCGAACGTCGCCGAGTCGACTCGCCGCCGAGTGTTGAAGGTCGCATCCGATCTCGACTACTCCCCCGACCCTGCCGCCGCTCGCCTCGCCGCCGGGCGCACCCAGACCGTCATCGTCGTGGTTCCCCATCTGGCGAGTTGGTACTTCTCGACGGTGATCGCCGGCGCCGAAGCGGTGTGCAACGAGTCGGGCTACGAGTTACTCGTCGTCGGCGTCGGCAGCCAGGAGGAGTGTGACCGCCTCCTCGATCGGGCCCGCCTCGAGCGCCGGACCGACGGGGTCGTTCTCGTCAACATCCCGGCCAGCGACCAACAGGCAGCGTCGCTGCGCAGTCGCGGCGTGGCGCTGTCGACCATCGGCACCCGATCGGCTGGTTCGCCCTCGGTGTTCATCGACGACGTGGAAGTCGGCCGCCTCGGCGCATCGACGCTCGCAGATCTCGGCCACCGTCGCATCGGACTCATCAGCGGGCTCGGCGACGATCCCTTGAACTTTGCTGTTCCGAAGCGGCGCACAGCAGGTTTCAGAGCCGGACTGGCAGCGTGCGCGATCGTCTTCGATGAAGAACTCGTGGTCGGCGGCAACTTCGGGATCGACGGCGGGCAGGAGGCAATGGCGTCACTCCTCGACCTGCCCGACCCACCAACCGCCGTGTTCGCGATGTCCGACGAAATGGCCTTCGGCGCATTGATGGAACTCAACGAACGAGGGCTCGTCGCCGGAGATGACATCTCGGTGCTCGGCGTCGATGATCACGAGTTCGCCCGGGTCGTGTCACTGAGCACCATCCGTCAACGCGTCGCCGCGCAGGGTGCCGCTGCGGCTCGTGCCCTGATCGCAACGATGACGGGCGCGCCGGTGACGATCGAGCCGGTGATGTCGTCGATCGAGTTGGTGCTCCGAGCAACGACCGGACCGCCCGCGAACGGACCCGCAATCGCCCACGCAGGCTGATCGTCGAGAACTTCGCGACGTTTGGCCTTGACGCTGACCCGTCGCGTCTGTAAGCGTTTACATTGCCGAAACGATTCGGTGACATTTCCAAATGAGGGGGAGGACCCACATGAACAAGCGCTGGCTCAAGCTGGCTGCTGTCCCGATCACCCTGTCACTCGTTGCCGCAGCCTGCGGTAGCGACAGCGACAGCGGCTCGAGCAGCTCCGACACGACCACTGCCGCCGACGGCACCACCGCCGGTGGAAGCGAAGACTTCGGCGGGGTGACCGTCACGCTCACCGGCCCCGAACGCGACGACCCGTCGATCGCCTCGATCAACGACACGCTCCAGGCGTGGGGCGACACGGTCAACCTGAAAGTCGAGTACACCGGCGACGCCGACTGGGAAGCGAACATCAACACCCAGGTCGAGGGCGGCAACCCACCCGACATCTCCTTCTTCCCCCAGCCCGGCAAGCTCGCCGAATTCGCGCGTGCGGGCTACGTCGTCCCACTGACCGAAGAGGTCCAAGCAACGGTCGACGAATACTGGGCCGACGGCTACCAGCTCTACGGCAACGTCGACGACGTCCAGTACGGCGTTCCCGCCAAGACCGACCTCAAGTCGCTCGTGTGGTACCAGCCGCAGGCATTCGTCGACGCCGGCTACGAAGTGCCGACCACGTTCGACGAGTTCACCGCACTGGTCGATCAGATGGCTGCCGACGGTGGAGCGAAGCCGCTCTGTGTCGGCATCGAGTCCGGTCAAGCAACCGGCTGGACCTTCACCGACTGGGTCGAGGACATGGTCCTTCGCCAGGCCGGCGCCGACGTGTACGACCAGTGGGTCAACCACGAGATCCCGTTCGACGATCCGCAGATCGTCACGGCGATGCAGACCGTCGTCGACCTCTGGACACCTGAGAACGTCTTCGCAGCTGGTGGCTCGATTGCGGCCACCAACTTCGCCGACAACGGCCAGCCGCTCGTCGACGGGCAGTGCTACATGCACCGTCAGGCGAACTTCTTTGCCGGTCTGTTCCCCGAGGGCACCACGTTCGCCGATCCGGCGGATCCGACGGCTGTCGACGTGTTCTACTTCCCGGACATCAACGGCGACACGCCCGTCCTGACCGCCGGCATCTTCGCCGCAGCGTTCAACGACGACGCCGCCACGATGGCCGTGATGAACTACATCGCCACGGCTGAGTACGCCGAAACCCGCCAGAAGCTGCAGACCGAAGCCGTCGGCGGCGGTCTGTCCGGCTACCTCTCGGCAGCCCAGGGTCAGGACCCGACGGTGTACCAGGCGCTCGAACAGAGCTTCCTCGAGATCCTCAACGCATCGCAGATCGCGCGCTTTGATGGTTCCGACCTGATGCCCGCCGACGTCGGCGCTGGCACGTTCTGGTCGGAAGGTACGTCACTGGTCAACGGTGACGAGACCGCCCAGGATGCCGCCACGAAAATCGAGGCCTCTTGGCCGAACTGATTCCGGCCGCCTGACCCGCACCAGCGGGTCTGGTCTCGCATGTGACGGGGCACTGACACTACGGTGTCAGTGCCCCGCTGCATTTCCAGAGGTTGACGATGCGGGGGAGAACATGATGGGGAAGCACGAACAGAGGGGGTCACAGCGTGGAAACGCTTGAACGAACAGGTGCCGGCGAAGGCACCCCGAACCAGGCGACGCCGAGCGCCGGCAACGGTTCGCGATCACCACGCACCACCCGGCAGTACGTCCAGCTCGGCGGAGGATTCATCGTCGCTCTCGGAGTCATCTACTGGGCCTTCGTGGAAGAGAAGGTCCGCGGCACGTTGCTGACGGTGATCATCGCAGTCGCGGCGAGCGCTGGGATCTGGATCGGCGCCAACCTGCTCTTCAACCAGGTCCGCGGGCGCTGGCAGTTCTTCAGCACGGTCGCGTTCGCGGTCGTCGGCGCCGTCATCGGCATCATGCTCCACGGCAACCTCGTGACGATCGGCTCGGGCGAGGGCTTTCTCACCTGGGTCGTCGGACCGCTCGCCGGCGCTGCTGCGTTCGGCGGGCTCGGATTCGCTCTGGCCCGCACCGACGACGCCGGGCAGCGGCGACTGATCGCACTCGGCGGCTGCGCAGCAATCGGCCTGGTGGGCGGCAGCGCGGTGATCGGTCTGGTGATCGGTGCCGTCATCCGCGATGCGTACCAACCCGGACTCGATCCGGTCGCCATCGTCGTGTACACCCTGGTCGGTGTCGCGATTGGTGCCGGGCTCAGCCTCCTGCGCAAGCATCCCCCGCTCCACGGAGCGCTCGTCGGCGGGGCACTCGGTTGGATCCTCGGCGCGTGGGGCGCCGCCGACCTCGGCGACGGCTCGCCCGCCACGTCGATCGTCGCCGCGTTGGTCCCTGCGCTGCTGATCGGACTCCGGCTCGGCATGTCCGAGAACCCGGACTACAAGGCACGCGTCGAGCTCGACAATCGATCACGAGCCGTGATCTTCCTCGGGCCCGCGCTGCTGTTCATTTCGGCGATGCTCGTCATCCCAGCGATCCGCACCGCCTACTTGTCGCTCCTCGACGCCGACTCGGTCGACTTCGTCGGGGCGAGCAACTACACCGACGTGTTCCAGGACACGAACAGCCTCGACCTCGACAACTGGACGAACATGTTCACGAGTGTCCCGTTCCTCATCGGGATGGTTCTGCTCGCCATTGCTCTCGTCGTCGGAATCGCGATGAAGAAGCAGACCGGGCGTGCAGTCGAGATCGGCAACCCCACCGGCGCCCCGCTCGTGGCCGGGATCCTGCTCGTGTGCTTCGGCGCCTTCACGGCGATGCGCGGCACACTGATCAACAACCTCTGGTGGGTCGTGGTCGTCACATTCGTCTCGACCGCCATGGGCCTCGCCATTGCCGTGCTCGCCGACCAGCGTGGAGGTGAGCGCGTTGCGAAGTCGATCATCTTCATGCCGATGGCGATCTCGCTCGTCGGCGCGTCGGTGATCTGGCGCTTCGTCTACACCGCTCGCGACACCTCGACGGAGCAGACCGGCGTCATGAACGCATTGTGGGTCGGACTCGGCCGCCTGTCGACCGGTTCGGGACTCCCCACGATCCTCACCGCTGCGGCGTTGGGCCTCGTGGTGATCGGGCTCTTCGTCATGATCGCCAGGGCCCTGGTCCGACAGGCGTACGGCAAGACGGTGGTGCCAGGTATCGCGCTGTTGCTGGTCGGATGGTTGTTCATCCGTTTCACGGGCATCATCGGCGGGGGCGTCGGTGGGTTCCAGACCCTGCCCGACGGCAGCATCGGAGGTCAGACCGTCTTCTTCGTGCAGCAGACGCCGTACAACAACTTCTGGTTGATGATCATCATGATCTGGATCCAGACCGGCTTCTCGATGGTCATCCTCTCGGCTGCGATCAAGGCGGTTCCGACAGAACTCATCGAAGCCGCAAAGATCGACGGTGCGACCACCAGTCAGGTGTTCTGGCGGGTCACGCTGCCGCAGATCGCCACCACCATCGGCGTCGTGGTCACGACCTTGATCGTGGGAGTGATGAAGGTGTTCGACATCGTCAAGGTCACGACCAACGGGCAATTCGGATCACAAGTCCTCGCCAACCAGATGTTCCAGGAGGCCTTCAGCTTCCAGAACAAGGGCAAGGGAGCGGCCCTCGCGATGTTGATCTTCGTGGCCGTCCTTCCCGTGATGATCTACAACATCCGCCGTATGCAGAGGGAGAGCTGAACCATGACTGCCACCACAACTGACCTCTCCGGCATGGATCAATCGGGACCGTCCGCCGACGGGAAGCCCAACGGCCCGATCGACCGCGTGTACGGATTCCTGCGCCGCATCCCCACGGGGATGCTCTGGCTCATCGTCGTCGTCTGGAGCATCCCGACGCTCGGGTTGTTCGTCAGTTCGTTCCGCGACCGCGACGCTCAGCGCGCCACGGGCTGGTGGAAGGTCAGGCCGAGCGAACTGACCATCGACAACTACGACACCATCTTCGGTGCCCGATCAGGTCTCGGCCGATCGCTGCTGAACTCGGCGGCCATCGCCATCCCGGCGACGATCATCCCGATCGCCATCGCCGCATTCGCCGCCTACGGGTTCGCGTGGATCCCATTCAAGGGCCGCAAGCCGCTGTTCATCGGCACGGTCGCGCTCCTGGCGATCCCGTTGCAGGTCGCGCTGATCCCGCTGCTGCAGATGTTCGTCGGCGGCGCAAGCCTCACTCTGCCATTCATCAGCAAGACGATCGTCCTCATTCCGGATTTCGACCTGGCCGGCACGACGACAGCGGTCTGGTTGACCCACACCGGGTTCGCCATGCCGTTCGCGATCTTCCTGCTCCACAACTACATCAGTTCGCTGCCCAAGGATCTCTTCGAAGCCGCGCGCATCGACGGCGCTGATCACTTCACGATCTTCTGGCGGCTCGTGCTGCCATTGTCGATCCCCGTCCTTGCAGCGTTCGCCATCTTCCAATTCCTCTGGACCTGGAACGACTACCTGATCGCCAACACGATGATCGGGGCGAATGCGAGCCAGCAGCCCACGACGATCCTCATCGCCAACCTCGCCGGCGACTTCGGCCGCAACGAGTACATCTTGCCCGCCGGTGCGTTCGTCCAGGCGTTCGTGCCGCTGATCGTGTTCTTCGCATTGCAGCGGTACTTCGTGCGCGGTCTGCTCGCCGGCTCGGTCAAGGGATGATCGGGTACGACTGACGTGCGATCGTGAACCTCGTACTGAGCCACCGCCGCCAGATCGCCTCCCTCGGGGAAGTCGGACCTCTCGCATTCGGCCTGTGGCGCTATACGAACGACGACGTCGCCGCCTCGCAGCGAATTCTCGAGGCGGCGCTCGACGCCGGCATGAACCTGGTCGACAACGCCGACGTCTACGGCTTCGATTGGGGCGGCACCGGCTTCGGTCGGGTGGAGGAGATCCTCGGCTCCGTGCTCGCAGCAGCGCCGCATCTCCGCGACCGCATGGTGCTCGCCACCAAGGGTGGGATCATGCCGCCGATCCCCTACGACTCGTCGCCCGGCTACCTGCGCAGCGCCTGTGAGGCGTCGTTGCGCCGGATGGGCGTCGACGTGATCGATCTCTACCAGATCCACCGCCCCGACATGCTGTCGCATCCCGCTGACGTCGCAGCCACGCTCGTTGCGCTCCGCGACGAGGGCAAGATCCGCGAAGTCGGTGTGTCGAACCACACGCCCGCGCAGGTCGAGGCACTCGCTGCACACCTGCCGTTCCCGATCGCGACCAACCAGCCCGAGTACTCCGCCGTCCACCTCGACCCGTTGCGCGACGGTACGTTCGATGCGTGCATGCGCACCGGCACAGCGGCGATGGCGTGGAGTCCGCTCGGCGGCGGCCGCCTCGCCAACGGCGAGGGCGTACGGCCCGAACTGATCGCCCTCATCGACGACCTCGCTTCCCGTGAGAGCGTCGATCGCGCAGCCATCGCGCTCGCCTTCGTGCTCGCCCACCCGGCAGCGCCCGTGGCGATCATCGGCTCGCAGAACCCGGATCGCATCATCGCCTCCACGGCGGCGCTGCACGTGGAACTCTCGCACGAGGACGTGTACTCGATCATCCAGGCATCCGAAGGGGTTCCACTTCCATGAGCACCATCGACCGACCCGACGTTCCCGAGATCTCGTGGTTCAGTGCGCTGTGCGACGACGACTACGAGTTCCTCGGCGTCCCCGAACCGGCACTGGCGAGTTCGTGGGAGCATTGCTCCGACATCGTCGGCACCGCCGACCGCAACGGTTTCGACAACGTGCTGCTTCCGTCGGGCTACACCCTCGGTATCGACTCCACCGCGTTCGCCGCTGCGATCGCCACCCACACCGAACAGATCAACCTGCTGCTGGCGGTGCGGATGGGCGAAATGTGGCTCCCGCAATTGGCGCGCCAACTCGCGTCGATCGATCAGTTTGCCGGTGGGCGGCTGTGCATCAACATCATCTCGTCCGACATCCCCGGCGAGGAACTCGACTCGTCGCCTCGTTATCAGCGCACGCGCGAGTGGATGCAGGTGCTCCGCAAGCTGCTCAACTGCGAGTCGGTCGATTTCCACGGCGAGTTCGTCGACCTGACGCTCGACCCGCCCCGTGCCTCCACGGTCAGCGGCACCTGTCCTCCCATGTACTTCGGCGGATTCTCGCCGGCAGCGAAAGACGTGGCAGCGGCCGAATCCGACGTGTTCCTCACATGGCCGGACACAGTGGCCTCGGTAGCCGACACCGTCAACGAGATGACCTCGTTGGCCGCCGACCGCTACGGCCGCCAGCTCGTGTACGGGCTGCGGGCTCACGTGATCGTGCGTGACACCGAGGCCGAGGCCAAGGCCGCTGCGCAACGACTCGTGTCGCAGCTCGACGCCGACACCGGTGACGCCATCCGCAACAAGTCGCTCGATGCCGCCTCGGTCGGCGTGCAACGCCAGGCGTCGCTCCGAGAAGCGGCCGCCGACGACGGCTTCGTCGAAGAAGCGCTCTGGACCGGTGTTGGACGTGCGCGCAGCGGCGCCGGCGCTGCGATCGTCGGCGACCCCGATCAGGTGGTCGCCAAATTGACGGCCTACCAGGACGCCGGCATCGGAGCGTTCATCCTGTCGGGATATCCGCACACGGCCGAATGTGACCTCTTTGCGCAGCACGTGCTGCCCCGCATCGAACATGCGCCGCTCAAGCCGCGCTGGACCCCCTGAGTTGGTGCTCCTGACACGATCGACCCGAGGCTGAGATCCCGATGAACGTGCGCTGGATTCACGCGCTCGGACTGATCGCCGCAGGAACGATCGCTGCGACGCTCATCGGCAGACTCGATCAAGCCCCCTCCGCGATCGCCGTCGCACTGCTGCTCGGTCTCGCTGCGTCACCATTCGTACATCTCCCCCAGGCGAGCCCCGTTCCAACGATCGGCAAACTCGCATTGCGGACCGGTGTCGTACTTCTCGGATTCCGAATCACACTCGACGACATCGCCGGTCTCGGTGCACCCATTCTGGTGATGGCGGTCGTGGTGTCGGTGACCGTGCTGATGGCCACGATCTGGATCAGCCGCCGCGTTCAGATCGGACGTCGCCTCGGCACCTTGCTCGGTGTCGGCTCGGCCATCTGCGGAGCCTCGGCGGTCGCAGCTGCCGGCACCACCATCGAGGCCAGCGACGAGGACACCGCCTACGCCATCGCCACCGTCACACTGATCGGCACGTTCGCGACGTTCACGTTGCCCGCGATCGGCACCTGGATCGGCCTCGGCGACCGAGACCTCGGCATCTGGATCGGGATGATGGTGCACGACGTGGGCCAAGTGGTGGCAGCCTCCACGACCGTCGGCGACACCGCGCTCACTGCAGCCATCCCGGTGAAACTGATGAGAGTGCTGCTCCTCGTGCCGGTGCTGGCGATCCTTGCCAGCAGCAGCCTCGCGAAGGCCAAGAGCACCGACCACGCCGACCGCCCGAGCGGCGTGCAGCGCGTGCGGGGCCTGGTTCCGGGCTTCGTCGCCCTCTTCCTGCTGGCGAGCATCATCAGCTCCACCGGCGTGATCCCCGACCGGTTCGCCAGCGTCGCCTCCGACGTCGAGCGGGTCCTCTTCACTGCAGCGCTGTTCGCCATCGGCGTGTCGGTGCACCTGCCGACGCTTCGCCGCATCGGCCCACGCCCAGCACTCGTGAGTGCCGTCGTGTGGTGCGTGGCCTGCGCCGCGACCGGCCTGATCCTGCTCGCCTGAGACTGCTGCCTGATCTGGCGACGACGGTGGTCACACCGTCTCGGCGTGTCGAGGTCAGGCCTCGATCGACTGGCGGGTGTCGTGGTCGAAGAAGTGCATGTTCTCGGTGGAGATCGCGATCTCGATCTCCTGGCCCATCCGGGCGTGCGAGCGAGGATTGAACCGGCCGACCGCATTGGCGTGACCGGAGCCTGCCTTCTCTTCGATCGCATCGGGGTCGCCGGACTCGATCTTGGGTGCATCGACGTGGAAGTGCGCCATGATCTCCGAGCCCAACGCCTCGAGCAGCGTCTGCGCAGCCCGCGGCCGTTCAGCGCCGACGGCTCACGTGGACTGAGCGCCAGCGCGGCGTCTTCGTAGTCCTCCGGACGGATGCCGACGATCACCGGACGGCCGTCGTAGTCGCGCAGCTTCGGATGCTTGACGAGGCAGTCCGGGGAGAGCCCGAGCACATGGGAGCCCAGCCGGATGGTTCCGGCGTCGCCTTCCAGCGTGACCTGGGCCTCGAACAGGTTCATCGACGGCGAACCGATGAACGCGGCAACGAACACGTTGACCGGGTGGTCGTAGAGGTTCTGCGGCGTGTCGACCTGCTGGAGGTAGCCGTCCTTGAGCACCGCCACTCGGTCGCCCATCGTCATTGCCTCGATCTGGTCGTGGGTGACGTACACCGTGGTGACCGCGAGTTCGCGCTGCAAGGCGGCGATCTCGGCACGCATCTGCACGCGCAGCTTCGCGTCGAGGTTCGACAGCGGCTCGTCCATCAGGAACGCGGCCGGCTGACGAACGATCGCTCGGCCCATGGCGACACGCTGACGCTGGCCGCCGGAGAGCTGACCGGGCTTGCGGTCGAGGTTGTCCTCCAGCTCCAAGATGGCAGCAGCCTTGCGGACCCGGGTGTCGATCTCCTCTTTGGGGACCTTGGCGAGCTTGAGCGCGAAGCCGATGTTGTCGTACACGGTCATGTGCGGATACAGCGCGTAGTTCTGGAAGACCATGGCGATGTCGCGATCCTTCGGCTCGACCTCGTTGACGACCTTGTCGCCGATCTTCATCGTGCCGCCGCTGATGGTCTCGAGCCCGGCGATCATCCGCAGCGCGGTGGACTTGCCGCAACCGGAGGGTCCGACGAGCACCAGGAACTCCTTGTCGGCGATCTGTAGATCGAGATCGTGGATCGCGTGGAAGCCGTTCTCGTAGACCTTGTTGATGCCGTCAAGTTGGACTGTTGCCATGTTCTGTTCCTCCCGGTGTGATGCAACGGTCCCCTTGCCGCGCGTCTCCCAACCTAGCCGATGTGCACTACGTCACGCCCAGGCCACCGGTTCGAACGTGAGGACCAACGCCCCTGACGACTCTCGCCCCGGCAGATCAGGATCAAGGGTGAAGTGCACTACATCACCCATCCCGCCGACCCCGGTCGACGACTCATCTCCTAGGGGGAGATTCCATGCGAGCATCACGCCGCTTGATCGCCTTCACTGCTGTAGCCGCCCTGGTGGGCGCCGCCTGCGGCAGTGACGGCGGAAGCGATTCATCTGCCGGTGACACCACCGACACCACCGAAGCAACCGCGACCACCGAAGCAACCGACACCACGGACGCCCCGGACACCACCGACGAAGCGACCACCGAGACCACCGAGTACCAGGCTCCCGCCCGTGGCGATGCCGACCTCGTGATCTGGGCCGACGACACCCGGGCCCCTGTGCTCGAGCCGATCGCCGCCGCATTCTCCGAGGCCGAGGGCGTCACCGTCCAGGTCGTCGAAGTGCCGTTCGACCAGATCCGCGATCAGCTCAGCATCGCCGGCCCCGCCGGCGAGGGTCCCGACATCGTCACCGGCGCCCACGACTGGCTCGGCGAACTCGTCTCCAACGGCGTGATCGCTCCGATCGACCTCGGTCCCGACGCCGACCTGTACGCCCCGGTCGCGATCGAAGCCTTCACCTACGACGGCGCGCTCTACGGCGTTCCGTACGCCATCGAGAACATCGCCCTCATCCGCAACGTCGACCTCGTCCCCGCGGCCCCAGCCACGTTCGAGGACCTCGAAGCGACTGCGCTCGCACTCCAGGCTGACGGCACGGTCGACGTGCCGCTCGCCATCCAGCAGGACCCGGGCGACCCGTACCACGACTACCCGCTGTTCAGTGCGGTTGGTGGCTACGTGTTCGGCCAGAACGACGACGGCACCTACAACGCCGACGACGTCGGCATCGACTCCGAAGGTGGCCTCGCCGCCGCCCAGAAGTTCGCCGACTGGAGCAACGAGGGCCTGATCTCCAAGGACGTCAGCTACGACATCATGATCGAGTCGTTCTCGACCGGCAAGGCGCCGTTCGCGATCACCGGTCCATGGGCCGTCGGCAGCTTCACCGACGCCGGCATCAACTTCGTCGTCGAGCCGATCCCGCCGGTGGCGGGTGGCACCCCCGAGGTCTTCGTAGGCGTCCAGGGCTTCATGCAGTCGGCGTTCAGCGAGAACCCCGACCTGGCGACCACGTTCATGGTCGACTACCTGGGCACCGAGGAAGTGCAGCTCGCGCTGTTCGAAGCCGGCGGTCGGCCGCCTGCCATGCTCAGCGCCTACGACCAGGTGTCCAGCGATCCGATCGTCCAGGGCTTCGGTGCTGCTGGCCAGCTCGGCACCCCACTCCCAGCCATCCCCGAGATGTCGGCGGTCTGGGACAGCTGGACCGACGCCTACTCGTTGATCTTCACCGGTTCGGATCCGGTCCAGGCGTTCACCGACGCTGCAGCCCAGATCCGCGACAAGATCGCCGAAGGCTGATCACCAGATGAACACCGCCGATCCCCGAGAGGAGGGGTCCCCCACCGAGGGGACATCCTCCTCTCGGGGCGGCGCGTCCGGCGGCGGTACGGCGACGCTGACGGAGCGGGACAGTTACTACGACGGCATGCCGCCGTTGCAGATGCCGACCGGCCCGCGGTACGGGGCATCGTTCGGATTGATCGTCAAGTACCTCCTGCTCGGCCTGCTGAATGCGGTCGTGCTCGCGTCGCTGCCGACGATGTTCGACAAGCCCGACTACGGGCTCGCGATCTCGGCGATCGTCGCGCTCGTCGTGATCGACGTCGTCTACATCTCCAAGCGACACTTCATCCCGGCGAAGTACCTCCTGCCAGGCACGCTGTTCCTGCTGGTCTTCGCCGTCTACCCGATCTTCTATCTGGTCTACATCTCCACGACGAACTACGGGACCGGGAACAACCTGAACAAGGAGACCGCGATCGAGCGGATCGAGGCCAACTCGGTCGGCGCCGGTGCCGAGTCGATCCGCTACGACCTCCAGATCCTCGCCAAGGGGAACCCCGGCGGCGAGATGGTCTTCCTCCTCACCGACCCCGACGGCAACCGGTTCATCGGAACGGCCGACGGCCGCACCCCGATCGACGAGTCCGAAATCATCGAAGACGGTCGCCGTGAGACCATCGATGGCTACGTCGCCCTGAACACGGGCCAGGCGAACGACCGCGTCGCCGAGGTCAATGCCCTCATCGTGCCCGGGCCGAGCGGCGACATCGTCAACGACGGCTTCGGCGCCGCGTTCGCGAAGACCCAGACCCGCACCTACGACCCCGAGACCGACACGGTCTTCGATTCGTCGACCAACACGACGTACACCGTCGAGAACGGCCAGTTCGTCAACGACAACGGTGACGCACTCGTCCCCGGATGGCGTGCCGGCGTCGGACTGGAGAACTACGACCGTCTGGTCAACGACGGGCAGACCCGCAACGTCTTCGTCCGCGTCCTGGTGTGGACGATCCTCTTCTCGCTCTTCTCGGTGGCACTGTCGTTCGGGCTCGGCCTGTTGCTCGCGCTCGTTTTCAACGAGGAGCGGATGTTCGGGCGCCGTTGGTACCGGAGCCTGATCATCATCCCGTACGCGATCCCGAGCTTCATGACTGCGCTCGTGTGGCGCGGCATGCTCAACCAGCAGTTCGGCGTGATCAACCGATGGCTCGGCACGAACTTCGCATGGCTCGACGGTCAATGGCTCCCGTACTTCTCGATCCTGCTCGTCAACACCTGGCTCGGCTTCCCGTACATGTTCCTCGTGTGTACCGGCGCACTGCAGAGCATCCCGGAAGACCTCACCGAGGCGGCGGCGGTCGACGGTGCCGGCGGCATCAAGGCGTTCCGGCTGATCACGTTCCCGCTGCTGCTCGTCGCCGTCGGCCCGCTCCTCGTGGCCAGCTTCGCCTTCAACTTCAACAACTTCAACATCATCTACCTGCTGACCGAAGGCCGCCCACCGGTACCCGGCAGTGACGCGGGCCGCACCGACATCCTCATCTCCTACGTGTACAAGCTCGCCTTTGCCGGCGGTGGTGGCGTCGACTACGGCTTCGCGGCTGCGGTGTCGCTCGTCATCTTCCTGATCGTGGCGACGATCTCCGCTTTCAGCTTCCGCGCCACCCGATCCCTGGAGGAGATGCGATGAACGCCGTCACGCAGTCCTACGAGCCGGAGGCCCCCGCGTTCGAGTACAACCGCCCGTCGATGGGCAAGGTCTTCCGCAGGACCGGCTGGCGGCACGTCGTCGCCTGGATCGCCTTGGCCTTTGCGTTGTTCCCGGTGCTGTGGGTGATCTCGGCGGCCTTCACCGACGGCAACCTGAGCTCACAGGGCCTGATCCCGAAGGACCCCTCGCTCGACAACTTCCGGGCCCTGATGACCGACCCGGGCCATCCCCCGTTTTGGTCGTGGTTCCGCAACTCGATGTTCATCGGCGTGACGACCGCAGTGTTCACCGTTGCCATGTCGGCGCTGGCGTCGTTCGCCTTCAGCCGCCTGCGGTTCAAGGGTCGGCGGCCCGGGCTGCTGTCGCTGCTGTTGATCCAGATGTTCCCGAACCTGCTCGCGGTGGTCGCCCTGTTCCTCTTCATGACCCGCATCAAGGGCCTGTTCCCAGCGATCGGACTCGGTTCGTCGTGGGGCCTGATCTTCATCTACCTGGGCGGCGCGCTCGGCGTGAACACGTACCTGATCAAGGGCTTCTTCGACACGATCCCCTTCACGCTCGACGAGGCGGCGAAGATCGATGGCTGCACCCACTTCCAGATCTTCTACAAGATCATCCTGCCGCTCGCGGCACCCGTCCTCGCGGTGATCGGGCTGCTCTCGTTCATCACATCCCAGGCCGAGTTCCTGGTCGCGAGCGTCATGCTCAGCGAGGACAACAAGACACTCGCCGTCGGCTTGTCGGGCTACGTCCGCGCCGGGTTCGACAACCGCTGGGGGCCGTTCGCCGCCGGGTCACTGATCGGCGCGATCCCGGTCGTGCTGCTGTTCATGTTCCTGCAGCGCTTCATCGTGTCCGGCCTCACCTCCGGCGCCGTCAAGGAGTGAGTTCGCCGGGCGTCGACCCTGCGCGGCTGCGGCTCGCCGACGAACCACACCACGACGGATCACCGCTCTACACCGACCCGGACCCACGAACACTCGGCTCGACCATGGTCGTCCGGTTGCGAGTACCCGACGCCTGCGGCACCACGCGGGTGCGGTTGCGTTCGACACCGGACGCCGAACCGGCGATCGTCGAGGCGACGATCGATCGACGCGACAGCGGGGCCACCTGGTGGCGAGCCGAGCTCGTGCTCCACAACCCGATCACCAGCTACCGGTGGATGCTCGACGGCGGCGCGCTCGGACGGTGCTGGGTGAACGGCGCCGGCGTGTTCCATCGTGACGTCACCGACGACGCCGACTTCCGCCTCGCATCGTGGTCCCCCGTGCCCAGGGCACGCGGGACCACGAGGTCTCCGGGAGCCACGACGCCCCGGCGGTCCACCGCTCCCCCGCCGGCGTGGCTCGCTGACACCGTCGGCTACCAGATCTTCATCGACCGGTTCGCGAACTCCGGCACCCCTCGTCCGACACCCGAGTGGGCGATTCCCCGGGCGTGGGACGAGCCGGTCGCCGACACCCCCGGCATCCGCGCACGGCACTGGTACGGCGGCGACCTCCCAGGCATCGAGGAACATCTCGACCATCTCTCCCATCTCGGTGTGAACCTGATCTACCTCACACCGTTCTTCCCGGCGGGCTCGATGCACCGGTACGACGCGTCGACGTTCGATCACGTCGACCCGGCGCTCGGCGGCGACGAGGCCTTGGCAGTGCTCGTGTCTGCCGCGCACGATCGTGGAATCCGCGTGATCGGTGACATCACGCTCAACCACACCGGCATCCATCACGACTGGTTCACGGCGGCATCGACGGATTCGGCGGCAATCGAGCGCGGGTTCTACTTCTTCGACGAGACCGAACCGCACGGGTACGTGGCGTGGCATGGGGTGCGCACTCTCCCGAAACTCGACCATCGGAGCGAGGCGCTGCGCGAGCGCTTCTACGACGGCAACGACTCGGTGATCGCCCACTACCTCCACGAGCCGTTCGGACTCGACGGCTGGCGGGTCGACTGCGCGAACACCACGGCCCGGTTCCGTGACCACGACGACAATCACGACGTTGCCCGTCTCACTCGTTCGACCATGAGCGCCGACGAGTGGCTGGTGGCCGAGCACTGCTACGACGCCCGCGACGACCTCGACGGCACCGGCTGGCATGGCGTGATGGCGTATCAGTGGTTCACCCGACCGTTGTGGGCGTGGCTGAAGGATCCCGGCCCGATGTCGTTGATGTCGGCAGTGGAGCTGATCGATGTCGACGGGTACGGCCTGGTGGAGTCGATGCGCCATCTGTCGGCGAACGTGTCGTGGGAGGCCCGACAAGCGTCGATGACGATGCTCGACTCGCACGACACCGCCCGCTTCCGCACGGTGGTCGGCGGCGATCGGACTCGACACCTGGTCGGCCTCACGGCCCTGTTCACGATGCCGGGCGTGCCCATCGGGGAGCTCGCAGATCTCGACGAGGGTGCACTGGGAGGCGACGGTCGGTTCCTCGCCGACGTGCGATCGCTCATCGAGCTGCGACGCACGAACGCCGCGCTCCAGTCCGGATCGATGCGCTGGATCGATGCCACCGCCGACTCGGTGACGTTCGCCCGCGAGACCGCACGCGAAGTCGTTGTCGTCCACCTCGTGCGAGCAGCCATGTCCGAGCGGTCACTCGACGCCGATGAGATCGGGGTCACGCTCGACCGGGACCACGACTGGTCAGCTGCGCGTCGGTTCGGCGCCCCCTTCGAGATCCAGTTTCCGCGCACGCTGATCCTGCCGGGAACACCTGGCGTCAGCGTCGTGTCGTTCCCGCAACAGGTCGCGCCGGACCTGAGCGGAGCGGACGCCAGATAGTGTCGAGCGACGTGAATCAGACGAAGAACCGGATGCAGGCGCTCGGATTGCTCGACCGCTCGTTCAAGGCCGCCACCGACGACGAACTCGCCACGGCGATCGAGGCGCTCGACGACGACCACCGCGAGGCGCTCGAGTCGTTCGTCGAGGCTGCCACGCCCGCCGGCGTGCGCACGGCGGTGAAGTCCGGGCGCATCAACGGCGACATGGAAGCGATCGCCGCGATCATCTCCGATCTCTGCCTGGCCGACTGCATCAAGGAGCTGGGAGACAACGCCGACAACCCGTCGACCGAGCAGCTCAAAGAGGTGCTGCCCGGCCTCGCCGAGCGTCACGGTGTCTCCATCACGCGCATGATGCTTGCCGCCACCGTCGCCGGCGAAGCGCCCGCCTCTGCAATCATCCGCGACCTGCTCAAGTCCGACGAGCTCGTCGCTCTGCCGAAGGCCGAAGAGGTCACGATCGCCCCCCTGCTCGACACGTCGAAGCGTTCCCCCGCAGAGCAAGTCGAGATGAAGGCCAAGCGCGCCGAGGCGAAAGCAGCCAAGAAGGAAGCCGACCGCGCCCGCCGGGCCCAGTCGGCCGCCGCCCGCAACCGCTCCTGATCACAACAGGGGTCAGACCCGCGATGTACTCCGTTGTTCGTGGTCGAGCAGCCATGCCTTGGTGTCGGTGCCGCCGGCGAAGCCGGTGAGCGCGCCGTTCGCCCCGACCACACGGTGACACGGCACGATGATCGAGATCGGGTTGCGCCCGTTCGCCGCGCCGGCTGCACGCGCCTTGCGACGGTCACCCATCCGCTCGGCCTGCTCGCCATAGCTGATCGTGGTGCCGTACGGGATCGTGCGGAGTGCGTCCCAGGCCGACCGCTGGAACTCGGTGCCGACCGCGTCGAGCGGCACGTCGAACACGGTGCGCTCGCCCCCGAAGTATTCGGCGAGCTGGACGACCGCCGCAACGATCACGGGATGGCCGACGTCGTCGATCACGTCAGCCAGCCGGACGCGCGTCGGGTCGTCGTCTGGCCACAGGATCGCTCGCAGACCGTCGTCGCTCGCGACGATCGTGAGTGAGCCGACAGGACTGTCGACGGTCGTGCTGAACAGTGTCGAACTCATGTGGTCTCCTTGCTTGGTGTCGTGGGTGCAGCGAGGCTGGCCCAGAGGTGATGGACGGCGTAGGAGCGCCAGGGCGCCCAGCGCGATGCATCGCCGGCGTCGACTCCGAGGTGATCGAGGGCATGGCGCACTCCGAGGTCGTTGGTCAGGAACGTGTCGGGATGTCCGAGGCCGCGCATCACCACGTAGTCAGCAGTCCATGGGCCGATCCCCTTGAGGGCCAGCAGTTGGCGGTGCGCGACCGCCGGCTCGCTGCCGGCGTCGAGCTCGACGTTTCCGTCGGCGATTGCGGCTGCGACCCGTCGGATCGTGTCTCGCCGAGCGCCGGGCATCGAGAAGGCTGCGTCCGGGGCGGCGGCGAGTTCGTCCGGTTGCGGGAACACGTGGGTGATCTCACCGAGCGGCTCGACCAGTGTGCGTCCGACCGCCTGCACGATTCGTCCTGCGACCGTACGCGCTCCGGCGACCGACACCTGCTGGCCGACCACCGCTCGGATCGCGGTTTCGTACGGGTCGACGCTCGCCGGGGCCCGTCGTCCCGGAACCGCAGCCACCAATCCAACGAGCCCCGGATCCGACCCGAGGGCGGCATCGACGGCGGCTGGGTCGCTGTCGAGGTCGAGCAGTCGGCGAATGCGCTGCGCCGCAACGCCGAGATCGGACCACGATGACAACTCGAGCCGAGCTGCGACATGATCATGATCGGCGACGAGTTCGATGACGACCACCCCGCCGGGCAGGTCGATCGAACGACGGTATGTCGCGCCGTCCCACGACTCGACACCGGGAATCGCCCGCTCGCCGATGAACGACAGCACGTCGTGCGACGCGAACGGCTTCCGCACAGCGAGTCGGATGGCGACGGCGACTCTCGCTCCGCAACCCGCTGGGCCGGGCGAGGACGTCGTCGACATCGGGCCGCGACGGTTCGCTACCCGGAGTTCGGTCGGCGACGATGCGAACACCTCGCGGATCGTGTCGTTGAACTGCCGCACGCTGCCGAAGCCGGCCGCGAACGCCACGTCGGTCAGGTTGAGCGACGTGGTTTCGACGAGCAGGCGAGCGGTGTGTGCTCGTTGCGCCCTGGCAACAGCGAGTGGGCCTGCGCCGAGTTCGTCGGTGAACACCCGATTGAGGACAACGTCCTGGCGAACGTTCCACTCGGGCGATCCTGGAGACGCATCCGGCCGACATCGTTTGCAGGCCCGGAAACCCCGCTGCTGGGCGGTGGCTGCGGTCGGGAAGAAGTCGACGTTGGCTCGCTTCGGCGTGATTGCCGGGCAACTCGGCCGACAGTAGATCCCCGTCGTTCGCACGGCGGTGACGAACCATCCATCGAAGCGCTGGTCGCGGCTCTGCACAGCGACGTAGCACTGGTCGGGATCGAGCGGCGGCACGCGACCATCATGCCCCGCGCGAAGACCGACCCCTAGCGGAAATCGGCCATCACGATCCACTTCGACGCTTGCGTTGTCTTCCCGGTGGGACGGGCCACCGGAAGTGCAGCACACACGCGGTGTGGATCAGTCGCCGGCGACGGGGGTGTACGGCAGGGGGGTCTGGAAGGCTGGGCCCGCATCAGGTGACCCGACGGGCACGAGCTTGAATCGCAACAGGTAGAGCCCGATCAGACAGCAGACGACACCGCCGAAGAAACCGGTCTGCTTGCCGACCACCTGCGCGAACCCACCGATGAACAACCCGCCGAACACCGAGCCGACCTCGAAGAACATCGTGAACGAGCTGATCGCCCAGGCCCGGTCGCTGTCGCTCGCCCGGTTGACCGTGAGCGCCAACAGCGATGGGTAGTTGAACGCCATGCCGATACCGACGAACACCGATGCGACCCACAATGCAGCCACGGTCGGCACGATCGTCAGGACCGACAGCCCGATCCCCAGCGTGCCGAGTGCGATGGTGACCGCTCGGCGCGGACCGAGTCGCTCGGGCAACGTGGCGCCGAAAATCCGCACGAGCACCGACGTCAGCGAATAGGCCGCGAACAGCCCGCCCGACGTGGCGAGGCCCACCTCGCGCGAGTACTCGGGGATGAACGCACCGAACGTCGAGAACGCCGCCACGCCCGAAGCAAGCACCACACCCGGCATCACCGCCGCCGGATGCATGATCCTGCGGCGCCCCGACGCGGACGCTGCGGAGGCGATCGTGTCCTCGACAGCGTCGAGCGGCGCCACCCGCGCTGGCGCGAACAACGCGACGACAGCGGCAAGCAGGGCAAACATTCCAGCGATGACGAACGCCCGCTCGAAGCGGGTGTCGTCGAGGACGAACTCGCCGATGATCGGCCCGATGCCGATGCCACCGAACACAGCGACCGAGAAGTAGCTCGCTCCTTCGGCCCGACGATCGCGTGGCGAGAGGTCGGCGATCAGGGTGGCCGCTCCGACGAACACTGCGGCTTCGCCGATGCCCATCACGCTGCGCATCAGGAGCAGCTGCCAGAACTCGGTGACCTGGCTCGACGCGATGCCGGCGAGTCCAGCGAGCGTGGCGCCGCCCACCAGCAACACGCGTCGTCCGTATCGGTCGGCGAGACGTCCCAGTAGCGGACGGGCAATGATCGCCGCGACCGCGAACGAGGCGATCGTGAGTCCGATGCCGAATTCGCCCCGTCCGAGCGGTCCCTCGATGAACAACGGCACGATCGGAATCAGCATCCCGATGTAGATGAAGAAGACGAGGGCCGTTCCCGTGACGATCACGAACGGTCGTGTGAGCAGTCGCGTCTGCAGCGGGCCCTCCTGGTTCGTCACCGTCGACATTCCGTCAATCCTGCCGAACGGCACGCCCCATCCCGCAACCGGATCCCACCCGGGACCGATGTCACAGACACGTTTGCGTGTGGATTCGGGTGGACCGGGTCACCCAGATCCCCGCACAAACGTCGTGGGACGGTCAGAGTCGGGCGACGTCGACGGAGACCGACAGCGACTGCGGCGACGACGGTCCGACCACGACACCTCGAACCGGCGCAACGTCGGCATAGTCACGGCCCCACCCGATGGTCACGTGACGCGACGGGGCCACGACACCGTTGGTCGGGTCGAAGTCGAGCCAACCATGGTCCGGGATCCACACCGAGCACCAGGCGTGGGACGCGTCAGCACCGATGGCCCTCGGCTCACCGGGAGGTGGTTCGGTCTCGATGTACCCGCTGACGTACCGGGCGGCCAGCCCAAGGCTCCGAAGGCAGCCCACCGCCAGATGCGCGAAGTCCTGGCAGACGCCACGTCGCTCCGACAGCACCAAGTCGAGCGGCGTACTGATCTCGCTGAACGACGAGTCGAAGACGAACGACTCGAAGATCTCCGAACAGAGGGCGGTGGTGGCATCAACGATCGAGCGAACGGGCGTGAACGACGACGACACCAACTCTGCGAATTGCGGTCGATTGGCGTCGATGGTCGTGAATCGCGACGGCGCCGAAAACGGGGCGACGTCGAGCGCCATTGGCCCGCGTAGCCCAGACACCGTTGCACGAACGCGCTCCCATTCCATGTCGGTCCTCGGCAGTTCCTGTTCCCAGATCTGGACCTCGGTGACCGCCTCGACGGTGAGGCCGTCGTGGGGCCGGTGCAATCCGAACTGCACGATGCGATTCCCGAAGACATCCTGACGCTCGTCGTACTCGTCCGCTTCCGGAACGGTGGTGACGACCGACGACGACACGGTCTGCGACGGCGTCGGGCGCGCGAGCACACAGGCCACGCTGTAACCGTCGGTCATCGTGGCGCCGTACGAATAGTCGGTTCGATGGACGACGCGGTACCGCTGGCCAGGCATGTCAGCCCCTTCCCATCATCCGCGGGTCGACCGGCGCCGAGAGATACGAACCGACGACGTCGCGGGCGAGAAGATCGCACTTGGCGAAGACATCCGCCAGCACCGCCTCCGCCGCTTCGACCGATCCGAACTCGGTGCGTTCGAGCAAGCCGAGCAGGTTCGTCGCCGACTTGAATCCGGTGACCCATCCGAGACGATCGGCCTGGTGGCGGACCTCTCGGATGGCCGACGCCACAGCGCGAGGATTGTCCACCTCGCTGATGACCAGGTGGACCGCCGCGGCGAACTCGACGTCGCTGCGATATCGCCGTCGATACGCAACCAGGCTCTCATTGGCCGCCAGGACCAGCTCGACGACGCGCTGACGTTGGAAGTCGAGCCCGTCATCCAGGGACGGACCGTTGCCGGTGGCCGCCCACGGCATACCGGCAACCGACCGGCTTCCCGAGAGCCCGAACGCACCACGGACGCCGTCGACCACACCAAACGCTCGCTCGAGTCGGCGGCCGACCTCGCCGAAACGCCACGCCGGCCCGTGCACGACGCTCTCGTTCCACAACCCGACGAGCGAGGCCAAGTCGACGAGGATCGACTCGAGGTGGCGACCGTCGATCCGGGCGATGTCGAGCACCGACGAGGACGACGTGTCGTCGGTCGCGATGATCCACCGCAGTTGCGCTCGAGAGTCCGCGAGCCGCGCCAGCATCCGGCCCGCCGTGACCGAGAAGAACTCCCGAACCGATGATGCCTCGGCAAGAAACGAACCGAGTTGGTTCGCCAGGGCCTCGACCGCCAACGCGAACGTGGCGCCTGCGCGATCCTCGGAGAGTGGGTCGATGCGACCGGACACCCCAGCAATCGAGCTGAGCATGTCGAGACCATTGGCGACCCACGGCTCGGCCACCTCGGCGTCGATGAGACCGCTCGTGCGGTCGAGCACGACCTCCATGGCGCGAGCGATCAGCTCGGCGCGCTCCATCGCCCGCCCGGCCCAGAACAGCGCCTCGGCGGCACGAGTCGGAACGGACGCAACGAGGTCGACCTGCGGAAGCGGATCCCGCCGCCGAACTGCGGCCGGGGCGACCGTCCCACCGACGATCCACACATCCTTGGCCGTCGCCAACGTCGGCGCCATCGGGTCGTCACCGTCGGCAAGCACCCGTGCGCTGCCACCCTGGAGCACGTCGATTCCCTTGTCGCTGGCCACCAGATGGAGTCGGAGCGTGATGGCGCGTTCGACGCGTTCGGCTCCATCGAAGCTCGGGGCGGTCTTCCAGGACATCCCGGCCCGTTGCGACATCGGGAGGTATGGCAGCGGCCAGACACCCTGGTAGTCCGAGTCACGGCCGGTCAGCCAGGCACCTGCGGCATCCCAGTACTCACCGAGCGCCGGGTCCTCGAGAACGCCGGAGCCATGAGCGTTCGCGAGGCTGACGCCGCGCGACCGGGCGGCGAGCAACAGGCCCGGAACGCCGGCGCTGCCTTGGGCGTTGACTTCCATCGGATCGACTCGGTCGTCCTCGAGACGACGGAACAGCACGTCGACCGGTTCGAGACCGGCAAGCGACCGCAACCAGACCTGACGCTTCCGGACCACCAGGTCGGCGCCTTCGGCCAGGTTGAGCCCGAGACGCGTCGCCAGGTACGACTGTTCGACGAACGACGAATGGTCGACACCACCGGACAACAGCACGATGCGCGGGTTCTTCGTCGGAGCGACGTCGGCAAGCCCGTCGCGCAGCCGATCCGAGAAGGGGTCGAGGGATCGAAGTGCTCGTCCTGCCTGGAGCCGCGAGATGACGTCGCGGTGCACTCGGCCCGACACCATTCGCCCGAGCATCGCGTAGCCGACGCCGGACGGCGCATCGGTCAGGTCCCGCACGACTCGCCACTGCCCATCGGCATCTCGGATCACATCGACCGCGTAGTTCGTGAGCCACCGTCGATACGGGTGCGTCCCGAACGCTGCCAGCCGATACTTCGGGCTGCCCCAGAGGGCGACCGGGTCGACCACGGCGTCGCTCAGCAGCGTGCGAGCACCATAGAGGTCGCCGAGGATCGTCTCGAGCATCCGCATTCTGGCGATCGCTGCGTCGGCGAGTGCCACGAACTCGTCACCGTCGATCACGAGTGGGATCGGGTCGATGCGCCACGGTCGTGACTCCAACGCAACCATGCGTCCGTCTGCTCGGAGGGGGAGATCGTGCACGATGTGGCCGGCACCCTCTGCTGCGAGCAATCGATCGTGATCGACCTGGCGGGCGCCGAGATCCGACAGCCCGGCGATGAACGACATCAGCCAATCAGCGTCGGCGCGACCGAAATCGATCGTTGAGGGGCCGGGTCCGATCGGGCTGGTCATCGTCAGTGCACGACGTACTGGTCGTGCATCACCTGATTCAGGTGGGACAGCGCCCGCTGGACACCTTCCATCGCCGCGTCGAGCGCCGCACCATCGTCAGCGGCAGGTCGGCTTTCTCGGAGTTGGCGATCGGCGACCTCGATGGCGCCCAACACGGTCGAGTACTGCGGCAGCCTCAGGATCGACGTGCGCATCTCGGCGAGGCAGCCGGCAACGGAGCGAGGAAAGCGATGATCGAACAACAAGAACCGGACGACCGCCGGACCATCGATCGGCCCGCGGGTCGCGCGCTGGTACATCTGCAACGCCGACAACGACCGCAAGACACCCATCCACTGGACCTCGGCGAATTCGTCGACCCCGCCGGGCGGCAGGGACAACAGGCCGGCTGCTCGTACGCCGAGCACTCGAGTCGTCATGTCCGCACGCTCGATGTATCGCCCGAGTCGCCACATCTCGAACACCTCGTCACGCGTGATCGTGGAGATCATCACGCCATCGAGGCGCCGACTCTCGTCGACCACTCGTGCGAGGAACCGATCACGCCGTCGACGCTCGACCGATGTGACGGCGGCGCCGCGAACGTAGATCGAAAGATCGTTCACCGTCTGCCAAGCTTCTCGCGGGAGCACTTCTCGACACGTGCGAAGGTTCTCGCGGGAGCTCTCGACCGTGTTCAGGATGCTGTTCGGGTGTTCGCGATCGGCGATCAGGAACTGGGCGACCTGATTCTCATCAGACCCGATCACGCTCGGCAACTCCACATCGCTCCCCGAGATGGTGACGAGCGGTTTCCAACGCACCGATTCGGTCGGCAGGTCGGCGAGCACGTCGCCGTACGAGCGCAGGACGCGAGCAGAGTCTTCGGCCCGTTCCAGATACCGCGCGGCCCAGTACATCCGATCCGCGACCCTCGACAACAGCGCCATCAGATGCTCCCGTCGGTCTGGGTTTGTCCCTGAGCCTGTGCGGGCTCGGGGCCAGGATTCGAGTCGACGATCCAGGTGTCCTTGCTGCCGCCACCCTGCGACGAGTTGACGACGAGAGAGCCCTTCGTGAGTGCGACCCGAGTCAGGCCACCGGCGGTGACGTAGCTGTGCTCTCCGGTCAGGACGAACGGCCGCAGGTCGAGGTGGCGTGGCTCGATCCCTTCGTCGACCAGGGTCGGCGCCGTCGACAGGTCGAGGATCGGTTGGGCGACCCAGTTGCGGGGGTCGGCCCTGATCGCCTCGGCCGCGGTCTCGAGTTCCTCGGCGGTGGCGCGGCTGCCGATCACGATGCCGTAGCCGCCGCTCTCGTTGGCGGGCTTCAGCACGAGATTGGCGAGATTGGCGAGCACGTGATCTCGTTCGTCGTCGTACATGCACCGAAAGGTCGGCACGTTCGGAATCAGTGGTTCCTCGCCGAGGTAGTAGCGGATCATGTCAGGCACCCAGGCGTACACGCACTTGTCGTCGGCCACGCCCGCGCCCGGCGCATTGGCGATGCCAACGTTGCCGGCCTTCCACGCCCGCATCAGCCCGGCGACCCCGAGCATCGAATCCGGATTGAACACTTCGGGATCGATGAACAGGTCGTCGATGCGGCGGTAGATCACGTCGACGCGTTCCAGACCCTGAATGGTCTTCATGTAGACGCAGTCGTCATCGCCGACAACCAGGTCCTGGCCCTCGACGAGCTCCGCGCCCATTCGCTGGGCGAGGAAGGAGTGCTCGAAGTACGCCGAGTTGTAGATGCCCGGAGTGAGCACCACGATCGTCGGGTCGGCACGACCGTCGGGGGCGAGCGAGTTGAGGAGCTTGTTGAGTTCGTCGGTGTAGGCGTCGACCGGACGGATCCGATGCCGCTGGAACAGCTCGGGGAACGCCCGCTTCGCAACACTCCGGTTCTCCAGCACGTAGCTCACGCCCGAGGGCACGCGGAGGTTGTCCTCCAGCACGTAGAGCTGCCCGTCGCCGTCACGCACCAGGTCCGAACCGGAGATGTGCGCCCACACCCCGAACTTGGGATGAATGCCCTCGCACTCGGCGCGATAGTTGGCCGAATCCTCCAGCAGCTCCGCAGGGAAAATGCCGTCAGCGATGATCCGGCGATCGTTGTAGATGTCGTCGATGAATCGATTGAGCGCCCGCAGACGCTGGGCCAGACCTCGTTCGACGACCGCCCATTCGGCACCGTCGATCAGGCGTGGGATGACGTCGAACGGCCAGGCGCGGTCGATGTTCTCGCCGTCGGAGTACACCGTGAACGAGATCCCCAGCGTCAGGATCTCCAGGTCGGACACCCGCTGGCGCTCGCGCACCTCGTCGATACCAATCCGGTGCAACAGCTCGATCAGATCGCTGGCGATCGGGCGCGGGCTTCCATCTTCGTTCAACAACTCATCCACTCGGCCCGACCGTACCCGAGCAACACCCACCTCACTCGAACGCCACCCATTTCGTTCTCGTGAACTCGTGCGGACATAGTCGCCAACGAGTTCACGAGAACGGCGACCCCCGGCTCGAGAGGATTGGCGTCGGTAACGTTGCGGGCACGGGAGTTCCCGCTCGGCCATCGGCCCTTCGCAGCGACCACCAAGGGAGCCCCCATGGCAACCATCTCTCGCCCACTCACCGAGCTCATCTCCCGCCGATACGGGATCGTCACCACCGACGAGCTCCTCGCCGATGGACACTCACGTCACAGCATCCGCTGGAAGCTCGAGCACGGAAGTCTCATCGCCGTGCACAAGGGCGTCTTCCGGGTTGGTACTGCTGCGGACACGTTCGAGTCGCGTTGCGCAGCCGTGTGCCTCGCCGATGAGGCTGCGGTC